>Ga0160464_100256_pt1 | contig 49696 bp, 44 predicted proteins | sample HID1971I_E11MG_FD_108275 | JGI IMG/M metagenome (GOLD analysis project Ga0160464, IMG submission 108275) | Enriched millipede-associated microbial communities from UW Madison campus, WI, USA - HID1971I_E11 MG | ecosystem: Host-associated > Arthropoda: Insects > Digestive system > Unclassified ... | reverse complement strand
CGGGAACGTATTGAACCAGCGGTGTTGGCGCAGCTGCATAAGCGGACGCTGGAGGTTTTTGAGGGTAGGAAGGAGCATGCTTATTATGAAGATCAGTTTGAGGAATTGTTGAAGGTGATTGAGGAGCGGGTGTAGCGGGGTAGGTAGCATAGTTTAATACAGCATATTGAGGTTGCTTCGTCGCGAAGTGCTTCTCGCAATGACGAAAAGGTCATAGGGTGTTCCTATGGCCTAATTTTTTGTATATCAGTTTTTTGGTGGTTTTAAATTGAACAAAATGAATGAAATTTGAATGGTTGGTACGGTTAGTTTTGCGGCAGTATTAAATAATCCTATTACTTAACCATTTAAAAACAAATTTATTCAAACAATGAAAAAACTACCGTTAAAACTGACAGAAGAAATGATCAAAATCTGGAAGCAATGTGTGATCGATTATCTGCAAGGCTTGCTGGGCAGGCCACTTGGCCCTTTGGAAACTGCTTTGCTCCTGCCCGGTGTGCTGAAACCCAGCTACAAAGACAAAGGCTCATTTTTACTGATCCCGTACATGAATGCCACAGAAGCGCACTACCTGAAAAAAGGAAGTGCCAAGTTGTATGTCATTGCTGAAAACGGAAAGCAAAAAATCTTTTACATCTGGAAGGAAAATGAAATTATTGTATTGCATAAATCCTTCAGGGAACGTTTGCCAAACGACAGGTACTATATAGAGATGATGGAAGACAGCGAAGTGGTGAGCATTACCAATTTTTGCATGGATAGTATTTATGCGGAACACATTACCGCTCATGATCTGACCCAAAAGATTGTTAACTTAAAAACTGAGCGCAGAATAGACCAGCTGGATATGCTGTTGACAGAGAAATCTGATAGGTACACGATATTTGTAGAACGTTTCCCGGATTTTTATTTAAGGATGAGCAATGAGGAGATTTGTGGCTTTATTGGTATTAATGAGACAACGTTAAAGGAATCGAGACGCAAACAGGCGAAAACGCCTCCCAAAAAGGACTAAATCGGCCATTATTTTGGCCGAAAACGTCTTTTAGCCTTCCTTCGGGAGGGCTATTTTTGTATTAAATAATTAACTGATTTAACAAATAAAAAAACGATTATGAAAAAGTATCCTTTTTCCACGGAGGGCTTACAGCGCCTTTTAGTATTTCTTTATGGTTTGTCTGATGCAGAATTGCAGGCTGAAGCCGAGGCGCTGAGGCTGGATTTCAGGGCCTGGATGATCGAGTATTTTGATTTTTCTCCTTCGCAGGTGTTGTATCTGGAAGAGATGGCGGATGTATTGGCGAGCTACTTCGGTACGGTCTGTGGTTTTTATGTAGGGAGCAGGTGGCCGATTGAGCTGATCAAGGAAGATGGTGAAGTTGGCGCTGCGGGTGATCCGCCGGTCTGGAAGATTGTGAGGTCGGAGGATGTGTTGAATCCGGATAATGCAAGGGCTGCCGGTGATGCGGAGCCTATAGTGATGGGGCAATTAACGATTGAGATCGTGTATACCAGTATTTAGTAGTTGGTATTTAGTAGTTTTTTAAACCAGACCAAACCAATATAAACTATGAATGAAGATTCTTCAGACCGGCTGAAAGAGATCTATAAAAACCAGATGGCGCTCATGGCGCATCAGCAAGAGTTATTACAACTCCAGCAGGAGCTGTTCACCTTAATGAAAAGTATGGATACGCGGTTGGCGCTTCCGGATCAGTTGGACAGGGTGCTGGAGGAGGTTTCAGGCAGAATGTCTAAGGAGGTTTTGGAGAGGCTGCCGGGAGTGGTTCCTGTGGCGGATCAGTGGCTGCGCGCCAATGAGGTGATGTCTATGCTCGGTATTAGCCCGCGGACTTTATATACCTATACCCGCCGCCAGGCTTTTGATACCAAGAAGATCGGGCGGACGCTTTTTTATTCTAAAGAAAGTGTGATGCGGCTGGTTTGAGGATATGCCGGTAGGTGAGGTCTGGAAATTTTATGGATGAAATAGTGTTTTTTTATTCATGTGCCACTAAATATTGTGATGTGTGTCAAATATTTGTTTTAACGATATTTATTAATCTTATAATTAATTATCTATTATTTCTTTGTTATCTTTGTGAAGGCTAATATTCATAATTATGACAGGTATTGTTGAGATAACCCAGGAGACTATACAGAACCAGATTTATACCATTCGCGGGAAGCAGGTGATGATGGATAAAGACCTTGCAGTTTTGTATGGTGTGGAGACGAAAGTTTTGAACCAAGCGGTTAAGAGAAATATTGAAAGGTTTCCTGAATCTTTTAGTTTTTTATTAAAGGAACGAGAGATGGAAAACTTGAGGTCACAATTTGTGACCTCAAGTTTAGGATATGGAGGAAGAAGATATGCTGTGCGTGTTTTTGATGAGCAAGGGGTGGCTATGCTTTCTGCAGTATTACGTAGTGAAACTGCTATTAAAACTAGTATCCGGATTATGACTGCTTTTGTAGAAATGCGGAAGTTTTTGAGAGATAACGCAGAGGTGTTCGTGAGGTTGGAAAATGTAGAACGGGATCAACTGACGCTTCGTTCGGATACTGATCAGAAGTTTGAGCTGATCTTTAATGCTTTGGAAAGCGGCGAACTGAAACCTAAGCAAGGGATATTTTATGATGGGCAGGTATTTGATGCGTATACTTTTATTGCTGATCTGATAAGGTCTGCTACACAATCCATCGTATTGATTGATAATTATATAGATGATACGGTGCTGCGATTATTTGTTAAGCGGCAGAAGGACGTTACTTTTCTCATTTATACACAGAAGCTCAGCCCTCAGTTGATGTTGGACTTGCAGAAGCACAATGCCCAATACGATCCTGTAGTCATTAAGGAATTTAAGCAAGCACATGACCGGTTTCTGATTATAGATGGCACAATTGTATATCATATCGGTGCATCTTTAAAAGATTTGGGCAAGAAGTGGTTTGCATTTTCTAAAATTGATTTTGCTGCATCGGATATTTTAAAACGCTTAATATGACAGGTATTGCAGCGATAACTCAGGAGACTATACAGAACCAGATTTATACTATACGCGGGAAGCAGGTGATGAAAAAACGCTTTGTCCATGACATATCAGCAAGTTTCGGCAAGTTCAGGCAACTAATTGTGAGGTTTTTTTGAGTGGATTATGTTTGTTCCAGATCGCGCTGATGCGGTCTGAATTAACAAATTTATTTATTAAAAAACCATGATTATGGGAAAGTACAAAAACGGGATCCTTGGCCCTTTCCTTGGAAAAGTAGGTACGGTGGTAGGCTCCGTATGGAACGGTGTCTTTTACATGAGGGCACTCGCCAATTACATCAAAAACAACCCGAGCATGAGCCAGCTGGACGCCAGGTTTAAATTCGCCCTGATGGTGAAGTTTGTGACGGGCATGAAAAGTTTGATCAATGTAGGGTATCAATCCGTCAGAGAAGGCGAGACGCCTATGAATGCGGCCCTGTCTTACAACCTCAAGAATGCGATCACGGGGGTGTCGCCGAATTTTATGATCGATTATCCTAAGATCGTCTACAGTAATGGTGAGCTGCCCGCACCTTTCCTTCCGGAAACTGAAGCGGAGGTAGGTGCGGAAATGAAGTTTAGCTGGATCGCTAATCCTTCCTGGCAACCTTCCGTAGGGACGGATAAATTGAGTATCTGCGTCTACAATACGGACAAGCATGTATTTGTCCCGGCTTCAGGTGTAGCTACAAGGGCTGACCTGGAATATACCTTGCAGCTTCCGCTGGATTTTCAGGGAGACAGTGTGCAGATGTGGCTGAGTTTTGTATCGGTTGATGGTAAGCGCGTGAGTGACAGTGTGTATGTCGGTGGTGGCGTAGTACTGTAGTGCAAAGTCAGTGTTCTCTTGAGAGACCTAGGGCTGTTCGGCCCTTCAGCCGAATTTCCCAGTCTCGAAGGAGACACTGACTTTTCTACCAACAAGTAAGGGGATATCCTATAAGTATGGCGAAGTATAAAAAAGGAATAAATGGCCCATTTACGGGAAAGGTAGGGCCGGTGACGGGCTCTAGCTGGAAGGGGACACCATATGTAAAAAGTAACAACAGCGTGCTGCCTGAGCGGGAGCCTTCTGTAGCCCAGCGCAACCAGCGGATGGTGTTTGCAATGGTGAGCAGCTGGCTGAGGCCGATGAAGGAATGGATCGGTATCGGGTATGCGGCTGCGGCGATACATAAGACAGAGATGAACGCGGCAATTTCTTTTGTCTTGCGGGAAGCGTTGACAGGTACAGCGCCCAATGTTTCGGTTAATTATCCTAAAATGGTGTGGAGTATGGGGCCGCTGTTGGCTTCTTTTGTCACCCGATGTGAGGTTTTAGGAGATACCATATTGCATATAGATTGGGAGAATGCGGCTGCTTCTTTTTACTGCGGGGCAGAGGATGAAGCAGTGTTTATTTTATACAACCCGGAGAAGTCGCAATTCCTGGTGTTTCCGGGGCTGGCTATGCGAGGCGACCGTGCTGTAGAATTGCCACTGCCGCCCGATTTTGCTGCTGATCTGCTGCATGGTTATATGCTTTACCGAAGAGAGGCTATGCTGAGTACGAGTGTATACCTGGCTATTTGCTAGCACTCAGGAGGATGAAACAGGCAAGGTAAACCAAAATGTACTGCCGCTCCCTACTTCGCTGTCTGCACCAATCGTTCCGTCGTGTTTTTTGACGATTTCGGCACAGATGTACAACCCAAGCCCAAGGCCGGTGTATTCGCTGCCGCCATGGTTGATCCTGTAATAACGGTCGAAAAGAAAACGAAGATTTTGTGCCGGGATACCCGGGCCTTTGTCGATGACTGATATCTTTGCCATTCCCAATACACGCTCCACCCTCACATTTATCTCCCTGGAATCAGGCGCATATTTCATGGCATTGTTTACGAAATTGATCAGGACCTGCTCTGTACGCGAGATGTCTGCATATACATCCATGGTCTCATCGCCTTCAACATGGACCATAAAAGCATCGTTTGCAGGTAAATTCTCGCAACACTCGCGGACGGCCTTCAGCAAATTGAATTTTTTCGGCGTAATCTGAAGCTGATCCTCGTTTGCTTTGCTGGTGTTTAAAAGATCCTCAATGAGTGTATAGACTTTATCGAGGCTCTTATTGGCACGTGTAATCAGTTCAGGAAATATAGAGGCTGAAGGATCGTTTTTCATTCTATCCAGCAGCTGCAATGAAGCCTTCAGGGTGGTGATGGGGGTCTTCAGTTCATGGCTTGCGATACTGATAAAGTCGTCCTTTTTTTGCTGTAATATTTTCAGTTCATGTATATCGGTGGCTGTTCCGATCCAGTGTTGCGATGGGCCTTCGGTTTCTTTGATGGGCATTAAACGGATCAAATGCCACTTGTACAGGTTGTCCCAGCGCTTAATGCGGGCCTGGAATTCTCCTCCGTCAATGTGCTTGCGGAGAAAACTAAACTGGCTTACACTTTCTTTTCGGTCGTCGGGATGGAGCGCCGTGATAAAATTGCTTATCCCCGTTTGCAGCCTGCTTAAGCCGGTATAGTCATACCAGCGCTGGTTGTAATAGTCTACTTTACCCCTGACGGTATTTGTCCAGGCAATCTGTGGGATGGTTTCCATCATGTTGCGGAAACGGTTTTCACTCTCTGTCAGCGCCTTTGTTCGTGCCGCCACACGGTCTTCCAGTTCTGCATTTAACTGGGACAGTTCCGCGTTGATTGATTTGATCTTTTCGTCGGCAATTAGCTTTTCCCTTCTGATTTCAGCATCCTCCAGTGCCCTGTGGATCTTGGCGGGCAAGGACAAAAGATTGTCTTTGGAGGCGTAATCGGTAATCCCTATATTGATCAGGGCAACGGCATTTTCCTCTCCGATAGTTCCTGAAACCACAATAAAGGGAACCAGCGGCAAAACTTGTTGCTTGATTTGGAAGGCCGTGACGGCGTCAAAGGAGGGGAGTGAATAGTCGGAAAGTATAATGTCCGGATGGAAATCCCCGACCGCATGCTCATATTCGGAGCGGTTCTGGACAATTTTTGATACGAAGCCCAGTCCTGATTTCTTAAGTTCACGACAGAGCAGGTCTGCATCAAAGTCATTGTCTTCAAGGACAAGTATCCGGGGATGGACCATCATTTAATGGGCCGGCTGGCTTAATATCATCCAGTACATGCCAATCTCTTTGATGGCATTAAAGAAATTATCGCTGTCTACAGGTTTCACGATATAGCTATTGGCACCAAGCTCAAAGCATTTTTCGATATCAGGGCCCTCATTGGAGGAAGTGAGCATCACGACCGGTATAGATTTAAGCCTGGCGTCTGATTTTACGGTCTCCAGCACCTGTATGCCAGATACCTTTGGCATTTTAAGATCCAGTAAGATCAGTTTGGGGAATTGTATCTGGTCCCTGCCGGAATAAATACCCCTGCAGTACAGATAATCAAGTGCCGCGGCACCGTCTACCACATGATGAAGTTTGTTGGAAAAGCCACTTTTGGAAAGGGCGCGTATGGTCAGTATAGCATCATCTGCACTGTCTTCTACAAATAATATTTCGATGTCGTCGTAATCCATATCTGTTGTTGTTTTAAAATTTTGGTAAACTGAAATAGAAGCTTGATCCCTCGTCCAGGACAGATTCTGCCCAGGCAGTTCCCTTGTGCCTGTCCACTATTTTCTGAACGATGGCCAGCCCGATACCTGTCCCTTCAAATTCTTCCTGGGAGTGTAAGCGCTGAAATACGCCGAAAAGCTTGTCATAATATTGCATGTCAAACCCGGCGCCCTTGTCTTTTACATAATAGACCGCCAGCTTGCCCTCCTCGTAGGCGCCAATTTCGATTTTAGTTGATGGCTTATGCCTGGAATATTTGATGGCATTTGAAATTAAATTGATCCACACCTGCTTGATCAGTGATTTATCGCCTTTGGCGGATGGAAGGGGCTGAACATCAAAAACCGGAATATTGTCCCCTTCATCAAAGACCAGTTCATCTCGTACAGATTGTACAAGTTCGCTCATGAGCACCTCAGAGAGGGTGACTTGTTTTCTCCCCAATTTGGAAAATGCCAGCAGATCATCGATCAGTTCGCCCATTTTTTTGGAATTGCTGATGATGGAGCGAAGGATTTGATTGCCTTCCTCATCAATCTTATCGGCATAATCTTCTGAGAGAATTCGCGTGTACCCGTTAATGGCCCTGATCGGCGCCCGTAAATCATGAGATACGGAATAGGAGAATGAGCCCAGTTCTTTGTTGACCGCTTCCAGTTCTGCCGTACGGTCAATTACTTTTTGCTCCAGCTCTTCATTTAATTTACGGATGTCGTCTTCCGCATTTTTTAATTCTCTATTGGCTATGATTAGTTCCTGCGCCCTTTTCTCTTTTTCTTCATTTTGATACGCCAGTTCCTTATTGGCGATGATCAGTTCGGCGGCCCGGTTTTCCTTTTCCGTGTTCTGAAAGGCCAGTTCCTTGTTGGCAATCAGCAATTCGGCTGCGCGGTCTTCTTTCTCCTGGTGTTGAAATGCGATCTCTTTATTGGCAATAGACAACTCATCTGCATCTGTTTTTTTCATATCCTGCAATCTATTCATTGAATGAGTAAGTACAGGATGTATAAGGTTTGAGGGGCCTTTTTCTGTAATGTCTATAAAGCTAACATAATAACCGGAACAATCGGGGAAATTTGCAGTTTAACGTTCCACCAGCTCCTTGACCTCATCGCCGTAGTAATCGATGAGGGCAGCGTCTTTCCTGAGCAGAACATGCCATCTCTTAAACGTATTGACGAAGACAATAAGCATCAGCACCATGGCCAGCATAGCCAATGAGGCCAATAGATATTGTTCTTTTGGCAGATAAATATTGGTGATCTGCTCATAACCTGCCCAAAAGGTGATGATGGCCATAAACACACCCGGAATGGCGGAGCACAGCGCATATTTTTTTCTGTTCATACGGATCAGCATGGTCGTACATACGATCAGTCCGCAGGCGGCCAAAAGCTGGTTGCTGATGCCGAATAAAGGCCAGATGCTGCTCACATTGCCGGTATACACCAGGTAGCCCCAGGCGAAGGTGAACAGGAAGCTGCTGATGATGATCCCCGGTACCCAGTTTTTATCGTTGAACTTCGGAATGACATTGCCCAGCATTTCCTGCAGGAAAAACCGGCCCACCCTGGTGCCGGCATCAATAGCGGTCAGAATAAAGACGGCTTCAAACATAATGGCAAAATTGTACCAGTAGGCCATCACGTCGTCCATAAATGGAATTTTATTAAAGATATGAGCCATACCTACCGCAAGTGACACTGCTCCGCCGGTCCGGCCATGCAGGTCAACCCCTATTTTTTCGCTGAAATGATCCAGATCTACGGTATGTAATCCGGGATGCTGGGCTAAAAATGAATCGTACAATTCCTTGGGTGTATTGATGGCAAAGTAGTCGCCCGGCACCAATGTACAGGCGGCGATTAGTGCCATTAATGCCACAAAACCTTCTACCAGCATGGCCCCATAGCCCACAAAAAGAATTTCTTTCTCATTGTTCAGCATCTTTGGGGTGGTACCAGTGGCAATCACCGCATGGAAGCCAGAAATCGCGCCGCAGGCAATCACAATAAATATAAAGGGCAGTACTGGGCCCCCAATGATGGGACCGCCTCCGTTGATGAATTCGGTGATGGCAGGCATTTGCAGGGTCGGGTGCACAAAAATTACCCCTATGGTCAGCATCAATATGGTTCCAATCTTTAAATACGTAGACAGGTAATCTCTGGGCACCAATAAAAGCCAAACCGGTAACACCGATGCCAGGAACCCATAAACGGTAATGGCGATGGAAATGGTTTTGATGTTCCAATGGAATAGGTCGCCGATTACTTTGATCTGCATCAGCCCATGGCCGCCGATGATGGCGGCAATCAGCAATACTCCGCCAATGATACTGGCCAGGGTGACGCTGTCTTTGCGGTAGCGCATAATAAGCCCCATGATTACAGCGATAGGCATGGTGGCGATGACCGTAAATAAAGACCAGGAAGCTTCATGCATGGCACTGATGCAGGCCAGCGAGAGCCCTGCAAGGGTAAGGATCAGGATAAAAAGAATGGCAAACCCTGCTATGACCCCGGTGCCCTTGCCGATCTCCTTGCTGGCGATGGTGGCCAGGCTCTGGCCTTTATGGCGTACAGAGGCAAAGAGCACGATCATATCGTGCACACCTCCGCCCAATACGCAACCTATTAAAATCCATAAGGTGCCGGGAAGATAACCAAACTGCGCGGCCAATACCGGCCCAACCAGTGGCCCGGCCGCGGCGATGGCCGCAAAATGGTGGCCAAAAAGCACACCTTTGTTGGTGGCTACATAGTCTTTGCCGTCGGCAAATTCAATCGCCGGAGTAACATTCTGGGCATTGAGCCTCAATACTTTATTTGCGATAAATATACCGTAGGTACGGTAAGCAATGGCAAAAACCAAGAGTGCGACGAAAACCAGGGTAAGTGCATTGACGCCATTCAGAAAGTCCATATTTGATAATTTACGCCAATATTAATAAATTTTTTTAAAAAGCAGCCTAATGCCTATAAAAAAGCGGCGGTCTTAAAAAAGACCGCCGCTCCATTTTATTTTCTTTGAATTAACGGATGATGCTGCCGTTATTGTGATTCTGCACAGGCGATACAAAAGCCAGCTGACCTTCCGCATTTTCAGACATCAGGATCATGCCCTGAGACACGATGCCCTTGATCTCTCTGGGGGCAAGGTTGACGATCAGGCTGACCTGCTGGCCAATAATGTCTTCGGGTTTATAATATTCGGCAATGCCGGATACAACCGTGCGCTGATCCAATCCGGTATCCAGGGTCAGCTTCAGCAGCTTTTTGGTTTTCTCCACCTTTTCGGCTGCTATAATTGTAGCTACACGGATGTCGATAGCGGTAAACTGGTCAAACTGTATATTTTCTTTGGCTGGCGCAAGGGCCGGGGCCTCCGCACCCGCCGCAGTGTTTCCTGCTTTGGTATTGTTCAGTTTGTCGATCTGTGCCTGTACCACCTCATCTTCGATTTTATCGAACAACAAGAGGGGCTCGTTGAGCTGATGTCCGCGTTTCAACAGGTTGGTTTTGCCCGCATCTTCCCATAGGTAGCCGCCATAATTCATCATTTTCATCAGCTTGTGCGCGGTGAAAGGGAGAAAAGGCTCTATCAGGATCTCGATATTGGCAGCGATCTGTAAACTGATATTCAGGATGGTGCGCACCCGGTCTTCATCGGTTTTGATGAGTTTCCAGGGCTCGGTATCGGCCAGGTATTTATTGCCCAGACGGGCCACATTCATGACTTCAGAAAGCGCCTCACGGAAACGGTAGGTCTCTATCGACGCACTGATCTTGGCCGGAAAAGCGGCCAGATCGTCCAGCACCTGCTGGTCCTGTTCGGTAATCTCCATGCAGGTCGGCACTTTCCCCTCGAAATATTTGTGAGTAAGGACCATGACGCGGTTGATGAAATTGCCCAGGATAGCCACCAGTTCATTGTTGTTCCTGGCCTGAAAATCTTTCCAGGTAAAGTCGTTGTCCTTGGTTTCGGGCGCTGTCGCCGTCAGCACATAGCGCAATACATCCTGCTTATCTTTAAACTCTTCCAGGTATTCATTGAGCCATACCGCCCAGTTTTTGGAGGTAGAGATCTTCTGTCCTTCGAGGTTCAGGAACTCATTGGCCGGCACATTGTCTGCCAGGATATAATCCCCATGGGCCATCAGCATGGCGGGGAAAATAATACAATGGAATACAATGTTGTCCTTACCGATGAAGTGCACGAGTTTGGTGCTTTCGTCTTTCCAATACGGTTCCCAGCTGCCTTTTTCTACTTCGTTTTGATTGATGTAATATTCTTCCGCTTTTGGGTTCCATACGTCCAGGCGGGCATATTCAAACAGTTCTTTGGTGGCGGAGATATAGCCGATCGGGGCGTCAAACCATACATAGAGTACTTTGCCTTCGGCATCTTTCAGTGGTACTTTAATGCCCCAGTCGAGATCGCGGGTCATGGCGCGGGGCTGTAGCCCGGCGTTCAGCCAGCTTTGGCATTGTCCGAATACATTGGGTTTCCATTCTTTATGGCTGTCGATGTATTTTCTGAGCTGGTCTTCGTATTTATCTAAAGGGAGAAACCAGTTTTTGGTCTCTTTTCTGACGGGTGGCTCGCCCGACAGGGTAGATTTTGGATTGATGAGGTCCGTCGCATTCAGCGTGCTGCCGCAGTTTTCACACTGGTCGCCATAGGCATTTTCGTTGCCGCATTTCGGACAGGTACCGGTAATATAGCGGTCGGCCAGGAAAGTCTGGGCCTTTTCATCAAAATATTGCTCCGTGATCTCCTCTGTGAATACGCCTTTTTTATACAGGGTTTCAAAGAAATCGGAGGCGGTCTGGTGGTGTGTCAGCGAGGATGTGCGGTGATAGATATCAAAAGAAACCCCAAATTCTTTAAAGGAATCGCCAATGATCTTGTGGTATTTATCGACCACCACTTGCGGGGATACGCCTTCTTTTTTGGCTTTCAGAGTAATGGGCACACCATTTTCATCTGATCCGCAAACAAATTTTACGTCCCTTTTATTGGAGCGCAGGTAGCGCACATAAGTATCTGCCGGTAAATAGACCCCTGCCAAATGTCCGATATGTACTGGCCCATTGGTATAAGGCAAAGCAGCGGTTACGGTATATCTTTTTATTTTACTGTTATCCAAAACTATTTTTATTATTTTGGCAAAGATAAGTGTTTTACCCAATGATTAAACAGCCACCCCATTTAAAAAAAGGCGATAAGATCGCAATTGTTTGTCCGGCCAGCCGATTGCCCAAGAGTATAGACCGGGCCATTTCCATCTTTAAAGGCTGGGGACTGGAGGTGATATTGGGCGAAACGGTACCCGCTGAGCATCACCAGTATGCGGGCAAAGATGAACTGCGCGCCGCGGATTTGCAATCTTTCCTGGATGACCCTTCTATAAAAGCGATCGTCTCCGGAAGAGGGGGCTATGGGGTGATCCGGATCATTGATGACCTGGATTTTACTGCTTTTGCAGCCAATCCGAAATGGATTGTGGGCTTTAGTGACATCACGGTCTTGCTGTCGCACCTGTTCAGCCAGTTGGATGTAGCTTCTCTGCATGCGCAGATGCCCTATACTTTTGACGATGCCACACCTGAATCCCTCGAGTCGCTTAGATCGGCTTTGTTTGGCGAAGAGATCAGCTACCAGGTAGAAAGTATCTTTGAAAACAGGAGTGGGCAGGCAGAAGGTCTTTTGATCGGCGGGAACCTGACTTTGCTTGTGATGGTACAGGGTTCTGTTTCGGAAATGGATTATACCGACAAGATCTTATTTATAGAGGATGTGGGGGAGCGCGGCGCTTCGATAGACCGCCTGATGCGGATGCTCAAACGCGCAGGGAAGCTCAGGTCCTTAAAAGGCTTGATTGTAGGGGCCTTTAATGAGTTGCCGGACGAAAAGATCCCCTATGGGCAATCTCCCGAGGAAATCATTTGGGACATTGTATCGGACTATGATTTTCCGGTTTGTTTTAATTTCCCGACAGGGCATATAGACGACAACCGAACCATGATCATGGGCAGGAATGTGGCCTTAAATATAGATGGTCAGCAGGTCAGCCTGAAGTTTAGTTAACCAAAAAAACAGCGTTGAGCATCATTTGCTTCCCATTTTCCCAGAAAGAGCGGAACAATACATTGGTGCCCAGGTAGATGATCTTGCCCCTGCCGGCAGGCTGTATGCCAAACAGCATTCCTGTATTGAGCCTGTTTTTAACATTCTTTCCCGCCAGGCCCGCCACATAGGCGCCTTCATGCAGCATTCCTGCATTCCATCCGGTTTTTAGCGGTTCGTAGATTTTATCATCGGTTTTCAGGGTATAATAGAATTTCCCCAGCCCGAGGCTTAGCGGATTGGTTTGGTCGAGCGTGACTTTAAAGATCGCACCGGGGATGGCATCGTCATGCTTTTCTGCATTTCGCTGACCATAGACTGCCAGTTTAGTGGCCGCCAAATCTTTCGGGCTTTCCTTCAGCTTGATGTCAAAGGGCTTTTTGCCGGCCACTGAGGTGATGGCATCTTCCAGGAGGATGATTTTTCCTCCGCTGTTGATCCATCCGTCTACTTTTTCATGGATCTCATTTTTATAGTTGCCGTCGGGTACGATCAGAACGGTTGTTTTTCGGATATCCAGGCTGGCCAGCTGGAAGGACTCGATCAGTGTAACGGGGTACTGCAGTTCCTGCTCAAAGAAGTGCCATATTTCTCCAAGGTTGTACGCATTGGTTTCGCTGCCGGACACAATGGCAACTTTAGGCGGGTTGAGTATTTTGTAGACCGAAGACCCGAAATCCTTTCCTTTGTCTACATATCCTGATGCCACGGGGGTAAGGGTTTTTTTCGAGTCTTTGGCCAGGTCGGTCAGCAGCTTGCCCAGGTTTCTGATGGTCCGCTCGTTTTCGGCCCTATAGATCAGCAGGGTACCGGTATCATAGTTTGTCCCTCCAGTTGAGAAACTCTCTTCAGCTACCCGCACTTTGACATTGGCTTTTTGCAGGGCAATCAGCAGACGTGCATCTTCCAGTGATTTCCAGGGCAGGATCCAGGCATAAGGATTTTGAATGGTCGGTGCAGCGGCTGCTTTTTCCTCTGCTGAGGGATAACTGCCTTTTAGCGATTCTTTTATGCCATAAGCCTCCAGGCCGTAGGCGTAAGGCAGGGACCAGGCGGTGATGTCGTAGGTGTTGGAGTCGGTGACGGTGGTACTTGGCTCCAGCAGTACATTGGCCAAAACGCCACGGGCTTGTTGCAGATTGATGATGAGGTCATTGCGGTTGCCCTGGAAGGATTCTGTCTTTTGGTTTTCAAAGTTAAAGCCCATCAGCTTGCGGTCGGTGCCATAAGCATAGTCGATGTGGTTGTTCTTCAACAGGCTTTCCAGTTTTCTGAGTTTGGCCGCGTTGTCGCTCCTTACCACATAGCTTTTATAAGCGCCCGGGGGATTGGCTTCCGACTCCTCAAAGTACTTTTTAAATTCGGAGACCAGTTTTTTGGCGTGTTTCGATACAGTTTCCAAGGTAGACATGCCCGTGGTGTAGTGGTGGGCAATCCTGTCTTTTAAGGTGAGCGTATCGCCTTCGGCGGTGATGACTGCCAGTCCGGCCCGTATGCCGCCCTGCTCATAGGTCATGCCGACGGCGCCATTATAGAGCGGATAGGTATCGCCATAAGCCGGATAGAGGAGGTCAAACCGTTCTTTGGTAAAGTATTGCCAGCCGTGTTCGTCGAAATACCGGGCGTTGTTGCGGCCGGTCAGCACCTGGAACTCTCGTTGCCAGGGGGTAATGTCCTGGTGTACGGGTTCTGCGGCAGGTGCGAAATAATAGGGCTCATTGTAGCTTTGCTCGTGGTAGTCGATATGCACCTGCGGCATCCATTGCTGGTATAAGGCCATCCGTTGCTTGCTCTCTACCTGGCTTTGCCAGGCCCAGTCGCGGTTGAGGTCGAAATAGTAATGGTTGGACCGCCCGCCCGGCCAGGGCTCATAGTGCTCTCTGGCTTCAGGATTGGGATTGGGTTCTTTGCCGGAAACAGTATTGAAGTGGTTGATATAACGGCTCCGGCCATCGGGATTGAGGCAGGGGTCTATGATGACGATGGTATTGCTCAGCCAGGTCTGAATATTCGTTTCAGTAGAGCTGCACAAGGTATACAGCATTTTCATGGCTGTTTCTGTAGAGCTGGCTTCATTGCCGTGTACATTGTAGCTGAGCCACAATATGGCCGGCTGGTTTTCTAAACTGGCAGACTTCCTGTTTGTCTGCCCGGTCGTCAGTGCCACATTATTTTGCCTGATCTGTTCCAGTTTATTCAGGTTTTCCCTGGTAGAGACCACCGCGATCATCAGTTCTTTTCCTTCATAGGTTTTGCCATAAGGGATGAGCTTGAGTTTTGGAGAGCTGGCCGCTACATGTTTAAAATAGTCGGTCACCTGCTCGTGTGTTGAAAAGCGGCTGCCTAAGGGATATTCCAGGAACTGGTCCGGAGATTTGATTTGTGCAACGGTTAGGGTAGCACTGTAAAATAAGATCAGGAAGATGAGCAGCTGTTTCATTCAGGAAAATTATGCAGCAAAATACTAAAGAATATTCTTTGTTTACTTTGCATAATGTAATTTTACCCAATACATTTCAATTTAGCAACAACCATGGTCGATATCGGGTCACTTTATCAGCATTATCTGCGCCACCGCAACATCAGTACGGATACCAGGAATATTACGCCCTGCGGGATGTTTTTTGCCCTGAAGGGCGAGAATTTTGATGCCAATGCTTTCGCACAGCAGGCCCTGGACAAAGGGGCGGCGTATGTGGTCATCGACAACCCGGAGTATCAGTTGAATGACCAGTGCCTGTTGGTGGAGGATGTATTGACAGCCCTGCAGGAACTTGCCCGACACCACCGCGCTACGTTGTCCATTCCCGTGATCGGGCTGACCGGCAGCAATGGCAAGACCACCACTAAGGAACTGATCAATGCGGTGCTGAAGGAAGGATACCAGGTTTTTGCTACCAAAGGCAACCTCAACAACCACATCGGTGTGCCATTGAGTGTATTGTCCATTACGGATGATATAGAGATGGCGGTGATCGAGATGGGCGCCAACCATCAGAAGGAGATTGAATTTTTATGTACTATTGCCCAGCCTACACATGGCCTGATTACCAATGTTGGCATGGCACATCTGGACGGATTCGGTGGATTTGAAGGTGTAAAAAAAGGGAAGGCCGAACTGTATGCGTATTTAAAGCAGCACCAGGGTTTTGCTTTTATCTATAGAAATAATCCATACCTCCTGGAGATGGCTGCAGCGGCAGATTTGAATAAGGTGGTGTATTATGGTACTGAAGAGGGAGATGTCATCCGCGGCGAACTGCTGACCGCAGATCCTTTCATTGCGCTGAACTGGACCGGTAAGGGTACTTTCCAGGCACAAGCCAACCTGACCGGCGCTTATAATTTTGAGAATATTCTTGCTGCAATATGTGTGGGTGATTTCTTTGGGCTGTCGCCCGAGCAGATTAATGCGGGATTGTCGGGCTATTTCCCGAGCAACAACCGCTCACAGCTGACCAAGACTGACAACAATACCGTGATCTGTGATTTTTACAACGCCAATCCAAGCAGCATGATCGCCGCCCTGGGCAACCTGGCTGCGCTGACTGCATCCCGTAAAGTGGCGATATTGGGAGATATGTTTGAGTTGGGCGCGGAAGCGGCAGATCAGCACCGTTCTATCATCGAGCTTGCCAATGATTCGGCAGCAAATGAGCTGATCTTCATCGGACAGAGCTTCTATGAACAGAAAGGGGATGCGAAAGGTATCTTCTTTAAGACCGCAGACGAGGCAAAGGCCTATTTAACTGCCCATCCGGTAAAGGACAGTACGGTGCTTTTGAAGGGCTCGAGAGGAATGGCTTTGGAAAGATTGATGCCGCAATTATAGCGGCTTGGAAATGCTGATGCCGACATCACTGATTTCTTTCAGCGGGTTGTCGCGCATGTTTTGTTCAATCTCGAGTTCATAGCGACCTGTTGCCCCGAAGCTATAATTGGTCAGCAAGGGGAGTTTGTAGGTATACAGGTTGCCCGATCCGGCGCCGTTCCATTGGCCATCAGGCTGTGCCAACCTGTACTCATAGCGTCTGGTCGTAATTTTCCCGGCATGCTTCAGATGAAACAGGATATAGATATTGGCATACCGGTAATCGGCGGTATGCCGTAGCTTGAAGTAAATATCACGTTTTGCTGCGCCGTCTTTGATGTCTATAAGCGTCCTGACCTTATTGACATAGGTCCAGTTGCGCATGGGGATCTCCATGTTGATGTCCGCTTCCTGATTGGTGTCGCAGCCTGTAAAAAGCTGCGTGCAGGTGAAAGCGGCCAGCAACACAAAAAGCTGTATTCTAGTCATTTTTAGGGGTATCCGATTCATTCCTTGGCTTGTCTGAAGGTTTTCCGCGGCGGCGGTTATTTCTTCTTTTGTTCCTGCTTACGGCCGGAGCATCTCCTGGTGTCGCCTCTGCATTAGGATTTGCCGGTTTCGCATTGGCGTTTACCGGTTTTGGTTCGGTATTTTGCTTCGCTTGCTGCGGGTTTCTTTGTGGCCTGTCTGTTCTTTCTGTTCTCTCCGCTCTCTCCGTTCTCTCCGTTCTCTCCGGGCGTGGTCCTCTATCGGGCCTGTCGTTTCTGTCCCCTCGTTCCGGCCTTGGTCCGCGGTCATTTCTTTCCGCTCTCTCCGCTCTCTCCGGGCGTGGCCCCCGCTCCGTCCGCTCCCCTTTGTTGGAATTAGGTTTGTTGCGGTTGTTTTTATTATTGCCTTTGTTGCGCAGTTTATCGTCCAGTCTGGTCAGGCTGTCCTGTCCGACTACATTTTCATAATCTGTAGATCGTTCTGTGACCACTACAGGGTTAAGGACAACAGCTTCTTCTTTCAGATTTACTGGTTTCAGCCCTTTTTTGTTCATCGCCATGATCTCTTTCACGCGGTCTACCCTCAGCGGGATCCAGTCTTCCTGATTGGCATAGCTGAACCACATCAGCTTCTTGAAGATGTCGGTTTTTTGATGACGGGCTACGCCGACTTCTGTCTGCAGGCTTTCTATACGGTCTGGAATATCTTTCAGTGCATCCAGGTACGTATCCAGTTCATAGTTCAGACAGCATTTTAATTTGCCGCACTGACCGGCAAGTTTTAGTGTATTGAGGGAAAGGTTTTGATACCTTGCCGCTGCCGTTGATACGGTTTTAAAGTTGGTGAGCCAGGTAGAGCAGCACAATTCCCTGCCGCAAGACCCGATACCGCCGAGTCGGCCGGCTTCCTGCCGCATTCCGATCTGGCGCATCTCGATCCTGATCCTAAAGGTTTCTGCCATTTTCTTGATCAGTTCCCTAAAGTCTACGCGTCCTTCAGCGGTATAAAAGAAAGTGGCTTTTGTTTTGTCGCCCTGGTAGTCCACATCGCTGATCTTCATGGACAGGCGCAAGTCCAGGGCCAGTGTACGGGCCTTGTGCATGGTTTCCCATTCCATGGATTTTGCAACTTTCCATTTTTCGACGTCCGTGTCCGTTGCTTTTCTATAGATCTTTCTGGTGACCTGGTCGATAGCGGTCTTTCTGCGTTTCATTTGCATTCTGACCAGTTCGCCGGTGAGCGATACGTGCCCGATATCGTAACCGCCTGTGGGGCCTTCGACCGCCACGAGTTCGCCAATTTCAAGATAAATGTTGTCATTATTGACAAAGAATTCCTTCCTTGCGCCTTTAAATTTAACTTCTATGACTTGAAAAGGCTTATAATTTGAGGGCATGTCCAGATTGGACAGCCAGTCGTAAACTTCCATTTTGCCGCATCCGCCGGTAAGGCATGAGCCATTACTTTTGCAGCCTGCAGGGGCACAACCGCCACCTGTTGAACAACTTCCACATCCCATAGTTAATTGTATATATATTGAGTCCCTTTCGGGAGCGTTTTAAACTTAATTATTTTTACCAGTTGTAAAGATACATCTAAAAACAGAATTTTAGGATTTGCATTTCTTTCGATGTGGTAATGTGCCTGCTCCATCTCGGAGATTATGGCTTCAGCCATGTTTAAATCCAGAACATGGGCAGAAAGTTTTTTTGCGGTATCGAGGATCGAAGGCGGTAGTTTGACCAGCGCATCTGCCCCGCTGAGCAGCAGGCAGCATTCCCTGAGGAAGCTGATGCCGTATTTAATAAAGTTCTTTTGGTTCTCCCTTCCCCAACCGGCGATCTGCTCTGTGAAAGCGATCAGATCGGGTACTTTATTGCCGTAGCCCATCCGGAGCCACTCTGCAAATTTGGCGGCATTTTCATTTTGGGTATGCTCCACCAGTTGTTTGGCTTCTATGAGATTGCCTGCGGCAAGAAAGCTGCATTCTATGGCCCTTTGCTCGGTCATGCCGTGTTTTTCGCTGAGATAGCGGGTGATGGTTTCGTCAGACAGCCTGGGGATTTTGAGGATCTGTGTACGGGATAAAAGTGTGGTCAGGATCTGGTCCTGATTGTTGGCCACCAGGATAAACAAGGTGTCTGCAGGCGGTTCTTCAATCAGTTTTAGCAGGGAATTCCCTTCTTTGTCCAGGTATTCCGGCAACCACATGATCAGCACCTTCGTCCTTCCTTCAAAAGCTTTATAGCTGAGTTTTTTTATAATGTCATGACATTCAGCAATATTGATGTTGGCCTGTTTGTTGTCTGCACTCAATTTGGAGCGCCAGATGTCCAGGTCAAAATAAGGGTCTTCCAGTAGCATGCTGCGCCATTCTTCCAGTACGTCTACCGCGATCTTCACATCTTTAGACGCGAAAAAAGGGTAAGAGAAATGAAGGTCGGGATGGATATACCGGGCATATTTCCGGCAGGAAGAGCATTCACCGCAACTGTCTTCAGCTGTTTTTTCAAGGCAGTTGATGTATTGCGCATAGGCGATAGCCAAAGGCAGGGCACCACTGCCATCGGCAGATAGAAATAACTGGGCGTGACTCACCCTGTTTTCCGCAACGGTTTGCACCAATTGTTGCTTAATGTTTTCCTGACCAATGATGTCTCTAAATTGCATTTGGTGCAAAATAGCAAAATTTTGAAAGTTTATTACCTTTGTCCGGATTGTTTATTTGTCATAATAAAACCTAAAAACCACAATGCCCAGAATCCTTGCATTTGATTACGGTACCAAACGTATCGGCATTGCCGTGACAGACCCTTTGCAGATCATTGCGACAGGCCTCGACACCGTACATCCGAAAGATATCCTGGACTGGCTGACGAAGTATATGGCCGGGGAAGAAGTGGAGGCCTTTGTGTTGGGCGATCCCAAGCAAATGGATGGCAGCCCGTCTGACTCGGCGCAACATGTAAAAGGTTTTGCTACTTTGTTGAAAAAGAACTTTCCGCAAGTGCCGCGGCATTGGGTTGATGAGCGCTTCACCTCTAAACTAGCGCATCAGACCATGATGCAAAGCGGATTAAAGAAACAGGACAGGCGCAACAAGGAAAGGATAGATACCATTTCGGCAACAATTATTTTACAATATTTTATGGAGCAGCACCGTTAGTTAGTTGCGCCACAGACAAGATATGAACCTGATCAACGACGACCTCCAACAGCTATTGCTCCAATATTGTGAGCCTGAAAATGACCTCCTCAAGCGCATTGACCGCGAAACGCAACTCAAAGTTTTGATGCCCAGGATGCTTTCGGGCCATTACCAGGGCAGGGTACTGAGCATGCTGAGCAAGATGATGTCGCCCTCCAGGATTTTGGAGATCGGCACTTTTACAGGATACGCTACGTTATGCCTGGCGGAGGGCTTGTCGTCCGAAGGACTGATCTATACCCTGGACATCAACGAAGAACTGGAAGACCGCGTGCGCGGATATTTTTCAGAATCGCCATATGAGAATAAGATAAAATACATCCTGGGGGATGCTACGGAGACAGTGAAGGAATTAAAGGAGACTTTCGACCTCGTGTTTATCGATGCCGACAAGAAGAACAACGGCCTGTATTACGACCTGATTTTTGACCAGGTAAGACCCGGCGGACTGATCATTGTGGACAATGTGCTCTGGAGCGGGAAGGTTTTGAAAAATGAACAAGATAAAGACACGAAAAATATTTCTACTTTTAACGACAAGGTCGCAGCGGACGGCCGTGTAGAAAAATTGATCCTCCCGGTGCGGGATGGTTTATTCCTAATTAGAAAATTGTAAATGAGATTAAAACTATTGAGCCTTGCCTGTATCCTTGTTTTTTTTGCTTCCTGTAAATCGAGGCAATACGCTAAGAACAACAAGCAGATTGAGAAGAGCGCAAACAAGGTAAACCCAAATTTTAAGTCGTACACGACGCTGAGTTATATAGACGAGTTTAAAACCGCCGCAGTAGAACAGATGAACCTTTATGGTATTCCTGCGAGTATCATCCTGGCCCAGGGAATCCTGGAATCAGGCAGTGGTAACAGTACACTGGCGAAATATGCCAACAACCATTTTGGAATAAAATGTACGGCAGACTGGAAAGGTAAAGCCTATTATAAGGACGATGACAACGCCAATGATTGTTTCAGGGTGTATAAAGACGCCAGGGAGTCGTACAGGGACCATTCCAATTTTCTAAAGAGAAAGCGATATGCTTTCTTGTTTGAGCTGGATAAAAACGACTATAGAAACTGGGCGGAAGGTCTCAAGAAGGCAGGTTATGCCACCAATCCCAAATACCCTCAACTGCTGATCGGATTGATCGATAAGTACCAGCTCTATACCTATGACCAGCCGGAATCTGAGAAAGAGAAGCTGGACCGGGAAGACCGGGTATTTACGGAGATCAATGCCAATATGCCTCAGGAACAAAAGAAGTTTGTACCCGTGGCCAAAGCGGTAAATGACCCGGTAGGGATCTCAGTAAAGCCTGTTCCTGTTAAGGAAGCGGATACCCCGCCGCCGGTGGAAGATGAGCGTCCGCTGTATAAGGGCAAACAGTCGGCAACAACAACTACCGCAACTGTACCAGTGAAGCCTGTTACAACAACCGTTACTGCGCCCGCAACAACTGCTGCAGTGCCGTCAACAGCTGTTCAAAGTCTGACCCTTGGGAAGGACGGATTATACCTGGTGAAAAGCGGGGATACCCTATTCAATATTGCCAAAAGAGCTAATTTGACAGTCGATGAACTGAAGCTTCTGAACAACCTCAATGAAGATGGTATAAAAATTGGGCAGAAACTCAAAGTAGTTAAATAATGTTAATGTTGGCCTTGCTAAAAGGCTTAACTTGTAGCTTTGTGTTGTGATGAGATTTTTCGGTTGTCTGTTTCTTTTAATTACCGGCTGCACCAGGCTTTTTGCTCAGGAAGGGACGGTGAGTGGCTTTGTGATCGATAAAGAATCAAAACAACGGCTGGCTAAGGTATACATCTACAATAGCCGCAATGATGAAGGCATCTACAATACCACCAAAGGAGAGTTTACCACCAAAGCTAAAGTAGGGGATACGCTTTTTGCGGCCTTGCAGGGCTATGCTTTGGATACAATTGTCATCAAAGGCCAGAATGCGGTTTATTTTCAGTTGCGTTCTTTAGGGATCAATCTGCAGGAGGTCTCCATCGTAGGAAAAGAGCGGGCACCAAAAGACAGATACAATCAGACCTTGAAAGAATATAAGTCTACACTGGCCAAAGGCAGTTCAAAAGACCTGCTTAATCTCGGACAAAATGGCGTAGGACTAGGCATAGATGCCATTTATAATCTGTTGAGCCGGGAAGGTAAAAATGCAAGGCACCTCCAGAAGATCCTGGAAAGAGATTACAGAGAGTCGATCATCGACTATCGCTACCGTCCGGATTATGTGAAACGGGTATTGCAGCTCAATGACGAACAATTGAAAGATTTTATGCAACAGTACAGGCCTACGTATCAGTTTGTATTGTCTGCTTCAGATTATGCTTTCGTGGTTTTCCTGAAAAATAATTACAGCAGCTACAAGCGTAATCCTGCGGCATTCAGATTGCCTGACCTGCCCAGGTTAGCCCCTCAAAGCCCATAAGGCTTTCCGTTCTGGCTTTTTCGGTCAATTTTCTTATTTTTGACTTTTATTAACTACATTTTTGACTTTCTTTGTAAAAATGAAGCACCTATACATCTGCATACTCCTGTTTTTTATATCTACCCCCCAGCTTCATGCGCAGGAAGTAGATACCATTCCGATCCCTACAGAGGGCCGTGATATTAAACTGAAGAAAAGCCCGCTCTATTCAAAGGAAGGAGTTGTTCCGTTCAATCCTGTAAAAATTAAGCCTATCGTAGTGGATGCCAAGGTAAACTACTGGAAAACAAAAACCTCGATCGGGATCAATATCAACCAGGCTTCATTTAGTGACAATTGGAAAAACGGTGGTGTAAACTCACTGGCGCTTGCAGGCCTGCTCAATTATAAGGCAGAGTACAGTAAAGAAAGTTTTAGCTTTGTTTCAGAAACCATTCTGAATTATGGAAAGGTTAAAAATAAAGACCAGTTGCAAAAGAAAACTGTAGACCGTTTGTTTTGGGACAATAAAGCTGCTTTTCAGATCTCTAAAAACTGGTATTTCTTTGGATCGGTAAACTTTACTTCCCAGTTTGACAATGGATATACCTATTCGAGGATAGACGGAAGGGAACGGGCGTCCATCAATCCGATATCCAGGTTCATGGCTCCGGGGTACTTAACAGAGTCCATCGGTTTTGAGTATAAGCCCGTAAAATATTTCTCTTCAAGGATCGGTACCGGTACAGCCAGGCAGACATTTGTGCTGGATACAGCGGTTTATTACGTGATCAATCATACCACCAATGCGGTAACCAAGACGAAAACCCAGTATGGGGTTGATCTGGGCAAGAAGTTTAAGAATGAACTGGCTTTTCAGATTGTAAACAACTTTGATAAGGAGATCTTCAAAAATCTGAACTTAAAAGCCAGATACGAGATGTTTATCCCTTATGACAATTTTGGTCATATAGATCACCGCTTGGATGTCGAAGTAAGGGCCAAAATAAACCGCTTTATGAACGTGTCTGTCGTGGGTGTCGGACTGTATGACCGCGACCAGGAAATGAAAATACAAGGCAGTCAAACTATGGCGTTGGGCATCACTTTCATTATTCCCCGCTAAATAGAATGGCTGTACATCATTTCAGCCAAAAATGATAACTTTGACACTTATATAAAAAGAACACTAAGCATTAATAGACAATGTTTGAAAATTTACAGGATAAACTCGATCGCGCATTTAAAGTACTAAAAGGTCAGGGAAGCATTTCGGAGATCAACGTGGCAGAGACCATGAAGGAGATCCGGAAAGCATTGCTGGATGCCGACGTAAATTATAAAACAGCCAAGACCTTTACCGATGACGTGAAGGAAAAGGCTTTGGGACTGAATGTCCTCACCGCTATTTCTCCGGGTCAGTTGCTCACCAAGGTGATGAACGATGAGCTGACCAAGCTGATGGGCGGAGAGGTGACCGAGCTGAACTTAACCAACAACCCGACCATTATCCTGATCGCAGGTCTGAACGGTGCGGGTAAGACTACTTTTACCGGTAAACTGGCGCTGTACCTGAAAGGCAAAGGCAAAAAGCCTTTATTGGTTGCGGGTGATGTGTACCGTCCTGCAGCGGTAGACCAGCTTCAGATTTTAGGGGAGCAGGTGGGTGTGCCGGTGTATGTCAACAAGGAATCCAAAGACCCTGTAGCCATCGCACTGGAAGGTATCGCCGATGGTAAAAAGAACAACAACAATGTGATCATCATCGATACCGCCGGTCGCCTGTCGATCGATGAGAGTCTGATGAACGAGATTTCTGAAGTCAAAGCGAAGACCCAGCCTCATGAAATTTTATTCGTGGTGGATGCGATGACGGGCCAGGATGCGGTCAATACCGCGAAGGTCTTTAATGACCGCCTGGACTTTACCGGCGTGGTGCTGACCAAGCTGGATGGGGATACCCGTGGTGGTGCTGCACTGTCCATCAAGTCTGTGGTCAACAAGCCGATCAAGTTTATCGGTACCGGTGAAAAGATGGATGCGCTGGATGTTTTCTATCCGGAAAGGATGGCCTCGCGTATTTTGGGAATGGGTGATGTGGTGTCTTTGGTGGAGCGCGCGCAGCAGCAGTTTGACGAGAAAGAAGCCGCAGAACTTCAGAAGAAGATCCGTAAGAATAAGTTTGACTTCAATGACTTCTACAACCAGATTCAGCAGATCAAGAAAATGGGTAATATGAAAGACCTGATGGGCATGATTCCTGGGGTGGGTAAAATGATGAAGAATGTAGAGATTGATGACGATGCCTTTAAAGGTATAGAGTCCATCATTCAGTCGATGACCAAATATGAGCGTGAAAATCCGGACAGCATACAGCAAAGCAGACGCGTGCGTATTGCCAAAGGATCAGGCAATAAGGTTGAAGATGTGACCAAACTCATCAAACAGTTTGAAGACATGCGTAAGGTCATGAAGCAATTCTCAGATCCCGGGGCGGCAGCCAAGATGATGCGCAACATGCCGAAAATGCCTCAGGGAAGAAGGTAATTTTTCTCAATACATCGTATTTAATTATTTATAATACCGAAAAGCTGTTCTTTGTGGAGCAGCTTTTTGTGCGTTCGTACAATAATTTGTGCGAATATCATTATGTGATATAGAAAATATACATTGGCATATTTTTAACTTAAAAGGTGGTAAAATATGCTGGTTAAAACATTTGGAGGTACGGTTTTTGGCGTCAATGCGCTCACGATTACCATAGAAGTAAGTATTGGCGCGGGCAATAAATATCATATCGTCGGTCTGCCCGACAATGCGATCAAAGAAAGCCTGCGCAGGATTGAGAGTGCGCTCCAATCCAGTGGGTTAAGGATGCCCCGGCAGAAGATCGTGATCAATATGGCACCGGCCGATATCAGGAAAGAGGGCTCCGCATACGACCTGCCTATTGCGATCGCCATTCTGGCCGCCTCTTCACAAATAGAGTCCGCAGACATTGGTGAGTTCTTTATTATGGGGGAACTTTCCCTGGATGGGGGGCTGCAGCCGGTGAAGGGGGCATTGCCCATCTCTATCCAGGCCCGGGCAGCCGGTTTTAAGGGCTTTATTCTTCCGCGCGACAATTCCCGGGAAGCCGCCATCGTTAGTGATATCCAGGTGTATGGCATGCAAAACCTAACCGAAGTCGTCGCTTTTTTTAACGGTGCCAAAAAGCCGGAACCTGTGATCGTCAATACAAGAGACGAGTTTCTAAATAAAGTAAACAGTTATGAGCAGGACTTCTCAGATGTAAAAGGGCAGCAGAACATCAAGCGGGCGCTGGAAATTGCGGCTGCCGGTGGGCACAACCTGATCCTGATCGGTCCTCCGGGCGCTGGAAAGACCATGCTGGCCAAGCGCCTGCCTACCATTCTTCCCCCATTGAGTTTACAGGAGGCCCTGGAGACCACCAAGATCCATTCCGTTGCGGGAAAGCTGAGTGCTGCGGATTCCCTGATGACTGAGCGGCCCTACCGCAGTCCGCACCATACCATTTCAGACATGGCCCTGGTGGGCGGCGGCATCAATCCCCAGCCGGGGGAAATATCACTGGCCCACAATGGTGTCTTGTTCCTGGATGAACTCCCGGAATTTAAGCGCAGTGTGCTGGAGGTCATGCGGCAACCGCTGGAAGACCGGCAGGTGATCATCTCCAGGTCAAAGCTTTCGGTAGAGTATCCGGCCAGTTTCATGCTTATCGCCAGTATGAATCCGTGCCCCTGCGGATTCTACAACCATCCGGAGAAGGATTGTATCTGTGCCCCGGGCATGGTACAGAAGTATCTGAGCAAGATCAGCGGGCCTTTGCTGGACCGTATAGACCTGCATGTCGAGGTGACACCGGTCCAGTTTAATGAATTGACATCTTGCGTAGAAGAAGAGAAAAGTGCTTCGATCAGGCAAAGGGTAATCCAGGCCAGAGCCGTCCAAAGCGAGCGGTTTAAACAAAATAACAGCCTGCATTATAATGCCCAGATGAGCCCGAATATGGTCCGGACGATTTGCCAGGTCAATGATCGGGGGCAGGCGCTGATCAAAACGGCGATGGAAAAGCTGGGGCTATCGGCACGGGCATACGACCGCATTCTTAAAGTATCTCGTACCATTGCCGACCTGGCACAGGCGGAAGCCATAGAACTGGAGCATCTGGCCGAAGCCATCCACTACCGCAGCCTGGACCGGGATAGTTGGGCAGGATAAGAAAGCTTAAGAAAAGGGTTCATCGTCCAGGAACTCTTCCTCCTCTTCCTCAGGCACATAAGCTTCGATGGCGCGCCCTATGGCGTTTACTTCGTCGTTGGGCTCAAAAAGAGGGATGGCAGTTTCATCGTCGAGCTTAAGCCATTGGTTTTCGCTGTCTTTTTGTATGGATAGGTATTCCTTTCCGTCTTTATAAATGGCGTATACTTCATTTCCTTCCGGGAAAACAGCATACTCCATATTTCCAATCTGTATGTCGAACGGTTGCATTATAATACTTTCAATTTTTCAACGGTTTAACCTTTTTTTCATTCGTATTGAAGCGATCAGAACTTTCTTCTAAACTCTTGAGGGTTTCAATAAATTCAATAAACTTCTTGCTGGCATAGTTGGCCACTCCAGACTCATTGTAAGAGATCCGGCCTTGCTTGTCGAGTACCACAGTAGTCGGCAGAGAGCCACTAAACAAGATCTCGGGCACTGCGGTATCGAGGCTATAAACCGGCAGGGAAAATTTCTTGCGGTCCAGGTAAGCCTGCGCTTTCGGTAGTTTGCCATCTGCATCGACCATTACAAAAACAACCTTAGGGTCGTTTTTATATTGTTCATATAGCTTGTTGATGGAAGGCATTTCGGCGAGGCATGGAGGGCACCAGGTGGCCCAGAAATTCAGGAATACTACTTTGCCCTTGAGCTCGTCGAGGGTAAAGGTCTTGCCTTTGGCATCGCTAAAGCGGATGGTTTCTGCCTGGGGCACTGCCGACAGATCCGTTGCGGGTTTAACTTCCGTATCAGGCCTGAAAAGCCCGATCTCCATCAAGCCCTGCATGAGCATGGCCTTGGCAGAGGGCACAAAAAGAATGACCAGTATCCCTATGAAAAACAGGGCATTCCAGATGGTGCTTTTATTAATTCGCTTTTTCATTCTTGCAAAATTACGAAAAACCTTCAGCTAATGGCCTGATGTGCCAGCATTATGACCTCATTTTGTTGAATAAGCGGCAAAAAGCGAAACCTTATTTCGCCCTGATGCTTAACATCAGGTCGGTCCATATCAAAGGTTTTTCAGGAGCGCTTTTGACAGAGCAACTGATCGTATTGATCTGTTTGAGTGGGTCGCCGCTTTTCAATTTAAAAAGCAGCCAGTCCTTTTCAGTCCCTGAAAGATCAAGCGTCTGCCCATTGAGCTGCACGACTAAGTTTTTCGTATCGGCCAGAGTATCCTTAAATCGCAGTGCGAGTGTCGCGGTTTGGATGCTTAGATCCTCCTTGCCTATGCGCAGTTCTACACTTCCATTTTTGTCTTTAGAAATCTTAATGGGGGAGTCGGGGTTGAGGATAGGCACCTTTACATATGACTTATGGGGCACTGCCGCGTTTTTCCCAATGCCCCTTACACTCGCGAAATAGTCTTTGTCCAGCTTTGCTAAAGCAGCAGGATCACCGATCTCTGACCACAAGCGGCTTTTGGGATTGAAGAAATTGAACATATATATGCCGTCAACTCCCGCGGCCCATGCTTCTGCAGCCTGGGCACGATAGCTCAGGTCAGAACTGCGGAGGGTTTCGCTTACCTTGTCACTAATCCTGGATTCATCCAGGGATGGGTACACCTGGACGCCATATTGATGGCCCAATTTTACACTTTCTTCCCAGGGTTTCAGACGGATGTAGCTGCTGACCGACATGATGTCCAGCAAGCCTTCTTTTAACCAGTTTTCTATATCAAGGCCGATGGCCAATGCATATTGTTTAGAATCCGGCACGCGCATAGAAATCAGGATCGGGCGTTTGCGCTTTAAGCCTTCTGCTTCGGTCATTTTGCGGATGCGGCGCATCAGGTCTGTCATCGCCGCCACTTCTTCAGGCAGGGCATTCTGGCCTTTGAAAGTGCTTTTAAAAAATACGCGGTGCCTGAAGAAATCCAGCTCGATGCCATCTACATCATAATTCTGGCAGACCTCCTCAATAAAGGTATAGGTGTAATCGCGGACAACCTTAAGGCCATAATTGGCGGCCGACCAGGAGCCTGATCCTTTTTCAAACTGGCTGCCTACCAGATACTCCGGATGGGCCGTTTTTATTTTATTGGCCCCAAACAATACCGGGCCATATTTCGTCTGTCCGCCATCATGGGTATCGTTCATCCGCATAGACCAAAACACTTCTTTCTTTGCGGAATGACCAAACTCTACCATGACCTTCAACGGATCGAGTCCGGCGTCAATAAATTCTCCGGTCAGGTTGTTTTTAAATAAAGTTTCCTTGCCTTTCTCTTCTTTGAGGCGCAGTACGGTCCCTGTTTTCGAATCGTGGTTAAAATTGCCCCAGGCATGGGAAGTGCAATAATAAATGGCGTCGACCTGGCTGTTTTCCAATCCGTATGATCTAGGACTGAGCAAGCCGTCTTTACTGACCGTTTTCGCTTGTCCAAAGCTTTCATTTCCATCATTGTTAAATATGATCCTTCTTTTTTTCGCAGCAGCAATTTTCCGCTCTGCGCTGAGATTGGCCAGCGTGTAAGATTTGGTGGCTTTTGCTGAAACCTTTGCGGTCTGCGCAGATGTTGCCATTGGCAAAAAAAATGCAACTGTTGTTAAAAAGCCGATGACGCGGATTTGAAAGGCATGAATTCTAAACATGTCGGTGGTTGATTGATATCTGGTTAATGTTATATGTGGTACATAACAAAAGTGAGAACAATTTGTCACAAATCAGGTATGTGGTTGTTTTTTTATGAATATTTTCTGCTTATTTTTTGTTGTACCGTCGGTAATCTGTCGATTTGAATTTTTCTTACAGCGCCTCTTCTTTTTCTTTATTCTTTTTGGGTTTGTTCTGGGTGGGACATGCGCTTGATTATGTAGTACAAAATGGGAGATTGCACAGTGGATACTTACCACCTGTTGGCCAGGTTTTGTCGAAGGATAGCCGAAGGAAAGGCGGATTATAGTGGTACAGTATCCAGACAATATATAGCCTCAAAACCCGCGCAGTGCACAGGCTCAAGCCAGGCAATTCAAAGGATCAACAGGACGCTAAGAAGAGTGCACAAGGAGATGAAATAAAGAAAATTCTTTAAAAATGATCCGAATACATTAATATTGTGGCACATTGGTTATACCGATTCTTCTAAAACCTAAGAATGGCAAGTGATTTAAATAAGGATTTTACGCCGGTTACGTCGAATACAATGACGGATACTGTCGAGCTTAAATTGAGAGAATACCTCAAAATGAAATCCTTTCGTCCGGGCGACGCTTTACCTAAAGAGATCGAGCTGGCTGAAGCACTGGGCGTCAGCAGAAATGTAATCAGAGAGGCCCTGAGCCGTCTCCGGATGCTTGGCATGATCGAGTCGAGGAGGCGTAAAGGGATGGTATTGGCCAGTCCGGATATCCTTCAGGCCTTCGAGCGGGTGCTGGATCCATTGATCATGGACGACACGACCCTAAGGGATATTTTTGAACTGCGGCTGGTGCTGGAAATGGGATTGGGCGATCTGCTTTATAAGCGGCTGAGCGATAAAGATCTCGAAGAACTGGAAGCTATAGCAGCCAGTGAGGTTGATAAGGATAAATCCTTTTTAGTAAAAAATGAGATCGCCTTTCATGGGAAACTCTATGAAATGACAGGCAACAGCACCCTGAAACGATTTCAGACGATGCTTTTACCTGTTTTTGCGTATGCCATTGCGCTTGTCGACAAGCCTGTAAAAGGGAAAGTAGACCATATGGGCTTAGTACAACTGCTTAAAGAAGGCAATAAAGAAGACTTCAAAAATGGAATGTGGGAGCATCTTAAGCCACATTTTGACCGGATTAAATAATCCATACATCCGTATTTTAATTTTTAACAAGTAATAATTGGCTGTTGGTCTGGCTGTTATGATCTCGTTTTGCACTATCTGAAAAAAAATAGTCAGAAATAATTAGGATTATTTAGAATTTATATTTCTATTTGTTCTATATGACCTACATATTAACCTTATGTGATCATATAGTTATTCACCAAATGTAAATTTTAATGATAAATATGAAAGCGGGATTCATAGTTTTTCTAGTCGGATATAGCCTGGTTCTTCAGGCACAACATCATCCGGGTCAACAAAAGCCTTTACCGATCATTGATTTATCGTCTGATAGTTCAAGGCAGGTCATCGTTGCCCAGGGCACAAAAGAAACTTATCAGGGCCATCCGACAACGACATTGCTACCTGACGGCAAGACCATGTTTTGCGTATGGACAATCAACCATGGCGGTCCATGCGGCCCTATAAAACGAAGTGACGACGGTGGATTGAGCTGGAGTGAATTGCTGCCCGTACCAAAAAGCTGGGCGCAGGTCAGCAATTGTCCGACCATCTTTCAATTGCCTGATCCCCGCGGAAAGACACGGATCTTTGTTTTTGCAGGCGAAAGCGCAGACGCCAATGTGATGCAGCAATCGTATTCGGCAGACAATGGAAAGACCTGGACGGAGATGAAGAGCAACGGGCTGCCCTGCGTAATGCCATTTTGCACGATTGAATCTATCGATAAAGGTAAAAAACTGCTGGGACTGACCAATATCCGGAGGCCCGGAGAAACGAAAGAGAATAAATCCAATATTGTGACACAAAGCATTTCCACGGATGGCGGCTTTACCTGGTCGGGATGGAAGGTTATCGCGGATTCAGCGGGCCTGAAGCTGTGTGAGCCTTATCTTGTCCGCTCACCTTCAGGCAAGCAGTTGCTTTGCCTGATGCGGGAAAATGCGACCCGTGAATCTTATTATATCACCAGTGATAATGAAGGCAAGACCTGGTCTTCATTGAAAAAACTGCCTGCAGGGCTGTATGGCGACCGGCATGTGGCTAAGTATACCCGCGATGGCCGCTTGGTTGTCGTATTTAGAGACACAGGTGCCGACAGCCCCATCAAACCTCATTTTGTGGCCTGGGTAGGGACTTATGATGATATCATCAGGGGCAAAGATGGACAATATAAGGTCAAGCTTTTGCACAGTTATAGCGGTACCGACAATGGTTACCCGGGGCTGGAGCTGCTGCCTGACGATACCTTTGTGGCGACTACTTACATCAAATACCGCCCGGGCCCGGAAAAGCACTCCGTGGTGAGCACCCGCTTTAAAATCGCTGAAACCGATAAAATGCTTAAATAATACCCAGAATGTTGCCGCAGTTGGCAGGAATACCTTTTACCCAATGAGTAACCCGATCTATTAAACCTAATACTATAATTATATGAAAACAATATTGACAATTTGTTTGATCATGGCGCACTTGCTTTTTGCAGTCCCGGAGTCGAATGCCCAGACCGGAGGTGTTACGATATCGGGTATAGTGATGAGCGACAACCCTAAAGAAACTTTACCGGGTGTATCCGTGCTTCTTAAAGGATCAAAAATAGGGACGACTACGGATGCCAATGGGCGTTACAGCATGAGCATACCCGATAGAAAAGGCGTATTGATCTTTTCTTTTGTAGGGTTCAATACACAGGAAATCACGATAGGCCAGCAGACTACGGTCAACGTCACGCTGGGTTCAGCTGCGGAAGCTTTAAATGAGGTTCTCGTGGTCGGTTATGGTACACAAAAGCGGAAAGATGTCACAGGCTCGATTGCTTCTGTATCGTCTGATGACATTAAAAATCAGCCGGCATCAAATATAGAAAGTCTGTTGCAAGGCCGTGCGGCTGGTGTACAGGTGAGCCAGTCGTCTGGTGCTCCCGGCAGTAACCTCAGCATTCGCGTGCGGGGTGGAAGTTCCATTAACGCAGGCAATGAGCCTTTATATGTGATCGATGGAATTCCTATTGTCAATGACAACCAGGATCCTTCGGGAACTTCCTATGGAACAGCAACATCTACCAATGCGCTGACTTCTTTAAACCCGGATGATATCGATAATATCCAGGTGTTGAAAGATGCCTCGGCTACGGCGATCTATGGCTCAAGGGGAAACAATGGGGTGATCATCATCACCACCAAACGCGGGAAAGGTGATGCCGTCAATGTAACGTACAATGCTTATTATGGCAAGCAGGAGACAGTGAAAAAGCTGGATCTGATGAACGGTCAGCAACATGCTGAATTCCTGAACGACTGGGCCACGGCCAATAATGTAGCCAAGCCTTTCGCCAATCCATCTGAAATAGGGGAAGGTACAGACTGGCAAGGTGAGATCTTCAGAACGGCACCAATCCAAAACCATCAGGTTTCGGTGGCCAGCGGCAAAGGCGATGTGAAATATTACGTTTCCGCCAATTACTTTGGACAGGATGGGGTGATCATGAACTCCGGACTGAACAGATATTCTCTGAGGGTCAACCTGGACGGAAAGATCACCGATAAGATCAGGTTTAACCAGGCATTGACGTACAACCGCACCGTCAGCAATTCGCTGCCTTCGTCCAATCAGGGTGCGGGTAATGTGCGGTCGGCCGCAGAACGCACCTGGGTAACCTCACCTACGATCCCGGTTTTTGATGCCAATGGGGCCTATGTAAACACCTGGTATGGTGCCGCGAAGCCGGACAATCCGGTCGCAGCGACATCGACCATCTTTAACGAACTGACGGGAGACAACCTGCTGGGCAATATATCGGTAGATTATGACATCATAGAGGGATTAACCCTTAAAACTTTACTCGGCGTAAACCTCAACAACAGGGCATTGGGTGAATATTATCCGGGTGCGACGACCTATATCGGTAGCTTGTTTAGCGGTCTGGGTATCAATTCCAGCAGGAGGATTACCAATATTTTGAATGAGAATACCTTACGCTATACGAAGACTTTCAATGAAAAGCACAACCTGGAAGTTCTGGCAGGGTTTACCTGGCAGACGGAGAAGGATTTTGAGAATTCCGCACAGGCATCGGGCTTTGCCGATGACCGCCTGGGTATTTATAAGCTTGGCGGAGGAACCGGCGTACCTATTGTGGATTCATTCCATACACAATGGAGCCTGGCCTCCGGATTGAGCAGGATCAATTACCAGTACGACAACAAAATATTATTTACAGCCTCCTTTAGGGCCGATGGCTCCTCACGTTTCGGTGCGGGCAACAAATGGGGCTATTTTCCTTCGGTCGCCCTCGGGTACCGCCTGTCTGAAGAGTCTTTCATCAAAGACCTGAAGGTAATCAGTGATTTAAAGATCAGGGGAAGTTACGGACTGACGGGCAACCAGGAAATCGGCTCTTATCAGTCTTTGCCGCGTCTGGCCACCGATCTGTTTTACATTTTCGGTAATAAGCTGGTGACAGGATCACGCCAAACCAGCCTGCCCAACTCTGAGTTGAAATGGGAAAAAGCGGCACAATACGATATCGGTTTGGACCTGGGCTTGTTTGACAACCGCATCCAGTTTGTCTTCGACTATTATCAAAAAACCACACAAGACCTCTTGTTTACGATCAACCTTCCCGGGATCTCCGGATACAGCACCGCCCTCTACAATACCGGTGGTGTAGAAAATAAGGGGATAGAGCTGAGCCTGAACGCCGCGGTGCTTAATAAAGAACTGAAATGGGATGTGGCACTTAACTTTGCCCGCAACAGAAATAAGATCACTTCCCTGGGAAGAAATGCATCGACCACCTTATTTGTTGGTTACCCTCCGGGCATGACCCTGGGCTATATCTACGATGGTGTATTCAATGACCAGGCAGAAATAGACGGACAGACCGTACAGAAAGGTGTAAAGCCGGGCGATGCCCGCTACCGCGACATCAACGGCGACGGCATCCTGAATACCGACGACCGGGAGATCATTGGCAATCCTTTTCCGGACTATATCGTAGGCTTCAACAACAGTTTGAGCTATAAAGGGCTGTCCTTGTCGGTCTTCCTGCAAGGATCTGTCGGTGGAGAAAGCACCAGGCTAGCCGCTTTATTTAATCCTGCGGATGTGTCCAGCAATAAATCGGTGGAACTGCTGGACCGCTGGACACCTCAGAACCCGACGAGCAATATTCCAAGAGCGGGCGTGTCCAACTGGTTGTCTACCTCCACCCACGACCTGCAGGACCTTTCTTACCTGAAAATAAGGAATGTGCAGCTCGGCTATACCCTTCCGGCCAAAATACTGCCTTATAAAGGAAGTGCCAATCTATACCTCTCCGGGCAAAACCTGGTCACATTTACCAAAGATTACAGCGGTTATGACCCGGATGGCGGGATAAACTATCCTACAGCCAAAACCCTGATGGTCGGATTAAACCTAACTTTTTAAACTGAATACGATGTTAAATATGGAAACGATCAGTAAAAAAATAATATGCTGCTCAATGTTGATCTCTGCATTGAGCCTCTCTTCCTGCAAGAAATTTTTGGAAGAAGATCCTAAAAGCTTTCTGGCCCCGACCAACTATTATAAGACGCCACAAGATGCCCTGTCTGCATTGGTCGGTGCTTATGATGCCCTGGGAAACAACAGCAGCACCTATACTGCAAGACCTATTGCCTACCTGACCTGGTTTTGCTCTGACGAAGCCCTGCCGCCCATACTGGCCCCTCAGAAGCAGCTGGACAATTTCACCTATGGTGCAGATCATGCGGATATCGGCAATCTATGGAATCAGATCTACGATGCCATTGGCCGCGCCAATACCGTATTGGAGAAGGTGCCGCCAATAGCGATGGACAATGCCCAGAAAGAGCAAATCCTCGCGGAGGCCAGGTTCTTAAGGGGATATCATTATTTTAACTTGGTCAGGCTATGGGGTAAAGTGCCAGTGGTGACCAAGCCCATTACCGTGATTGATGACGCGTTGATCGCGCAAAGTTCATTGGCGGAGGTGTACACTCAAATTATCTCAGACCTGGAATCTGCCGCTGCGGTGCTGCCCAATACCATCGAGAATGGACGTGCAGCTAAAGGCGCTGCATTGGGGATTTTAAGCAAAGTGTATTTAACGAGGGCTTCCTCTGAAGCCGCCCAGACTGATGATTATAAAAAATGTGCCGATCTGGCCAAGCAGGTGATCGATCTGGGCCCGTACCGGCTCATGACCGACTACCAAAAGGCTATCGGTGGTGAAGATGAATTTAATCCTGAATCTATATTTGAATGGCAGGCGGACAGGGTATTGCTTGCTGTCGGTGAGCAAAGTGTGTTTGGCCAGTTTACGCTGCCAAGGGATATTGTAGGTTTGGTTCCTGAAGCCGGACAAACCGGCGAGAGCAACATCGCCAGCGAAGTCGGGTTCTTCAATAAATACAATAACCTGGATTACCGGAAAGAATCTACCTTCATCACACAAGGCACCAACAGGCAAGGCAACGTAGTAACCTGGCAGCAGTTTACCTATCCTTTTCCGGCACCGGCATGGAAGTTTGTCAACAAGAATGCCACGACACGGAACGCCTATGCTTTTAGTGCCAACATTGTGATCTTAAGGCTGGCCGACCTATATTTGGCGAGGGCAGAAGCCCTGAATGAAATTGGTGGCCCGACCACGGATGCGTATACCATGATCAATGCGATAAGGGCGAGGGCAAGGGCTAGAAATGGTGCTTCTTCTTCCGCTTTTCCAGCCGACCTGAGCGGGGTGAACAAAGACCAGTTCCGCGATGCGGTAATAGAGGAGCGGGCTATAGAACTTGGATTTGAAGGACAAAGATGGTTTGACCTGGTGAGAACAAAACGCTTCGTTTCGGTCATGAAAGCGGCACACCCGGAATACCCGGTGGAAGCCAAACACAACTTATTCCCAATCCCGGCCAATGAAATTAGATTGAATACGAAACTCATACAAAACCCAGGATGGTAAAAAAGAAATTTTGGTTTATTGGTTTGCTTGTGCTCGTTCCCTTTCTGGGAACAGCCCAGGCTTTATTGTACAAGACTACGGTTTGGGAGGAGAAGGAGAACAATATGTTTGCCTATTTTGTATACGGACTTACCGTAACCGCTGAGGGCAGTATACTGGCATTTGCTGAGGCAAGAATCACTGATGGGAAGGATGACGGTGCGCATCATATCGTTCTAAAACGAAGCACGGATCAGGGCCGGAGTTTTTCAAAATCAGAGATCCTGGTGGAGAGTAAGAATGGTCAGTCCTGGACCAATCCAACCGTGGTACAAGACTTTAAAACCAAAGAGATCTTTCTTTTCTATGCTTTAAACCATGAGAATGCCCGTACAGAGGTGTTTTATAAAACGAGTACCGACGATGGCATCCAATGGTCTGCGCCCAGGGAAATCACTTCACTATTTGCCGCAAATGTGCATCAATGGACCTTTCACCTGCCCGGCCCTGGCCACGGCATCCAGTTGAAGAAAGGCAGATTGGTCGTCCCGGTCTGGCATAGGAAGTCTATTTCTTTTGCCGCCGCGCAAAGGGATTATGGGGTCAACTGTGTGTATAGTGATGACCATGGAAAAACCTGGAAAGTGGGAGGGGATACGCCTGTCGGGGAGCTCAATGAGTCGCAGATCGTGGAGCAGAAGAATGGCGATGTCCTGTTGATCGGAAGAACAATCAACGGTAGCTCTGGTTCTCACCAGGCCAAGGTATGGAGTAAAGACAAGGGAGAGAGCTGGACACAAACGCTTGCTTATGATACCGCACTCAGTGGTCGGGTCTGCGACATTGGCCTCATTGGCTCTGTGCCGAAATCAAAGACCTGGCTGGTGTCTCAGCCGGCCGACCTTAAAAAGAGGAAAGATCTGATGATCAGACTGAGTAAAGATGAAGGCAAAAGCTGGGCGGTCAACAGACTGCTCGAAGAAGGTGGCGCCACGTACTCCGATCTCGCCGTACTTCCTGACAAAAGCATCATATGCCTGTATGGCCATGGCGGAACCGAACATATGCCTCAAAAAGTTTCATTGGCCCGCTTCAATATGGACTGGCTGCAACAAAATGCTAAATAGATATGCAGATCAACCTAAATAAGTGCATAGGCTTGCTGTGTGCAATTCTTATCTACATCATCCCGATAAAAATGTATGCTCAGAATAACAACCAATGGTTCTCCTGGGGCAGCAGTAAAGAACTGCCTGTAAAAGAAGGATTGAGTAATGCCATAACCGGTTTAAGTAACGATGTGCTGATTTTGGCCGGTGGCAACAACTTTAAAGGACGCATACAAGAAGGAGGGGCTAAAGTTGTCCACGATAAAATATATGTGGCCAAAGATAAAGATGCTTTGGAATGGATGGAAGCAGGCAAACTGCCAACCCCCCTTTCGAATGCGGCCGTAGTCACCTTAAATAATGGCTTACTGATCATCGGCGGTACAAACGGGCAGCAGGCTTCAGACCAGGTTTTCCTGATGAGATGGAAGCCGGAGCAAAGCAAGATTGAATTTGATACCAACTATGAAAAACTACCTGTCGCGCTCCAGTCTTTATCGGCAGCGCGGATTGGTGACTATATCTATGTGGCAGGCGGACAGGATCAGGGCGGACAGCCTCAGCAGCTGTTTTATAAATTGAGGCTTAATGCCGAGGCAGGCTCTGGCCGGCAGAAATGGGAGAAACTGGCCGCGTGGCCGGGCGCGGCGAGGTTTGGTGCCGTGCTGGTTACGCAGAGCAACGGAGAATACGATTGCCTCTACCTCCTTGGGGGTAAAGGTACTGAGGGCTACCTGACCGACAGCTATGCCTACGACCCGAAACGCAACACCTGGAAGATATTACAGCCACTTCCCCGACCGGCATTGTTCAGTCCTTACCTATCTATGGGACAAACGCATATCGTCTTGTTCAGCGGCTCTGACGGGCATGATGCAGATAAAGCGATTGCGCTTAAAGACGATTACCACATGGTCAAAGATGTGCTGGCCTATCATACCATCACCAATACCTGGCTTAAGCTGGACAATATCCCGACGGGTGTGGCCGGAGCCACGGCGGTGATATGGAAAGATAAGTTGCTGATGCTGGGTGGTGAGCTGAGGCCTGGTGTGCGGAGCAGTGAGGTGCAGACTGCGACCATCCAAACGGCAAAGCATATGAGCAAGTTCGGCTGGATAGACTATAGTACGCTGGTGCTGTACCTGGTGATACTGGCAGGCATCAGTTTTTATTTTTCCCGTCAAAAAGATGCCTCAGAAGACTACCTGCTGGGCAGTAAAAATATTCCATACTGGGCCGCAGGCATCAGTATTATGGCTACGCAGGTGAGTGCCATTGGTTTTATGAGCATTCCTGCTAAAGCCTATGCGATGAACTGGGCCTATTTCGCCGGGGTATTTACCTGGTTTATTGCAGTCCCGGTAGTTACCCGGGCCTACATTCCATTTATCCGGAAGCTGAACGTAGCCAGTGCTTACCAATACCTGGAAGAAAGGTTTAATTCCGGAGCGCGTTTGTTTGCCGCTATCGTATTCATCTTCTTTCAGCTGGCCAGGATGGGCTTGGTGTTGTACCTTCCCGCTTTGGCACTTGCCGCTGTAACCCCGCTGGATACCATTACGTGTATCCTTATTATGGGGGTACTTAGCACGGTGTATACGGTGGTTGGGGGCTTTGAAGCGGTGATCTGGATAGAGGTGGCCCAGGCTGTACTGTTGTTTGGTGGCGGGGTAGTGTGCCTGGTGTTGGCCATTGTAGGTTTGAACGGTGGTTTTAGTGATTTTATCAGTCTTGGTATCGCCGATCACAAATTCAGCCTTGGCAATGCGGACTGGGGACTGACCTCTTCTACGCTGTTTGTCATCCTTATAGGCAATATATTCATCAGGCTCGGCAATCTGACCAGCGACCAGGCCGTAGTACAGCGTTATATGACGACCAGCAGTTTAAAGCAGGCGCAGCGGAGTGTCTGGGCGGATGTAGCAGTCTCCATACCCTGGGCATTTGTGATATATGGCCTCGGCACGGCCTTATACGTTTTTTATAAGCAACATCCGGAACAATTGAACCCTTCGATCTCAACAGACGGGATTTTGCCTATGTTCATCGCCCAACAGGCACCTATCGGCTTTAGCGGATTGATCATTGCAGCTATTTTTGCCGCATCTATGTCTACCCTGGAAGGGTCTATACACAGTGTTGCTACCATATTCACGACCGACTTCTACAGCAAATACAGGAAAAATGTCAGCCAGCAGGAGATGGGTAAAGTGGCGAAAATTGCGACCGTCGTGCTGGGCGCTTTTGCCACAGGCCTGTCGCTGGTACTGGTCTATATAGATGTAAACTCGATACTGGATATATTCCAGGAAATCACCGGCCTGTTTATCGGGGCTTCTACTGCGCTCTTCCTGCTGGGTATTTTTACCAAAAGGACCAATGCGACGGGTGCCCTGATCGGTGCCGTCAGCAGTGGATTTATCCTGTATTTTGTGAAGACCCATACCCCGCTCAGCTTTTGGCTGTACAGCGCCATCGGCTTCATCAGCTGCTATATCATCGGTTACTTCGCCAGCCTGATCTTCCCAGGCAAAAAGGGACTTCAGGGATTAACTTATTATACCATCAACGACAATTTAAAAGAACAATAACTATGGAACATATTATCGCTTTAGACGCCGGACTCAACAAATACCAGCCCCTGAAAAAGATCATTTGCTACGACGATTTTGATAAGGGACTCAAAGGATGGATGGATCTGCATCCCAATTACGTAGGTAAAGACTTCAATACCCTAAGATACAGCCATGTGGACAAAACACAATGGGGCCCGCTAATGCTCAGCAGCGCCAGCTTCCGCCTGGCGGGTACACATGGTTCGATGGACGGCACCTTTTCTTTAAAACTTTCTACCCGACCGGTGGCCAATAAATATACCGAAGCGCCGGCCCCCGGAAGCCTTTCTCATGGCATCAAACGCCTCACCACACATTTGCCGAAAGGGTTGAGACAGTATGAGATGTGGTATGCCTATACGCCAGAGCAGGACAGGCAGGGACTGAGCGAGCAGGCGATGCGGGCATTTGGTGTCTTCTTCGACATACAGGACGATGAGTACAGGTACTTCATTGGTGCCCGTTATGTCAATGCCGTAGATGGCGAAATGGTGCGCCGCTGGCAGATCTTCCAGGCCAAAGACGTAACGGATGTGGAATGGGCATACGGTGTAGAAAACGACTGGTGTAAAATGGGCATCGATGCCATGTGGTACGGTAAGCGCTATCCCGACGGATCTACCGATGGATTTGAGTGGATACCTGACGGCTATCAGGACCTGTGTTACAATGAAAGTGACGATAAGATCAACTGGAGCTACCTTCGTTTGCTGATCGATACCGAAAAAAGGGAGTATGTAGAATTGCAGTCGGGCAGTAAGACCTTCGATCTGAGGGGCACAAAACCTACACTGACCGCACCATACGCCCGTATCAAAGGCTTATTTAACCCAAGCATGTGGGTGGAAAACGACACCGACAGAAGGGTATTCTTTTTTGCGGATTCTGTATTGATTTCAGGAGAATAATTGCATCATAATTTAAACATAAAACGTACCAACAAGATATGAGACATTTTCAGGCATCTGCTGTAGAGCGCAGGGTATTATTTAAAAATCAGGTCAGTTCCCACCCTATGGAAGCGGGTTGGGCAGCTGAAGCGATCTTCTTTTTGATCGTTGAAGAAGTCGATGGGGTCAACGCCGTCCTGAATGCAGCGGTAGAGATTTCAGCCGATGGCATCAACTGGATACCGGAAGGATCTGTATTTCCGTCGATAGACAAGCCCGGACATTACTTTTGTAAGGTGACCAATTTTGGCAACTGGCTAAGGGTCAGCGGTCATATCCATGGAGAAGAGGGGGAAGTAAAAGCTTCGGTACATTTGCATTTAAAGTCCTGATCCCTCAATTGAATGCAATTTTTTTGGATAAATATCCTGTTATAATGAAAAAGTTTACCCTTCTCGTCCTCTTCCTGGCCATCCATCTTGGCCTTTCTGCTAAGATCCGTTTACCGGAGCTCTTCAGCGACAATATGGTTTTACAGCAGCAAAGTAAAGTGGCCTTTTGGGGGAGCGCGGAGCCCAACGCCCGCATAAGCATCACTACCTCCTGGAATAAAAAGACCTACACGGCCCTGTCTGACGGCAAAGGGAACTTTAGAGTATCCCTGCAAACCCCATCGGCCGGAGGCCCATATAATATTGTGCTGAAAACAACAGAAAGCCTGACCCTTAAAAATGTGCTGATCGGTGAGGTTTGGGTGTGCTCCGGGCAATCCAACATGGGGATGATGATCAAAGGCAATGTCAATCAGCCTGTGCTGAACTCAAACGATATCCTGATGGATGCGGAGAATCCCAACATCAGGCTGTTCAAAGTAAACAGCGCACGCTCTGCTACCGAATTGAATACTTTAGAGGGCAGCAGCTGGAAAGAGGCAAGCGCCCTTAGCGTCAGGGATTTTAGTGCGGTAGCCTATCTGTATGCCAAAATCCTGAACAAGAAGTTGAATGTACCTGTGGGCGTGATCATGACCACCGTCGGAGGAACTAAAATAGAAGCCTGGATGAGTAAAGAAAGCCTGGCAGATTTCCCGCAGAAGAAGATTGTAGCCTACGAGAAAGGTGCTAAAGTGACCTCTAATTCCCCTACTGTACTGTTCAATGCGATGGTCAATCCGCTGATTGGCTACGGAATAAAAGGGGTGATCTGGTATCAGGGCGAGGGCAACAGGTTTGACCACGAGTACTACGATAAGCTGATGGTGGCCCTGGTGGCCGACTGGCGGAAAAAATGGAACATCGGGGACTGGCCGTTTTATTATGCGCAGATTGCACCCTTCCGATACAACAAATCAGAAAGTGAAATGGTGCCCCGCCTGAGGGAAGCACAGTCCAGGGCTTTGAAGGTGATCCCGAACTCGGGGATGATTGTTTCTATGGATGCGGGCAACGAAAGTACCATCCACCCACCAGATAAGGAAACCATCAGTAAAAGGATGGCCTACTGGGCCTTATCAAAGACTTACGGAAAGGAAGGCATCAGTTACCAGAGCCCTACGTATAAAGCAATGAAGATCAGCAGCGATTCAGTATATGTGTCTTTCGACAACTGTGTCAATGGAATGACTTCTTTTGACCGGGAGATCAAGGCCTTTGAAATTGCCGGGGCAGACAATGTGTTTTATCCGGCCAATGCCACCCTGCTGCCGAAAGTAGGTGTTTTGCTGACCAGCAAGGATGTGAAACAACCGGTTAATATCCGCTATGGCTTTAAAGACTGGATTGTTGGAGATGTATACAATACTGAAGGGCTGCCTGTTGATCCGTTCAGGACGGACTCCTTACCCGTCAAAAAATAGTTAGATTGCTTGTAATCATTATAAATTTCAATTATTACGTTGCTTTGTAATGAATACTTATAGAATTAACTATTTTTGAAATAAAAACTCTTATGAATTTCTATTCTATTTTACGGAGCGCGCATTCAGGATGGCGCTATATAGTATTGGTCTTATTGGTTTTGGCCGTGCTGCAAGCCTTTTCAGGTTGGTTTGGTAAGAAAAGCTATACCGAAGGCAACCGTAAATTAAATGTATTCACGCTGATCTCCGTGCATGTGCAGATTACCTTTGGTCTGATCCTTTATTTCCTCAGCCCGCTGGTAGAAGCAGGCATCAGATACTGGAAAATGGAGCACATCGCTTTGATGATTTTTGCGGCGATATTGGTCACCGTAGGGAATGCAAGGTCAAAGAAAATTGTGGATTCTTCAGCCAAACATCGCGTTATCGCCATTTATTTTGGTTTCGCTTTACTGGTGATCCTGGTCGCTATTTTTATGATGACAAAAGCCGACCCAACCCGCTCATTTTTTGGCGTATCATAAAAATCAAAATTTAATTTTGCATTGTAAGATTTATTTATACTTTTGTTGCTCATGATTAACAATATACATACTTGGCAATGGCGTAGTAATTCTGAAAAGAGTTTCGTCGCATCCTTGTGTACCTTATAGTTTATCAACCTAAACCAAACCACATTGAGAACCCGACGTAGACCACACGCCGGGTTTTTTTATGTCATGGCCATACGAAGAATTAAAAATTAAGAATTAAAAGAACACGATCATATGAATACCTATAACATTAATACCGCTTACAAGAAGAGACTAGCCGATACCACTACGCCGGTAAGCATTTACCTGCGGTTGAGGGATGTATTCCCCAATACCATCCTGCTGGAAAGTTCGGATTACCATAGCCGTGAAAACTCCGTGAGCTATGTGTGCGCCGAACCGATCGCAGGTATTGTCCTCCAGGATGGCACCTTATCCTCCTATTTTCCAGATGGGCACAAAGAAAGCAAACAGGATTTTGACCTGACCACAGAGATTGATGCCTTTAAGGCGATGTTTAAGCCTGCGGGCGTAGACGAGAAACGCTATATTTCGACCGGATTGTTCGGTTATTTTACCTGGAATGCAATCCAGCATTTTGAAGACATTTCTTTTAGCGCGGTCTCTCCGAAAGGAGAAGAAATCCCCCTGATGCAATACCATATTTATCGCTACATCATCGCTATAGACCACTTCAAAAATGAGGTGACATTGTTCAAGAACACCTTTAACGGGGACGATACGGAAGATCTGGAGAAAATGGAATACCTGATCCAGAACAAGAATTTTCCGGAATATGGTTTTGATACCAAAGGTGAAGAAAGCTCCAATCTGAGCAATGAACAGTTTATGGATATGGTGGAGGTCATGAAAAAGCACATCCTCCGGGGTGATGTTTTCCAGATTGTACCGTCAAGGGCGTATAAGCAGTCTTTTGCTGGCGATGAGTTTAACGTATACCGCTGCCTGCGCTCCATCAACCCATCGCCTTACCTCTTCTATTTCGATTATGGAAGCTTCAAGTTGTTTGGCTCGTCGCCCGAAGCGCAGATCACCATTAAAAACAATACGGCTAATATTTTTCCGATAGCGGGTACTTTTAAGAGGACCGGTAATGACGAAGAGGATGCAGAACTGGCCAGAAAGCTGGAGCAGGACCCTAAAGAAAGTGCAGAGCACGTGATGCTGGTAGACCTGGCCCGGAATGACCTCAGCAGGCATTGCAACCAGGTGGAAGTCAATTCCTTTAAAGAAGTGCAATACTATTCCCACCTGATCCACCTGGTCTCTAAAGTGAGCGGTAAATTTCCGAAGGATGTGTCGGCTTTTAAAGTCGTGGCAGATACTTTTCCAGCAGGGACGCTTAGCGGAGCGCCTAAATATAAGGCGATGCAGCTGATCGATCAGTATGAAGGACTGGCGCGCAATTTTTATGCGGGCGCCATAGGTTATATGGGTTTCAAAGAAGAGTTTAACCATGCCATCATGATCCGTACGTTTATGAGTAAAAACAATACGCTGCATTACCGTGCGGGGGCCGGTATTGTGGCGGATTCTGTGGCAGAAAGCGAGCTGAACGAAGTAAACAATAAAATTGCCGCCTTACGCAAGGCTGTAGAAATGGCTAAAGGAATTTAAAGATATACACGAATGACAAACATACAGAAGAAAGTTTTGGTTATAGATAATTATGATTCATTCACCTATAACCTGGTACATTTAATTAACGAGTTGGGCGCAGAGGTAGAGGTATGGAGAAATGATAAATTTGAACTGGATGCAGTTGATGCCTACGATAAGATCATCCTGTCGCCAGGGCCGGGAATCCCTGTAGAAGCAGGTTTACTGTTGGATGTGATCCGCAGATATGCGCCTACAAAGAGTATCTTTGGCGTATGCCTGGGACAGCAGGCCATTGCGGAGGCTTTCGGGGGAACCTTACTGAACCTCGGCCGGCCGATGCATGGCATTGCCACGCCGGTCAACATCCTGGACCCGGAGGAGGAGCTGTTTAAAGACCTGCCGAAGGTTTTCAATGTAGGCCGCTACCACAGCTGGGTGGTCAGTAATGAAGGCTTGCCGGATTGTTTTACGGTGACGGCTACGGATGCGGACCAGGAGATCATGGCCCTGAGCCATAAAGAATATGATGTGAGGGGCGTACAGTTTCACCCGGAAAGTGTACTCACCGAACATGGCAAACAAATGATGAAGAACTGGCTGACCAACTAAATCAGCCACAATAGATAAAAGAAGATGACTATTTTAGATAAGATCGTTGCCCGTAAAAGAGAAGAAGTAGAGCAGGCCAGGCAAAAAGTACCTGTGGAAGTGCTGGAGGCAGAAGCCTATTTTCAGCGGGACCCTCTGTCGTTCAGGGAATTTCTGCTGGCGCCTGAGCGTACAGGCATCATCGCCGAATTCAAGCGCCGCTCCCCGTCCAAAGGATTAATCAACGGCACAGCCGTTGTGGAAGAGGTGACTAAGGCATACGCCGATGCAGGTGCTTCAGCACTTTCCGTACTCACCGATATCGACTTCTTTGGCGGAAGTGCATATGACCTCGTAGCTGCCAGGGGTGCCAACACCATTCCGGTGCTGAGAAAGGACTTTATGATCGATACCTATCAGCTGATCGAAGCGAAAGCTTTGGGGGCAGATATTATCCTGCTGATCGCTGCGATCCTGTCGCCTAAAGAGATCGATACCCTCGCATCTTTTGCCAAAGGACTTGGGCTCAATGTACTATTGGAAGTACACAGCCAGGAGGAACTGCAGCGCAGCATCAATAAGCATGTGGATGCCATAGGGGTAAACAACCGCAACCTGGCCGATTTTACGGTCAACATACAGACCTCTTTTGATCTTGTAGACCAGATCCCTTCGGATTTTCTGAAAATCTCTGAAAGTGCGATCAGTGAGGCCTCGACGATCAAGTCACTAAAAGAAGCAGGGTTCAATGGCTTCCTTATTGGCGAGAACTTTATGAAGACCGATGACCCCGGACAGGCCATACAGGATTTTGTGAGGGAATTGAAGTCGGTATAACTTTTGTATCTTTGAACTTTACATGGGAAAACAGAAATATTATGATACGGCACTCAAGCAGGAACGCGCAGTTCTTGTTGGGGTAATCAGGCCAGGAGAGCGCCCCGAAGAAACCAGGGAGTATCTGGATGAGCTTGCTTTTTTAGTGGATACCGCAGGTGGGCTGGTGGAGCATGAATTTACACAGAAAATGCTCAAGCCGGACCGTGCCACCTTTGTGGGTACCGGCAAGCTGGAGGAGATCCAGGCCTATGTGAAGTCGGAAGAGATCGATATGGTGGTGTTTGACGATGAGTTGTCCCCATCCCAATTGAGAAATATAGAACGCGAACTGCAGGTCAAAGTACTGGACCGGAGTAATCTGATCCTGGATATATTTGCCGGCAGGGCACAGACCGCACAGGCTAAAACGCAGGTGGAGCTGGCGCAGCTGCAATATTTATTGCCACGCCTGACCCGCCTCTGGACCCACCTGGAACGTCAGAAAGGTGGTATTGGAATGCGTGGGCCGGGTGAGTCGCAGATAGAAAGCGATAGGCGGATGATCCTTGAAAAGATCTCTCTGCTGAAATCCAGGCTGAAGCAGATCGACCGTCAGAACGAAACCCAGCGTAAGAACCGGACCCAGCTGATCCGGGTGGCCCTGGTAGGATACACCAACGTAGGCAAGTCCACGATCCTCAACATGCTGGCCAAGTCGGAAGTATTTGCGGAAAATAAGCTGTTTGCTACACTGGACACCACCGTCAGGAAAGTCGTCATCGACAACCTGCCTTTTCTCCTGTCAGATACCGTTGGATTTATCCGCAAGCTGCCCCATCATTTGGTCGAATGCTTTAAATCGACATTGGATGAAGTACGTGAGGCCGATATCCTGATCCATGTGGTCGATGTGTCTCACCCCAATTTTGAAGACCAGATCAATGTAGTCAATGAGACCCTGCAGGACCTGGGCGCGCGCGATAAAGAAACCATCATGATCTTTAATAAGATCGATGCCTATGTGAGCCCGGCGCCGGACAATGAGGGCGAAGAGCCTGTAGTGCTCACGCTGGAAGACTTCAAGCACAGCTGGATGGCCAGCAACAATGCGCCTGCGATATTCATTTCTGCTACGCAGAAGGAGAATATAGAGGAGTTTAAGCAACTATTGTACGATAAAGTACTTGCCATACACAGCGAGCGTTATCCTTACGATAAACTGTTATATTAATTAATCCCGTTCATTAGAAAGAAATAGTATGGAAAGTAAACGTCAACAGAAATTTGCAGGGATGCTCCAGGAGGAACTTGCGGCCATATTTCAGCGTGAAGGGGCGGCCTATCTGCCGAATACGTTAGTGACCATCACCAAGGTGAGGGTTTCTCCCGATCTGGCCGTAGCGAAAGTGTATGTCAGTTTTTTGAATACCAGCAATACCACCTTATCTGTCAATACCATCAATTCCCACACGGGGGAGATCCGTTATAAGCTGGGCGCCAGGATTCGTCACCAGGCCAGGGTAGTGCCTACACTGACCTTTTTTGTTGACGATACCAACGAATATGTGGAGCACATGGACAAGTTGTTCGACAAGATCTCCAAAGAGCGGAAAGATACCGGCGAAGAAGAGGCGGAATAAATTTCGTATATTAGCATTATGGCAAGATTATTAATGATTTATCTGATCTGTTTTGCCGCTCTCGCAAAGGCCCAGCCCAATATAAAAGGGGGACTGGAAAGCTTTGTTACGTCCCATACCGTCTACCCGCCTTATTCCATGCAAAATTGTATACAGGGCAAGGTGGATATTGCCTTTAAACTGAACCATAAAGGCGAAATCTACTTTTCTGAAGTGCGCAATGGCATGGGCATCGATCTCGATGATGAAGCCTTGCGCCTCATCCGCATCAGCAGCGGCAAATGGACCGTTCCCGCCGATTACGATACTACATTGGTCAATTTAGTACCTGTTAATTTTCGCCTCCCGGCCGGATTCGGTTGTGAAGGTAAAACCAATACAGAGATCCAGCTGGCCATCTCCAGGTACCAGGCCGATCAGGGTATGACCAATGCCGTGCTCAACTTCTATAGAAACAAGGAGAAAGGCAAGACCACTGCCGAAGAAGAAGCAAAAATCAATGCTTTAAAGGTGGAGCTTGGCTATGACGATACCTACTTTCAGGAGCGCATCAACCAGGGACTGGAAAAGCTGAAGCAGAAGGACAAACAAGGCGCCTGCGAGGACTTTCAGTTCGTCAAATACATGGGCTCCCCGCTGGCAGATGAGTTGCTGAAGCAGCATTGTCCTTAAGAAGCTACATTGCTCTTAATAAAATCGCTTTACACACGCTATCCGCTTTATACCACAATCTGTATCGCTTGGGGGATGATCTTCGCCTCGATACTGTTCGTCTTGCCCATATACTCCCCATCTACCTGAAAATGCGCCCGGTGACGGGTTTTAATGCTCACACTTTTGGTCTGAAAGGATTCTATCTTGTTCGGGTTGAATGGGAGGCGGGTCATCCAGATCTTCAGGATCTCCATCACAGCATATTTCTTCACCAGGATCACCTCAAAGACATCATCTTCCAGGTCGCCGTCCGGGTTGATCTTCACCCCTGTGCCATACATTGTGGCATTGGCCAATACCACCATTGCCGCTTCCGAGCGAATGGTTTCCCCATCAATCTGAAAAGCAACTTCCATTTTATGGTGGCTCCATAGTGCCTGCCAGGTGGCCTTGGCGTAGCCCCACATACCCCGCTGGGGCAGGTCGTCAAACTTCTTAACGATATAAGCATTAAAGCCAATGTCTGCCAGGTGGATACACAATTCCTGGTTGACCATCACCACATGGATATTTTTTGGTGTGCCGCTAATGGCGATATCCAGTGCTGCGCCCAGTTCGGTGGGGATGCCCAGCTCTTTAGCCATACCATTGGCCGACCCTGCG
>Ga0160464_100252_pt1 | contig 50149 bp, 52 predicted proteins | sample HID1971I_E11MG_FD_108275 | JGI IMG/M metagenome (GOLD analysis project Ga0160464, IMG submission 108275) | Enriched millipede-associated microbial communities from UW Madison campus, WI, USA - HID1971I_E11 MG | ecosystem: Host-associated > Arthropoda: Insects > Digestive system > Unclassified ... | reverse complement strand
GAGCCGGGGCGAGTATTACCTTTGACGCCAATGCATTTCATTTCAAGAAGCTCCAGCTGCGGGCCTCGCATGCTTCGCCAGCGTTGTATTTTCCAAGAGGGGTGGAGCTGTTGCGAGCGGGAGTCATTGACGGGCAATCGCTGATCAGTCACACCTTCCGGCTGGAGCAGTTTCCCGAGGCGATGAACTTGCTGCGGACGGACAAGGAATCGACGATCAAGATGGTGATGGTGAATGCGTAAGGAGGGGGTTGGCATGAAACCTAAATATGGCATCATTGGCTGCGGCAACATTTCGAGGTTTCATTTCGAAGGCTTGCGAAGAGCAGGAGCAGATATCATCCACATCTCGGATATCCATGCGTCGGCAGCAAGACCGTATATCGAGGCATTTGGCGCGGCCTACTCTGCCGATTATCGCGAGCTTATCGCCAATCCGGAGGTGACGGTTGTGAGCATCCTGACCAGCGCCAAGTTTCACCGGGAGATCTGTCTGGCGGCGTTGGCAGCGGGCAAGGACGTGATCTGCGAGAAAACGATGGCGAATGATGCGGATGAAGCCGAGGAAATCGCGCAAGCCGCAGAGGCTTCGGGACAGCTGTTTTTCACTTCTTATATGAAGCGTTTTTATCCAGCGGTACAGCAAGCGAAGGCCTTGCTGCCCCGATTGGGCCGATTGTTCAGCGCTCAGGTGCGGGCCTACCAGAAGTGGGAGGGGCAATTTTATGAGCATACGGACGGTTCGGAGCACCAGTGGGTGCTGGACGGCTACGGCGGTGCGGTGGTGAAATGCGCAGGCAGCCATATGATCGATATGACCTTGCATTTGTTGGGCCGGCCGGAGAGCTTGTATGCCAACATAGATTTTATCCCAGGCTCGCAGATCGATCGCAAAGCAACGGCGTTGTTCGAATACGCCAATGGATTGGTGGCCAGCTATGAGACGGCCATTCATCCGCTCGACAAGATCGGCTGCGAACGCGACGGATGGGATGAATCCCTGGAGGTGAACGGGACGAAGGGTCGGATCCAGGTATACACAGTGAAATGGGATGCGTCGGAGCATCGTCCCGCCCTGCTCATTCACCATGACAATGAAACCGGGACATCGACCGAATATCGCTATGACGCCATCGATCCGTTCCATGCGGAAATGCAATACTTCCACGATTGCCTAAGTCAGCGCAAGCCCGGGCATCCCAACCATACCGATGGCTTCTATGTCGACGTCATCATCGCTGCGATGATGGAGTCCTCGCGCCGCAGGGCATCTGTGGATCTGGATTGGCGGGGGTGGTGAGGGGGGGGCTAGGCAGAGGACATAGGCCAAGAAGCGAGGCAAGCATAGCCGCCAGGCCAACATCGTCGGTTCAACAGCAGCAACACGCGTTTTCGGGCCAGACAGAGCGCCCGAGCAACGGTCGGCCAAGGCGGCAACGCCTTCGCGATCAACAGCAACAAGCTCGGCGTCATCCGTGTTCGTGCGGGAAAACAATAGTGATATCGGCATCAGTAGAGTTCAAGACTTATAGCAGTATTAAGTGCCTCGCATCGGACGTAAGATTGTTCGGTGCGGGGTGTTTGTTATTTAAATCATCATTCGTTTTTGAACGTCTAATACAGTATAAGAAGTTAAGGAAGGTGGAATTTTAATCATAATGAAAAAATTCACCGCGTTACTGCTAACAACGGCTTTGAGTACTTCTTTGATGGGGACTTCCTTGGCAAGCACTACAATTGCTGTGGAAGTTATCGTTAACGGAAAAGCCATTCATATGCTAGTTCCGCCTGTAGTCCAGAATGGGCGTGCATTGGTCCCCGTAAGGGAGATTTCGCAAGCATTAGGTTATACCGTAAATTGGGATCAAGAGACGGGAACAGTGTACTTGACTAACCGAAATGATGTGAGTAATGCCCCTAATCCAACTGATGAAAAAATTGTAATCAACGGTAATCCCATTGCTTCGGATGTCCCGCCTCAAGTAATTAAAGGAAGAACTATGGTTCCTGTGCGTATCATTTCTGAAGCGAGTGGGGCTAGAGTGAATTGGAATCAGCAAAGTCGCCGAGTTACTGTAAGTTCGGAAAACAGCATTGCTTTCCCCGATCCTTTAAATTTGAGCTTTGAGCCGGTTGGACTGGAGAGGGTAGAAAAGGTCCAAACACTTCCTTCTACATGGGAAAAAAGAGGCGCTTTACGCTTAGGTAGAATTAATCAATCCGAACTCGTCCTAGAACTGTATGAGGTCGAATTGGGTGGGAGTCCTGTTATTAATGGTGTCTTTACTTACGGTAACCAGACATTTGTGTTAAATGACTTGTCTGCTGGTACAATTGATGAAGTGAAAAATCAAAGCCTAGCATTGCAGTTTGATTCAGGGCAAGACCAACTTCACCTCGTATCTGCGATTGGCGCAGAATATGAGACGCAAATTTTAGTATTCAATTCCTCAAGTCAGCAATGGGGTGTTATGCGCGTTCCGGGGCGAGTAGCTACTAGTGACTTTGATGGAATTCTAGTTCAGTTCCCCGGAAAAGGCTTAAGCCCTCAAGCTGTTACGTTTATTCGTTTTCATGGGAGCGGGTTCGAGATTAGTAACATTACTGAGGCCTTTCAACCTTTTGTCAATAGCCAAAATATAGACATACAGAGAGTAACAACGCAATACCAATCTATGGATGGACAGTCTAGTATCACCGTTTCACTGGTTAAGGATGGACTTACGGAGAAGCAAGCTTACACTCTTAATGGGGATACGTTGGAATTGCGCTAATTTCAAACTACCAGTTCGCAGCTTTTCGTACCAGACAGAAGCCAAAGGTGAAATCGACTTCGTGATCAACAGCAACGAGCTCGGCGTCATCCGCGTTCGGGTAGGATGGCATTAGTTGCATCGGCATCTCAGTAGAGTTAAAAACTTATAGTAGAATCAAGCGCCTTGCATCGATTGTTCGGTGCGGGGTGTTTGTGACACGGTTGGAATAGGGGAGAAGATGCTAGATAATTTTGGTATAATAAAGTCAAGATGATATTTCAGACTCTAAATCAGAAAAAGAAACGTGTAGCACTAAAGGAGCATCGGTTTCGCTTCTCCATTAGCTCGAGTTATGGGGGAACCGATCCAGCTAGCCACTATTAGAAGATAAGGAGGACTTTCAATCATGAAAGAATCAGAGTATAAAGAGTTATTGGAAAAAAAGTATGGAAAGGCATTAAAAGATATTATGCACGAATTAATCGTTGATCGATATATGGATCAATGGGTTGGAGCAGAAGAGTTGGGCATTCCAACAAAGTTATTTGTAAAATGGAGAACCCGTTTTCGTTTAGGTCCAATGCAAAGAATTGCAGATCATGCTGAAAAGAGACGAGCAGAAACGATTGAAAAATATGAAAGTGAACTTCAATTCACAGAATTTAACAGGGGCTTTATTTTTAAGGATGAATATTCATTAAGAGGTTTTAGAGAAGTAGTTGAGCGTATGCTGGAATTAGCAAAAGGGAAAAGAGCTAGTCTGGATATTGACTCATTCTCTGATATGGCTGTATTAATTCAGATAGGTACTCTTGAAAACACTATTAATTTACTTGATCATTATGAGAAAAAGGAACTGCATGAGCAATATGAGCTGGAATTAAAGGATTTTGGCGGTTTCTAAAACTCGAAATCATTAACACATCTCATGAAGTAGTATGATAGAAATGAAATCAAAGGGATAGTTATGTAAAATAAAAATAATAATCAACAATTATACTAAATATAAAACCAAAAAAGAAGGGATTCAAAAAAAAGATATTGGAACTAAATGCATAAGGAGATGAAATAAATGAAAAAAGAAAATGACGAAGAAATTTATTATGGACCAGTATATATAAAGTCTGGGAAATACAAAGGTATGATAGGTAATTACGATGATGACGAAGTAGACGAAAAGGGAAGAGACTGCGCTGTTGTGTACATTGGGATTAATTTAATGTACAGCGACTATGTATTTATCCCCCATAAGCACTTATCAAATGTAACTACAGAAAACTTAATAAAAAGGCAGAAAATCATTTTTGAAAAGACCTTTGAATACCACAATCTCGCTCGAAAATCTAGGGGGTTTAAAGAGCATGAACAACAAGTACAATTATTGAATGAATTACTCTTAACAGAAACTATTTTACATGAAAAATTTATTTCTGCTAGATTTTTAAATAAAAATAGTGGGAAAAAGATTTTCATCTCTCATTCTTCGATAGATAAAGCTTTTGCAAGAATGATAGCTACAGACTTAACCAGCGCCGGGCATATCCCTTGGCTTGATGAATGGAATATAAGAATCGGAGAATCAATACCCTCTAGTATTGGGAGAGCATTAAGGAATAGTGACTATATTCTGGTTATCTTGTCTGAAAACTCAAATAGTTCCCATTGGGTACAAGCTGAATGGGAGGCGAAATATTGGGACGAAATAAGTGAAGGTAATGTTAAAGTACTACCTATATTATATGAGACTTGCAATATTCCCGAGTTACTAAAAACGAAAAAATACGCGGATTTTACTACTGATTACAAAAATGCTTTCGACGATTTGCTTCTTTCAATAGTTTGATTGCTTGGATTGGAGAATGTATTTTTACATTATGTAGGCCGATGAGCACCGGGTCTGAAGCAGCGAGCAGATCGATTGGACCATCCCAGATAGCTTGGGGGCCTGCTGGGTACTCTGGATAGTAAGCCGAAAAACATCATGGACAAGCAAAAGGCAAATCCTACGCCAACCTCCAAGATAATTACCCATAAGACCAATAGATGTATAGATGCAGGTTGGCGTAGAGCAGGCCAAGGGTTTCCGATCCGAGTAAAATCGCTAAAGGAGATTTAACAACCGTTGCTTGCGCATGCAACTAGCCAGTCAGTATCTATGTGAATCTGAAAAGAGGAGTTCATGTGATAATTGAAATTGATAGCTATTTTGGCTCCGTTTTATTGGTTTGCGACCGTACACTTAAGTATACTGATTTAGTCAAATTGTATCAGGAAATAAAAATATCATGTTCAAATAACGAAGAGCTAACAACCATGTTAAAAGAACGATTGCAGTTATCTGAGATTCCAGAGATTGCAGAATGTAGAGTGGACTTTGTTATCGACACTGATACGGATCGAATTTACAAACCAATATATTAAAATGACCAGATGAATCGTATTACCCGTCTAACAGTTGTTATTTTTAGGGTTAGTTAAGGTAAAAAAAGACGGTAGTAGGTAACTGCTTTGACTAAAGGGGCCACAATGAGAAAAGCAGAAATTGTTTCGGAAATTATAAATGCTTGGGACCCAGCCGGGCTATTAGCTGGAGGCGCTCCAAGCAATGAATATGATATTGAGATTGACCGAATAAGCAATATGTTCCACCCGGAACTTGTTGAAACGGAGCTTGCAAAAATAATCCACACGGTTTTTAACGACAGTTTGGCTATGAAGTTAAGCCTGCTCCAGTGCCTGAAGTGCGCCTTTAGAATGCTAGAAGAACTGAGAAGTACTGACTGAGCTTCTACAACATGAGCTTTAATGGAGTTGATATGAAAGTGATAACCCATAAAATATATACGATGTGTATGGTGCAGAATGGAAGCCAAGTGCTTTTAATTAACAGACCAGATCATCTTGGATTTCCAGGCTACATCGCACCGGGAGGGAAGGTTGATTTTCCAGAGAGCATTGTTAATGGGGCCATTCGTGAAGTACGTGAAGAGACCGGATTGATTGTTAAAGATATTGTATACAAAGGCTTAGACGAGTTTTGTGAACCGGATCAGGGATTGAGATATATGGTTTTTAATTATTTGGCTACATCTTTCGAAGGGGAGTTACTGGAACATCCACCAGAAGGGGAGTTGGTATGGGTAAAAATTGAGGAAGCATTAAAGTTGCCCATGCAAGATTGGTTTAAACGGAGGTTTCCTTTGTTTTTCCAACAAGGCACTTTCGAGATGAGCTTCGTGTGGAATGAGAAGAGGAATGAAACATTAGAGGAGACTATTAAGAACTATGGTTTGGACAAAGCTATTGAAGTGGTGTCAGCCCAAAAAGCTTGAAACGATCTGAATGGAGAGAATTGCTTATGAACCAACTTGAGGTTATTCAACAAACAAGCGAATTTGTTGATGTTGAGCATCCAGTGATTACGATCGATGGAATACCGTTTGATGTATATCTTCATCGGTGCTATCCGGTACATTTTTTTTAGGATTAGTTCCTACTATCACGGACTGGATTTATATAAACGAAGAGAAGGAACTTCTCATGAAACGATTTTATGCTGAGGAAGAAATAGTAATTGTACCTGTACTGATGTGCCCAGATGATACTGACTTAATATGCACTGTAATTGTTGCCGAAGTCACAAAGCTTGAGCATGAAGTCATATGGAGCCGAGTTGGAATGGATTGTAGCCAACTAGGGATACCCTATAACTATGATCTCATAGGCACTACAGTTGACTGGTTAGATTCAATTCCTGCCTTTAGATTTGATAAAAAGCAATATTTTAAAGAACTTAAAGATATTTACAAACCAATCTAGCCGGGACAAATGCTCACTGACTAAGCGCTTGCGCCCCTTACGATGTAGGGAGTTCGTCAACAAAAACCATTAATTTGACAGCCGCAACTCATTATGTTTAATGATTAAACGAATAAACCAATGGTGGAGATGATGTCTGTGGGGCAAGAGTTTGAGCAAATGGAGCAACAATTTAAACAATATGTTCCTATACTGGATGCCTTGAAAGACGAAAATCGGCATGCCATTATTTTGTTGCTGGCTCGGAACAAGTCTGGACTGAATGTGAATACGATAGCAGAACATATTCCGTTGTCCAGACCTGCGATCTCTCATCATTTGAAGGTGTTGAGACAGGCGGGATTTGTTGATTATGAAAAAAAGAATGTGGAAAATTATTATGTGCTGACAATCCGCAAACCGCTGGAGCAACTAAAATTATTGATCGCCTCGATTGAAGCCCAATGCAATTCTTCTTAAGGAGTAGAGCTAAAAATTTTTGTCCTATTGGTTTAAATGTTTGGACGAATAAACGAATGAGGAGTGTTGGCAATGAAAGCTATGGTCATTGAGAAATATGGGAAGCATGTCCCGCTAGTGTTGAAGGATCGTCCGATGCCGGTTGTTGGCGAATACGATGTGCTGGTTGAGATTCACGCCGCAAGCCTGAATCCGATTGACCAAAAAATAAAAGAAGGCAAGCTGAAGCTTTTATTGCGTTATGAGATGCCTTTAATACTGGGCAATGATTTCTCCGGTGTGGTGGTCAAGACTGGCGGCAAAGTGGATCAATTTAAACCCGGCGATGAAGTCTACGGAAGGCCTCGGAAGAACAGGATCGGAACGCTTGCGGAATATATTGCTGTTCATCAGGATGATATTTCGCTGAAGCCAACGAACCTCAGTTTTGAAGAGGCCACATCTATACCATTGGTCGGGCTGACCGTTTATCAAGCTTTTCACGACATACTTAAGCTGCAAAAAGGGCACAAGATCCTCATCCATGCCGGCTCTGGAGGTGTAGGCACGTTTGCCATTCAGTTGGCCAAATTAATGGGGGCTTACGTAGCGACTACTGCCAGTGAACAAGGTTATGCGTTGGTGAAATCTTTGGGTGCAGATCACATTATCAATTATAAGCGAGAAAATTTCGAACAGCTGCTTGAAGGCTATGATGCTGTTTTAGATACGTTAGGCGGCGAGGTTTTGAATCAATCCTTTCAGGTATTAAAGCCGGGGGGGAAAATCGTATCGGTATCCGGGCTTCCCAATGCCGCATTCGCCAAAGAAGCAGGCTTGGGTTGGTTTAAAACGATGCTTTTATCGCTGGTCAGTCGAAAGCTGACAGCCATTGAGAAGAAGACACAGACCCACTATCATTTCCTGTTTATGAAGCCTAGCGGCGCGCAACTAAGGGAGATCAAGCTTCTGCTGGAAGAGAAGCGCTTGATTCCCGTTATAGATCGGGTGGTTGAATTTGCGAATGCCCCGCAAGCGATGGAATATCTGGAGAGCGGCAGAGCGAAAGGCAAAGTAATTGTATCTATTAAGCAACGGTAACAAGTGATTATTGAGATTAGTATTTGCAGCAATGACGATGTTGGGGGAGACGAATCATACCTTGAAGGAAGTCAGAAACGCGGTTCACGGCTTGACTCTGGAAGCGTCGCAATTTATCCACACCGCTAATCAGATGACCAGAGAGGTCAAAGGCAAGATCGAAACCAGCGATCCGTTGCTAGAATCGGTTCACGATGAGGGCGAAGAGCGCCATATGTTTACTGGACGTTCGCTGCTTGCGACGCTGACCGCTACGGCTGGTTTGCGGTAGCCATATCAATAGAGATACGAGGCTGAGTACCCCCCCCCCCCATACCCCCAAAGCGTCTTTCCAGCTCATGCCTGCACCTACAGCCAAGGGGATGCTGATCCCCGAAGCGATCGCTCCACATAGATTCATGGGGACCGAGTAGACGCCGGTCATCGTACCCATATGCTGCGGAACTTTATCTCCCCAGACCAAGCTGTCGACGAAGCATCCGCAAGCTTTCGTCTATCGTTTGATGAGCAGTATCGATAACCAGCCTTTCTCGATCCCACGCCTCGTATTGTCTATTTTTTACTTCCTCCCAAGTCGGAAGAATAAAGCCAGGCATATCGGTTAAACGTGTGCAGACACGATGCCTGTGTTCAAGTTCATCAGAGCAAATAACCTCGATTTCAACAAACGGAATCTTGAGAGATTCCGCTACCTCCCGCCAAGCTTGTCGCGTAATGGCGATCGGATTGACCGTATCTGCGATGACATCAAGACCTAAGCGCAGATTTTGTTTTGCAAGCTCGTAACATACGATGTAGCCTTCCGGCCCGTTCACTGTTATTCCGGCTTTACGCATTGCTTGTTCCACTACATCGACTCTAAAGTACGCAGCTCCGAGCTCCTTAGCTAAAGCTGCTGATAAGGTGGATTTGCCGGTACCCGGCAAGCCGCCAAAGATATATAACATGTTGTTCCCTTCCTCTCATGGTGCATGTCCACTCCCTCGCCATCATACAATCATAGAGAGAAGGGAGGGACAACATGATTATTGAAATCAGTATCGCTTTTGCAGCGCTGGCTTTTTGTTGTCTGGTTTATTATATCGCGCGGACATTGCAAAAAGCGATGACGACGTTGGGGGAGACGAATCATACCTTGAAGGAAGTCCGAAACGCGGTTCACGGCTTGACTCAGGAAGCGTCGCAATTCATCCACACCGCTAATCAGATGACCAGAGAGGTCAAAGGCAAGATCGAAACGATCGATCCGTTGCTAGAATCGGTGCACGATGTGGGAGAAGTGTTGCATAATGTGACGGAGTCTGTGAAAAATGCGACCACACGCCCGGGAGCCGCTAGTGGCACAGACACACCGCCGAAAAGTAACGGTCAACCGCAGCTCCGGGTCAAAGTGAAATAAATCCATTCATTTGAGCGTGATACAGCTTTCGTGATGCAGCAAGCGGCCGCAAAGGCGGCACTTGCTGATCCGAAAGCTTTTTTGCGGGCACCGGGCTACCTATGTAGATTTTTGGACAGTATATTGACTAATTTGCTGAGGGTGCTATAATGAAATTAGAAAATATATTGTCTAATTGAAACAGGAGGAACTATGGATCAATACAGCGCGTTATTTTTGATGCAGCAAATCTATGCGACTACATTTTCGCTTACCAATAAGATTCAGGGTAAAGGCGATGCTTATATGGATCATTTTACATCCAGACAGTTTATGGTTATGATGGCCGTTGCTCACGTATCCAAAGATGAATCTACGTTGAATAACATTGCGAGAAAGCTGGGTTCCACAAAACAGAATGTGAAACAGATGGTCATGATTTTGGTGAACAAGGGTTATCTTCAAATCTCCCCTAGCACCAAGGATAAACGGGCTGTCAATGTGACTATAACGGAATCCGGAAAGCAAGCGCTATTGGAAGATAGCCAAAAAGCAACCTTTTTTCTGGAAGAGCTATTCACAGCGTTTTCTACGGAGGAGTTGGAAACGTTGTGGGGACTATTGAAGAAACTTTACCGCTTTGATGGAGAGCAACAGGATGGGTTTGAAGAAGATAGTCGTCTGGAATTCACCGATAAGCAGAAGGATGACCAGATGAAGGTGCTTCAGGAATTTGAGAGACGAAGGAACCGTCAAAGCAAGGAGAATGGCGATGAAACGTAAAGCTGCAAGACTCATTAATATCGAGGAATACGTGCCAATCAATGGAATCGATCAATACTTGTATCACTTGGGAACTGCTTACGAGAACCCCGTATTGCTTTTTTTGCATGGAGGACCCGGATCGGCTGAATCCTTATTTACGAGGGCGTTCCAAGAGCAATGGGAGTCCATCTATACGGTCGTTCATTGGGACCAGCGCGGGGCTGGGAAGACGTTAACCCGCAATCCAAGTCAGTTGCCGACGATTGATTTGGTGCTGCAGGATTTATTTGAAGTCATCCAATACCTGAAGATGAAGTATAACAAGCCGAAGCTCGTCCTGATCGGTCATTCCTGGGGAAGTGTATTGGGCTCCGTGTTTATTCAGAAATACCCGGAAGAGGTGGCTTACTATATCGGCGCGTCGCAGGTGATCGATATGTTGGAAAATGAGAGGGTCGGGTATAACAAAGTGAAAGAGCTGATTGCACAGGCGGGGGATACGAAATCCATGAGAAAGCTGGAATTCCTCGGTAATTATCCAGGTGACCGAATTGTATTTGACAAGCCATTTCTAAAGAAAGTGGACGTAGTAAGAAAGCTTCAGGGGAAATATGGCATAGGGATCAAGCTGGACCTTTCGACTTGGATCACGGTATTCAAGAGCCCTATTTTCAAGTTCTCCGATATTATTGCGTTCATGAAGATTTTTAGCGCTAATGCGAAGCTGCATGAGTTTCTAGGTGATTTTAATCTTCGTACTGAAACGGTATCCTATAAGGTTCCGATCTACTATATTTTAGGTGATAAGGATTGGCAGGCGCCTTATACCATCGCCCAAGCGTATTTTGAAGAGATCGAGGCTCCGAATAAAGGCATCTACCTGATCCCACATGCGGGACATATGACAATGATGGAGCAACCCGATCTGTTCTTCAATGCTCTATTGGACATATTCAAGAATGAACACCTGAGTAAAAATTAGTCCATACAATTAACGTACATGAAAAATTCTTCTGAGCACGTTATTGTCGCCGCTCGCTTCCGCTGATGGAGGCTGAGCGGCATTTTGCATTCGTACAACTAGGGGTCTACCATTATTACTTGCGGGCACTGCCAGGCACAGAGGCTACGAATCGATCTCTACCCGCCCCCAATCCGACTATACCAAGCAGGACGGAAGCGCCGACCAGGAGCAGGAGCTGCGAACCGTCCTTGTCGACAGGGATATAGCCCCATTCATCCAGGATGAGGAGCTGGCAGCGCTGGACCTCGCTCATGAGACGCTCCAGGGTGCCGCTGCGTTTGGCTTCGGCCAGACGCATCACAAGTTCGGCTACGGTGTAGAACTTCACGGTCCTACCCAGTTCGCAGGCACGCGAACCGGTCGCAATGGCTAGATGCGTCTTGCCGGTGCCCACCGGCCCTTACAGGACGAGATTCCTTCGCCCTTCAATAAAGGTGCCGTCCGTCAGATTGCTCCATTGCAGGGAACTTCCAGCCAGCTTTGGATGAGCGGCTTATACGGATCCAGCTTTGACGGCTGTACAGCCGTCGTTTTCGGTTTTCATCTGCCAGGGGCGCTGCCCGAAGGGCTGTATGGGGAGCGCAAGCTGGAGCGGATTGCGGATGGGGCAGTTATGCCCTCGTCAAGCGGACAGTAAGAAGAGGGCATCAATGAAGCAGCGACCGCTTCCCGGTATTGGACCGGAGAGGGGGCGCCGTTTTTTCTGGATACGCTGTTCCGACTTCATGGGTCTGTCTCAGTCCAAAAAGCGATACCCAACGCCTGGTTCAGTTAAGATGAATTTAGGGTCTGCTGGATTGTCTTCAAGCTTCTTCCTTAAGTGTCCGATGTAAATGCGCAAATAATGCCGATTGGAATCGTCGTGTTCGTTCCAAACCTGCTTCAATAGTTGGCTTTTAGTAATAACCCTCCCTGCGTTAAAGGCAAGAATTTTCAGCAGATCAAACTCTGTCGGAGAGAGCTTGAGCCATTCTCCCTTTAACTTCACACTTCTATGCGCAACGTTAATGATCAGATCTCCAAATTGAAGGACGGGGTCTTCTTGGGTTCTGGACGAATGCCGAAGCGCTACACGAATACGCGCCACAAGCTCCCCCATCCCAAATGGTTTAGTCACGTAATCATCGGCTCCGCTGTCGAGTGCCAAAATTTTATCCGCTTCTCTGTCCATGGCAGTGAGAACGATGATTGGCATATTGAAGCTTTTCCTGATTTCCCCTAATACATCAAACCCAGACTGATCCGGCAGTCCCAAGTCGAGTATTACGAGATCGGGAGCAGTACGGAGAGCATGCTCCAGTCCTTCTTTCCCTGTCGCTGCTTCGAATACGGTATACTTATGAGCTTGCAGCGAAACCTTGAGCAACTTTCTTATTTGAGGGTCGTCTTCCACAACAAGAATAGCAGTACTTTGCTTATCATGGGTCATGGGTCATATTCTCCTTAAAATGATCGGTATACAGGTTAATTTGATGCAACGGCAGCGATATCGTGATGATCGCTCCTTCAGGTGCGTTAGGCCTTGCGGAGATGGTTCCACCGTGCAACTCGGCAATTCCTTTACTGATAGCTAGACCAAGGCCGGTTCCTGTGTGCTGCTTGGTTTGATCCGAACGATAAAACTTCTCGAAGATGCGTTCCAGTTCCTCTTCCTTCAGCCCGATTCCTTCATCGGCCACAGATAGTTGAAGACAATTATTATCTACCTTAAAAGATAGGACTATTTCACTGTAATCGGGGCTATATTTAATCGCATTGCTGAGTACATTCATGAGCATTTGTTCAAGCAATGCTTCATCGCCAATGATAATGGGAAGCTCACCGGCCGGTAAAAGACGAATATGGCGATGCTCCTGATCGTCTCTCAATTGCACGAGGACGGAGCCGATAATTTCTTCCAGTTCGCATTCGCCCTTTTGCAGGGTAAGCATTCCGCTTTCAAGGCGTGCCATACCCAGCAGATTCAGCACCAATCGATTCATACGATGCGCGCCATCCCTTATAGTGACCAGGAGATCCATACGTTCATCATTGCTAAACAGCTTATCTCCATCTATAAGACCGGTAGCCGAACCAATAATGGCTGCGAGCGGTGTACGAAGCTCATGCGAAACGGAATTCAAAATGGCAATGCGAAGCCGCTCGGATTCGGCGGTCAGATGGGCCAGCTTTGCTTCTTCTTCAAACATGACCCGTGCGACTGCACTTGCAGCAAGCCTGCCAATCGCTTCAAACAGCAAGGCTTGCTCGGGCAAAATCTCATTCTGTTCACGCTGGGAGAGCAGCACCATCACACCAAAGCATTTTTCCTCAATCTGCAGCGGGATAAAATGGCCAATGAGTCCGCCAGTATGAGGGATTTTCTTTTCCAAGGGCTTGCCTTGTTCGTAGACGCGATGGGCAAGCGCAAGTTCCGCCTTCTCCTGTACATGATGATCAAATGGTCTGGATCGCCGGGCAAGCCTGAGCTCACGCTCTTCTTCACTCAAATAGATTGTTACATCCATATTCAGCATGTCAGATAGCTGCGTGGAGAAGCGTTCCAGCAAAGACGACATGTCCACGGCAGAACTGATTTGTTTGCTTAGCGCATAGAGGGTGGCGGTTTGCTTCTCTTTTTGTTTGGAGTAAAGCACCTGCTGTTTGAGCCGCGCTGCAAGACTGGCCGTAAGGATAGCGACTGCCAAATACACCGCAAAAGAGATCAGGTAACGTAAATCAGCGACTGTAAAGCTGATGACCGGAGGCACAAAAAAGAAATCAAAGGACAATACGCCAAGTAATGCGGCAAAAAGAGCCGGGCGCAACCCCCAAACTACGGCATTCCAAAGAACGGGGAGCAAGAAAATCAATGCCATATTGGCTGTTTCAAATGCAAAACCAAATGGTCTTAAAAGGACTGTCATCCCCGTGATAAGCAACATAGAAAACACATAGGGTCTCCAATTGTTGTTAGAAAAATCACTTTTCATGTCTTGCTCCTCCAATACGAACTGTGACTCGCATGTACCCATATCGTACTGTAAATAAAGCGTAAAAGAAACGGTTTTCGGGGGTAAAAGTTCCGTAAAAAAAATGAAAAAGGAAGTGAACGAAAGAAAACAAGAGTAAAACAGAGTTTGTCGGTGCTGGAGTATCCAGTTCCATCTAGAACACAAATTTCAAAGCCAAACCCTCTCCACGTTGCTTTACAATAATTAGCACTCGGCGTATCATACGATTCATGCATTGAATGATTCACCATTCAGTCGCTGAATTGCCTGACAGGCAAACGGGGGAACCAAATGCGGAAGCTTGTGTGAGGGCAAGCTTTTGTGCGGGGTGAATCCTGCCATCGTGTCTTGACCCGAGGGCAGGTAGGGCGACTCTCACCGTCCGAATCCGACAGCTAACCTCGTAGGCTCAGTAGCAACGTCCCAGATTTCGTTGCTTTTGGAGAGAGGATGATGAAGCTTGTGATCGTAATCTTCGACCGCAGGGTCTAAGACTCATATGGACTTCTATAACAATAAATCGCTGAATTCTTGGCTGCGCCAAAGAAGCGGGGGAACCAACCGAAGCCGGATCATTTGGCTTTATGGGGTGAATCGCCGGGAAAACCCGGTGTAGGGCGACTCTTACGCCCGAATCCGACAGCTAACCTCGTAAGCGATATAAGAGAGGCAACAATTATCAGGACTAGACACGGTTTGTTCGCTGTGCCTTAGAAGTTGATGAAAAGTGACCTCTTTTCGTTAGCTTCTTTTTTGTTGTCATGCAAAAGGCAGCGATTTGTCATTTTTGTTAAGCGAAAATCTCGATTAGCTTAAAAAGGAGCCGTGAACGATGCTGGATGTTGGAATGATTGCCCTGGTAGCTTTACTTACAGCAGCCATGATTGGCTTGGCGTCCTGGTCAGGCCGCGTGGTGGAGGAAGGGCGTGAAGAGGTATGATGCTGGCGCTTGGACTTGTTATCATCTTGACGTTTGTCTACCTGGTGTATGCGTTGATTAAGCCGGAGAGGTTCTAAATACCGTTAGTTTTCAGGAAGGAGTATTGTGATATGGCTGGAATTGTTGCCATTGTTGTTACATTGCTGGTGGTCTTACTGTTGGCAAAGCCGACCGGATTATATATGGCCCAGGCATTTGATTATAGCCCATCCCGATTGGATCGTTTCTATGGTCCATTCGAAAAGCTGATTTATGCAATAGGAGGCATTCGCCAGGAAAATCAGACGTGGAAAAAATATGCCGCAACCTTGGTCATAAGTAATGCTGTTATGATTTTGCTCGTTTATCTGGTGTTCCGAACACAAGCTTTCTTGCCGCTCAATCCAGCGGGTATTTCTAATATGGACCCAAGCCTTGCCTTTAATACGGCGGTTAGCTTTATGACTAATACCAATCTGCAGCACTATAGCGGAGAAAGCGGCTTATCGTATTTGTCGCAGATGATTGCGATCGTCTTTATGATGTTTACGGCGCCGGCCACTGCACTGGCTGCGGTATTCGCTTTTATGCGCGGGCTTGCAGGCAAACCGCTGGGTAACTTTTTTGTCGATTTGACTCGTTCGATTACAAGGGTGTTGCTGCCGATTGCTTTTGTTACGGCATTTATTTTTATAGCGCAGGGTGTTCCGCAAACCTTGGAGCCCGCAGCAGTTGCCCAAACTATGCAAGGGGAAGAACAAATCATTGCAAGAGGCCCGATGGGTTCGTTCTTGTCCATCAAGGAGCTTGGGAATAACGGCGGTGGCTTTATGGGGGTGAATTCCGCGCACCCTTTTGAAAATCCTAACGCATTCAGCAATTTCATTCAAATTTTGTTGATGCTTTTGTTAACCACGTCTACGCCGTTCGCGTATGGGAAAATGGTTGGAAATGCAAAGCAGGGACGCGTGTTGTTTGTATCCATGGCCATGCTGTTTATCGTCTTGCTGGGTGTTTCCCTAACGGCCGAAAACGCCGGAAATCCGGCCTTGAACGCGCTGGGTATTCAGCATGAGCAAGGGAGTATGGAGGGCAAGGAGGTTCGCTTTGGAGCCGTCCAATCTTCGCTTTATTCCGTCGTAACTACCGCTTCCGAGACGGGAGCAGTTAATGCAATGCATGATGCGTTGACGCCAATCGGCGGCATGATCACCATTGCTAATATGATGTTGAATACGGTTTTCGGCGGTGTCGGGGCCGGTTTTATGAACGTATTGATGTACGCGATGATCGGCGTGTTTCTATCCGGTCTGATGGTCGGACGGACACCGGAGTTCTTAGGCAAAAAAATAGAGGGCAAGGAAATGAAGCTTATTGCCGTTACGATGTTGGTTCCGCCTATCCTTATTCTGATCCCAACCGCAATTGCGCTATTTACCTACCCGGATACCGTGTCCAATCCGGGCTTCCATGGCCTGACGCAAGCCATGTACGAATTTACCTCGTCTGCCGCCAATAACGGTTCAGGATTTGAGGGGTTGGGGGATAACACCTTATTCTGGAATGTTTCAACCGGTATTGTGATGTTCCTGGGCCGGTACTTTTCCATTGTCGCCTTGCTCGCGGTAGCTGCTTCGCTGGCTGCTAAACAGGCTGTGCCAGAAACAACGGGCACCTTCCGGACAGATACAAGCCTGTTTGCGGTTGTGTTCCTGGCTGCGGTGCTGATCGTTGGCGCATTGACATTCTTCCCAAGCCTGGTGTTAGGGCCGGTAGCCGAACAGTTAATATTGAAGCCATAAGTTTGATTGTAATGGAGGTCATCAAATGCAAACGAACAAATCCATGCTGAGTGGTCCGATTATTCGGAATGCGGTCAAAGAAGCATTCATGAAGCTGGACCCCCGAGTCATGTTCCGAAATCCGATCCTGTTTGTTGTAGAAATTGGATTTATCATCACCTTGATCTTATGCTTTGTCCCCGGTGCGTTCGGAGGTTCTACACCGGCCTGGTTCAATATGGTGGTGGCCATCATTTTGCTGGTGACCTTATTGTTTGCCAATTTTGCAGAGGCTTTGGCAGAGGGCAGAGGCAAGGCGCAAGCCGATTCGTTGAAACAGACGAAAAAAGACATCGTGGCAAACAAATGGGTAAACGGTGAAATCAGGCAGGTGCCCTCCACGGAACTCCGCAAAGGCGATATTGTGTTTGTCGCACAAGGTCAAATGATTCCGGGAGACGGGGAAGTCATCGAGGGGCTCGCATCGGTAGATGAATCGGCAATTACAGGGGAGTCCGCGCCAGTCATTAAGGAAGCTGGCGGTGATTTCAGTTCCGTAACCGGCGGAACACGCGTCATCAGCGATCAAATCAAGGTGAGAATTACCAGCGATCCAGGAGAATCGTTTTTGGATCGCATGATTTCACTCGTTGAAGGCGCCAAAAGGCAAAAAACGCCAAACGAAATTGCGTTAAATACCGTATTAATCAGTTTGACGTTGATATTTCTTGTTGTTGTGGTGACACTGCCGGTTTTCGGAGACTACCTGAACATTGAAATCGATGTTCCCGTCCTGATTGCTTTGCTCGTGTGCCTGATCCCGACCACAATCGGAGGATTGTTGTCCGCCATCGGCATTGCGGGAATGGACAGGGTGACCCGATTTAATGTACTTGCCATGTCGGGAAAAGCCGTGGAAGCTGCTGGAGATATTAATACCATCATTCTGGACAAAACAGGTACAATTACGTACGGCAACCGGATGGCGAGTGAATTCATCCCGGTTGGCGACGCCAAACCGATAGAGGTTGGCGAATGGGCGGCTATCAGTTCCATGAAGGACGAGACGCCGGAAGGCCGGTCTGTGCTTGATTTGATGAAAAAGCTGGCGCACAGCTATAACGAGCAACTGGCTGCAGGCGGCGTCTTTATCGAATTTAAAGCGGAAACGCGAATGAGCGGGATCGATTTGACAGATGGTCGGAAGGTGCGCAAAGGAGCCGTCGATGCGATAAAAAAATGGGTTGCAGCGCAAAATGGCATCATCCCTGATGATTTGGATGCGGCGTCCGATAAAGTTGCCTCTGCGGGCGGAACGCCGCTTGCAGTCGCTGTTGATAACCGCATCTATGGCGTGATCTATTTGAAAGATACTGTTAAGCCCGGCATGCGCGAGCGCTTTGAACAAATGCGTCAAATGGGTATTAAAACGGTCATGTGCACGGGTGACAATCCGCTGACGGCGGCCACGATTGCAAGAGAGGCCGGCGTGGATGATTTTATCGCTGAGAGCAAGCCCGAGGATAAAATAGCTGTCATTCGCAGGGAGCAGGCGGAGGGTAAGCTGGTGGCCATGACGGGTGACGGTACTAACGATGCTCCGGCACTGGCGCAAGCGGATGTAGGCATTGCCATGAATAGCGGTACAGTCGCTGCCAAGGAAGCGGCCAATATGGTTGATCTGGATTCTGATCCCTCCAAAATCATTGAGGTTGTGGCAATTGGAAAGCAGCTCCTGATGACGCGCGGCGCTCTGACTACGTTTAGCATCGCCAACGATATTGCCAAATACTTTGCCATCCTGCCTGCGATGCTTATGCTGGCCATTCCGGAGATGAATGCCCTCAATGTCATGCAATTGGGTTCGCCCATGTCGGCTATTTTGTCCGCGCTCATTTTCAATGCAGTCATTATCCCGCTGCTCATTCCGCTTGCGATGAGAGGGGTCACCTATAAAGCAGTGAGTTCGGCGCAACTGTTGAAGCGCAATTTATTGATTTATGGCTTGGGCGGTGTTATCGTTCCGTTCGCGGGCATTAAGTTCATCGACCTTGTTATCCAGATGTGGGTATAGAAGAAAGGAATGAGTCATGGTGAAATTATTACTATCTAGTCTGCGAATCAGCTTGCTGTTTATGCTGGTATGCGGGCTCGGCTATAACCTTGCCGTTACGGGCATCGCACAGGTCGTATTTCCCGAGCAAGCGGAGGGTAGCTTGATTCAGGATGAGGAAGGTACGGTTATCGGCTCCAAGCTGATTGGACAGTTGTTTACCGAACCCGAGTTTTTCCAAAGCAGGGTATCCAGCATTGATTATCAGGCCGACGGATCGGGATCGCCCAATTTTGCGCCGTCGCATCCTGAGTTGTTGGGACGGGTGGGGGCATCGGTAGAGGATTGGAAAAAAAATAACCCGGAGGTTGCCGTAAGCGATTTGCCCGTTGATCTGATAACCAACTCCGCTTCGGGCCTGGATCCTGACATCAGTCCTGCGGCAGCCCGGGCGCAAATTCCAAGAATCAGCCGCTTGACCGGTATAGAGCAGTTGCAATTGGAAAGACTTGTGCAGGATCAAACGAGTCAGCGCACCTTTGGTTTCTTGGGCGAGCCTACGGTAAACGTACTGGGACTTAATATTGAACTGCAGCGCTTGCTTATGGAGGAAACACAATAGCGCTCTCCCTGCCCTTGAAATGGGCAGGGCATTTCCGTTTGGCAGCCTTTCAAGAAAGCGAGGCGATGACCTTGGAACCCTTCAAACGAAAAACACCGGAAGATATTTTATATTCGATTTACCGTCTTCATCGAGGCCGTTTGAAAATTTATATTGGAGCCGTGAGCGGTTCAGGTAAAACGTATCACATGCTTCAGGAGGGTCAACGCTTACAGCGTCAGGGGGTAGATGTTGTCATCTGTGCCGTTTCAACCGGGCAACGTCCCGAAACCCTGGGTCAGATTGGCGATTTGGAGCGGGTCCCAAGCATTCATTGGATGAAGGAAGGCGTCGAATACAAAGATTTGAACCTGGAATTGCTGATTGAACGCAATCCGGAAGTGGTTTTAGTCGATGGCCTGGCACATCGCAATCGGGAAGGAGCCAAGCATCCGACAAGGCTGGATGATATCCGTTACTTGCTGGATCAGGGAATCAGTGTGATTACGACGGTTAATGTGTATGAGCTGGATGGTGCATTCGAGCTTGCCAATAAATTAACAGGGATTACGGTGGAGCACACGATTCCCTCCGAAATACTGGACTCCGCAGACGAGGTTCGCTTAATTGATGTCACGCCAGAAGCGATACTGGGGCGATTATCCGAGGGCAGGTTCCACAACTCCGATCCCGAGCTTTTCAAGCGGGGAAATTTGGCGAAGCTTCGAGAACTTGCCTTGCGGCTGGTGGCTGAAGGGGTGAACGAATCGTTAGAGAAGCATAGGGAGGAGGCAGGCTTGTATGGCCCTTCCGGTGCGACGGAGCGTATTCTCGTCTCAGCACAATATCATTGGAACGGCTCCATCTATGTGCGCAGAGGTCAGCAAGTGGCAAAACGGCTTGGCGGCGATCTGCTGGTCGTCACTTTTATAAATCCCAAACAAAGATTATCGAAGGAAGCGTTGACCTTTAAACGGTCGCTGCTACAATTGGTCGAGAAAGTAGAAGGGGCATTTGAAGAAATTCTGATTGCTTCCCGGCGCGAGCTGCCGCGACAATTGGTACATTACGCAGCCAGTCATAATGTTACTCGGATTGTCATGGGACATTCCAAGATGAGACCGTGGCAAGAGTTTTGGAGGGGATCGCTCGCCAATCGCTTGCTAAGCCATATCAAAAATGTCGACCTATTGTTTATGGCCGACAGTTCGGAGCAGGAAGGCAAGCGTATCTTGCCTGCCAGAACACAGCAAAACCGCGAATCCAGCGCGTATCACCGTCTCTCTGATCAGGAAATGGAGGAGCAAGTACAGAAGCTCAGGCGAGGGAAGTTTAAAGTTTACATCGGCGCAGCTCCCGGTGTCGGAAAAACGTACACCATGCTTCGGGAGGGCAATGACCTTCTTGGAAAACAAATCGATGTGGTGATCGGTTTGCTGGAGACGCACGGCCGTGCGGAGACGCTGGAGCAGGTAGGAGATCTGCAGATCATTCCCAGAAGTAAAACGGTATATCGTGGAACAGAGCTTGAGGAAATGGACATTGCCGCGATTATAAAGCGTAACCCTGAGGTCGTGTTAATCGATGAGTTGGCCCATACCAACGTACCCGGCAGCAAAAATCGTAAGCGCTATGCCGATGTTCTGGAAGTACTGAATACCGGCATATCGGTTATTTCGACGATGAATGTTCAGCATCTTGAAAGTTTGAATGACGCTGTCGAGCAGATTACAGGCGTTCGGGTTAGGGAAACCGTTCCAGACCACATTCTGCACCTGGCGGATGAGATTCAGCTTATTGATGTGTCGCCCACGGCTTTGCAACAGCGTATGCGAGAAGGAAAAGTCTATGCAGCCAATAAAATTGATCAAGCGCTGAATTCGTTTTTTAAAACGGGTAATTTAATTGCGTTGCGGGAGCTTGCCTTACGGGAGATTGCGGACGATGTAGATGAGCGATTGGAATCATGGGAGCGCAAAGCATCGCTGCGAGGGCCGTGGCGAAGAAAAGAAACGATTTGTGTTGGTGTGACAGCGAGTCCCAATGCGGAGCGACTGATTCGAAGAGGATTTCGCATCGCCTATCGATTAAAAGCCGAATGGTACGTCATCTATGTCCACAGAGGAGGCGTAATCCCCGACGAAATAAAGAAACGCATCGAACATTTAAAAGAACTGTCCACGCGTTTAGGTGGCGTTTTCGAAGTGCAGATTACCTTAAAAGAACGAGATGTTGCTTCCATACTCGTTAGCAAATCGGACGAAAAAATGGCCACGCAAATGATTTTGGGACAGTCCGGAAGGAGCATTTGGAAACGGATGTGCCATGGTTCGGTTGTTAGAACCGTTTTGCGCGATGCAAGGCATATGGATGTTCTTATTGTTGCGGACTATGATCCTCACGCCAAGAAAAAGGGGGGGACAAAGTAATTATTGCAATCAGCATAGCTTTTGCAGGTCTGGTCTTTTGTCAACCGCAGCGCGATACAGCTTTCGTGACGAAGCAAGAGGCCGCATAGCGGCACTTGCTTATCCGAAAGCTTTTTTGTAGTCGCCGCTATACAGAGGCTACAAATCGATCTCTACCCGCCCCCAATCCGACTATACCAAGCAGGACGGAAGCGCCGACCAGGAGCAGGAGAGGAACGCTCCAGCTATGCGTGGCGTCATGCAGGTATCCAATGAGCGCCGGGCCCGTAGCAGCGAGTAGATAGCCGATCGATTGGGCCATCCCGGATAGCTCGGCGGCCTGCTGGGCGCTCCGGGTACGCAAGCCGAAAAACATCATGGACAAGCCAAAGGCAAAGCCTACGCCAACGCCCAGGATAATGACCCAGAGGACCAACAGATGCAGGCTGCCGTATAGAAGGCCGAGGGTGCCCGATCCAAGCAAAATCGCTGTAAGAATAACTAGCAACTGTTGGTTGCGCATGCGACCAGCCAGTACAGGCACGATAAACCCAAAGGGCAGGGAAGCGATAATAAGGATCGAAAGAAGCCAGCCGGACTGGCTTGAACTAATGCCTTGACCCTGCAGGATCTCTGGCAGCCATGCCACCAATACATAAAATATAGTTGATTGGATCCCCATAAAAAGCGTCACTTGCCAGGCTAAGGAAGAGCGCCATATGTTCACTGGACGGTCGCTGCTTGCGACGCTGACTGCCACGGCTGGTTGTGCCGGAGCTTTGAGCTGTGGGACCCATATCAATAGAGATACGAAGCTGAGAATCCCCCATACCCCCAACGCCCCTTGCCAGCTCATGCCTGCCCCTACAGCCAGGGGGATGCTAATCCCCGATGCGACCGCTCCGCACAAATTCATGGAGACCGAGTAGACGCCAGTCATCGTACCCATATGCTTGGGGAATTCCCGCTTGATCAAGCTTGGCAACAAGACATTGCATACAGTAATGGCGAAGCCCAGAATGGCGGTTCCGACATACAAGGTCAACGCACCGGATAACGAGCGAACCACGATCCCGATGGTTAGCGCGGTAAGCGAAATCAGGATCAAACGTTCCATGCCGAATCTGCGTCCTAATGTCGGGATGAAGGGGGAGAGCGACGCAAACGCAAGCAGCGGAACAGTGGTGATGAAGCCTGCTAATGTATTGGAAAGATGGACGTTGTCCCGAAGATGCCCGATTAATGGTCCTACCGAGGTCAGGGGAGCACGTAAATTGGCCGAGATAAAAATAATGCCGATGATCATAATCCAGAATGTCGCTTGCGAGCGAGCTCCCGTGTGGAGCGCTGCATGCTGTTTTTTGATTAATGACTCTGATGATTGCATGAGTCTTCCTCCCAGTCGCTGGTTTTAGGTGATCTTCAAGTTCTTCTCTGAGGAAGAAGCACGGGCTTTGTCGATATACGAGCGGACAGCTTCCTCGGCTTGCTGGCGATCTTGATGGACAAGAGCCTGATAGAGCCGTTCATGGGACTCCTGATACACCTCTGGATGTTCGGATTCCGCTGCCTCCAGGATCGTGTTATGCATCGCCTCGGAAATATGGTTGTACAAGTTGGACATCAATTGGTTATGGGCAGAGGCCATGACCGTTTTGTGAAACTCGACATCCCAGTGCGCATAAGCTTTGACATCCTGCTCGCTAGCTGCTTGTCTGCACTTCTCAAGGCATGATCGGATGGCCTCGAGATCCTCCTCGCTCCTCCTGAGCGCAGCCAGGGCAGCAGCTTCTCTTTCCAGTGCGTACCGCACCTCCAGGCTCTCCAGTCGATCGGTATGCTGGATCACCTTCTCAATGACCGCTCCCAAGACGCTGGAGGAGCAGACATAGGTCCCGTCTCCTTGTCTGGTCTTCAGCAGTCCGGCATACGTTAATGCGCGAATCGCTTCCCGTAGCGTATTGCGGCTGACGTGAAGCTGTTCCATCAGCTCGGGTTCCGGGGGGATACGCATGCCGATTTGCCATTCATTGGTTTCGATCTTCTCCTGGATCTGGGCGGCTACTTGCTCCACCAAGGTTAAACGCTGTGTCTGAATTAACAACCCTATCTCTCCTTTGGCTTAAACGTAGGATGTTTGGTATATGGGTTGTATTATATCAGGTTAACTTATGTTTGTGAAGATGAAATTGATAATTATTATCATCGGAAGGATCACTTATGCTCCGCAAATCGCCACCAGGCGACGGTGCCGGCGAATCCGGCCAGTCCTGTGGCAGCCAGTATCGCCATGCTGGTCCAGCCGATGTCGGTTCCGGTTAGCAGCAGGACGGGGATCGTCCAGGGGAAATAAGGTCCGAAGCCGAGCTGCACGACGACATTGGAGACGATGACGATGAGAAAGATGACGCCGATCGGCGCGAGGTAGCCTCGCGTGAGATTGGCGATCAAGGCGCTCGTCGTGCTGACGAGCATGATCAGCAGGCTGGCGGCGAGGAATGGCCAGAACACTTGCAAGATGACGGACAGGGAGCCCCCGCCGACGCCGATCAGGGCGCCCGCGACTGAGATGACGGCAAAGGTGAACACGGCCAATGCTGTATTCCAGATCGTGATAGCGATAAACTTGGCCAACACCGTATAGGTCTTCGGGACCGGCTTCACCAGGATGTCCTTGATCGTGTTGTTGGTGTACTCCGTGCCGAACACCCAGGCGGTGGTGAAGGAGAATCCTACGACGAGCAAGGAGCCTATCGAGCCGAGCAGCTCTGCGAAGTAGGCTCCCCAATGCGCAGCGGAGCTGTTGAACATCGCGATCATTAGAGGCAAGGCCGTGAAGGCGCCAAGCATCACCCAGAAGACGATGGAACGAACGATTTTACGCGCTTCATTGTGAAGGAGCGAAAGGAGCTTCATGCCTGCTTCCTCCCCTCTGTACGGATCATCCGCAAGAAATACCCTTCCAGATCCTCCGTATCGACGCTCAGATGCGTGGGCGGCTGGCCCATGCGCACTAATATTTCTGCAAGCTTCTCCGGCTGCGCGATCGCGCGGTGCTCTGCCAATACCAAGCGCCCGTCAGCAGCTTCTTCGTAGCTGTACCCATGCTCTGTGAGGATACGTCTCAGGGCTACGCGATTGCGCCCGTCCAGTAGGACGTTTTTTTGCAGGGCTTGCTCCATCTGACTTACCTTCATGTCCTGGATAAGCTGCCCCTTGTGCATGATGCTGATCCGGTCCACCAGCTTGGATAGTTCCTCTAGCAGATGACTGGAGATGAGGATGGTGACGCCGCGATTGCGCGACAGGTCGAGCAGCAGCTCCCGGATCTCGACGACGCTAGCCGGGTCCAGACCGTTGATCGGCTCGTCCAGTATCAGTACCTCCGGGTTGTGAATCATCGCCTTTGCCAAGCCTAGTCGTTGCTTGTTGCCGAGCGAGAGCATTTTGGCTGGCTTGTCCTGATGAGCGCCCAGATCAAGCTGTTCGATGACGCGAACGATGGCGCTGCGGTCGGAGATCAGATGCATCCTGCGGGCGATGTCGAGATTTTCCTTGACCGTAAGCTCTGGATAGAAGGTGGCCTCCTCCAGATAGCCAACCTTCTCCCACAGCTTGTAATTGCCGGCGTCGACCTTGCTCCCCAGCATGTAGATGCTGCCGGATGTCGGCTTCAGCAACGACAGCAGCATTTTGATCGTCGTCGTCTTGCCTGCTCCGTTCAAGCCCAGGAAGCCGACCACCTCCCCGCGATTTACCTCGAGCGAAAGATTGCGCACAGCCGTATAATCGCCAAAGCTTTTGTTGACCTTGTCCAGATGGATGACGTTAGTAGCGTTAATGGTGCCTATTATACTTGTCTTCATGACGATAACCTCTCTCTATGATGGGATTAGCCACACTATAGTCGTCCAACCTCAACTGAACCTCAAGCGAGGCAACAATTCGTAGTTGATGTTCGGTTTACTTTGGGACAATATAGTAATGGTATCGTGTAGGGAGGTGTGGGGCGTGTTCGATATTCTGGTGGTCGAAGATGATGCCAATACGCAAAAGCTGCTCTGCGCTGTGCTCACGCATGGGGGCTATCATGCCCATCCGGTAAACAACGGGCTCGAAGCGTTGAGCAGGATGGAGGCGCAGCGATTTGACTTGATCGTGTTGGACCTGATGATGCCGGAGATGAACGGATATGAGCTATGCAAGGCATTGCGCAGCGTCAGAGACAATATCCCGATCCTGATGGTGACGGCGATGGATGATATGACGTACAAGCATCAAGGCTTCCTCGCGGGGACGGACGATTACTTGACGAAGCCGTTCGACGAGCAGGAGCTGCTGTTCCGGATCAAGGCGCTGCTGCGCAGGGCGCAGGCTGCCAGCGAGCACAAGCTCGTATTGGGCGAGACGACGTTGGATTACCATGCGCTGACGGTTACGAGAGGAGCGGAGCAAGCCTTGCTGCCGCAAAAGGAATTTTACCTGCTGTTCAAGCTGATGAGCTCTCCCGATAAAATCTTTACGCGTCTGCATCTGATGGAGGAAATCTGGGGAGTAAACACCGAGATGGATAGCCATACGTTGAATGTCCATATTAATCGATTGCGCGATAAATTCAGGGATAATCCGGACTTTGAGATCGTGACGGTACGGGGACTAGGCTACAAGGTCGCGAAGCGCAGGTGAAGAGGATGGGAGGAATGAGAGGGATGCCGAACGGGCGAAGGTTTCTTCCGCAGAAGATAAGTTTGGCGTTTTCCTTGGTGGCGTTGGTGTTCGTCGTCATGGTGTTATCGATTGGTTCCGCAGGCTTGCTCGCCTTTTTGCTGTATCGGACAGGTCTGCTCGACATGAATGAACCCGCGCCGATTCGCGGGGTGTACGTGTTGTTGTATATTAGCCTGTTCATGGGGGTGGTGATCGCCACGCTGCTGAGTCGGCGCTCGGTGCGGCCGATCCGGGATATGATGGAGGCCACCGGCAAGGTGGCGAAGGGGGATTTTTCGGCCGAGGTGACGGCAAAGGGCAGCATTGTATTTGAGCTGGATGTCCTCGCGGCGAGCTTCAACAAGATGGTGCAGGAGCTGAGGGGGATCGAGACGTTACGCAGCGATTTCGTGCGGAATTTCTCTCATGAGTTCAAGACCCCCATCGCCTCGATCAGCGGCTTTGCCCAATTGCTCAAGAAGGGCGATCTCAGCGAGCGAGACAAGCAGGAGTATCTGGACAGCATCATCCAGGAATCCGAGCGGTTGGTCGGCTTGTCGACCAGCATCCTCAATCTGTCGAAGGTCGAGACGATAGAGATCGTCAGCGAAAGGTCCGTCTATCGCCTGGACGAGCAAGTGAGGCTGGCGATCCTCATGCTGGAGCCGAAGTGGAGCGCCCGCAACCTCCAGTTGGAGCTTGCTCTGGATGAGGAGATCGAGATCAACAGCAATAAAAACTTGCTCCAGCAGGTGTGGATCAATGTGCTGGATAATGCGATCAAGCATTCGAAGAGCGGCGGGACGCTAAAGATCGGCTTGTGGCAACGCGGCGGGGATGCGGTGTTCCGGCTGGAGGATCTCGGTTGCGGGATGAGCGAAGAGACGATGCGACGGATGTTTGACAAATTTTATCAAGGCGACGCGTCTCGCTCCACTACGGGGAACGGACTCGGATTAACGCTGGTGAAACGGATCGTCGACTTGTGCGAAGGGACAATCGAGGTAGAAAGCGAGCTTAATCGAGGCTCCGTGTTTACGATTAGGCTGCCTTTGGGGCAGAAGAAGCTATAAGACTTTAAGGAAAACTTTAAGTTCACCCGCATGTCTTTTTTAACTATGTACTCTAATCTTAAACCATAGACAACAGACAAAGCGGGTGACGACACAAGATGAATATGAGCTGGGAAGAAGCGATCAAAAGAGAACGCATCAAAGCGTTAAGCTGCTGGACTTTTCTTTTGCTTTATGTTTACCTGCTGGTCAAAGTTATCCTGTTGAAGTTTCAAACGATGGATTTCAGCTTTCTGTGGGGCCAATTGTTGATCGGTCTTCAGGAGCCCTATTTGCTCTCGATACGGCTGGAATCGGCGAATCTGGTCCCTTTCCGGGAGATCAACCGCTCGCTTCAATCGTTATCCGACCACGCCATGGTTAATTTATTTGGCAACGTCGCTATTTTTTTGCCCCTGGGCTTCGTGTTGGCTTTTATGTGGAACCGTGTTAGGATGGCGGGAGTGAAAATCGTGAGCTGTGCATTTTTGTTGAGCTTGGGGCTCGAGACGGCGCAGCTCGTATTCATGATCGGACAATTTGATGTGGATGATATTTTGCTGAACACCTTGGGCGGGTTATTAGGCTTCATCGTGTATCGAACGGTTAGATTTGTCATGGAAAGGACGGAGCAATATGAAACCCATTACGATACTGATCGCCGACGATGAGGTCGAGATCGCGGACCTGATCGAGCTGCATCTGGTCAAGGAGGGCTACAGATGTCTCAAGGCGGCAGACGGACAAGAGGCATTGGACATGATCCGGGGACAGGCGGTAGATTTGGCGATACTCGATATTATGATGCCCAAGCTCGATGGCTATGAGGTCGTCCGGTCGATCCGTGAGAAGTATCATTTCCCCATTATTTTTCTGAGCGCTAAGGTGACCGACCTGGACAAGATTACGGGTCTGATTCAGGGCGCCGATGACTATATGACCAAGCCATTTAACCCGTTGGAGCTCGTAGCGCGAGTCAAGTCCCACCTGCGTCGATCGATGCTGTTTAATCCTTCGATGGCCGCTTCGGAGAGGTCGGTCCTCGAGGTCGGGGGGCTCGTCATTCATATGGAGCAGCGAACGGTGTCGCTCTACGGACAAGTGCTGGAGCTTACGCCCAAGGAATTTGATATCCTGGTGTTGCTCGCGAGCAATCCGAAGCGAGTGTTTAGCCAGGATCATATTTTTCAGCATGTATGGGGCCAGGCTTACTTTGAAGGCGGGAATACGGTGATGGTGCATATCCGAACGCTGCGGAAGAAGCTGGGAGAGGACCAGCAAAAAAACAAGCTGATCAAAACCGTCTGGGGAGTAGGGTACACGTTCAATGGCTAAATTCAATATTCGAAGCTTTCGTTTCCAGATGATCCGATTGTTTGGGATTAGCATGCTGCTGTCTGCGGGTACCACCTTCCTGATCTACCTGGCGCTGCGGCAGTATTACCATACGCTGCTTCGCGATAACCCGTTGTTCCATTTCCGCGAGACGGTACGGGATATCGGGGACATTAATGTGTTCCTGATCTTGTTTTTTCCGATATCGTTTGGATTCTTTTATTTGATCACCCGGCGTTATGTCTCCTATTTCCAAGAGATCTCTCGCGGGATCAATCAGTTGGCGGGGGGCGATTTCTCTTATCGCGTCCATATCGCATCCAATGATGAATTCGAGGACATTGCCCATGACATTAACCGGGCCAGCGAGAAGCTCCAGCAGGCGGAGGAGCGTGGCGATTTCGCCGAGAACAGTAAGGACCAGCTGGTCCTTAACCTAGCCCATGATTTGCGTACCCCATTGACGTCTGTCATTGGGTATTTGGACTTTATGCTGCAAGGGGATAATCTGACAGCCGAGCAGATGAAGCATTACACGACGATCGCCTACACGAAATCGCAGCGGCTCGAAAAGCTCATCGACGAGATGTTCGAGATTACCCGACTGAATTACGGCAAGATGCAGATCCGCCAAGAGCCGCTTGACCTCGGAGAGCTGTTGACCCAATTGACCGAGGAGATGGTGCCGTTGTTCGAAAAAAACGAGCTGACGCCGCGCCTTGCCCTGGCTTCGCAACTGGAGGTTTTGGGCGACGGCGACCTGCTGGCGCGCGTGTTCGAAAACCTGCTATCCAATGCGGCCCGCTACGGGATCGATGGCGAGTATGTGGATGTCAGAGGCAGCCATGAAGAGGGCCATGTCGTCATCCAAGTCGTCAATTACGGGAGCAGCATTCCCCCTGGCGAGCTTCCTCATGTGTTTGATATGTTTTTTACAGGCGATCATGCCCGCACGCATCAGCAAGGAAGCAAGGGGCTCGGACTTTTTATTGCCAAAAATATAGTCGACATGCATGAAGGAACCATCTCGGTCCAAAGCAATGCCAGTCATACCGCCTTCGAGGTGCGGATCCCTCGCTTATCTGTCGCTCAGGAAATACAGTCCATTTAAGATATATTTTAGATTTACCCCACTTTTTATTTTATCCGTCCCCCTTATGCTAGGAGCATAACGGTTGGGGGATGGATCGATGAAGAGGTGGGTTTTTTTGTATGCTCCTAAAGGGATCGTTCGATGGATGCGTCGTGACAGTACGGTGGCATGGTGGTTTCTGGCGCCAAGCGCCATAGGGTTTTCCTTGTTTTATCTCCTCCCTTTTTTGATGACGGTGAAGGCTTCGTTTATGACCAGCGTCTCGGGAGGCAGGTTTGCAGGACTGGCGAATTACGAGGCGGTGCTGGCCAGCGGTTCCTTTCAAAAAGCGGCTTACAATACGTTTTATTTCAGCTCGATCAGCGTCCCGCTTATGCTCGTCTTGTCCCTGGTATTGGCGTTGCTGCTACATCGGCAAATCTACCTGCGGAAGTGGCTGCGTCTCATGTATGTCTTGCCGCTCGTCGTGCCAGTCGCCTCGATCATCATGATCTGGCAGGTGGTCTTTGATTGGAATGGCCTGTTAAACCGCGTGATGAACTGGTTTGGCGTGAATCGGATGGATTGGATGAAGTCGGAAGCTGCTCGTTATGTAGTCATCATGCTCTATGTATGGAAAAACATCGGCTACAACGTCATTTTGTTCCTGGCAGGCCTTCAGCAAATTCCAAAGGATTATTACGAAACGGCGCAGATTGAGGGCGCTGGCCGCCTTCGCCAGTTTTTCGGGATTACGCTGGTCTATCTGACGGCGACGACTTTTTTTGTAGTCATCATGTCGATTATTAATTCCTTCAAGGTGTTTCGGGAGACGTATTTGCTGGCCGGGGATTATCCGCACGACAGCATCTACATGCTGCAGCATTACATGAACAACATGTTCGTGGCATTGGACCTTCAGAAGCTGACCGCAGCGGCTTGTCTGATGTTTCTCGGCATCATGGTAATCGTTTTTGGCCTGTTCGGGCTAGAACGCCGGTATCGACAGTTTATGGAGTAGGAGGAGGCGTATTGAAGGTCGTTACAATGTTACATAAGAGTTTGTTCACCGTGGTGATGGGGGCAGTTGGCTTGCTGATGCTGTTGCCGATTGTCATCACCTTTACCAACTCGCTCATGAGCGAATTTGAGCTGAACCTCAACTACGGGGTGATCGGCAAGCCGACGCCAGTGATGTCCACGGACGCGGACACGTTCGTCAATTTAAAATGGCTGCCGGACCAGGTGACGCTGGCGCAGTACGGACAATTACTCGTCTATTCCGCTCAGTATTTGCTGCTGTTCTGGAATTCGGTGGGGCTGGTCGTACCGATTATGGTCGGTCAAACGGTCGTTGCGGCGTTGGCGGCCTATGCGTTTGCGAAGCTGAATTTTCGTGGCCGCGACACTTTGTTTCTCGTCTATGTGATGACGATGCTGATGCCGTTTCAAGTGACGCTCGTGCCGAACTACATCATGGTAGATCAACTGGGGTTGTTGAATCGTTCAGGGGCTGTCATTTATCCAGGAATTTTCGCTGCTTTTGGTGTGTTTATGCTGCGCCAGTTTATGCTGCATCTCCCGTATGCCTATATCGAAGCGGCCAAGCTTGACGGAGCAGGTCATCTGACGATCTTCCTGAGGATCATTGTTCCGATGGTCAAGTCAGGGCTAGCCGCACTGATCATTTTACTTTTCGTCGATTATTGGAATATGGTCGAGCAGCCGCTGATTTTTATGAGCGATGCGTTCAAACAGCCATTATCGGTCTTCTTATCGAGATTGAGCGGCCAGTGGGATACGGTTTTTGCCGCATCGATGCTGTATATGGCTCCCATGCTTTTGTTGTTTTTATACGCAGAGACGTACTTTGTGGAAGGCGTCCAATTGTCCGGCATTAAGGGATAGGAAGGTGACAAGGTCAAGCTATGGAACGAAGGACGGAAGAGACGGAACGCAGGAGGAAAAAGTGGCTCCTCTCCATGCTGCTGTTGCTAATGGGCGTGCTGTTATTGTTCACCCTGTTTAGCAATACGCTGCAGTCGGTTACACTGCCGAAGGTTCGGGCCGAGACGATGACCGTCGCGGGAGTGACTTACAAGCTGGAGGGCAGAGGCGTCATGCAGCCGGTACGTCAGGCAGAGCTGCCCAACCCGGCAGGATGGAAGGTCCGGCAAGTGCTCGTAAAGCAAGGCGACACGGTGAAGAAGGGGCAGAAGCTGGTCCTATATGACAGCTCCTCCGCCAAGCGCGAGCTTGAGGACGAGATCGTGGTTCACGAGAAGATGAGCGTTGCACTGCTAGGGATGGACGAGCAGTTCAAACGATTGATGTTCGAGGGCAACGAGTCTGAGGCGCAAGAGATCAGGCGAGCCATCAAAACGCAACAACTCGATCTATCGATACAGCAGCGCAAAATCGATGCCTTGCGGGAGCAACTGAACCAGCACAGCGGGCTGAACGCTCCATTTGATGGCGTGGTGACGGAGATGAATGCCGTAGAAGGGCTTGCTGCCATCGGTGAACCGGATATGGTCATTGCCAACCGAGCGGCAGGATATCGACTGGACCTTACGGTGGATACAGAGCTCCTCGATCGTCTAGGGCTTGAAGCCGGACAATCGATCGAGCTGAGTCTCGAAGCAAAGGGGGAACAAGCGGCCCGTTCGCTGGAGGGAACGATCCTCGAGGTAATTGACACGGATCCGCGAGCCCCCGACTCCATAGAGGGGAATCCCGGAACGCAGCCAGCGATTGGACAAACGCAACTGCGGATCCATGTGGTCGACGATATGCTGAAAGGAGGTGAACGGGCTTCGGTCAAACTGGAGCGGGCATCTGAAATAAAGGGATGGCTAATCCCGCAGGAGGCGATTCATAGGGAAGGGGACAGCCTATTCCTCTTTACCGTGTATGTACAAAGAGGTGCTTTGGGCAATGTGTTCGTGGCGCGCAAGGTTCCGGTCGAAGCGATCGAGACGACAGAGCAACAAACGATGATAGCAGAGGATCGACTATATGAGGGGGATCTCGTCATTCTGGACAGCAGCGAACCCTTGCAGGATGGCAATCGCATCCGCCTGAATTAGCTAATGAAAGCAAAGATGAAAGGTTGAGATGAATGAACAAGAAATTAAAGCTGACCACGGTGTTATCGACGGTGCTCCTGATGCTCATTACCGCTTGCTCCTCTGAGGACAGCTCCTCCGAAGCGGGAACAAAGGACAAGGTCACGGAAAACGGAAAAACGATCCTCACGTTGTCCATTATGCAGTCAACGCCCTTTTACGAGGCGTTGGAGAAAAGGTTCGAAGCCCGCTACCCCGACATCGATCTGCGCATACAGGCTCAGAAAGAGCCGGGAGCGGAGTATGAGCACGGGGAGGAGGAGGAATACCAACGATCGATCAATACCGCCTTATTATCAGGGACAGGGCCGGATGTGTTTAGTCTGGAGGGCTTGTCTGTCGACGACTATGTCGAGAAGGAGCTTATTTTGAACATGGATCGCTTGCTGGAGCAGGAGGAGACGTTGCAACAAGACCAGCTTCACGCCAACGTGCTAGAGGCTATGAAGCAAAAGGGCGGGACGTATACCCTGCCTTTGGGATTTAATCTGCGCGCCTTTATCGGCAATGGCGAGGCATTAACAGACGCTAACATCGATGAAGAAAGCTGGTCATGGCAGGACTTTGCCGATGTGGCCAAGCGGTTGACGCAGGGGGATAGCGGCTTGTACGCGATGGCGGAATATACCTCGGATATGCTGATGCAGGAAATGATCATCGATGGATACAGCTCGTATGTAGATGAAGGGTCCAAAACAGTCCGCTTCGAGTCCCCGGAGTTTATCGCCTTGCTGAAGCAAGTGCAGCAGCTGTACGAGGATGGCGTCATGACGACAGAGGCAGCCGAGCCTGGCAAGCAATTATTCTACTCCACCGTCCTGTATGAGCCGGCTGACGTCATCAACCAGACCCACATCCTGTTTGACCAGCCGCAGTTGATGCAAAAGCCGCATAGCGAAGCGCAGTCTGGACATATGCGTATCTTGCCGATGGCGCAATTTGCGATTCGGGCGGATACATCGGTGCAAGAGGAGGCGTGGAAGCTGTTAAGCTTCCTGTTGTCCGAGGAGGTGCAACAGATGCCCGAGAGAGAGGGATTCTCGATGCTGAGATCAGTGAATGATCAAAAGCTCGACGAGGTGAAAAAGCAAGTTCAAGCGGGGAGCTACAAGCTGCCTAATGGACAAGTAGCTCAGGCAGAGGACGAAGAGTTTACCCGATTCGCGCAACTTCTGGATCTGGCGGACCGATATTCCATGCTTAATGCCAGATTGATCTCCATCGTCGGGGAGGAATCGTTCGCTTATTTTAGCGGTCAGATGTCTGCGGAGGAAGCCGCACGGTTGATTCAGAATCGCGCGACGATCCTTTTGAACGAATGAAAATCGCTGCGCTTTGGGACAGCTCTAAACCTGGACATGTTCCGTTCTTGCCGCGTTAACACGCTAGGCTATGGGTGACTTTTTGTGTTCTATTACGAACGAGTGTGCTATGATAAATTGGTAGAAGCTTGAATTAATGGGCTGAGTTCGCTGATCAGGAAGCGGATTCAGCCAGACACACCCGACATTCGTCGGTGTCGTGAATACACCAATGTTGTATGAAACTCAGTAGAAGATCAATACAATTCAAAAGGAGAGGTAAACGTGATAAAAAAATTTATTAGCCATGTTCAAGTACCAGCTAACCATTTAGATCATTCTATTGAATGGTATGTAAAATTCTTGGGAGGGACGCTTGCGGCTAATTTTGGCGACTTTGCAATTATCGATTTACACGAAGGGCCAAACATAAACCTATGGAAGACGGATGATAAAACCACAAGCACCTTCACAGTAAATGGGAAACCGTTCCCAACGATAGGGATAGAAGTGGAGGACATTGAGCAAGTCATAAGTTCAATTCAAGATTCCGGAGTTGACTATGAAGGGGATGGGCGTCCAACCATTGACGAAGAGGGAAGAAAGTTTTTCCGTTTCTTCGATCCAACAGGAAATATGATTGCGGTACATGAAGAGCCTAAATCGTGATTTGACGCGCGGTGATTTTTCATCCTCAACATGCTATTGCAAGGTTATGGAACATAATGGTATTGTTATATTGTGATTGGAAGTTTCTTTTGGATTTTATTTGCAAGCGCTTTAAAATCGGGTTTGTCATCTTACGACATAGCTTCGCGACTTCGCAAGAACCTATGAAGGAGGCGTTCGAGCAATGACGAGGCAGATGGTTAAGAAAGGGATGATCCTGTTTGTACTATTATGCTTAACGGGTACGTTCTTTCCCCTGGCGAAAGGGTATGCGGCAACCGTCTATGTGACGGATAACGGTTCGCGGATCGAGGTCAATACCGGCGCAGGACTAGTCTATGTGGTGAACAAGACAAATGGCGATATCATCTCTGCCAAAATGAACGGCACGGAGCTGACCAGCAACCGGGCATCCCATATCGGCTCCGGGCTCGGCTCGGCGAATGTGACGTGGAACAAATCCCCCTCAGGCTCCACTGTATTAATCACCGTATCCACAAGCACATTAACCCACTATTACTCCTCGCGCGGCGGCGAAAACATTATCTACATGGCGACCCATATTACAGCACAGCCGTCCATCGGGGAGCTGAGATATATCTTCCGTGGCAATGGCAGCGTGCTGACCGGCGTGCCTGTGAACTCCAATATTCGGTCGAATACAGGCGCTATCGAGAGTCAAGATGTATTCGGTTATGCGAACGGACACACACGCTCTAAATACTATGGCAACAGCCAGGCCAAGGATCTAACGGTCGAAGGCGTAACAGGCAGCGGTGTCGGCGTGTTCATGGCTTACGGCAACCGGGAGAAAAGCTCGGGCGGACCGTTTTTCCGCGATATCCAGTTCCAGAGCGGAACGGATACGGAAGTCTATAACTATATGAACTCCGGCCACGCTCAAACCGAGGCCTTCCGCATGGGACTGCATGGGCCGTATGCGCTAATCTTCACCACGGGAGGGACGCCAGGCGTACCGAATTTTGACTGGATGTCAGGACTGAATCTTCAAGGCTGGGTGTCAAGCCGAGGCAACGTTGTGCTGAACGGGCTGTCGGGCATGAACGCTTCCTATCCGTATACGATCGGCTTCGCCAATGCCAACGCTCAGTATTGGACAAACACAACGTCTAGCGGCTCGGCGGTCAAGCACGGGATGATCCCCGGCAGCTATACCATGACCGTATACAAAGGGGAGTTGGCTGTCTATACGGAGTCTGTTAACGTCACTGCGGGTCAGACCACGACACTGAACACGCGTACGATCAATGCCGATCCGAGTGCGGCATCAGCCATCTGGCGCATCGGTGATTGGGATGGCACGCCACGGGAGCTGCTGAGCGGTCAGACGATACCGATCCGTCATCCATCCGACAGTCGCAACCCCAGCTGGGGCCCCGTGACTTACGCCGTCGGGAGCGCCACGAATCGCTTCCCTGCTTTGCAGCTCCGCGGGGAGAACTCGCCCACCACGATTACCTTCAACCTCAATGCGAGCCAAGCTTCAGCTTCCCATGTGCTGAATATTGGCATCACAACAGCTTACATCAACGGCAGGCCGAGCGTTTCCGTGAATGGTCATTCACTGACCAACCCTGCAGCCTCCCCGCAGCCGAGTACGCGCAGCTTCACAATTGGCACGTACCGGGGGAACAATGCTACGTTCAGTTGGAACATCCCGGCATCACACTTCGTGACCGGCATGAACACGATTACGATCTCGCCCATTAGCGGCAGCAGCGATCTCAATAATTGGCTTAGTGCGGGCTGGGTGTATGACACGGTAGAGCTTCTAAATTAAGTGAAGCGCGGGAAGGGCTTCTGCTGGAAGACCGGCGGAGCCCTCCTTTTTATCATGCGGACAGGGGGAGCAAGGGCTTGCGAAAATGGATTTTCATCAGCTTGTTTGCTGGAGGCTTGATGATTTTGTACTTCACGTTAACCTCTATGATAAAGGTGTTCTCCTCCAACTTAATTGAGCCTGCGCTTATGGAGCAGCATAACAGCTATCGGCTCGTGCTCATTACAAGCGAGCTGGATACTCCGTTTTGGAAGAAGGTGGAGACCGGGGCTATGGCAGCCGCTGCGCGATATGATGCAAGCTTGGAGGTATGGGGCACCTATGGCTCGAATAGCGATGATTTCCTGAAACATATTGAGATAGCTATTGTATCGAAGGTAGATGGCATCATTGTGCAGGGACTGGATACGGATGATTTCAAAAGCTTGACCAAGGTGAAGGCCGCAAGCAACGGCATTCCGATTATTACCGTCGCGAACGATGTCCCAATGAATGAGAGCCTGCGCCGAACCTATGTCGGCTCGGATCATTTGGAAGCAGGCAGCATGATCGCGCGCCAGCTGGTGTCGGATATGGGCTTTGCCGGCAGAGTGGCGCTGATAGTCTCGGACCGTCAGGAATATTTCCAGCGCTCGCGCCTCGCGGGCATCTTACAAGTGCTGAAGCCGTATCCCCAGATCGAAACGCTGATCGTTGCGGCTGGCGATTCGCGTGCGGATGTGGCGAGCGCGACGAATAAGCTACTGAACGAAGCTCCTGACGTGGAAGCCTTTGTCGCCGTCTCCGCGAATCAGGCAGGCACGATCATTCAGGAAATTAGCAAACGGATGCAGGTTGAGCCATTTTACATCTATTCTTTTGATGATTCGCCAGAAACGTTGACCTTGATGCAGCAGGGCAAAATTGATGCGCTAATCGCACAGTCCCCGGAGGCCATGGGAGAGGAAAGCGTCACGTGGATGATCAAGTGGCTGACTGGCGAGCAGGTGCCGCTCAACCCTGATGGTTACTTTACGGATATCAAGGTACTGCGAGCGGGGGAAGCGCGATGAACAGCATACAGCAAAAAATTTTTGCCATGTCGGTGATTGCACTGTCCATTATGGTTTTGATCTGGGTCGTGCTCACTTACTATAATCAGAAAACACAAGCGCAATATAATGATATTCTTCAGCGCTATTTGCGCATGAATGAAATAACGGATCACAGCCACCAGACGATTATTGCTCTGAATGACTATATGCAAAAGCCATCTGCGTTTAAGCTGAGCAAGCTTGACCAGAACAAAAACAACATGCTGATGGCAAAGCTGCAGACGGCCACGCTGCGTAATCAGGATAACGCTTTTACTCTGACGAGCTATATTCATATGATCGATAGCCTGGTCGCTTCAGCGGATCTGGCGGTCAAGTTGCTCGAACAAGGAAACGTGGAGCAATCGACGGAGAGGTTCGAGGAGGCCACCCGGATTGACACCTATATTGCCGAGACGACGATTACCCTTATGGACAAAGAGGTGCGCACGTACGATGCGTTTTACCGCGGCATTATTGAGCAGAGCAAAGAGCTGAAACGGCTGGGCGCCTGGCTGCTCGCCTTGATTACGCTGATCGTATTGCTGTTTACCTATTGGTTTTCCCTTGGCATTACCCGGCCGATTCAGAAGCTGACGGTGGCCGCCAAGGAGCTATCGCGCGGACGCTTCGACCAACCGATTGAAGTACACTCCAACGACGAAATATCCTTCCTCGCCAAGACGTTTGACCGCATGCGCGTCAATATCAACCAATTAATCTCCGAGATCCAACAGAAGGCACAACTGGAGCGTGAGCTGCAGCAGAGCAAGCTGCTCTTGAAGGAAAGTCAACTGATCAGCCTGCAAAGCCAGATTAACCCTCACTTCTTGTTTAACACCCTGGATACCCTCTCCAAGAAAGCTTATCTTGATGGTTCCGAGGAAACAAGCGATTTAATTGCAAGCGTCGCTGGCCTGCTACGCTATAATTTGCGCCGTCTGGACAGGGCGGTAACGCTGGAGGAAGAGCTGTCGGTTGCTTTGAAATATATCGAGATTCAAAGTGCGCGCTTCACGGATCGGCTACGATTTAAGCAGGAGGTCGATGAGAGCTGCCTTCAGCTCAAGCTTCCCTGCCTTACGCTGCAGCCCATTATTGAAAACGCTGTAATTCATGCCGTGGAGCCGCTTGAGGATGGGGGGAGCATAACGCTTCGTATTTATGAAAGAGAGCGATACGTGTGGATTGAAATTGAGGATGACGGAGCCGGCATGACGGCTGAGAAGGTGAACCAGCTTGTGATGGAGGGCGGCAACGCAGAGGGTCTGGGGCACTCGACGGGAATCGGCTTCAGCAACGTGGTTAAGCGGCTGCGGCTGTTCGTCGGCGCTGAAGATGTCATCTCTATTGCCAGTGCGCCTGGCTGCGGAACTAAGGTCACGATAAAAATACGATTGGCGGGGAGCGAAGGCTAGCGTGCTCAAACTATTAATTGTGGATGACGAACAGGTAGAACGCGAGGGCTTGCAGGCGATTTTGCACAAGGGCTTTCCTACCTGTGAAATGAAGCAAGCGAGAAATGGCGCCAAAGCGATCGAGCTGGCGAGCGAGTGGAAGCCGGATCTTATTCTGATGGATATTAAAATGCCAGGCATAAACGGAATTGAAGCGATTGAACGAATAGCGCTCTTTTTGCCAGAGGCAAAATTTATTATGGTCACGGCTTACGACACGTTTGATTATGCCCGGAAGGCGATTAAGCTGGGGGTGAAGGATTATTTGCTCAAGCCTAGCAAGGCGAGTGAAATTATAGCCGTAACCGGCAAGGTGATCGATGAAATCCGGAAGGAAAAAACGATACTGGAGCAGCGGTTGCTCGACGAGGCGAAGCTGCGGAAGATGATGCCGCTAGTGGAGTCGGATGTTGTCACGCAGCTGCTGTTCGACCATATCCATGAAGTACATATGGATGAGATGCTTCAGCTCCTGGGAGGAGAGATCACAAGCGAGGCCTTCGTCATGCTCGTGATGCTGCCAAGCGAAGGAGCGACAGAAGCGCTCTACAGCACATTGAAAGCGAAGGTGAGAGAGGTGGCAACAGGCTGGGTAGGGGCCATGTCGGGCCGTCATATCCCGATTATCGTATTCCGAGAGGGGGCCCAAACGTTCCGTGCGCAGGCGGCATCGCTCGTGCAGCAGCTTCTGCTGCTGCAGCGTTCCGCTAGCGGAGACTTTTTCATAGGCATTGGTAGCTGTTACGCGGGACTTGGCCATGCTCGGTTGTCCTACCAGGAAGCGCTGCTTGCTAGCGCCAATACAGAGCTGCCCGCCAAGCATCAATTTTATGGAGAGATGGATCGGGGAGGCTTGATCGGAAGCGGCTATCAGGACAAGGAAACGGAGAGGCAGTTCGTCGAACGCATTCGTTTAGGGCAGTGGCCGGAGGTGCGGAACATCATTATGAACTTAATTGACCGTTGTGACCATAATCAGGTCCCCCTGACGGAATCGGGTCAATATGTACTGGAGCGGTTATGGCTCATCGCCCGTGTGGCTGTGGACATCGGAATTGAGATCGAGAAGCCGCTATTTTCCTTTCAAGTACGGCAGTATCAGCAACTGCGCGCCGAAACCGAGGGTTTGCTAAGCAAGATGCTGTCTACGCTTGAAGTCCATCAGGCAAATATCCAGCCCGATGCGGTAGGTCGAATGAAGCAGTACATTATAGAACATTCGGACAAAGAGATCTCACTGGAGATGATGGCGAATCGAATAGGGCTGAGTCCCTTTTATATGAGTAAGATGTTCAAGGAGCAGGAGGGCATCAACTATATCGATTTTCTCACCGAGTGCAGAATTGAGAAGGCGAAGAAGCTGATGGCTGACCCGGAACGCAGCTTAAAGGAGATCACATTTGAAGTGGGCTATAACGATCCGAATTATTTCAGCAAGGTGTTCAAAAAGGTGTGCGGCGCATCTCCAACCGATTACCGGCGGGCGATTATAGGCAGCAGGCGATGAGAGGGCCGTCCATCGTAAAAAAATGCAGATGATCGCAAAAGAGTGCTGGAAGTGCTTTGCTCTCCAATTCCATAATTATGCTACATTTTTAAATATAAGCGATTACATTACTGGATAAGGGAGCGAAGTACATGGGGAAACGTATGACAAGAGGCCGGGTTGCAGCGATTGCCTTAGCATTGATTCTTGTTCTGTCCGCTTGCTCGAGCGGCAACGGCAACGGAGAAGAAGGTGCTGGGACAACTGCGAAAGAAGCGACCGCGAAGGGGAACAATGCCAAGTCAGGGGATGAAGCGCTGGTCATTGGCTTCTCGTTGGATACGCTCCAAGAGGAACGCTGGCAGCGTGACCGCGATTTGTTCATTGCGGCAGCCGAGGCGCTGGGCGCGAAGGTAGAAGTACAGGCAGCGAATAGCGATGACGCGAAGCAAATCTCGCAAGCGGAAAACCTGATCAGCCAAGGCGTCGACGTGCTGGTCGTGGTTCCTCATAATGCGGAAGCTACCGCTGCTATCGTAGAAAAAGCCCATGCTGCAGGCATTAAAGTACTCGCGTATGACCGCCTGATCAAAAACTCCGACCTCGATCTGTATATCTCATTCGATAACGAAAAAGTAGGCGAAATGCAGGCTGAAGCGATCGTAAAGCTGGCGCCAAAAGGAAAATTCGTCTACATTGGCGGCTCGGAAACCGACAATAATGCTCATTTGTTTAAGAAAGGCGCGTTTACTATTTTGCAGCCGCTTATTGACAGCGGTGACATCCAGGTTGTCTTCGACCAATGGACGAAGGATTGGAATCCGGCGAACGCACTTGCGAATATGGAGAATGCGCTTACAGCAAACGATAATCAAGTGGACGCCGTTGTTGCGGCAAATGATGGTACGGCAGGCGGCGTGATCCAGGCGCTGGCCGCTCAAGGGCTCTCTGGCAAAATTCCAGTCTCCGGCCAAGACGCCGAGCTGGCGGCAGCACAGCGTATCGTTGAAGGCACGCAAACGATGACGGTTTACAAGCCGATCAAGGATTTAGCCGAGAAAGCGGCCGAGCTGGCGGTGAAGCTTGCCAAAGGCGAGGACGTTGGCGCGGATCAATCGGTCCATAACGGTAAAATCGATGTGCCTTCGGTCTTGCTGGAACCCGTTGCTGTCGACAAATCGAATATCGATGCGACCGTGATTGCCGACGGCTTCCATGCCAAAGAAGATGTGTACAAAAACGTGAAATAGAGGCTTGGGACGAAGAACGAGGGGATGAAGCGATGGGCAACATGACGCGTCTCCCCTCTTTGTTATTTTCGGAGGTGTCTAAGGGATGACGGCTGCATTGGAGATGCGCAACATAACCAAACAATTTCCAGGCGTTAAGGCGTTGGACGATGTGACCTTTTCGGTAAAAAAAGGCGAGGTGCATGCGTTATGCGGCGAGAACGGCGCGGGCAAGTCCACGTTGATGAAGGTGCTTAGCGGGCTTTATCCGCATGGCACCTACGAGGGGCAGATCTTGATCAACGGCGAAGAGAAGCGCTTCGGTAAAATTAAAGATGCGGAGGAAGCGGGAATCGCGATCATCTATCAGGAGCTTGCCCTTGTGAAGGAGCTATCGATCGGGGAGAACCTGTTCCTCGGCAAGGAGCCTGCGGTCTTTGGCATCATCAACTGGGAGCGGGTGTTCAAGGAAAGCGAGCGGTGGCTGAAAGAGGTTGGCCTGCATGATGTCAATCCGGAGCATCCGATTGGCGCGCTCGGGATCGGCAAGCAGCAGCAGATTGAGATCGCCAAAGCGCTGTCGAAGCGGGCAAACATCCTGATATTAGATGAGCCGACAGCAGCATTGACGGAGCAGGAGGTCGAGATACTGCTCGGCATTTTGCGGGAGTTCAAGGAGCGGGACGTGACCTGTATCTATATCTCCCATAAGCTGAATGAGGTGTTCGACATCGCGGATACGGTCACGGTGCTCCGTGACGGGCAGACGGTGGGCACCTATCCGATCGCCGAAGTCAACGAGGATCAAGTCATTTCGCTTATGGTAGGACGAGAGCTGAAGGAGCGCTTTCCTAGAATGGCATCGGTCCCAGGCGAGGTCGTGTTGAAGGTAACGGATTATACCGTTATGAATCCCGAGCGTCAGGGCAAGAAGGTCATTGACAACCTTAGCTTTGAGCTGCGCAAGGGTGAGATTCTAGGTATTGCCGGGTTGATGGGGGCAGGCCGAACGGAGCTTGTCATGAGCTTGTTTGGCTCCTATGGCGGGCAGAGCCAGGGGACGATCGAAATTGAGGGCAAGCCGGTCAAGATCAATAATACCCGGCAAGCGATCAAGGCAGGCTTGGCGCTTGTATCGGAGGACCGCAAAAAATACGGTCTTGTGCTTGGCATGGATATTAAGAGCAACGTGAGCTTAGCGAGTCTTGGTGCGATTTCCTCTGGCGGCATTCTTCGTCCGAATGAAGAAATAGCGGCAGGCAATCACTATTTGCGCTCGCTGCGCGTGAAAGCGAACTCGGTAGAGACGATTGTAGGCACATTAAGCGGAGGCAATCAACAAAAAGTGGTGCTCGGCAAATGGCTGATGACAGCTCCGAAAATATTGATTTTGGATGAGCCGACACGCGGGATTGACGTAGGCGCCAAATTCGAAATCTACCACATGATGAATGAATTGATCGCACAGGGCGTTTCCATCCTTATGGTATCCTCGGAGCTGCCGGAGCTGCTTGGCATGAGCCACCGCATTATGGTGATTGCGGAGGGTAAGTATCAGGGGGAGTATGCCGCTGAGGAAGCGACACAGGAACTAATCATGACGGCTGCGACAGGAGGAAAAGGACGATGAGCATGAATCAAGAAACCGTAGTTAACCAAACGAAAACAAAGCGGCGTCCGAGCTGGTTTACATTTGATGCCCGTGCCTATACGATGATTGCGGCCCTATTGTCCATATGGGTGTTGTTTTCATTGCTGCATGAGCGCTTCTTGTCGCCAACGAATATTTCGAATTTATTTTTACAAATGTCCGTCACGTCGATTCTGGCGATCGGGATGGTGCTCGTTATCGTTGCCGGTCAGATTGACCTGTCGGTTGGCTCGCTTGTCGGGTTGACCGGGGGCATCGCAGCGATCCTGAATGTATGGTACGAATGGAACACCGTGCCGGTCATTATAGCCACTATGGCCATCGGCGCTGCAATCGGCTTCATCCAGGGCTGGATTATTGCTTACCGGGCTGTTCCGGCGTTTATCGTCACCTTAGGCGGGATGCTTATCTTCCGGGGGATCTTGTTTGGGACGACAGGGAGTGTGACGATTGCGCCGCTGACGCCCTCGATGAAAGCGATCGGACAATCTTACGTAGGCGACCTGATGGGCTGGATTTTTGGCATTGCCTCGTTGGCGGTGGCAGGTTATTTGGTCATGCGCAGACGGTCGGCTAGAGCGAAATTCGGGTTCGAGGTCGAGCCTTTTGCGGTAAGCGTGCTGCGTTTGGGTGTCATTGGCGCGCTTGTCATCGGTTTTGTGTATGTGATGAACAGCTATAAGGGCATTCCCGTTCCCTTCGTCATGGTCATCGTACTGGCACTTATTTTCACTTTCATCTCGAAGAATACGACATTCGGTCGTCAAATCTATGCGATCGGCGGAAATGCCGAGGCTGCGCGGCTATCAGGCATCAATATCAAGCGGCGCATTATGCTGGTATTCGTGCTCTGTAATACGTTAGCTGCGATCGCTGCACTCGTCCTGACAGCCCGACTGAATGCGGCAACGATGAGCTCCGGGCAAAACTACGAGCTGGATGCCATTGCGGCATGCGTAATCGGGGGAACCAGCCTGATGGGGGGGACCGGAACCATCGTAGGCGCTATTATTGGTGCGCTTGTTATGGCGAGCTTGGACAATGGCATGAGCTTAATGAATTTAGAGTCCTTTTGGCAGTATATCGTCAAAGGCGGCATTCTCATCCTTGCGGTGTACGCGGACATGTATACGAGGCAGCGGAAGAAGGTTTAAGCTGGCAGCAATGCAGCGGGAGGGTGGCCTTCATGGAGTCCACCACGACAAGCATGCCCTTGCTAGACGCACATACCTTCGAAAGCGGTGTACTCACGCATAGCTGGTCACCATCTGATGCAGATAATTTCGGAAGTCATCCACATACGCTTGGGGGGCTACAATTTGAAGATGGGCGCCGAAGCCCGCTAAAAATTGAAAGCCTCCCTCATGTTGAGGGACGACCATCGTTGCAATTAATCGAGAGCCGTCATCTTCTATATTCCTTCGACCGTATCGTTCGATGATTTGATCCTTTATAGCGGATGATATCCTGGCCTTAATCGTAACCAACTGCGTTGTATGGCGCGCTTCGTCTCCTTGTTCTGGCTCATCGTCTCTCGGATGAAATGTGCGTGCCTCGATCCGCATAGCATCGATACGAGATAGCTTGAATGTACGATAGTCCTGCCGATGCAGACAGAAGCCTTTTAAGTACCAGCTCGATTCGCTAAAGTGCAGCTCGTAGGGCTCGATCCTTCGAGTCGTTGCGGCCCCGTCTTTGTCAGTATAATCAAACGCAATCAGCCTTTTCTGTACAATCGCTTGCTGACAGATCTGCAAGGTGGCCAGCATCTCGGATCGACCTTCCCACTCGTAAAACGACAGCTGAATCGAACGCTTCTGAGGCAATGGGCTCACCATCGCCTCTATTTTTTTGATCGTTTGTTCCACTTCCTCCGTCAGGAGGAGCTGCTCCAGTCCGCCAAGCGCCGTCAATATATGCTGGATATCGGAGCTGCTCAGCAGGCGTTTATCGACCTTGTATTCCTCCATAATACCATAGCCGCCCTTGACCCCGGTGACCGCGTAGATCGGAATGTTCGATAGGCTCAACGTTTCCATATCGCGGAGAATCGTTCGTTTGGATACGTGGAATAGCTGTGAAAATTCCGTTGCCGAAACGAGTTCTTTTTTCAGCAGGATCATAATAATCGAGATGAGTCGTTCTACTTTGTCCATCATGGCCCTCTCTTTTTGATCTGATTTTGGAACGGTGACAAATAGATGTCACTTTTTGTCCATTATACTACAGGTATCACAAAAAGGAGGTTTTCATTCCATGTTTAATCCAAACGATTTCCCCAAGTCCACCCTTATACCGGTCAATGGCGTAGAGCTCGAAGTGTTCGAGGCGGGTCGGCAAAATGCAGGTCAACCGATTGTCCTCTGCCACGGCTGGCCGGAGCATGCCTTTTCCTGGCGCTATCAGATCGCTCCTCTTGTCGCAGCGGGCTACCATGTCATCGTCCCCAACCAGCGCGGGTACGGCAATTCCTCCCGTCCGAGCGAGGTAACGGCCTATGACATCGAACACTTGGCGGGCGATCTGGTTGCGCTTCTCGATCACTTCGGGTACGAGGACGCCGTGTTTGTTGGCCATGATTGGGGAGCGATGGTTGTATGGGGATTGACCTTGCTGCATCCGACCCGTGTCAACAAGGTGATCAATCTGAGCTTGCCTTACCAGGAACGCGGCGACAAGCCCTGGATCGAGTTCATGGAAGAGTTTTTGGGCGGAGACTTCTACTTTGTCCACTTCAATCGACAGCCAGGCGTCGCTGATCGCGTATTCGCAGACCATACATCTCAGTTCCTTAGCAATCTGTACCGCAAAAACGAACCTCCCGCAGAGCCTCAGCCGGGGATGGCGTTGATCCAGCTGGCCAAGGCAGAAATACCCCGGGGCGAGCCCTTGATGAGCGACAGCGAGCTTGCTGTGTTCGTCTCCGCCTTCGAAGCATCGGGGTTCACAGGCAGCATCAATTGGTACAGGAATCTTGACCGCAACTGGCGCCTGCTGGCAGATGCCGACCCCATCATCCAACAGCCGACCTTGATGATCTATGGCGACCGCGATACGATCGCCAAATCCCTAAGCCTGAGCACATTCGTGCCTCATGTGGAGGTAGTTAGCCTGGATTGCGGTCATTGGATTCAGCAAGAAAAGCCGGAGGAAACAAATGAGGTCATCTTGAGATGGCTGCAACAGCAGGACGCCACCTAAGGACACTTTGTGTTCCATTCTCAGAAGCTTGTTGTGATTATACCCGGGTAATATTGACTTCTTATTTTTACCCGGGTATAATCATCTTGTGTTCAGAGGAGGAATGGAGCATGAGTACGAATGATACCCGCATGAGCTGCACGGTCTTTTTGGATACTAAAAGGGTCGCTACGGGCTCATTGCAGCAGGTTATTACAAGCGTGAAGGCTGCATTAGATGATCGCGAGCAGCTGCAGCTGCTTATTTTTGACGATGGGACGGGCAAGCCGATCGATGTCGATTGGCGTGGCAAGACGGAGGAGGTACTGGCGCGACTGGACGAGCCACTAGGCAGCTCGTCAGATACGGCGGATACGGTGGATACTGCAACGAGCGAAGCGTCGCCTCGGCGGGCAGGACGACCGAAGCTGGGCGTCGTATCGGGCGAGGTGACGTTGCTGCCGCGTCATTGGGAATGGCTGAAGAGTCAGCCAGGGGGAGCTTCGGTAACGTTGCGCAAGCTTATCGATGAGGCTCGCCGCGCCGGAGGAGCACAGAGCAAGGTGCGAGCATCGCAAGAGGCCACGTATTGCTTCATGACCGCTATGGCCGGAGATTTCCCGAGATACGAGGAAGCGCTCCGGTTGCTGTATGCCGGCGATTCCGAACGTTTCTATGACAGCATCGCAGAGTGGGCGCCGGATATTACAAGCTATATTCAACAGTTGGCTGTCGAGGCATTCCCCGAACGGGGATCAGGAAAGGAGGGTGTATGAAGATGAACATCTTAAGCGTCAATGACGTAGAACTGGCGTATGACAGCTTTGGCAGCGAAACAGACGAGGCCGTCGTTTTGATCGCCGGGCTTGGGACGCAGATGCTTCGGTGGACGACTTCGTTTTGCCGGATGCTGGCCGCGCGAGGGTTTCGCGTCATCCGCTTTGACAATCGCGACGTGGGCGGCTCGACGCATTATCGCCATGTTCCAGCGCTGGATTTTGAGGCCTTGGCGACGACGCTGATGGCTGGCCGACGACCGGACATTCCTTATACGCTTGATGACATGGCTAACGACGTGATCGGCTTGCTCGACGCTCTGTCCATCGACAAGGCGCATATCGTCGGGCGATCGATGGGCGGGATGATCGCACAGCTTGTAGCGAGCGCGTACCCTGGGCGTGTGTTGTCGCTCACCTCGATCATGTCCAGCTCCGGCAATCCCGCGCTCCCGCCTGCTTCCCCCGAGGTGATGGCGATGATGACGGCGCCGGCGCCGAACCCGTTTGAGGATGAGGCTGGATACCTGGCGCATAGTTTGGCTTTCGCGAAGCGGATCGCGGGTACGGGCTATCCATTCGAAGAGGAGAGCTACATGGCGCTCATACGGGAGGAGGTCCAGCGAGCTTACGACCCGGGCAGCGTGGGACGGCAGATCGCGGCTATCGCTGTCTCAGGGGATCGTCGTCCGCGACTGGCGACGATCCAAGTCCCGTCTCTGGTTATCCATGGGATGGATGATCCGTTGTTCGTACCGGCGTGCGGGGAGGATACGGCTGCCTCGATACCGGACGCCGAGCTGCTGCTGATCGACGGGATGGGGCATGACCTGCCGCCTGAGCTGTATACGGTCGTCGTGGATGGGATCGAGCGGACGGCGCGTCGCGCCGATTGAACGGCCATCGCTCAGTCGGGCTGGCTGGCCGCTTCCCACATCCGGTTGTCACGACGCACGAGCGTAGGCGGCTGGCCGAACCGGGCTTTGAACACGCGGCTAAAGTGATACAGGCTCGGAAAGCCACACGATTCTGCGACCTCGGCGACGGAAAGGGTGGTCGTGCACAGCTTGCGATAGGCCTCCGTAAGCCGCGTCTGCTGAATATAGTGCATCGGCGTCTGCCGGAAGGTGCGCTGGAACAGCGTGAACAGTGCCGAGCGGGAATAATGGCACTGGGCCAGTAGTTGTGCAATATCCAGCGGCTCATGCAGATGGCTGTGAATGTAGCCGAGCAGCGGCTTGAGCTCATCGAGCTGCGCGATCCGGGCATGGAAGGAATCACTCGGACGCGCATCCTCGAGCAGCATGCCGAGGACCCGATAGGCCAGCTCATTGACGTAGGCCCAGGAAGCGATAGACGCGGCCTGGGTCATCGCTTCGTCTATCCCGTGCCGCGCCTTATGATCCAGCAATTGCTGGATCGCTGCTCCTAACCTTTCCCCCGCCGCCTTATCGCCATGCAGCGGCAGTTCGTACAGATCCAGCAGATCGGATGCTCCCCAGTAGGAATACCGGCAATGCAGGAAGCGCAGCTTCATCGTTGCGCTCCCTTTGCGCGCATAATGCCCGATCTCCAGCGGGATGCCTGCAGGCATGATAAATACTTCCCCGTCCGAGGCGGTGACTCTGCCCAGTGGCGACTGCACGGTGTAGGTCCCCTCCACGGCCTGGGCGATAATGCAGAAGGGTACGGTCTTGCAATGAATCCAGCCATCCTCCGCCTCTCCGGAGCCGGCGTCCAGATGCTCCAGCCGAATCGGCGAATCCGGCAAATCTCCCCAATCCCCTGCCATGTCAGTCCTCCTCTGCAAGGCTTCCGTTGCTACGAATCAACAAGCTTACTATAGCATAACGACGGGGCTGAGTGCATGCGCTCTGGACGCACAGACAAAAATGCCAGACTAGCAGTCATTGGTTGTATGCGCTCTCTTCTGTACAATGAGGACAGCAGCAGAGGCTGTAAGACGGATGAAAGCGAGGGATGCGAGATGCATCCGGAGAAGAAAAAAATGGTGTTGGTCGCCGGGGAGCCTAGCCACGGCCCAGGCGAGCATGAATATGAGAAGACGGTGCGGCTCTTAAAAGCGATGCTCGACCAGTCGCCATTATCGGCACAGATGGAAGTCGTAGTCGTGCTGAACGGCTGGCCGGAGGATACGGAGGTGCTGGAGCAGGCGGATGCGGTGCTGTTCACGACG
>Ga0160464_100251_pt1 | contig 50559 bp, 46 predicted proteins | sample HID1971I_E11MG_FD_108275 | JGI IMG/M metagenome (GOLD analysis project Ga0160464, IMG submission 108275) | Enriched millipede-associated microbial communities from UW Madison campus, WI, USA - HID1971I_E11 MG | ecosystem: Host-associated > Arthropoda: Insects > Digestive system > Unclassified ... | reverse complement strand
AGCTGAGTGAACACATCTGGGGTACTTTTGCCGATGATGATTACGATTCCAACTATATTGATGCGCACATCAAAAATATCAGAAAGAAGCTTAATGCCTGGGCGCCTGCAGATTTTCTGGAAACGGTACGCGGCGTAGGCTACAGAATAAAGAATAAATGAAGCTATCCTCCAAATTAATCCTGTTCATCACCAGTTCGAAGCTCGCAGTGGTGTTGCTATTTATCATTTCGCTGCCTTTTTTGATCAATGGGATTGTTTCGGAATACATCACCTATTCTTTACGCTTGCAACAAGATAAAGTCATCAGAGTGGTCAATCAAAATGGAATCGACCATTATCTTCAGGGAGATAAAAGTTACGGCAGTTATACAATGCTCAAAGAAGAATATATTGCCCTGGAGCCTGCAGTTAGTGCTGTGCCGATAGATACGATCAAAACCGCGCAGCGGGTAATCGAAGGTGACACGCTCAACTACAGAATCCTGATGCATACTTTCAATTTTGATCAAAAGGATTATCTGCTTGAAATTGGAAAAACGACCTCCAGTATCAATCAATACAACAGGCCTTTACAGCGGATTGCTTTATATGTATTGACCGGCCTGATTGCTTTAAGCCTGCTGTTTGATCTCTTGTTTACCCGTGTACTGATCAGGCCGCTGGGTAAGATTATTAAGTCCAAACTGATCAACAGGAAATTTCCTTTCAAAGATCATTCACCGCCTGTGCGGACGTCGACTGAGGACTTTAAGTATCTCGACCAGTCCCTGATCCTGTTGATGGAGCAGATCAATGAAGCGTTTGAAAAAGAAAGGGAGTTTACTGCAAATGCCTCTCACGAACTCATGACACCTATTAGCATTTTACAGCACAAACTGGAGAATCTCATTGGTGAAGAGGGCCTGAGCGACGATACGGTTATAAAAATTGCGGATATGATGAAGACGCTGGATAGATTAAAGAAAATATCAAATTCCCTCCTATTGATTTCCAGGATTGAGAACGAGCAATTTGTGAAATCAGATACCGTAAAAGCTACTAATCTTATTCAGGATGTTATTGAAGAAATCAGTCACCGCCTGGAGGAAAAACATCTTAAAATTGAGATTAGTTTAAATTCCGACGCTGTTTTAACGGGTGTAAATCATGATTTATTGTTTCAGTTGTTTTATAACCTGATCAATAACGCAATCAAGTACAATGTACCTAACGGGCATATTGTGATCCGTGATGAACGGAAGGTCAACAACAGTTACGTCATTGCGATTGAAGATACAGGCATTGGTATTGCTGAAGGAGAATTGGGATTCATATTTGACAGGTTCAGAAAAACGAATCTGTCAGAAAATGTAGGATACGGTCTGGGTCTGTCTATTGTGAAAAGCATCTGTACGTATCATGGCATCACGATACAGGTGAAGTCAACGATTGATCGGGGAACTGTGTTTATGCTAACTTTTCCCTCAGAGACATACGGGCTTTCCTGATCGCAGTTATTCGTCGTCCATTGGATGAGCTTTGGAACCAGGGTTTGTGCCATCTAAATTGACACCCAGACTATCGGGTTCGTCTGATAAGCGCTCTTCCAATTCTTTATTGATAATTACACTGCCTTCATTGTATACAGGCCGGTTTGATCCTGTCCCTTCTGTTTTAGGCGGGTTTTCCAGGTTTTCATCTTTAACAATTTTATCCATTTGCGTGGTGGGGTTTACATCATCCTGGTTGTGTAAACGTTGCAGATCTTTATTTTCCATAATGTTCTAATTGTCATTAAGTAACATATCTTATTGCTTTTTGGTTTTTAGATTATGTCAACCCCACCTGTTCTCAGGCTTATTTTGCCGGAGTAATAATAATTTTTCTGTACTCAATAGGCTCATGGTCACCTTGCAGATAGATTGGTCCCGGTTCGCCTTCATTGCTATCTAAAGCACCTCCGGTGATGCCTGGGATCTCCTGGTTGCTGATGATTGTTTTGCCATTGGCTACCACAGTGACCATACGACCTACCAAGGTGATGTCGAAAGTTTGCCACTGTCCAGCGCCAAGTGTCACCATTTCATTGGCAGTTAAGAAACCGTATATACCGCCGAACAATACATTGTTTGGATACGCATCTTTTTGACTGTCTTCAATTTGTGTTTCGTATCGTCCTCTTAAGTACACACCGCTATTTCCTCCTTTTTGATATCTAAACTCTACATGAAGTTTAAAATCATTGAATTTTTGATCGGTGATCAGGTTGGAACCGGCTTTTGGACTGGTTAAAATCCCATCTTTCACGATCCATTGGTTTTTTCCACTGGCTTTCCATCCGGTGAGGTCTTTTCCATTAAATAAGTTGACTGCTTTCCCCCAAACTGGTGGCGCGGTTCTTTTTAGGTAAGGTGCTTTTACCCCTTTCCAGTTGTATTTTTTTCCATCGCTGCTCAGCAATGTACCTTGGATGCCAGAAGCCGTCAGCTGGCCTTCGACTACGAGGTTTTGCGTTCCGCTTTCCCATTGGGGTGGTACTTCAAATTTGAATTTTCCATTGTCGAACTTCACTTCTGCCACAGGGCGGGCACTACCGGTCAGGGCTACAAAATAACCGACCAGAGTACGAAATCCGGACAGTTTTACTTCCAGCCAGGCGGGCGAAGGTTTTCCGTTGACATCTACCGTGAGGTCCCAGCGACCTATAAGATCTTTGGTCGTTGTTTCACGGTGGGTTGAAACATTTGAATTGTTGTCATTGGCAAATAATGCATTTGCCGATCCAAATGTAAGCAGGCCACTTAATGCAAGTATCAGATACTTATTATTCATATTATTTTTTGTTATTGGGTGAATAGGTTTTAATAATTTGCAAAATGCAGGTAATAATCCACCTGCATGTGCAGTTTAAGGCGGTAAGATAGGATTTATTATTACTTTTTTCAAGGTGTAAAATTCTATTTCGTGTTGATGTAATTAATTGTATATTAGTGCTAACGCTTAAACATACGAGAATTGAACCATCTAAGTAAAGTTAGAATTCCACTTGTTTTGACGTTGATGGAGTCCAGAAACCATTTTCAAAACGGGGCATAACTGAGCCATTACAGTTAAAAAACTAATTACACTACACTATGGAATGGTATCTTAAGGTACTTAAAAATTATGGCGATTTCAGAACGAGATCCAGAAGGAAAGAATATTGGATGTTTGTATTATTTAACATCATCTTTGCCATTGTCGCAGCAATTATTGATGGAGTTTTGGGCACAACATTTAAAATGGACCTTGGAATGGGTGAGCAAAGCATGGGCTACGGTTACGTTTATCTTTTGTATGCTTTGGTTACACTTGTGCCTGGACTTGCAGTGTCTGTAAGACGCATGCATGATGTGGGAAAATCAGGTTGGTTCCTTTTGATTGGCTTAATCCCCATTATTGGAGCTATTTGGCTGCTCGTATTGGCTTGCACAGATGGTCAATTGGGTCCAAATAAGTGGGGACCAAATCCGAAAGGAGATGTTTTGGGATTTGGAGATGCGACTCAGCCTGAACCGAATAATTTTTAAACAATATAAAATAAAAAAAGGGGCTTCTGAAAATATCGGAAGCCCCTTTTTTAATCGTTTGTTTTCTATTTAGCCGGTACAAATTTGGTAACCTGACTGCTGATGGGTTTTACAGATTTCAAATAAGTATACATGGCAGAGAGATCGGATTCTTTTATTCCGGCATACATCACCCATGGCATAATGGTCTGAAAATCACCTTCTGCCAGTTTTGGTGGTTGATAGCCATTGCTGTACATTTTAAATCTTTGAATAAATTGTTCACGGGTCCATTTACCTATCCCTGTCTGGAGATCGGGCGTAATGTTAGAAGAGAATAGACTTCCTGCAGGGCCTTTGAATTCACGACTGCCTGCAAATTCCAATCCTTCTACATTTTTGCCTTTATCTTGTTTGGTATGACAGTCTACACATGATGCAGCATTGACAAGGTACCCGCCATATTTTAAGGTATCGCTTTCATTAGGGATTTCTGTGTGTTGGGCAATGGCAGGAATTGTATTGACGATAAAGTTTAACGGGAAGTTTAACCTGCGTTCAGGTGTGGCAGATTCCTTTGATGGCAGGGTGCGGATGTAGGCAATAATGGAATAAATATCTTCTTTAGCCATTTTGCCATAAGATTGGTAAGGCATAATATTAATCATTGCTTTACCGTCCTTATTAACTCCGGTAGTTATTAATCTGAATAGTTCCCCATCCGTCCAGTTTCCCAAATTATGCGGGGTAATGTTTGCTGAGTACACTGCTCCGGGAAAATCTATGGATTCATCAAATTTTTCACCTCCTATACCAATCTTATCCTTAAGTGGTGGCCCGGAAAACAGGCTCCAGTCGCGTACCGAATGGCAATCTATACATAGAGCCACATTATTGGCCAGGTATCGGCCTCTTTCCAGTCTTTCTGGCGTAGCTTCAACCTTAAGCTCTGGCGCATCACCTACATCCGGCAGGCCGAGCTTCACATATCCGAGTCCGGATACGATAATGACAAATAGGACAAGAAAAATTCCTATTAAAATTTTTGCATACTTCTTCATAAAGCGTTTAAAACTGTTGTGTGGTTAGTTTGTCACGCAAAGGTAATAATATTTGGTAAAAAATTATCTAACTAAATTTCCTGAAGGAATATTTTGTTTCTGAATCGCAGGACTTTCCCACTTTAATGTCAACTCAGACTTAACTCCTTTCGTTCCTGAATAATAAATTTTCACCGGATGTAAGCCTTTCTTTAACTGAAGGGTAGCCTTCCGCTCCTCTCCTGATTTATAGCCGAAGTCAGCATCTATTAGCGCAATATCATGCAGACGCATGAAGCCCTTTCCGGCGGCAGTAAAATAAAAAGTGTAGCTGCCATCTTCGGGCACATTCAGATAGCCCTGTAGTAAATAAAGTTTATCTGTAGATTTTATTTTTGAAATATCCAGTCCATTTATTATGCCTTTATCGGCCGGCATTAGATCGTCAGTTTTGGCAAGCCACGGATAATCGCCTTTATAAGATTTCCAAATCAGCCCGGCATTGGCGCTGATTTTTGATTTCAATGCCGGAATTAGCTCGCTGTCATAAGGTCTTGATGCTGAAGAATCCGACATTCTTGACTGTAAAACAGTGGCCTTCATTTTTTCCTGCAATTCTTTTGTAGATGTTCCGGCCAAATTATTGGCCTGCTTAGGGTCTTTAATGATATTAAAAATTTCAAAATCATCCTGATGTGATTTGATATCGTATCTAATGCCTACTGTATCTCCAAAACGCAGCATTTGCATTTGATTGCGCGGACGGTTTTGGCGAATCGGTTCAAAAGTTTTATATCCAGGGGTTTTTCCGTCATTAAAATATTCTACATAGACCTTACTTTCAGGTTGTTTACCTATCCCTGTTAAAGCGGGAAGTAAAGATACACCGTCACTTCGGACAGGTGCAGGAAGACCAGCCAAAGCAGTCAGTGTGGGCATCCAGTCATAAGAAATACTAGGCTGCACAATCTTTGTTTTCTCTTTAATGTGTGTCGGCCAATAGGCAATGGTCGGAACCCTCACACCGCCTTCCAATACGTCTCTTTTCAATCCGTCAAACGGGCCGTTTCCACTAAAAAATACCGGTGTATAGGCAACATTTGGTTTTGGCAGGTATGATTCTGCAGATGGCCCATTGTCTGAGGTAAAAACAACAAGCGTATTATTTTCTATTTTCAGATCTTTAAGCAGTTTAAGGATATCACCTACCTGATCGTCTATCCTGCGGACGACTGTTGCATATCGTTTATAGGTTTCCGGCCAGGCAACCTCAGCTGTGGATGGATCTTTATCGTGGTCATATGTCGCATTTACATAATCGGGATGAGTCCAGCTATCCGGCTTTCCTGTGGCTGTATTGATCATTGCACCTGGCTTTCCAGTCCATTGTAATCCACCATTTAAGCCTCCTCCTGTAGGATAGGCCATCGTTGGCAATTCGAGCACAGCATGAGGGGTGTCATACGCCAGGTAGAGAAAGAAGGGTTGTGAGGCCAGTTTTCCTTTTTGATGATCGGTGATGTATTTTTTTGCCATAGCGGTAAATAAATCACCGGTATAACAATTATCCAGGACACTGCTTATTTCTTTGGTGTTGTCCCATACTTTTTTTGCGTTGCGGTATAAACCTTCTTTCGGATAATGCTCATGTCCGTCGCCATGAGAAATATAACCATAATAATAGTCAAATCCCCTTTTATGCGGTCCGGCTGGCCAATTTGGTCCTATAGACTTCTGACCCTGCAGACCCCATTTTCCGATAGCAGCGGTGCTATATCCGGCTTTCTGCATGACGTTACCCAGGGTGTGGTTGTCTTCCAGTGCCTTATCAAATTGGTTATCACGAACGTTCGCGTGACCCTGACTTACCCCAAGCAGTAAAGATGCCCTGGAGGGTGCGCACACCGGTGCTGCGCAATACTGCTCCATCACTGCGCCCATTTCAGCCATCCGGTCGATATTGGGTGTCAGCATGAAAGGCTGACTTCCAGATTTACTATTTTGTCTTTGCTTTTGAAAAAATATGCCCAGATCTCCATAACCAAGATCGTCCGTTAGTACATAGATAATATTTGGCTTTTGCTGTGCAAAAACTGTAGAGCTTAAAAATAACAATGCCGACGCGACGAATAGTTGGTGTGGTTTCATGAAATACAGGTTATATATTATGGAGCGACGAATATACTTTACCCTGTTGAAAGTTGCAACTAACTCTTATTCATTTTACAATGCCGCTTATTCTTCTAAATATATTTCATGAACAAGAAACTTCATATTGGCATTGTCTTCCAATAATTCAAAAAGATCTTCTGAATGGATGTTATAAATCATCTCTTCAGAATCCTGTATTTCAGAATTGGGAATCAGTTCGAAGAATTTGACAGAAAGATCCGTTTCAAGTTCAACAACTTTTACATATTTAACGTCACTTTGTTTCCAGCTGTCCAGTATATCTGCTGTAAACAAGCAATAGGGATTTTTAGAGGTATTTTCCATTTGGTTATCTGTATGTATTTATTTTACTATTAAATATGAACATTTCTTTATATATACTGTTATAAGTATATAAAGATAAAGACTATGGGATTACTAAAGACAGTATTGATCGGTGCCGCAGTATACGGTGCGATTAAATATGTGACCAAGAAAGATATGTATGGCAGATCTATGGTAGACGACATTAAAGATAAAGCGCCTGAATGGATGGATAAGGCCAAAAATTTCAAAGAAGATCTTGAAATGAAATTTAAAGCAAATGATGATCCATATATGGATGTCAGAACCTAATGAATACCTATAAAAAACGTCCCATTGTTGATAAGGGACGTTTTTTATATCTGTAAAAATTTATTAATTCTTAGAGTTTCATTTCTATAATTTCATCATTGTTATTTTCTTTGAGAAAGGTATCACCTGATTTATCTTTTTTCCAGGAAAAGTCGGTGCGGATCCAGGTATGGAAAGCTTCTGAATTTGCCATTTGGTCTGGGTCAACGGTGATCGTATTGGCCGTTCCTGACAAGTAATTGACCTGGTAAAGTTTATTGGGCGGTTGCTGAAAAATCAATGTTCTTCTATCAGGAGACTGCAGGACAAAATAACCTGGAAGACGTTGTTCTTCTCTTTGTCTCTTCAAGAAAAATACCTTTAAATCACGTTTTCTGAGTACGATGTCATTATTGATCAGGAATGCTACACTTCCGATCCGATCCATATTATTGTTGTTGCTATTCTTGGATGATGCCTCTGCAGGTCTATCTAATTCGACAGCCTCAATAGCGGTTCCCCTGGCTATAATTAAATAGAATTTCTGTTGCTGATCTCCTGCATCTTTAAAATCTACAAGAAGACATGTCTCCTCATCATTTAAGAATTTTGCGGAACGAAACTGATGAATCTTCTTTTGCTCATCAATCTGTATAGCTATAGTGGTGTCTCCGATTTTCACCGAAAAGGGAAATTCTGCGTCTTTTGCAGGCTCATTGCCGGTAGCGGCTTCCGCTTTATAGATACTGAGCGGGCTTTTGTCGCCTTTTAAAGGTTCATCGAAAGAGTCGTTTTCTTTAACCAGTCTTAAATTAACTGTTTTAAATACTTCTTGATGGGTATTACAGCTTAAGAAAAAAAGCGCAACAAAAATAACATAAGGAAATTTCATAATAACAAAACGTGATCAGGTAATAATAAACAGGTACTTTTTATAATCGCTGCAAGATAATTCAAATTAATAAAAAGAGAAAGAAATAATTGTTGCCTGACTTTATAAAATAAAAAACCCATACCCCATTACAGTAAGGGTATAGGCCTTTATTTTTTTTCAAGAATTGACAGTCTATTTTTTTGATAGAATTGTGCTGTCTTTCTGTAATGTATCTAACTGAAGTGTATCTGTTTTTTGTGCGGCAGAAAGAGAGTCTGAATTGACCGGAGGTGGGGCGCTCAATCTAACTTTAGTGTTGTCACAAGCACTAAGGCTTAAAACAATAGCAGCGATAAGTAGTATATTTTTCATTTTTTTATAGTTTGTTTTTTTTATAATGTCGAAGTCACCATGATAACTTCGATCCAAAATTATACAATTAAATGAATTCGATGTAATTCAATTGGCTTAATATGATGCTTATTATCATTTAATTACACAAATATTACAGTTGACTATTGTACCATAATAGTTAGTAAGTAGCACGCGTATCGTTCGATAAATCTAGATAATGACGTGTTTACAGAGGCGCTCCGCTCATGCAATCCATGCTACCCGATCGCACTAGAGTTAAAATAAAATATTATCTTAGCCATACCAGCCAAACTTATTCATGACACATCCGTACAAATCCCAGCTTCTGATCAATCTGAAGGCACACTATTGTGATCCAAACTGGCGTACAGTTACTTTTTTCAATGATCCGAGAGAAGAAGTACTATTTGTCTTGCCGCATACAGAAGACATAGGTCCCGTTTTTAAAAATCTATTTGAAGTATTAAAATCACTTCCGGAAATCAATTACCCCCGAGAACGTGTGGTGATTAGTTTTTGTTATCAAAATGGATCGGACTATTGTTCCCAGCTGATCAATCCGAATAACCAGGATGAGATCAACCTCGCGCTGATCGGTTACCGTCCACAGAGAAAAATCAGACTGGAAGAACTCAAAAGCTTAAGCTTACCGGTTGATATTTAACATATCTTTAACAGTTAGGGATTAAACTATCGGTCGTTATATGTATCTATAGCTTAGATTCACATAAAAAAAAGTTATTATGAAAAAATTAATTTTTAGTGCCATTTTACTGGTTGGTATGAGTACTATGGCTTTTTCACAAGAAGACGGTGCGGCTAAAAAACAACGTCAAACGCCTGAGCAAAGGGCACAGTTTATGGCTGATGGATTAAGCAAGAAGTTATCTCTTAGCGAGCAGCAAAAAACAGAGATCTACAACATCAGTCTGGAAAATGCTAAAAAGGCACAAGAAAAACGTGCTGCAGGAGAACGGCCTGACAGGGAGGCTATGAAAGCACAGATGGAAGCAACTGATGCAAAAATCAACGCTGTATTGACTGAAGCTCAGCGCAAAACCTATCAGCAGTTCAAAGAAGACAGGAAAAAAGGAATGCAGGAAGGCGGCGCAAAGCATGGCAAAAAACCACAAAAATCGTAATTAATATATTCTCATATACAGCAAAGCATCAACAATTGTTGATGCTTTGCTGTATATGATGATTTTTCACTATCACTATAAACCATCCCCTACCGATATAAAGCTAATCATCATAGCTTTTAAAAGCGGTTCACTCCTGCAATGCGATCCTTATAAACCTGCGGAACATTATTTTTTGGCCGATAGATACGTATGGTCTTGGAAGCAGATTTACTTTTAACGTCGAATAGTAAATATCTTACAGTAGAAAAAGATACAAAACGGAACTTATTCTTGTCAGTTTCTTTTAATTCTATTTAAAATCAATCATAAAAGTTTCAATTGATTTCGTATTTTGTTTTTTTTAATTACATTTATTTTTCATTGTATTGCTAACTACACTAAACCAAATTTAAGGATCAATTTATCTGCGGTAAAATCACCCAGATACAAATGCAAGAAACAACCAAATATTTTTATGAAGAAACCTAAGTATTTCAAGCTGACAAGGAGAGTTTTTATAGCGAGTCTTTTGCCTATCGCCGCGGCAAGTTGTAAAAAGAGTGAAACACCGAAGCCGGATCCTGGTCCAGGCGGAAATCCGCAACCCGGAAAACTACAGATCACGGGACTTAAAATACCCACAACCATCTTTGCTGATCAGCAAACGGAAGTGAAAATTGCAGGGAAAGGTTTTCTCGAAGGCGATGTATTGATTTGGAGCCTTGTTACCGGGGCGTCTACTCAATATACTATAAATATCAAACAGATCCTCGCTGATGAAATTGTTCTTACTCTGCCAGAAAATATGATATCCGGGAATTTCAGGTTGACCGCAAAACGAAGTACGGAAACCTTGCTCCTTGGCACAACGAACGTGGAACTCGTATTTAATGCAAATATTCCGGATAAAGCCGGGATGACCATCAAGGGCGTTGTTCATGTTCAAGGGGTCGGCCTTGCTAATGTAGTGGTATCTGATGGCACCGAAGTGACTAAGACGGACAGTAATGGAATCTATTATCTTCCTTCCAATAAAAGCAATGGCTATGTATTTATCTCCGTACCGGGGAATCATGAGGTAGACAGCGACCGCAGCCTGCCCCTCTTTTTCAAGGTGCTTACCCAATCTGCTTCTTCGGTAGATACTAAAGATTTCAAACTAACAGCGGTAAACAATACCAATCATGTGGTTTTGGCTATGACTGATCTCCATCTTGCCAAAAGAACTGACGATATCGCACAATTTGAAAGAGGCTTTTTGCCCGATGCGACTACAGTGATACAATCTTATAAAAATGCGGGTACTAAGGTCTATGGGCTGACTATGGGTGACCTGACCTGGGATGGCTATTGGTATGCAAATAATTACTTTTTATCGGATTACCTGAATATCATCAGTAAATTAAATACAACTATATATAATGTGATGGGGAATCACGATAATGATCCATATTATGCAAATGACCGCAATGCAGAAAATGCTTTCAGGAAAATAGTTGGCCCTCCATATTATTCATTTAATCTTGGTAATGTACACTATGTGGTATTGGACAATGTAGAATATATTAATACTGGCGGTGCGCAGGGAGTATTAGGAGAGCGAAATTACAACGGAAAAATCATCAGTTCCCAAATGGATTGGCTGAGAAAAGATATGGCTATGATTGAAGATAAAAGTACCCCGGTAATCGTAGCGATGCATATCCAGTTGAATAACAATCCAAGTGTAAATGCTGCCGGCACACCTACATCTTCTTTAAGATTGAGTAATTCTGCAGAATTTATTGCAGCTTTCAGCGCATTCACAAACGTAAATATATTGACTGGTCATACCCATGTAAACTATGCATGGGAAAATTCGCCTTCTATGATGGAACACAACACAGCGGCAGTATGTGCAACATGGTGGTGGACTGGAAATAACGGTTATGCAGGAAATCACATTTGTAAGGACGGTAGTCCGGGTGGATATAGTATCTGGGAAGTGAACAACAGGGATATGAAATGGCAATATAAAAGTATAGGCTATGAAAATGGCTACCAATTCAGGGCTTACGATCTGAATAAATGTCACATTACCGCTACGGCTTTTGCTCCAGCATCCACAGATGCTTTGTTAAAACCATACGCTATGGAATATGCTACCGCCAGCGCGGAGAATGAAATATTGATCAATGTGTGGGGATTTGATGAAAAATGGAAAGTAGAAGTAACCGAAAATGGCAATCCATTGGCCGTGCGCAGGGTAAGTGCGCTCGATCCACTTCATATCATATCTTATGAAGCCAAACGACTTAACGTCAATGCAACACCGACAGAAGATTTTGTGACATCGAAAACCGGCCATATGTTTAAGGCCAAAGCTTCCAACGCCACAAATACCCTGGTGATTAAAGTAATAGATAGATTTGGAAGGGTGTATACCGAAAATATGATCAGACCAAAAGCATTGACTTACTTGATGAAGTAATGAAATTGTAAGTTGGTTATATAGTTACAGGGCTGGGAAAATAAATCCGTTCCTGTAACTTTTGATTATTTTCTCGTTTTAATAAATTTTTCCTAATTTAGATGTATTAATAATTGGGATAACTGGTTCAAACAATGAACGGACTGTGAAAATTAAAGAGTATATCGAAAGCGGAATACTGGAATCTTATGTGATGGGTATTGCTACAGAAGAAGAAACCAAGGAATTACTAAATCTGAAGGCGAATCATGTAGAAATACAACATGCCTTATATGAGTTGGAAACTGAATTGGAAAGCATCGCCTATAAAATGGCTGTGCCTCCTCCACCTGATGTTTGGCTGAAGATTGAGGACCAGCTTAAAGAGGTAGCCAAAAGACCTGTTGATGGATCATCTCCTTTGAAGATTCACTCCAGGCGAGAAGAGCGACAGTCTATTCCTCCTCCCACAGGTCAGTTTATAGAAGTACAAGGCCCCTCCAGTCATATGCGTATCCATAAAATATGGAGATGGGTATTTGCAGCCGTATTTATACTAGGAAAGATATTTTTAGCTTTCGCAATTTATTATTTTCTTGAGAACCGTCAGATCAAAGAGGAACTACAGGAAACTAAACAACGAATTGACAATTATAAATAAATCAACTTTTCCTGGCGTGATGGATTAACTTATTCATCGCATCCTGAAATGATCCGGCACGGATCACTTCCCCGCTATTTACAAAAAAGATCTCATCTGCATTTTCAATTGTATTCAAGCGATGGGCAATGATCACAACGGTTGTATCTTTAGGCAGTTTATCAAGGACATCACCAAGTAGTTTTTCTGTAATTGTGTCAATATTGGCCGTAGCTTCATCAAGGATTAAAAGTTCAGGTTTTCTCAATACTGCGCGCATGAAGGCAATAAGTTGTTTTTGACCTAAACTCAAGCCTTCGCCGGATGAGGATATTTGAGTTTCAAGCCCTTGATCAAAAACAGAGAGCAGATCATGCAAACCTTCTGCATCAATTACCTTAGCGAATGCTCCAGCTTCTAAATCATGATATTTTGGATTGCCATAAATAATATTTTCATGTACAGTACCTGTAAACAAAAATGGTTCTTGTAAAATAAAACCTATTTTCCGGCTTCGTTCATCTGAAGTATACGACCGCACATCGCGACCGTCTAATAGAATTAAACCTTTCAGAGGATCATACAGGCGGGCCATAACAGACGCGGTAGTTGTCTTACCTCCACCCGTAGGGCCTACGAGGGCATAGGTTTTGCCTCTTTCGAGTTTGAAACTCACATCATGAAGAATCTCATGTTCCCTGGTATATCCGAAATGTACATTCTTAAATTCGAGTAGAAATCCGGAAGATTCAGTTGTTGTATTTTTCAGGATATGCAGATTGCTTTCCAGGGAAAGCATTTGCGAAATTCTGTCCCAGCCGGCCAGTGCTACCTGAAAACTGGACCAGAGTGAGGCCAGCTGTCTTAATGGATTGTAAAAATTGGTTGCATAGGCCAGGTAACTCACCAATAAACCGATGCTAAATTGTCCTTCCGTTATCAGGAAGATTCCATAGCCCAGCACAATCAACTGTGCTAAACTAGAGAATAAGCCGAATACCGGAAGAAACAATGTATTGGCCAGCCCTGCACCCAGCGCGACCTTATAGTTTTGCTGATTTGCCAAATCAAATTTCTTACGAAAATAATCCCGTCGATTGAATGCTATAATTACCTTAAAATTATTGAGGCTTTCCTGTATCTCGGCGCTTAGTCCTCCAGAACTCTTGAGGCTCAAGGCATTCTTTTTTCTCACCCATGGCGAAACACTCCTGGTAAACAATAGGATAAATAAAGCCGGCACCAGTGCAGCCAATCCCAATTTTATATTGATCGCCAGTAAAAATATACCTGACCCGATCATGGTAATGATGCTGCTGATGAACTGCATTAAAGCCTGTGAAAAAAATTGGCTGAGCTTATCCGTATCGTTATTGACCCTGGAGATCAGGTCGCCAGCCTTATTTTCATTGAAAAATGCGACAGGCAAGGTCTGGATCTTATTGAAGATCACATTTCTTAATTTGAATATTGCTCGTTGAGCCACCCCACCCATCCACTGGGTCTGCAGATAACTGCTTACGAAAACAATGGCATACATTCCGAGCAATATACTGCTGAACACCAGCACTCCATGATATTCTCCTTTTTGTACATAATGATCAATAGTATAACCGATTAGAAAAGGACCCAATAAATTAAGGGATGCACTGACCAGAATGGCGCATAGAGAGAGAATCAGCCGCTTTTTTTCTTCCGTAACCAGTTGCAGCAAGTTTTTAAGTCCACTCCATGTCGAACTTTTTTTCTCCTGCTCTGAGGTTATATTGAGATTATAGCTCATAATTGCTGGTACTTTGCTGTGAATTGAAGATCTGCACATATTCCGGACTGCTGGCCATTAGTTCCCGGTGGTTTCCTATCGCCAGTATTTCACTCTGCATCAACAATATGATCTGCTCATAATGGGCTACTGCATCAATTTTCTGGGTCACAGAGATCAGCGTCAGATCCGGATAATTGCGTTGCACATTGTTGAGTATCCTGGTTTCGGTCTGATTGTCTACCCGCGCTGTAAAATCATCGAGCAAGAGTACCTTAGGATGAATAGCCAAGGCCCTTGCCAACATAATACGTTGCTTTTGTCCACCCGAAAGACTCAATCCCCGCTCCGCAACGCTGGTGTCCAGACCTTGCGGAAGCGACGCAATGAAGTCCTGTAGTTCTGCGGTTTCCACTGCTTTCTGTAAAGATTCTTCGGTAACAGCCTCGCTAAAAGTGATGTTTTCACGGATGCTCATATTGAATAGGATACTGTCCTGAAATACCAGTCCCAGTTGTCTGTAAAATGATTCACTTCGATATTCCTCAATTTCATGACCATCATAGGTTACTACTCCGCTATCCGGCTTAGTCAATCCGCTCAGCAGGTATAGCAACTGGGTCTTACCTGCTGCCGTTGGGCCAATTACCGCTGTGCGGGAACCGGGCCTGATGGAGAAACTAATGTGTTTAAGCACTGGCTTTTCCCCGTATCGTATACCAACATCTTTCAGCTCTATAGTTCCGCTAAGCTGCGCTTCAAGTTTTCCTTTCTCGGGGATATCGGGCCTATCCAGCATGCCGCTGATCCTGCCATAAGAGGCCGTTGCCTGTGCAATCACGTTGCTCATAAAACCAATTACGAGTATAGGAAAGATAAGCAGCGCAAGGTAGCTGTTGAATGCCGCAAAATCACCCAGGCTCATGCTTCCGCTGATCACATAATGTCCACCGAGTACCAGGATCATCAGTCCCGCCATATTGGCTGTAAATACGATAATTGGAATCAGCCAGGCAAAGAGGCGCAGGATGGAAAGTCCAATATTTTTAGCTTTATCGCTGGCGCCCACAAATTTATCATATTCAAAAAGCTGAGAATTGACTACACGAATCAGCATCGCACCGAGGATACTTTCATTGATGACCTTGTTGAGCCAATCCAATACCTCTCTGCTCTTTTTAAACAATATCCGAACTCTTGCCAATACGATATAAAATGTGATCCCGATGATTGGAATGATGGCCATAACAATCAGACCCAGCTTCCAATTGATACTGAGCAGTAGTATACTTGCCCCGATGATGATAAATAAAGAAGACACAATGGAAACAATCGCCTGGGATACGAAAAGTTTAATAGAATCTACATCTGACGTGAGGTTGGTCAGTAAACGGGATGGATTACTGGTCTGTATATAAGAAAAACTCTGTCTGGATATCTTGTCCGCTAGCCGTGTTCTTAAGTCGCGTGCCACTTTTTCTGAAGTATAAGTTTGCATCAGACTTTGTAAAAAACTAAATAAGAAAATGATCCCGGCAACGATGGTAAACTCTGCAATTACAAAACTATAGGAGAATTTGCCCGCGGTGTAGGCATCTATACCACTTCCAATCAGCTTAGGAATCCAAAGGTTCAGACCATTACTCAGCAAAGCGAAAAGCAGTAGAAGCACGATCATTCCTGTATAAGGCTTGAGTAAACTAAAAATCCCCGTATTTCCGCTTGTTTTCTTTTTCTGGCCTGGCATACTTAGCTGATTGAATGCTTCACAAATATACTTTTTAAAATGTATTTGGTAAATCCGGATTTGTCATGTGGCAAAATCATCTTATATTTAGTCAGATATTAAATTAACGGGCTAAAGAATAAAAGATGGCGAACTCCGAACACATCAACCTGCTTATTGCCAAGCTGGAGAATTTACTGATCAGACATCAGGGTTTTGAGGCCGAGATTAAGGCACTGCGGGAAGAACTCCGACAATTACAATCTCCGGACAGCACGGCCGCTTTTATGCCGCCGCCGCGAAATACGCCCTTATCTATCCCAACCCGTCAGCCAGCTGCAGCTCCAACGAGCCGCTTCGCGGACAATTTTAAACGTGCAAACCTGGGGAAGTCTGATTTTGAGAAATTTATCGGAGAAAACCTGATCAGCAAAATCGGGATCCTTATTCTCATCATCGGTGTCGCTATCGGGGCAAAATATGCCATAGACCATCAGATGATCAGTCCCCTCACCCGCATGATCCTCGGATATAGCGTCGGCATTGCGCTGATGGCATTTGCCATTAAGCTCAAAGCCAAATATAAGAGCTTCTCTGCAGTACTGGTCAGCGGGGCTATCGCGATCCTGTATTTTATTACCTATGCGGCCTATGATTTTTATGCCTTGATGCCGCAAACGCTGGCTTTCGCCCTCATGGTCATATTCACCTGCTTTACCGTGGTGGCGGCACTGCAATACAACAAACAGGTCATCGCTCATATCGGTCTTGTAGGCGCATATGCCGTTCCCTTCCTCTTGAGCGACGGCTCCGGCAACGTCCTTGTTCTCTTCACCTATATCGCCATCATTAATATCGGAATCCTGACCCTGAGCTTTAAAAAATATTGGAAACCCTTATTTTACAGTTCCTTCGGCTTTACCTGGCTGATATTCCTGGCCTGGCGACTGGACTTAAGCTCCGTCAATGACTATTTTACCATAGCCCTCCTGTTTTCCAGCCTGTTTTTTATCATCTTTTACATCAGTAACCTGGCCTACAAGGTTATTAAGGAAGAAACTTTCGGCCTCAGCGATGTGATTATTCTGCTGTTAAACTCCTTTATATATTATGGAATCGGCTATTTAATCCTGTCTGATTATAAATATGGTTCAGAACTGCTCGGCCTCTTTACACTGGCCAATGCCCTTGTCCATTTTATGGTGTGCCTGGTGATCTATAAACGAAAGCTGGCCGACAAAAACCTGTTCTACATGGTCCTCGCGATGGTGATTACCTTCATTACCATGGCTGCGCCGGTCCAACTGGACGGCAACTGGGTCACCATTTTCTGGTCTGTAGAGGCTGCGGTATTGTTTTACCTGGGGCGTGTTAAAAATATCCAGATCTATCAAAAACTGGCTGTACCGCTCATTGTACTGGCTTTCTTTAGTCTCGTACACGATTGGGCAAACTATTACGACCAGTATGAATGGGCGCACCAGGTGGTCACGCCTATTCTAAATGTCAATTTTCTGACGGCACTGATGGTCTCTGCTGCCTTTGCCTGGATGTTCTTCATCAATAGTGCGACGGAAAAGAAAACTGAAAATGTAGCCTGGGTCACCCAAATCCTCAACTTCGGCCTCCCCTCTATGCTGGTGATCCTTTCCTATTTCACTTTCAGCATAGAAATCTCCAAATACTTCAACAATCAACTGGAAACAACCAAAATCGGCACACACACCAACCATGATTATTACCTGCTCAATATAGCCTGGATATATGTATACACCCTTTTCTTTGCGGCGACACTCACCCTGCTCAACATCAAAAAATTCCGCCAGACCAGCTTTACCCTTGCGGTCCTGCTGATCAATGCCCTCGTAATTTTGAGCTTCCTAACCCAGGGCCTGTACAACCTTAGCCTGCTTAGGGATTCCTTTATCGCGCAGAGCGACAGGTACTTTAACAGCGGTATGATCAACATTATCATTAGATATATTTCAATTGCTTTCTTTGCCCTGCTGATGGTGATCGCCTATCCTTTAAGCCGTACAGAACTATTCAATAAAAGAAATAAGATTCTGTTTGACTATATATGTTATATCTCGATTTTGTGGATACTCAGCAGTGAGCTGATCAATATCATCGAACTGTCGGGCTTGAGCGGCAGCTACAAACTTGGTCTGAGCATCTTATGGGGGGTATATGCCTTGTTTCTCATCATCATGGGCTTGGCCAAAAAGAAAAAGCACCTGCGCATTGGCGCCATTATACTCTTTGGCGGCACCTTGGTCAAGCTCTTCCTGTACGACATAGCCTATCTCAATACCATTTCAAAGACCATTGTTTTTGTCTCCCTGGGGGTATTGCTGCTCATTATTTCCTTTCTTTACAACAAGTACAAACATTTAATTACTGACGATGCCGATGTGGAAAATTAAGCTGTTCATTGTGTTTTTAATTGTAACAAGCCATGCCTATGCACAAAACACTTACCAGTATAAAAGAAAAATAACCGGCGTACAGACGACCTGGCACAACCTGGTCCTGCCTGATCATTTGTATAAAAACATTCAGCGGGATCTGCAGGACATCAGGATTCTGGGCATCAGGGGTAAAGACACCATCGAAGTTCCATACCTGCTTAAACAGAAGACTGACCAGATCAGCCAGAAAGAAGTTAATTTTAAGCTGATCAACCAAAGTGCAGCTACTGAGGGCTATTATTTTACTTTTCAGATGTTGACCCCCACCGCCATCAACCAGATCATTCTGAATTTCAAACAAACCAATTTCGACTGGCGTCTTTCTCTGGAAGGAAGCATTGACAACAAAGAATGGTTTTCTATCCTGAATGACTATCGGATTTTATCGATTAAGAATCAGGATACCAACTACCAATTCACTCGTTTGGGCTTTCCAGATGCACAATACGGCTATTTTAGGGTCAGGATCAGCAGTTCGAAAGCCCCTGTTTTAAAATCAGCCCGAATACTGCAGACCGATACTGTCAAAGGCATGTATAAAGAGATCAAATATGCTTCCTTCCAGGTCAAAAACAATCCGAAAACAAAAGAAAGCACGGCCGAGATTGTTCTAAAAGAGCCCCTGCCCGTATCTTCACTGAAGATCCCGGTCAATAGTAATTTTGACTACTACCGTAATTTTCATGTAGAATACGCGACGGATAGCTTTAAGACCGACAGAGGGCTGCAATATAATTATACCGATCTGTATGATGGCGTCATCAGTTCTTCTGAAATACCGGTATTCAGTTTCCCCAATATCATTGCGTCCAGGTTGAGGATTACCATTCAAAACAATGACAACAGACCATTGCTGCTCCACCCGCCAGTACTAAAAGGCAGCATTTATGAGATCACAGCACGTTTTGATGATCCGACAGGATATGACTATGCGCTGTATTATGGCAATCAGGCAGCTATTGCACCGAATTATGAGATAGCACAATTTAAGGATAAAGTTCCTGAAGGATTGGCCGCCGTACAACTGGGTGCCGAAGAGCAAAATCCGGCTTTCAGGATAGAAAAGAGTAGTCCTTTGTTTGAAAATAAAGCATGGCTCTGGGCCATTATGGCAGTCATTATTGCCTTGCTGGGTTGGTTTTCTTATAAAATGTTGCAAAAGCCGACGCCCTGAGCGTGTACCGGGTAAGACATGACTTTCGTTTGAGTTTACATATATTTCAGCAATTCTCCGTCTATGGTTTGGCTTTCCTTCGGCTATTGTTCGGCTGGAACCAAATCAAACGCCTACAAAACGGACATATACTTTAACGAAATAAAAAGCGAATAGCAAACTCAAACCAGGCCCATATCAGCTCTCCCTGCACTCCTGCCTGGCGACAAATATAGCATTCAATTGCTTTTCAGATTTTTATTCCTAATTTCGCTGTACATGATACTTTTGAATTCTAAATTAGTAGGTGTAAGCACGAGCATATTTTCAGTTATGACTGCGCTTGCACAGGAACACAATGCCATCAATCTTTCGCAGGGCTTTCCTGATTATAATTGTGATCCCAAATTGATAGATTTGGTAGCAGAAGCGATGAAGAGCGGATACAATCAGTACGCACCCATGACCGGATTGCCTGCATTAAGAGAACTGATCGCCGAAAAGGTAAGCCGTCTCTACGGTGCAAATTATAATCCCGAAACTGAAATAACCATTACTGCAGGTGGCACACAAGGTATTTTTACAGCCTTAAGTGCCTGCATTAGTCCGGGCGACGAAGTCATTATATTTGAACCGGCCTATGATTCTTATGCGCCGGCTGTGAAATTGCTGGGCGGTTTAGTAAAACCCTATGAGCTCGTACCACCGGATTATAAGATCGACTGGGAAATGGTCAAAAAGCTGTTTACCGCCAATACCAGGATGATTATTTTAAATAGTCCGCAAAATCCTACCGGCTCTATATTGACTAAAACAGATATAGAAGCATTGATCAAGCTGACCAAAAATACAGATATTCTTATATTAAGTGATGAGGTTTACGAACATATCTTATTCGACGGTGCGCAGCATGAAAGTGTTGCGAAATATCCGGAACTTAGGGAACGGAGCTTTGTAGTGACTTCATTTGGTAAATTACTTCATACTACAGGCTGGAAAATAGGATGTTGTACTGCACCGGCCAAATTGATGAAGGAATTCAGGAAGGTACACCAATTTAATGTATTTAGTGTGAATACGCCTATGCAGGTGGGAATTGCCAGTTATCTGAAAGACGCCTCCATATATAGTGAACTATCGTCATTTTTCCAACAGAAAAGAGATTTGTTCAGGACACTGCTTGGAGAAACAAGATTTAAATTATTACCTTGTCAGGGTTCTTATTTTCAGTGTGTTAGTTATGCTGATATCGCTGAAGAAAAAGACAAGGACCTGGCAACGAAATTGATCAGAGAATATGGTGTAGCCGGTATTCCTGTCTCTGCATTTTATACCAGGAACACGGATCATAAAGTATTGCGGTTCTGCTTTGCAAAAAAACAGGAAACACTGGAAGCAGCAGCAGAACGGTTAAAAAAGTTTTAAGCTATAAATCCTTTAAATCAAAATAAATGGAAAGCCCTAAATATATGAATGTCAGTAATTTGAAGATCACTATTTTCCAGGCCTATTTATTTTGGGAAAACACGGAGAAGAATCTTCAGAACCTGTCGCTAAGATTGTCGATGGGTGTGAAAGAAAAGACCGATCTGATTGTTTTGCCGGAAATGTTCAATACCGGCTTCAGTATGAACGCAGCAGCACTTGCCGAAGAAATGGGTGGGCACACGATGAACTGGATGAAGGATATGGCGGTCAAATACGACTGTGTAGTCACTGGTAGCCTGATTATTAAAGAAGCAAATAAATTTTACAATCGTTTGATCTGGATGTTGCCGGACGGGACTTACAGTCAATATGATAAACGCCATCTTTTTGGGATGGGCGACGAAGACAAGCATTATACAGCCGGAGAAGACAAGGTGATTGTTGAATTAAAAGGCTGGAAAATACGTCTTGCAATATGTTATGATTTACGTTTTCCTGTTTGGTTACGGAATCAGAATGAGGAATATGATATATTGCTGCTGATTGCCAGCTGGCCAGATAAGCGGTCCTCTCACTGGCGGGCACTCATTCCTGCCAGGGCAATAGAAAACCTGAGCTATGTAGTGGCGGTAAACCGCGTTGGCCATGATGGCAATGAGGTTTACCACAGTGGTCATTCTATGTGTATGGATCCTTTTGGAAATACGGTATATTATAAACCAGAAGACGAAGACCTGTATACCTTTAGTATAAACTATGAGGAACTCGTGAAGATACGTCGTGGTTTTCCTTTCTTAAAGGACGCTGACCAGTTTACGATCAGTTAATCCTTACTATTATGTTAGCGCGCATGAAATAATCGCGGTAAAATTCTATCTTTGCGCCACTGATGAAGCACATACGTAATTTTTGCATAATTGCACATATTGATCACGGGAAGAGCACTTTAGCCGACCGTTTATTGGAATATACTAAAACCATTAGTCATCGCGAGGCCCAGGCCCAGTTGCTTGACAATATGGATTTGGAGCGTGAGCGTGGGATCACGATAAAAAGCCATGCCATACAAATGAATTATAAGGTTGGTGAAATTGAATACAATTTCAACCTGATCGATACTCCCGGACACGTAGATTTTTCTTATGAAGTCTCCCGCTCTATTGCAGCTTGTGAAGGTGCGCTACTTATTGTTGACGCGTCGCAAGGTATTCAGGCCCAAACAATTTCCAATCTTTACCTGGCTTTAGAGCATGACCTGGAGATCATTCCGATCCTCAATAAAATGGATCTTCCTGGCGCAATGCCTGAGGAGGTGAAGGATCAGATTATTGATTTGATTGGCTGTGAGCGTGAAGACATTATTCCTGCATCTGGTAAAACGGGTATGGGTATTCCAGATATAATACAGGCTATTGTAGACCGTGTGCCTGCTCCGGTCGGTGACCCTGAGGCGCCTTTACAGGCTTTGATTTTCGACTCTGTATTTAATCCTTTCAGAGGAATTATTGCCTATTATAAAGTCGTCAACGGCGAAATTAAAAAAGGGGATAAAGTCAAATTTATCAACACAGGTAAGCAGTATTTGGCCGACGAAGTCGGCATCCTTAAACTGGATATGTCGCCCCGGAGTGTGGTTAAAACTGGTGATGTGGGCTATATTATTTCCGGGATTAAAGAAGCCCGTGAGGTAAAAGTTGGCGATACGATTACAACTGTTGACAGGCCCTCATTAGACTCCATACAAGGTTTTGAAGAGGTTAAGCCTATGGTCTTTGCCGGGATTTATCCTGTTGATACGGATGAGTTCGAAGAATTGCGCGAAGCGATGCACAAGCTGCAGTTGAATGATGCCTCTATCGTTTTCGAGCCGGAGAGTTCTGCTGCATTGGGTTTTGGCTTCCGTTGCGGATTCCTGGGCATGCTGCACATGGAAATTATCCAGGAACGTTTGGAACGCGAATTCGATATGACGGTCATTACCACGGTTCCCAACGTATCCTATATCGCAAGGACTACTAAGGGTGATGAGGTGATCGTTAATAATCCCTCAGATCTGCCAGATCCAAGTAAACTGGATTCTGTAGAAGAACCTTACATCAAAGCAAATATCATTACCAAGGCCGAATTCGTTGGGCCTGTTATGTCACTTTGTATTCAGAAAAGAGGCATTATCGTTAATCAATCATACCTCACATCGGATCGTGTAGAACTTGTTTTTGAGATGCCTATGGGAGAGATCGTTTTCGATTTTTATGATAAGCTGAAAACTATTTCTAAAGGCTATGCCTCATTTGACTATCACCAGGTTGGTTACCGTAAATCGGACCTCGTCAGGCTGGACATGTTATTGAATGAAGAACCTGTAGATGCGCTATCCTCATTGATTCACCGGAGCAATGCTTATGATTTTGGAAAGAAAATTTGTGAGAAACTAAGAGAATTAATTCCCCGCCAGCAATTTGAGATTAAGATACAGGCATCTATTGGTGCAAAAGTAATTGCCCGTGAAACGCTCAGTGCTTTGCGTAAAGATGTAACTGCCAAATGTTACGGTGGTGATATTTCACGTAAGCGTAAACTCCTCGAAAAGCAAAAGCAAGGGAAGAAACGGATGCGGCAGGTAGGCAATGTGGAGATTCCTCAAACAGCATTCATGGCCGTATTAAAACTAGACTAAAACACAACCTAAACCAAATTTATTATATGCAGTTACTAGACGGGAAATTTGTATCGGAGAAAATAAAACAAGATATCGCAGTTGAAGCGGCAGAATTCTTATTGCAGAGCGGCAGAAAGCCACATTTGATCGCCATTTTAGTGGGCAACGATGGTGGCAGCGAAACTTATGTGGCCAGCAAGATGAAAAACTGTGAAAAAGTAGGCTTTAAATCTTCACTGGTTAGATACGACGATACAGTAACCGAAATTGAACTGCTGGAAAAGATAAAAGAGATCAACCAGGATGCTGGTGTGGATGGCTTAATCGTGCAACTTCCATTGCCTAAACACATCGATCCGGAAAAAGTCACAGAAACGATAGACTACCGTAAGGATGTGGACGGTTTTCATCCGGTCAATCTCGGCAGGATGATGCGTAATCTTCCTTGTTTTATTCCGGCTACGCCTTATGGAATTATGATGATGCTGGAGCACTATGAAATTGATACTGTTGGTAAGCATTGCGTGGTCGTAGGCAGAAGCAATATAGTAGGTAGTCCGATGAGCATATTGATGGCGCGAAATGCGACTCCTGGTAACTGCACAGTCACTTTGACACACAGCAGGACTTCTAACCTCAAGGAGATGACCCTTCAGGCGGACATTATTATTGCTGCGATAGGTAAAAAGAACTTTATTACATCAGATATGGTAAAGCCAGGTGCAGTAATCGTAGATGTGGGTATGAATAGGGAAACTTCCGAGTTGACAAAATCTGGTTACAAGCTTTATGGGGATGTGGATTTTGATCATGTTTCCGAAAAAGCTTCATGGATTACACCGGTACCTGGTGGTGTGGGTCTGATGACTATCGTTGGCTTGCTCAAAAATACCCTGGCTTCTGCTAAAGGCGAGATTTATAAATAGCTCATCCCAGTAGTTTCTTCCAAAAACTTTCTTTGAACCCTACATAGATACCATCCTCTCTGGTTTCCAGAGGATACATGTCTATGTAGTCCCCTTGCCCTTCTGCGCCCCTGCCAGTCGCTAAATTGTATTCCCAGCGGTGAATCGGGCAAACGAGATGCCCGTTTTTACACCAACCGCCACTTAACGTTCCACCCGCATGCGGACAATTGTTCTGTACCACATGTAATTGCTGCTGATGCCTGATTAAACAAAGCTTTTTACCCAGCACCTGTATCTGCTTGATGAAATCCTCCTCGGGAATATCCGTTTCTATTTTATGCCAGTTCAAATCTTCCTGAATTGTTGATGGGAAGTCAATATACATATAATCTCCTTTAACGGAGATATTTTATTTACCTTTGCGCCCTTAATATGGCACATCAAATACCAGAAGACGGCACATTGCTTCCATTAATGGAAGAATTTTATACCATACAGGGTGAAGGATTTAATACGGGAAAGGCGGCATATTTCATTCGTCTGGGAGGCTGTGATGTGGGATGTCATTGGTGTGATGTCAAGGAAAGCTGGGATGCCGAGCTTCATCCGCTGACATCAGCGGATGATATCATAGCCAAAGCAGATACTTTTCCGGGAAAAGCGGTAGTAATCACCGGTGGAGAGCCTTTAATCTACAATATGGATTATCTTACAGCCGGACTTCAAAAAAAAGGTATCAAAACATTCATTGAAACTTCAGGTGCTTATCCCCTTTCGGGTTCATGGGACTGGATCTGTCTTTCGCCAAAAAAATTCAAGGCCCCAAGACCCGACATTACGCCTTTTGCCAATGAGCTTAAAGTCATCGTTTTTAATAAAAGTGACTTTGACTGGGCAGAGAAATATGCAGAAACAGTATCTCCTTCCTGCAAACTTTATCTTCAACCGGAATGGTCTAAATCCAAAGAGATCACCCCTTTGATCATCGACTATGTCATGGCCAATCCAAAATGGGAGATTTCGCTTCAGACTCATAAGTATCTGAATATTCCTTAACTTTTTTCTCTTTATTTTGCTATTTCTGAACTTAAGTAAGCATCGGTAAATTTTTATTAATCAAAATTTTACTTAAGTTTAAATATCCAAACAAATTTCATAAAAATGAAAAGGAGCTTGTTATTGCTTTTTTGTTTTTTTACTTTTCTGAAGGTTGGTGCTCAATCATCAGGCAACAGGAAAGCGAATGCAATTTTTGAAAAGGCCCAGGTCTTATTGCAAGATCAGTCCTACGACCTTGCTGTTGTAAAATTGAAAGAAGCGGTAAAAGCAGATCCGACTTTTCAAAATGCCTATTTTCAATTGGCAGAAGTGCAGCGGCGGTTGAAGGAATTTAAAGAAGCGAAAGATTATTATGATATAGCCATTGCCTTGCCTGGAAAGCTCGAAGCCAGAGTGTATTACGGATTGGCGGAATCCCAGTTGAATACAGGAGATTATGCAGGCGCACTGATCAATTATGAACAATTTTTAAAAGAATATACAGGTAAAGACCCTGATTTTATCGGTCTCGCCAAAAAGTGTATAAAAGACTGCTTATTTTCAATTGAAGCAATAAAAAAACCGGTGGCTTATCAGCCAGTTAATCTTGGTGAAGGCATCAATTCTAAGTACAGAGAGTATTTTCCAGCCATCACTGCTGATGGAAAAAACATCATTTTCAGCAGAAACCTGGAAGGGAATGAAGATTTTTATATTTCTCAAAAGCAAGGTAATATCTGGGGCCAGGCTGTCCCGCTGAGTGATAAGATAAATACATCCAAATATAATGAAGGTGCACAGTCGATCTCTCCAGATGGTATGTACCTCTTTTTTACAGGATGCAACAGACCGGATGGCTTGGGAAGATGTGATATTTATGTAAGCCGCAAAAAAGGTAAAGACTGGTCTGAGCCATTCAACCTTGGTGCACCGGTCAATTCCAAATTCTGGGATTCTCAACCCGCCATTAGTCCGGATGGCAATGTGCTTTATTTTGTGAGTAACAGACCAGGTGGGCAGGGCGGATACGATATCTGGAAAAGTGAACTCGGGCAGGACGGCCTCTGGCAAAATCCAGTCAATCTCGGTCCGGAGATCAACACGCCCTATGATGAGCATACACCGTTTATTCACCCAGACGGAAAGACCTTATATTTTTCTTCAAATGGCTGGCCGGGTTTTGGCAATAAGGACATTTTTTATTGTAGGATGGATCGGCAGGGTAAGTGGGGTCAACCTGTAAATTTTGGATATCCAATCAACACGTACAATGAAGAAATGGGACTGATTGTGACACCTGATGGATCGGAAGGCTTGTTTTCAGCGAATATCAGCGGTGGTTATGGAGATATGGATATTTACCGATTTAAGATGCCTGAAGTAACTAAACCTCAAGCCATTACTTATGTAAAAGGTATTGTAAGGGATAAAGAAACACGACAGGTAATGCAATCAAAGATACTGGTGACAGACTTGAACACAGACAAGAAGCAGTTTAATGATTTTACTTCAGAGAATGGTGATTTTCTGGCTATTATGCCAATTGGAAGTAGTTATGCTTTAAATGTCTCCAGCGAAGGTTATTTATTCTATTCTGAAAACTTCGAATTGGGTGCTGATCATAAAGACCAGCCCTTTTTGATTGAAGTTTTTTTGGAGAAGATCAAAACTGGATCTAATGTAACTTTAAAGAATATTTTTTTTGAAACCAATAAATATCAATTGTTACCAACTTCCATCGGGGAACTGGGTGCTTTAATTGATCTCTTGACACAAAACAAAGAGATTGTGATTGAAATCCAGGGACATACAGATAACGTGGGTGACGATAAGGCAAATGAGAAATTATCCCTGCTACGGGCAAAAGCGGTATACGATTATTTGCTTGAGCATAAATTGCCACCAGACCGGTTAAGCTTTAAGGGTTACGGGGAAGCAAAACCAATTGCAGACAATCAGACAGAAGCCGGAAGGAAATTAAACCGGCGAACTTCGTTTATGATTATTAAAATTTAAATCACTGCCTGTCTTATTCGGACGAGTTTAATCAGCAGATCTTCAAGATTATCAAGATGAAGCATATTGGCACCGTCTGATTTGGCATTCGCAGGATCGGGATGAGTTTCGATAAACAATCCATCCGCGCCTACCGCTATAGCCGCTTTGGCAATGGTGGCGATCAGTTCAGGTTTACCGCCGGTTACTCCGCTACTTTGATTGGGTTGCTGTAAGGAATGCGTACAGTCCATCACGACGGGTACACCAAAGCTTTGCATTTCGGGTAGTCCACGATAGTCGACGATGAGATCCTGATAGCCAAAAGTATTGCCACGGTCTGTCAGGATTACTTTGTCGTTACCGGCTTCCTTTATCTTTTCTACAGCAAAACGCATAGAGCCCGCGGAAAGAAACTGACCTTTCTTGACATTGACTACTTTACCGGTGTTTGCCGCGGCAATCAAAAGATCTGTTTGACGGCATAGGAAAGCTGGGATCTGCAATACATCCACATAGGCAGCGGCCATCGCTGCTTCACCGCTTTCATGGATGTCTGTAACGGTGGGCACATCAAACTGCTGACCTACTTTTTCAAGTATTTTTAGCGCCTTCTCATCACCTATACCTGTGAAAGAGCTGCCCTTGGAGCGGTTTGCTTTGCGGTATGAACCTTTAAATATTAAAGGAATACTCAACTTATCTGTGATACTCACGATACGTTCGGCAATGCGAAGAGCAATCTCTTCACCTTCAATCGCACATGGGCCTGCCATTAAAAAAAAGTTTCCGGAGTTCTGATGTTTTAACTTATGTAAAGAAATATTGGTCATTTTGTTGTTTAATTTCCTAATTCAGACATGAATTTAATACGCATGAGTTGGATTTCCTCCCGGGAGTAATCACTTTCCCCAAGTTCTTTTAGTGCTTCGTCGATAGAATCATTTTCGGCCGATTGAAAATAATCAAATACTTCGTCCTGACGGTCCTCGTCGATCATTTCGTCTACAAAATAACTAAGGTTGAGCTTTGTTCCGGAGTTTACGATGGCCTCGATTTCCTTCAGTATATCATCGTAGGTAATGCCTTTAGATTTTGCAATATCCTCCAGACCTATTTTGCGGTCTATATTTTGAATAATAGAAACTTTAAGCTGTGATTTATTGGCTTGGGTTTTAATAATCAAATCTATAGGACGCTCGATATCATTGTCTTCTACATATTTTTTGATTAGCTCGATAAATGGTGCACCAAATTTGAGTGCCTTACCATGCCCAACCCCTGAAATTTGCTTAAGTTCCTCTGTGCTGATCGGATAGTGCGTACACATTTCCTCCAGGGAAGGATCCTGAAATACGACAAAAGGCGGGACATTCTTCTGTTTCGCGATTTTTTTGCGCAGGTCTTTCAAAAGCTGCAGCAATTGGGTATCCAATGCGCCAGTGCCATGCTTCACGTCATCTTCATCATCATCTGCCGCATTTTCGATCGGCTCATTTAAGATAAACTTTAGGCTATAAGGATTGGCGAGAAAATCAAGGCCAAGATTGGTCAACCTTAACAAGCCATAATTGTCAATATCTTTGGACAGGAAATTATTCAATACAGCTTGTCTAAGCAATGATTTCCACTGATTTTCACCTTCCAGTTTCCCCAGTCCGAATTCAGAGAGTTTGCTATGCTCGTAGGCGATGGTCTGTGCTGTTTCCTGTCCCATCAGAATATTCAGGATATGGATGTCGTCAAACTTCTCTCCTATTGATTGTATCAGTTTAAGTACTACGGCAAGCGGTTCCTCTGCTTCAAATAATGTCTTTGTTTTCTTACAATTGTCACACATGCAATTGCAGCCAGTCTCATTAAAATTTTCTCCAAAATAATGCAGGATCTGTTTTCTTCTGCATACGCCGGATTCTGCGTAGTCTATCACTTCTTTAAGGATCTGGGTACCTATTTCGCGTTCTGAAACGGGCTTGTCTTTCATAAACTTCGCCAGTTTCTCCACGTCTTTTTGTGCATAAAACGCGATACAAACGCCCTCGCCACCATCACGCCCTGCCCTGCCGGTTTCCTGATAGTACCCTTCCATACTTTTTGGTATATCGTGATGTATTACAAAACGTACATCCGGCTTATCAATACCCATACCGAAGGCGATCGTCGCAACAATAACTTCTACATCTTCCATCAGGAATTTATCCTGAGTATCAGCCCTTACTTTCGGTTCCAAACCGGCATGATAAGGCAGGGCCTTAATCCCATTCAGGTTTAATGATTCGGCGACTTCCTCAACCTTCTTTCTGCTTAAACAATAAATAATACCGGATTTCCCAGTATTCTGCTTAATGTAGCGGATAATTTCTTTATGCACATCTCTTTTAGGCCGGATTTCATAAAATAGGTTGGGCCTGTTGAAAGAAGACTTAAACAAGGTGGCATCATTCATCTGAAGATTTTTGATGATGTCCTGCTGAACTTTAGGAGTAGCTGTAGCAGTCAGTGCAATAATCGGAATATCTGAGCCCAGACCACTGATCACCTGTCTTATTTTTCGATACTCCGGTCTGAAATCGTGTCCCCATTCCGAAATACAATGTGCTTCATCTACAGCTACAAAAGAGATTTTGATGAGATTTAGAAAATCTATATTGTCCTGCTTGGAAAGCGATTCGGGTGCTACATAGAGTAATTTTGTTTGTCCGCTTAGCAAATCCGTTTTCACCTGAGTAATCTCGGCTTTATTGAGAGAAGAGTTTAGAAAATGGGCAATGCTATCACTTCCTCCAAAAGCCCTTAGCTGATCGACTTGATTTTTCATCAGTGCTATAAGCGGAGAGATCACTATGGCAGTTCCTTCACTCATCAGTGCTGGCAGTTGGTAACAGATAGATTTTCCTCCACCCGTTGGCATTATTACGAAGGTATTTTTACCTTCCAGTACATTCGTAATGATCGACTCCTGATCACCCTTAAAATTATCAAAACCAAAAAAGGTTTGTAAGTTGTCAAACAACGACTTTTTCACATCCATCTAGCGTATAAAAAATAATCCGTGCTATTTTTACTTCAAAATAACATAATTTTGCATTAATTAAAGCATCAATATACTAAATATTTCTCTTTGAAAAGTAAAAAATTAATTATAGAGGCCGCCATCAACACTTTACATTTAGAAGCCCAGGCAATTTTAGGCCTGATCAATAACATTAACGATGATTTTGTAAAAGTTATACAAGCGATAATAGAAAGTAAAGGGCGGGTAATTGTGACCGGAATTGGTAAGAGCGCGATCATCGCACAGAAGATCGTTGCTACCTTAAATTCGACCGGAACACCATCTATCTTTATGCATGCAGCTGACGCCGTACATGGGGATTTGGGTATGATCCAAAAAGACGATATCGTCATCTGCCTCTCTAAAAGTGGAAATACTTCTGAAATCAAGGTTCTGGCTCCTTTACTGAAGCGAACGGGTAACTTGATTGTTGGCATGGTTGGACAATTGCAATCAGACCTGGCTCAATATGCTGACTTTATCTTAAATACCTCAGTGGAAAAAGAGGCATGTCCACATAATCTTGCGCCCACAACCAGTACCACTGCACAGCTTGCGATGGGTGATGCCATTGCAATTTGTCTACTGCAAGCCAGAGAGTTTAATGAAGATGACTTTGCAAAATATCATCCAGGTGGTTCTTTAGGAAAACGTCTATATTTGAAAGCGGGTGACCTGGCAATGAAAAATGAGAAACCTCTGATTTCTAGGAACGCTTCTGTTAAAGATGTAATAATTGAAATTAGCAAAAACCGTTTGGGCGCAGTTGTTGTTGTTGACGAAAGTAAAGTAGCAGGTATCATTACCGATGGGGATATTAGAAGAATGCTTGAAAAACACCTTAACCTGGCTAACATTCAGGCAAAAGATATTATGAGCATGAACCCAAAAAGTATAGACAAGGATGTATTGGCCCTGAATGCCCTGGAGCTGATTAAGGAGAATAACATTACCCAGCTACTGGTCACTGAAAATGGTGAATATTTTGGTATGATCCACCTTCATGACCTACTGCAGGAAGGGATAATTTAACACATTTTAAAAAAATCATTGTTTTTAAAAAACAACATGAACAAAAATAATTACGCATTAATTATGGCAGGCGGTGTTGGCAGCCGCTTCTGGCCAGTTAGCCGAACAGAATATCCAAAACAGTTTATTGATTTTTTTGGTGTCGGAAAAACACTTATTCAAAGTACTTACGACCGGTTTCTAAACATTTGTCCAAAGGAAAACATTTTTATTGTAACCAATGAAATGTATACCGATATCATTAAAGAACAATTGCCTGACATAGCGGACAACCAGATTTTAGCTGAACCAATTATGCGCAATACAGCTCCTTGTATTGCATATGGTTCCATGAAAATTCATGAAATCAATCCTGATGCAGTAATTGTAGTAGCTCCTTCAGATCATACAATCTCAAATCAGGAAGGCTTTATACAAGCGATTAACCAATCCCTAAAAGCAGCCTCCGAAAATGATTGTCTGATTACATTAGGTATAAAACCCAGCAGACCGGATACCGGATATGGATATATTCAATACGTGGATCATACTCTCGAAACAGATGCAGCTATTCATAAAGTAAAAATATTTACAGAGAAACCTAACCTGGAACTTGCTAAATCTTTTCTTCAAAGCGGCGATTTCCTATGGAATGCCGGTATTTTTATCTGGTCCGCCACGTCGATTAACAGGGCATTTGCACAGTACCTTCCTGAAATGCACGAAATATTTCAGCAAGGTACAACTTTCTACAATACACCAAAAGAAACTGAGTTTATCGGAAATGCGTATCTTCAATGTACCAATATTTCGATAGATTTTGGTATTATGGAAAAAGCGGAAAACGTATATGTATTGCCTACAGATTTTGGTTGGTCGGACTTGGGTACCTGGGCTTCGATTTATGAGATGGCAGAAAAGGATTATGTAGGAAATGCCGTTATTCCATCCGAACAAGTAATGATGTTCAATTCATCGAACTGCATGGTAAATGTACCTAAGGATAAACTCGTGATCCTGCAGGGACTGCATGAATATATTGTGGTTGAATCTAATAATACACTGTTGATTTGTCCGCGGAGCGAAGAGCAAAGTGTTAAACAAATAGTTGCGGATGTAAAAAGTAAATTTAATTCTAAATTTATATAGTCTTTCGATCATCCTATACGTTGCCTGATGGCTTCGTATAGGATGATCCCGGTGGATACGGAAACGTTCAATGAACCTATTTCTCCATACATCGGTATTTTGGCGAGGTGATTGGCCATTCTCATGATCTCGTTGGAAATACCTTCATCTTCTGCCCCCATTACAATGGCTGTCGGCGCAGTATAATCTGGCGCATAAATCATATCAGTGGTCTTTTCCGTGCAGGCGACAATCTGTAAACCACACTCTTGCAAATACAAAGCAATTTTATGCAGGTTCTGGTGGCGGCAAACGGGAATGCTGAACAATGCACCAGCCGAGGTTTTAATTGCATCCGCATTGATCTGAGCAGAATTTTTTGTGGGCACTATAATAGCATGTACTCCAGCGCAAGCTGCAGTTCTAGCTATGGCACCCATATTCCTTACGTCTGTAATACCGTCGAGAATCAGCACAAGCGGTGTTTCCCCTTTTTCGTAAATAACAGGTATGATATCTTCGATCTTTTGAAAAGTGATGGCAGATACCACAGCAATAACACCCTGGTGATTTTTGAGTGTCATCCTGTTCAATTTTTCAATAGGAACGTTGTGCACCGGAGCATCTACCTCTTTAAGCAAAGCTTTCAGTTCAAGGATAATTCCACCTGTAAGTCCGCGCTGTATGTAAATGCTCTCTATCTCTTTTTCGGCCTTAATAGCCTCTATAACAGCGCGTATACCAAATATAAACTCATTATTCTCTTTAGGTCGGGCCGGCCTTCTGAAGTTTTCCATTGCTTTAAAATTATGCGACAAAAGTAATTGAAATAATATGATAATGCTAAGTTATTTGTTTGGATCATACTCCAGGTGCTTGTCCACATCTAAATGTTAGGAAATTTACAGAACCTTGAAATGAATGGAACAGAGACAAACTTATATCTGACTGAATGTTCATAAAATATTCGTTAATGACGTTTAATTTTGTATATTTTTGTACCCTATGAGCATGGAAAACGGAATACAAGGTCAGGATAAATCCAGTTACTCTTCCAGAAAGAACAGAATGGGCAATACGATGAGTACAGCCGGAAAGATACCTCCCCAGGCGATCGATCTTGAAGAAGCGGTATTGGGTGCATTGATGCTTGAAAAAGACGCTTTGTCTACCGTAATCGACATTCTAAAACCAGAAGTATTCTATCACGAAGCACATAAAAAGATATTTGAAGCCATACAAGGGCTTTTCCAAAAATCAAAGCCTGTAGATATTTTGACGGTAACTTCAGAATTAAGAACATTGGGATTGCTTGAAATGGTTGGCGGTGCTTATTATATTACCAATTTGACCAACAGGGTCGCCTCTGCCGCCAATATAGAATATCATGCACGTATTATCTCTCAAAAATACATTCAACGGGAACTGATCAGAATCTCTTCAGAGATTATACAGAATGCGTACGAAGATACCACCGATATATTTGATCTGTTGGACCATGCAGAAAAGAACCTCTTTGATATTGCCCAGAATAACCTGAGGAGAGACACCCAAAAGATGGATGAGATCATTAAACAATCTCTCGCTACCCTTGAAGAATTAAGGACAAAAACTGATGGATTAACCGGAGTTCCTTCTGGCTTTACAGATCTGGACCGAATTACCGGGGGATGGCAACCGTCTGACCTGGTGATCATTGCTGCTCGTCCGGCGATGGGTAAGACGGCTTTCGTATTGACCTGCGCACGTAATGCTGCAGTAGATTTTAAAAGACCTGTAGTGGTGTTTTCTTTGGAGATGTCCTCTGTTCAGCTTGTTAATCGTCTGATATCCGGAGAAACAGAAATTGAACAGGAAAAAATTAGAAAAGGCAACCTTGCAGAATGGGAATGGCAACAATTGCACAGTAAAATCGGCACCCTGACGGAAGCACCTTTACTGATTGATGATACACCAGCACTTAATATATTCGAATTCAGGGCTAAATGCAGGAGATTGAAATCTCAATACGATTTGCAGTTGATTATCATCGATTATTTGCAATTAATGCATGGTAAGGGTGAAGGACAAAGCGGCGGAGGCAACAGGGAGCAAGAAATCGGTAGTATTTCCAGGGCATTAAAATCTGTAGCTAAGGAACTGAATGTACCGGTGTTGGCGCTGTCACAATTGAGTCGTGCGGTTGAAAGCAGACCGGGGGCCAATGGCAAGCGTCCAATGTTGTCCGATTTGCGGGAATCCGGTTCCATTGAGCAGGATGCGGATATGGTACTATTCTTATATCGTCCGGAATATTACGGGATCACCGAAGATGAACAGGGACGCTCACAAGCCGGCGTAGGTGAAGTAATTATTGCTAAGCATAGAAATGGAGAGACTGGTATTGTACCGTTACGCTTTATCGGCAAGTATGTTAAGTTTGCAGATCTGGAAGATAACTTTATGCCGCAAAACTCCTTCTCAATGGACAGTCCGGGCGCAGGAATGCAACCTTCACAAGATTTTGACCGGCCTTCCGGAAATGTAATTATCAAGCCATCCAGGATGGATGACTTTAAAGATGACGATCCTCCTTTCTAAGAATTTCTTTCTGCTTACATCAAATAACCCAGCACCATCCCAAAGATAACAATCAGTGCCGGGCTTATCTTAGTGAAATTCAAGATCAAAAAGGTGATGGCCATAATGATAATTGCCATAAAATCCAAACCTATGGGCCTGACCAGTAAAATGAAAGCTGCTATAATGAAGCCTGCGCTTACTGCATTGATGCCTGACAAAGAGTGTTTAATACGAGCTATCTTCTTTAGATCATTCCAAAAGGGTACAATAAACAAAACCAGGATCAGCCCTGGTAAGTTGATCCCCAGTACTCCAACTAAACCGCCTAAAAACTGACCATATATCCCATATCCAAAGTTTTTCATACTCAATGCTCCAAGATAACTGGTAAATGAAAACGTAGGTCCCGGAAGTGCCTGCTGTAAGGCAAATCCTGATAGAAAATCTGAGGCAGAAAGGTATTGTTTCATCTGAACAAACTCCGTGAACATCAACGGTACCAAAACCTGTCCGCCACCAAAAATAAATATCCCATTCCTGTAAAAATTTTCAAAAAGACGAATAGGGAGGCTAAATGGTGAGGTGGTATTGATGATGGCGCCCAATAATGCCAGAAAGAGTAAGACGCCAATAAAATAAATCAACTTCCTCGGATTGATATTAGAGAATAAACCCATTCTTATCTCAGTTTCTTCCTTTGGTGTACCAATAGCAGAAGAAACCATCCCTCCTATCAAAATTGACAGCGGAAATACATACGCATTTTTTAAAACCAGTGTAGCAACCACAGCAGATATCGCTAGAAAAATAGAAACCTGAGAAATCAGAACCTTCCTGGATAAATTAAATGCACCAAAAGCGACAATCCCCAATGCTACAGGCTGAATATAGCGAAGCACATCACTAAACTTTTGCTTCTGGTCCAGCTGCGCATAACTAACTGCCGCAAACGTCATAATCACCGCAGAAGGAAGTATCCAAATCAAAAAGGCCATTATAGATAATTTCAGTTTGCCTACTTTATAAGCAATACCAACCAATGTTTGGGTGGAAGCCGGCCCCGGTAAAACTTGCGCTAATGCATAAAGTTCCAGCAACTCCTCTTCAGATATATATTTATTGTTCTTAACAAAATATTTAAGCAATAGTGAAATATGCGCTTGGGCACCGCCAAAAGCAGTAAATGTAAAAAACACGACATCTCTTAAAAATAAAAGTTGTTTTTTATTCACTACATTATACATTAATCATCTTCATAATCTAGTCCAGCAGCAGAATTGTAGGCGCCCTGCAATTCAGAAAAAGCATGCATATCTCGCTTTTCCCTGGCTATTGTCATACCCTTTTTATAGATTTCTAAAGCTTTTTCTGTTTGAGTTTCTTTCTCAAGCAATTTGCCAAGGTGGTAATAAGTACCTACATAATCGGGATGCTGTTCAACCAACAGGTTGTAATAGTGAAAAGCATTTTCTTTGTCCTGTACAGAATTATATTCTGTTGCCAAAGCATACAATATAAAAGGATCCTTTGGATCATTCTTTAAAAATTCCAATAACTTAATTAATCGGGTACTTTGCATTTTAAATCCCTGCTTTTTTAGTTAGATTTGCAAAAAGACAATTTCTATGAAACCCCTTCATTATCCTACGATTTGTATTGCTAACCGATAATTTTGGGCTTCTATCATTTTTTAAATAAATATACATCATGAAGATATTAGTTTGTATCAGTAATGTGCCAGACACAACGACAAAAATAACTTTTACCAACGATAATACACAATTCAACACATCAGGAGTGCAATTCATTGTAAACCCATATGATGAAATCGCACTTTCCAGGGCTATCGAACTCTGTGAAGGCGGAAAAGGTACGGTGACTGTGATCAATGTGGGCGAGAGTACCACAGATCCCACCATCAGAAAGGCATTGGCCATTGGTGCGGATGATGCAGTTAGAATTAATGTTGCGCCGCGTGATGCTTATTTTACAGCTTATCAAATTGCTGAATATGCAAAAATTAATGAATTTGATATGATTTTATGCGGACGGGAGTCGATCGATTATAACGGTTCGCAAGTGGCGGCAATGGTTGGGGAGTTTTTAAATATCCCTTCTATATCTATTGTTAAAAAATTAGACTATGACGGTTCTACTGCAACCCTGGAACGTGAAATAGAAGGAGGAAAAGAGATTGTTTCCATCAGCGGAAAATTTGTAGCCAGTTGCGCGGAAGGTGTAGCGGAAGCAAAGATTCCAAATATGCGCGGGATTATGTCGGCCAGGACCAAACCGCTACAGGTTGTTGACGCTAGTGATATCCAGGAGCTTAGTAAAATACAGCAATTTGAGACCCCTGCTCCACGTGGGACCGTAAAATTGATTCCTGCAGAACAGACAGCCGAATTAATCAGCTTATTGCACAATGAGGCAAAAGTGATCTAAACAGTTACCATCAGTATTAAATTTTAAAAAAAGATTATGTCAGTTTTAGTATATGTAGAGCACGTAGATGGAAAATTCAAGAAATCTGTTTTTGAAGCAGTTTCTTATGCTAAAGCCATTGCGGATAAACAAAATAGCGGTTTGACCGCCATTTCAATTGGAAATGTTGGAGAAGATCAGTTAAAAGAACTGGGGAAATATGGTGCTTCTAAGGTCCTGAATGTTTCATCTGACGAATTGAGAAATTTCGTTAATCAGGCTTATGCTTCGATAGTGGCTGAAGCCGCCAAAAAAGAGAACGCCGATGTTGTGGTATTATCTAATTCTTTCTCGGGCAAAGGTCTTGCACCAAGAATTGCAGTGAAGCTGGAAGCAGGCCTGGCAGATGGCGCAGTCGAACTTCCACAATTGGATGGTGGTAAATTTTTAATCAAAAAAACTGCATTTTCTGGTAAGGCCTTCGCTGTTGCTGAGTTAACTTCTGCCGTAAAAGTCATTGCATTGAACCCAAATGCATTTGGCGTAAAAGAATCTCCGACTGAAGTTACCATAGAGACTTTTAGTCCTGAAATTAAAGCAAGCGATTTGAATGCTATAGTTAAAGATATAGTGAGAGCGACAAACAAAGTATCCTTACCTGATGCAGAAATAGTAGTTTCAGCTGGCAGAGGATTAAAAGGCCCGGAAAACTGGGGCATGGTTGAAGAATTAGCTTCCTTATTGGGGGCAGCAACCGCATGCTCTAAACCAGTATCTGATGCCGACTGGAGGCCACATTCAGAACACGTAGGTCAGACCGGTATCACCATCAGTCCTAATTTATATATCGCTATCGGTATCTCAGGAGCTATACAGCATTTAGCTGGTGTAAGCTCCTCCAAAGTCATCGTCGTGATCAATAAAGATGCAGAAGCACCTTTCTTCAAGGTTGCCGATTATGGAATCGTAGGCGATGCATTTGAAGTTGTACCAAAATTAATAGAGGCATTAAAAGCACACAAAGGGTAAACATTTGTCACATTGAACCTGTTGAATCATATATTTCGACAGGTTCAACATGACATTCAAGTATATGAAGAAAGTTCAGCTAGATATTGTAGGCTTATCTTACAGCCAGACCCAATCTGGGGCATACGCGTTGGTTTTAGGAGAGGTAAATGGAAGAAGACGTCTGCCGATCATTATCGGTGCGTTCGAAGCACAAGCTATTGCTATAGAAATTGAGAAGATGACGCCAAGCAGGCCGTTGACCCATGATCTTTTTAAAACTTTTGCACAAACTTATAAGATAGAAATTACTGAAGTATTGATCTATAACCTCGTAGACGGAGTATTCTTTGCTAAACTGATCTGTACAGACGGACATACTACGCAGGAAATTGACGCCAGAACTTCCGATGCCATTGCCCTAGCCGTGCGCTTCAATGCTATAATCTACACTTACGAATTTATTCTCTCTTCAGCCGGGATAGTTATCGAAGGCAATGACCTTCTTTTTCTTGAAAGTATGGATGCAATTCCTAAGGAAGAAGGTTCTGAAGATATTACAACGTCTATACCAGGATCCAATTATAAATCTTTAAGTATAGAAGAATTGCATCAAAAGCTACAGGAAGCCATTACGGAAGAGGCGTATGAGAAGGCCGCTAAAATACGTGATGAAATAAGTAAGAGAAATTCTACCTGATCATATTCTCCATCTGTTTTTTAATAAACTTACTTCTTTATCTATTCAGATATTTCTTTCATCCATAGTGCTTTGATCTGAAAATAATTCTATATTCAGGTTTTACTTTCAGATTAGATATAAATATGAATGTTAAGTTTCGCTTAACGCTGATGAACTTTTTACAGTTTTTCATTTGGGGTTCCTGGCTCATTACTATTGGCGTATATTGGTTCCAGAATAAAGGTTGGTCCGGTGCCGAGTTTGGTGCAATTTTTTCAACGATGGGCATTGCAGCTATATTCATGCCTGCACTAATGGGTATTATTGCCGATCGGTTTGTCAATGCTGAAAAGCTATATGGATCTTTACATATACTCGCCAGCATAGTACTTTTCAGTTTGCCAAATGCAGACAATCCACATACTTTTTTCTGGATACTTTTGCTGAATATGATTCTCTATATGCCTACCCTTTCCTTATCGATTACGGTAGCCTACTCAGCGTTAAAAAGCAATCACAAAAATGTGGTTAAAGATTATCCACCAATCAGAATATGGGGTACGATCGGATTTATAGCAGCACTCTGGGTTGTCAGCTTTTCTGGAAATGAAGCATCATCCAATCAATTTTATATCGCCTCTGCCGTCTCCCTTGCTTTAGGCATATATTCGTTTTCCTTACCAAAATGTCCGCCCTTAGGCAGAGAACTGACTTCAAAATCTTTTACTGATGCTTTTGGCTTACGTGCTTTTACGCTTTTTAGAGAAAGAAAGTTTGCCGTTTTTTTTCTGTTCTCTATGTTCTTAGGTGCTGCGCTTCAACTCACTAATGCCTATGGAGATACATTTTTACATGATTTTAAAAACGTACCAGCCTACAGAGACCTGCTTGCTGTAAAGTATCCGGCGATTATTATGTCTATCTCCCAGATATCTGAAACGCTGTTTATATTGGCTATACCCTTTTTTCTGAGAAAATTCGGGATTAAATATGTAATGTTGTTTAGTATGTTGGCCTGGGTGTTGCGGTTTGGACTTTTTGCTTTCGCTGATCCTATGGGCGGACTATGGATGATTATCCTCTCCTGTATTATTTATGGAATGGCATTTGATTTCTTCAATATATCAGGATCTCTATTTATTGAAACCCAGATCGACGCGAAAATAAGAGGGAGTGCTCAGGGGTTGTTCATGATGATGGTAAATGGCTTTGGTGCATTGTTTGGAAGTTTTACAAGCGGATTGATTATAGAAAGGTTTTTCACTTTCGCGGATCAAAGTAAAGACTGGACTAATATCTGGATTACATTTGCTTGTTATACTCTGGTGCTTGCTGTCACCTTTCCATTCATCTTTAAATACAAACATAACCGTGCCGAGGAGTTAGCGATACAAGCGATGACCCATTAGAATTATATATCAATAAAAAACGCCCGGGTTAATCCCGGGCGTTTTTTATTGATATAGGTTTTTTAATCCTGCTTTAAGGATCAATTATCTTTCTTCAATGGAACCTAAATGTCTATCGGTATGTCCAACATATATCTGACGCGGACGGCCAATAGGTTCTTTATTCTCATGCATCTCTTTCCATTGTGCAATCCATCCAGGAAGACGCCCCAAGGCAAATAAAACAGTAAACATATCTGTCGGGAAGCCTAAAGCGCGATAAATAATGCCTGAGTAAAAATCTACATTCGGATACAATTTACGCTCTACAAAATATGGATCATTCAGCGCAGCTTCTTCCAATTTTTTGGCAATATCTAATACAGGATCATCAATACCTAATTTTTCAAGGATATCGTCACATGCTTTTTTAATGATTTTAGCACGTGGATCAAAATTTTTATATACCCGGTGACCAAATCCCATCATTCTGAACGGATCATTCTTATCTTTAGCTTTATTGATCCATTTTTCTGTATCACCACCATCCTCTCTTATCCTTTCAAGCATCTCTATAACGGCTTGATTGGCGCCACCATGCAGCGGACCCCAAAGGGCAGCGATACCTGCTGAAACAGAAGCATATAGATTACAATCTGAAGACCCCACCATACGTACCGTAGATGCCGAACAATTTTGCTCATGGTCTGCATGTAAAATCAGTAAGGTATTCATTGCACTGACAACTACCGGATCAATTTCTACCTCTTCTGTACGTTGACCAAAGATCATGTTCAGGAAATTGCTGACATAGTCATATTTATTTTTTGGATAGATCAACGGATGACCTAAAGATTTTTTATAGATAAAGGAAACAATTGTTGGAAATTTAGCCAGTAATTTGATCATAGTCAGATCCATCGTTTCTGCCGAAGAATTGGCATTGAGAGACTCAGGATAAAAAGTAGACAGTGAACAAACTAATGAAGCCAATTGTGCCATCGGATGAGATTTGGAAGGATAACCATCCAAAAACTTTTTCATGTCTTCATGAATCAGCGTATGACGGCTTATTTGCAGCTGAAAATTATCCAACTCCTGCTTTTTAGGCAGATCGCCATAGATTAATAAATAAGCAACTTCAAGAAAAGTAGATTTTTCAGCTAATTCTTCGATAGGATAACCGCGATATTTTAAAATACCTTGCTCTCCGTCCAAAAAAGTAATGGCGCTTTTAGTCGATCCTGTGTTTTTGTAGCCAAAATCTAAAGTAATGTGCCCTGTTAAATCTCTAAGTTTAGAAATATCAATAGATTTCTCACCTTCAGTACCTGTAATAATCGGGAATTCGTATACCTTACCGTCTATCTTAATTTCTGCAATATCTGACATATATCTTCTAATTTATAAATAACAAAAGTAATTAATCTATTTTATTTCTTCTACAACTGCCCCACATTCCATCATTTCATCACCATAATAAGGATTCCGAACATTCTTTTCAGACGATAGCCAATCTCCACCGTTTCCTTTGTTTGCCATGGGGCAATGCTGAACATAAATGGTACCCGACAGCAGATCAGTATGCTTAAACATAGCGATCACATCTGAACTTAAGAAAGTAAACTCTTTACGCTGTGTGGCAATATCCTTTGCGGTTACAATCTTTTCCGCAAGTAATGCTGTACTCTCACATCCTTCTTTTTCTTTCAAACTAAGTAACAAAGTCTTAGCAGAAGACTTCGATGCTTCATAATTGGAGGCTATCAAATTATCTTTCAGGTCAATATAGCTGCTGTATATGTTTGCTACTTGCGGGTCATCCGGTTTAACAGGGGCTACAACTGAAGAATCGACCGCAACTAACGTACTGTCCGTTTGATTTTCAGATTTATTTCCTGAACCTGAACAAGACAGAAAAACAGAAACAATGGCTATTCCAATATATTTTTTCATCAGTTTACATTTTTTTAAATGACAATGAAGCCAATATAATCTCCTAATTATTTCGCTTTATGCGACTTACAAGATCATGATGATTTCATGAATTTATATTGTCGCTCAAAATAGCATTTTATATTTAAATAATTAAAAAAAGCCCCTGAAAATACAGGGGCTTTTATAAAATTGAAGTAATTTTTACAAATTAATTTGATTACTCCGATCTGTTTAGCGAATTGATCAGATTTTTGTCCGTTTACAACTTAAATCCGTAGGCGATCCTCAAAGCTACATGATCGGTATTGTTAAGAGTTCTGGCCATGCCTTCATACTTAACCCCTAAATCCAATCCATTGCTCCAGGCATATCCAACTGCCGGAGAATAAACAAAAGAAGTACCGGAATCTTCAGTGACACCAAAGGCAGCACCTGCTTCAGCTAACCCATACAAGCCGGAACCAGTAGGGTTAAAGAAATACTTCAATCCAGCTTTAACAGGAATATATCCATAATCAGGCTGCTGAAAACCGGTGACCAGTTCTTTACCCAGAAAGTGAGAATAACCAGTAGTAATCGGGATAGACAACTGCTTAGACGTATTGATCTGATAACGGATATCAGCACCGATTCCAAAACTATATTTACTTTCAGTCGGTGCCCCAATATTTACTCCTATTCCTAAATTGGATTGTGCATTTACATTTGTTGTAAAAAATATTGCTGCTGCAGCTACTGCAGAGGCAAGAAATTTTGTAGTCGTTTTCATGTTATATGTCTAATTTAAATGTATGACCAGATACAATATCTGATCATGCTGGCTTTTGCAAAATGCATGCCAACCTGAGCACTTCACTTTGTATAGTCCTAATATAGCTTTACATCAGTCCTGGAATTACTTGACCGGTTAGGATTAAAGTATGGAGTAAACAGGTTTCTCTAAGGTGTCTTGTAGCTGTCCGGAGCAATGAGAGAGGTAGAAAACACCTACAATACACCTATGAGACACCTAGCGAGGTTTAATCTGCAGTAATCCGTTAGAATCAGTTATACCAAATGCTCCATTTCCAGAATACGAACCAATTGGTCTTTGAGCAAATGACCGTCAGCATTCAACCAGTGAATATGTACGCCATCTTTTTCCATTTTCCTAAAGAAAGTCATTTGACGTTTTGCAAACTGCTGTATAGCAATGATTAATCGTTCCTCCAATTCTTTATATGTAAGCATGCCAATCAGATGTTGGGTCACAAATTTATATTCCAATCCATAGTAGATCAGTGTTTCTTTACTTATCCCCTTATCAAGAAGCATCTGAACCTCTTCTATCAGCCCGTTCTTTAATCGCTGTTGTAATCTGCTTGCGATGCGTGCCCTTCTGGATTCAACACTCAGCTCAAGTCCGATCACCACAGGGTTCAATACCGGTCTGTCTTGGGCACTAAAATTATACTTCCCTAGATATTCAGCTATTTCGATAGCCCGGATCAATCTTTTATGGCTGGAGCGGTCAGCATGGCTGGTGTGGGCCTCAGGATATTCAGAAAGCAAGTCCCGTAAATGCGCCACTTCAGTATTGTACAATTTCGACCTTAATTCTTCATCCACCGGGATGGCCGTATAATCCTGCTTTTGCAGCAGACTGTGAATGTACATGCCGGTGCCCCCACATAATACAGGTAGCGCTTCACGGGCTATAATCCCCTCATGCGCTTGATAAAAATCGTCCTTAAACTCCTGCACATTATACAGTTCGCCGGCCTCTTTATGGTCAATAAGATGATAAGGAACGCTGCAACCGCCACGCTGATACTCGCCTAAATCTTTACCCGTGCCAATATCCATGCCCCTAAATACTTGTCTGCTGTCGGCACTGATGACCTCTCCACCCAAATCCAGGGCAAGATCTACGGCAAGCCTGGTTTTACCAGAAGCTGTCGGACCCAGAATAATAATTAATCGGTTGTTGATCATAGATCAAATATATATTTAAGATTTCCAGTGTTAAATACTCTGATAAATTGACCGTCCGAAGGCACACGGTGCGGAAAATACCGCTCAAAAGTATCCTGATCTACCATGATTTCGGCAGGCGGTGTTACTTCGGCCAACTCAAACCCGGACCGTTCATAGGCTTTTCCGAGCGACCAGTCCCGGTCAGCATAGCTCATGATATCATCGGGATGGTGTTGCGAAATAAAATGTTTTAGCAGTTTGCTGAAACCGCCGGTCACTGTAACGCCCATTGCGCTGGCAAAACGAATGATCTCCGCAGAGCGGTGTCTGGTTGATATTTCACGCATTAATCTCAGATTGCTAAAGCAAGCTACTGCCAGGATGTTATCGCCATCACTGAGCGCAAGTTTATACCGGGATCGCGCCGATGCCTGAATATGATTGACTATTAAAAATGCATCTGCCTGAGGCTGTGTAATAGATACAACCTTGGTCTTACGGGCATGAATACGAGTATTCAAACCCAGTATTGACTTTATCCTGCCCATGACCTGAACTTTACGGGTATACCATATATCTTCCCAAAGATGTACCAGCTGAACACCATTTTGGTGATAATCCTGTTGTAACTTCACTAAATCCTCAGCAAGAAAATCATTCTCCAAAGAAATCAGGTTAAGCATCAGCACATTATTCTGGAGACCGACCAAGGTGTATACATCAGGTTGGATAACCTGAGGGCCATAGTCCTCTAGAGCCAACACTATATCTTTCTGCCAGGGCAACATGATACTCAATTCCTATTAATAGTTTATCCACCATTCCGTGTTCGGATAGCGTTCATCCAAAATGATGGTTTCACCCAGTAAGGGGGTTGTAATTTTAAAATCCAGTTCGTGGGCTTTCTTTACCGCACGCTTGATGGGTTCGTTCCAGTCGTGCATAGCCAATGTAAACTTACCCCAATGAACAGGCAACACTGCTTTGGCCTTTAGATCAATAGCAGCCTGAACCATTTGTTCGGGAAACATATGGATCAGCGGCCAATAAGCATTATATTGTCCGCATTCTAAAATTGCCAGATCAAAGGGCCCATATTGTTCACCAGCCTGTTTAAAGTGACTATCATATCCCGAATCTCCACCCAGATACAACTTATGATTGGCTGTCTGTAATACAAAAGCAGACCACAAGGTGAGGTTTCTTTTGACCCCTCTACCAGTAAAATGTCGGGCAGGAGCAGCAGTAAACTCCAGTCCTCCTAATGTCCTGGTCTGCTCGCCCCAGATTAATTCAGTGATTTTATTAGACTCTATCCCCCAGCGTTCCAGGTGTGCGCCTACGCCCAGGGAAGTTATGAAATACCTGGTTCGGTCTTTGAGTTTCAATATAGTAGGATAATCGAGGTGATCGTAATGATCATGTGTGATCAATATAATATCCGGGTCAGGAAGGTCTTCTGGCTTGATGAAATTTGTTCCTTCATAATTTTTTGTTCCGATAAAAGAGAAAGGAGAAGTGCGTGTACTAAAAACCGGATCTACCAGAATATTAAGCCCATCGACCTGTATTAGATAAGATGAATGGCCAAACCATATTACTTTAGTCTGATCTGTTTTAGTAAAATCAGGTTTCACAGAGGGCAGCGGCTTCGAAGGCGTCCGGCGGGGATTGCTTTTCAGTATTGCTGTAATCATATCCCAATAACTTACATCATCCGGTTTGACTGGTGTGGGCGATAAATTAATCAAAGCTCCATCTTTGTAGTTCGGTAATTTTTTTATTCGCTCCAGCCTATTTCCTTCCGGCACGCTACCAAATACCGGTAGATAAAGAACGGCCACCACAATCAATACGAGAGCGGCCAAAATTACTATTGTGACATACATAAACTTTCTCATTTACTTGACTATTATTCCCGACCTGATTGATCTGAAAAAGAAGGCGAATATACTAATTTGCCAAGACCGGGTATTGCATACTTATGTAACATTTGGTAATATTGCACATGCCCAAATTCTCCATAATCGCTTTATGTCTGATATTACCCGTATTGGTAAAAGCACAAAAAACGCTCAGAGCAAGAGATCGTGGGATCCAGATCGGTGTATTACCTACAGGAAAGCTAAATGCCATTACCGATGTCAATGGTGTAAAGGTTGGACAAGTCACCAAAATTGAAGGTAATAACATACGGACGGGTGTAACAGCTATATCGCCACATAGCGAAAATATCTTTCAAGAAAAAGTTCCAGCCGCATTCTTCGCTGCGAATGGCTTCGGTAAATTGGCCGGAAGCACACAAATAAAAGAGCTTGGCAATATAGAAACACCCATTGTCCTGACCAATACCTTAAACGTATCTACAGCGATGGAGGCGGTGATAGAATATACATTGGGACAGAAAGGAAATGAAAAGATCCAGTCCGTCAATGCAGTTGTTGGCGAAACCAATGACGGTCATTTAAACGAAATACGGGGAAGACATGTCACGAAGGGCGATGTACTAGAGGCTATCCGTTCAGCCGTTGCAGGACCAGTAGCGGAAGGAAATGTGGGTGCCGGTACAGGAACCGTCTGTTTTGGGTACAAAGGAGGCATAGGAACTTCTTCCAGAAAACTACCTCAAAGCCTTGGCGGATATACTGTCGGGGTGCTTGTACAATCTAATTTTGGTGGTGTTTTACAAATAAATGGCGTTCCGGTTGGCAAAGAACTTGGTCAATTCTCTTTTAGTAATGAATTACTGAATAATGTAGACGGATCTTGTATGATTATCGTTGCCACAGACGCTCCTCTGGATAGCCGAAACCTGGAGCGCCTGGCAAAAAGGGCATTTATGGGATTGGCAAAGACCGGAGGAATCGCATCCAATGGCAGCGGTGATTATGTAGTTGCCTTTTCAACAGCAGATCAACTACGCATTAGTCATAACCCTGATAAACCGCTAAAGACCATAGAGGTGTTGAACAACGATTATACCTCCCAGTTATTTATGGCTGCTATAGAGGCCAGTGAAGAGGCGATCATCAACTCCCTATTCGCTGCAAAAACCCTTAAAGGAAATGGGAATATAGTAGAAGCGCTTCCTCTCAATAAAGTTATTCCAATCTTAAAAAAATATAATTCTATAAAATAATGGCTCATCCATACGTTTTTGTCAACGACGCTTATATCCCAGCCAATGAAGCAACGGTACTCATCAGCGACCTTTCAGTTCAACGTGGATATGGGGTATTTGATTTCTTAAAGACCATCAATAATATTCCTATCTTCTTAGAAGATCATTTGGACCGATTTTACTATTCTGTAACCGAAATGCGGCTGCAAGTAGCCCAATCCCGAGATCAGCTTAAAGATATTATCAAAGAACTGATGCGGCTCAACAATATGCCAGATTCCGGGATCCGGATTACCGTAACGGGCGGTTATTCTGCGGATGGTTATAACCTGGCTCCAAAATCCAATCTGATCATTACACAGCAGAGTTTTGTGATAGACCCGCAGGCCGTTCAGCGTGGCATCAAACTAATTACTTACAATTATCAGCGTCAGCTGTCCCATATCAAAACCCTGGATTATTTGAAAGCGATTTGGTTACAGCCCTTTATCAAAGAAAGCGAAGCAGATGAAGTACTTTACCATAATAACGGGGTTTTAGCTGAATGCCCAAGGGCAAATTTCTTCATTGTTACACAAGACAGTAAAGTACTGACACCAAAAAATAACATTCTGAAGGGTGTAACACGCAAAAATATACTAGCGCTTCCGCAAACAGAGATCGATATTGAAGAAAAAGAGATTACTTTGGAGGACCTCTTACACGCCAAAGAAGCTTTCATTACCAGCACTACAAAAAATATACTGCCGGTTACACAGATAGACGGAAGAGTTTTAGACAATGGGCAACCAGGTGAAACGACCTTAAGATTATACAAACTTCTTCAAAACAAGCTGGCCGAGTTTCAATCTTAATTTCCCTGTTGGCTCAGACAAGCATCAATCTTCCGGAGGAGCTCTTCCATATCAAAAGGCTTCTCCAGAAAATCATCGGCCCCAGCTTCCTTCGCAGACTTTTCTAATTCTGTACTGGCAGAGATCATAATGATTGGCATGTGCCTGCTTCTCTCTTCCTGTTTTAATTTCTTGCATACATCGCGTCCATCCGTGCCAGACATCCAAATATCCAGAAGAAGGAGATCGGGAAAATTATCCCTCATTTCAAGCACTGTTGCACCATTGGAGGTAGAACTTACCTCGTATCCACCATACTCCAACATCGCTTCTACCGCATCTAAAATTCCGGGATCATCGTCCGCTATCATTACCTTTTTTTGTGTATTCATTTAGTCAATAAAGTTCGTGTTTTTTAGTTCGCAACCAGCAGCAAAAATAATACCACCGATCATATTTTTTCTACCAGAATCATCCCGGCAGTTAAAAGCTCCTGAGTGATACTCCGCGTATAATCGGCTATTTCGGCTTTAAAATCCGTAACCGACGCTCCTGAGCGTATTTCCTCCAATCTCTTCTCCCATTGCCCGGTCAGCTCGGCCTGTGCTATTTTTTGATCTTTCACGATATCATATACAGCAAGTCCCCTGGCTGTGGGCAAAAGATTTCTTTTTTCCCTTAAAATGTAGTCTCTGGTGATCAATGTTTCAATAATTGAAGCCCGGGTGGCGGGTGTTCCCAAACCACTGTCTTTCATAGCGTACCGTAGTTCTTCGTCCTCTATATCTTTTCCGGAGGTTTCCAGCGCTTTCAGCAAAGATGCCTCATTGTACATCGGCTTGGGCTTGGTTTGTTTTTCCAGCAATGCCTTATTGCTTATCGGCAATTCTTCCCCCTTTTTTACTTTAGGTAGCGCCGGGTTTTCTTCATCTTTTTTTTCTTCATCCTTCTCATTGAAAACAGAACGCCAGCCCGCAGAGCGAATTACGGTACCATTGGCAATAAACAAGGAACCTGATTCCACAGTTATCTTAGTGACTTCTTTCACACATTCCTGGTGAAAAGCCTCAAGCATCCGGCCGGCAACCATGTTATACACCGCCAGTTTATCGCCGCTCAACTGATAGGGAGATTCACCCGTAGTTAGTATGGCGTGGTGATCCGTCACTTTCTTGGCATTGACACTGCGTTTATTTAGAGGCACGGTCAACAAGAATTCCGCTTGTTTGCCAAAATCAGCGTTCCCGCTCAATTTACCGATCAGATTGGGCACACCGGCAAATATATCGTCACCGATATATCGGCTTCCGGTTCTCGGATAGGTTACGAGTTTACTTTCGTACAACCCCTGCAATAAGCTCAAGGTCTGATCGGCAGTAAATCCTTTCTTTTTATTTGCTTCCTGCTGCAGACTGCTGAGGTCATGCAACAAGGGCGGTGGTTCCTTCCTGGGTTTGGCTTCTACATCCACAATCTTTGCTCCATTGGGAAAGCCAGATGCGACGTCTTCAATTTT
>Ga0160464_100244_pt1 | contig 52553 bp, 39 predicted proteins | sample HID1971I_E11MG_FD_108275 | JGI IMG/M metagenome (GOLD analysis project Ga0160464, IMG submission 108275) | Enriched millipede-associated microbial communities from UW Madison campus, WI, USA - HID1971I_E11 MG | ecosystem: Host-associated > Arthropoda: Insects > Digestive system > Unclassified ... | reverse complement strand
GGTTCGGCGGCGTGCTGTTCCCGCTCTATCAGCAGGTCGTGGGCGAGCTGCGCAATCATTCGTCGCGGCTCATCGTCCAGCGAGTGTGCAGCTATATCGCCAGCCAACCGGCGGGGGCGCATTCGCTGTCAGACTGCGCCGAGCTGGTGCAGGTGAGTCCGTCGTACCTGAGTCGCCTGTTCAAGCGGGAGATGGGCATCTCGTTTATCGAGTACCAGATGAAGACCAAGGTGGAGAAGGCCAAGACGCTGCTCAAGGAGACGGACTACAGCGTCGCCGAGATCGCCGAGCGGGTCGGCTACTCCGAGCGCAACCTGAACCGCGCCTTCCAGCGCTTCGCGCAGATGTCGCCGAGTCAGTACCGGCTGTCGCTGCGATGAGCGAGGGTGGCAGCTCACCCAGCTCGGACTTTCGCCCTGCGCTCGTCCACCAGACCAGTTCTCCCGCTCGTCCACCAACTCTAACGCTTGCCCTCGGCCTTATTCGGCCGAAAAGCTGGCCTTGCGCAGGCTAACGCTCGCCAGCGAGCTTATTTTGGGTAAATGGCGGCAAAAAGGGATTTCTCGCGCAAATAAGCGCCGTGGCGAGCGTAAGATTCGTCCAACGTGCAAAATGATGGAAATAAGTGCTGTGGCGAGCGTTAGAGCGGCAGAGGTCCTGTACGAGCCGCAATTTCAATGGCAAAGATTACAGAATACTAGATCACTAGATCGAATCCAGAGGAGGAATCATATATGGCATGGCAAGCAGGGGACACGAAGGTAGGCTTCATCGGCATCGGCGTCATGGGCAAAAGCATGGCAGGGCATCTCGCCAAGGCGGGCTATCCGCTGCACATCTATACGCGTACCGCTGAGAAGGCGCAGGCGCTCGTCGACGAGGGTGCGGTCTGGCACGATACGCCGGCAAAGCTGGCAGCGGCATGCGACGTGATCGTCACGATGGTCGGCTTCCCCAAGGATGTCGAGGAGATCTACCTCGGCGAAGACGGCATCATCGCTCACGCCAGGGAGGGCGCGTATCTGATCGATATGACGACGTCCAGCCCGCTGCTTGCGCAGCGCATCCACGAGGCGGCCAAGGCGAAGGGTCAGGCAGCGCTGGATGCGCCGGTATCCGGCGGCGATGTCGGGGCGCGCAATGCTGCGCTCTCGATCATGGTCGGCGCTGAGCCGGAGCACTATGAGCAGGCCTTGCCGCTGTTGGAGGTGATGGGCAAGAACATCGTCCGTCAGGGCGGTCCGGGAGCAGGGCAGCATACGAAGATGTGCAACCAGATCGCGATTGCCAGCGGCATGGTCGGCGTCTGCGAGGCGCTGGCCTACGCAGAGTCAGCTGGCCTCGATCCGAAGACGGTGCTGAGCAGCATAGAGAGCGGCGCGGCCGGCAGCTGGTCGCTGACCAATCTCGGTGCGCGCATCATCGATGACAATTTCGAGCCGGGCTTCTATGTGAAGCACTTCATCAAGGACATGGGCATCGCCCTCGAGTCGGCCCGCGAGATGGGGATGGACACGCCAGGCCTGGCGCTCGCCCACTCGCTCTACCAGCGTCTCGCCGAGCAGGGCTACGAGGACAAGGGGACGCAAGCGTTGTTCAAGATTTGGCGGTCCTAGAGTGTGTGATACATCCGGGGTTGCCAAATAGTGCAGAGCGTTTTAACTAAATAGAAGACAAGTGCCCTGATTGCAGTTTCTGCATAATAATCAGGGCATTTTTATGGCGTTCAGATGAGGGTGACCTAATGAAAGTGTCTCTTATATACGAGAGGGCATGGTAGACAATGCCCATGATTTTCGTCAGGATATGTAGAACAGCTGTATATCTCGCAATTTTAATCCCCCCATTTTCTTGAAAAGTATTGGAATAGTTTTTTCCTTGCTCTTACTAACATTTGAGCAACAGCCTGTTCGGTTATTTGTAATTGCTCTGCAATTTCGGCGTAAGACACTTCCTTAAAATAAAATAAACACAAAACTTTTCGATAGTTAGCATTTAACTGATGGAGAGCTTTATGAAGTGCTTCATTACGGATCTGTTGTTCTACTTGATCAGCAACTGCCATTTCTAAGGAAGAAGAGTCTAATTCATAGTTTAAAATGATATTGGGATCAACAACATGGCGATATTTCTTGTTTTTTTTTATAAAATCAAATGCTGTATTTCGCGCTACTTTCTTAATCCAGGCCTTTATATTGGTAGGGTCCTTTAACCTTGGGGCTTGCTCAACAACTTTCATAAAAGTCTCTTGCAAAACGTCTTCTACTAACCCATGATCTTTGAAGAGCAAATAGATATCATGATAGATCAATTCTCGATATGAGAAATAGATTGATTCTTGAGATGAGGTGTCCAACTGATGGAAGTTGGTTCGTAATAATATAAGCCAAGAATCCATATGAGTGCCTCCAATATTTTAATCTTATATATTCTAAATGACTGTTTAGTTAGAATTTATTTTGCATGGCTCTGCTCTTTCTTTTATCATCAAGAACTTCTGCAGGCAGCTTTGACAGACTGACAAAGAGTACGATAAATGATACGATATTTTTTTGATTTGATTTAATCCTGATTATACTATTTTTGTTGTCTTATTAGAATAATATTTCCTTTTTAGAGAAAACTCTTTCTTTTTTGATTTAACTACATCCTCTCCTTCTTATCAGTGGTTTTTAGATTTTAGAGTTTTTGAAGAAGTTTTTCGTCATGTTTTGGGGGGATATGTCGTTTAGATAGTAGATTGGCTCTTTTGGTTTATATTACTTTTGAGACGCCCTTATTTCTTTGAGGCAAGGGACAATCTAGAGACTTAAACCTTACGTAAATTTCTTTGCCATAAGAAGATTGGGTTCCTCGTCATTAAATCTGGGAGGTGGGTTCTGTTATATGGTTGATTGGAAGGGCCAATCTAATAAATTTTAGGAGGTCAACCACATGAAAAAGTTCAGCAAGCTTACTGTGTCGGCACTACTCGTACTGAGTATTGCTGCATTGCCGATTGTTTCCGTATCAGCGCAAATTGACCAAGCAGCGAAAGGGAAACTGGAACTTTTTGCTCAAAAATTGTCCACTACTAACACAACTGTGTTCAATCATGACTATAACAATAGTTATGATAAAAGTTTTTTTGGCGGCATTGTAAAAGGGAAATTTAGCAAAAACACTCTTTTTTCTAATGCGACTGCAAACACTGAGATTAACCTGGCTATCGGAATTGACGGTTATGCAACAGTAACTCTAGTTGGTGTTGATGGAATAAACTATAAGAATAGTCAATTCGGCTCGGATATTGCATGGCTATCCTCTGGAAACGCAAATGCTGGGAGTCAAGCTTGTTATGCAACATCGCACAATTCATCGCGAACGATACGTAATTCTGGTGATTACTACGGCTATGTGGCCCAGTCAAGTACCTACTAGACTCCATCATTTGTTGTTAAGTAATTAATGGAGTGCTTGGCATTGGAAAAAAATATAGGTATCATATAACAAAATCAAACTCCCCGCAGCTTGCTGCGGGGAGCGGAATTTTTTGTTGAAGATTTTAAGTAAAGGCAGAACGAACTTGGATTCTCCCTGATTCAGAGACTTTACTAAGATATAGAGACGAGGTGACGGCATGTGAAACCATTAATTCTAGTTTGGTCACGAGTCAAGCAGTATATGCATACAAACCCAGGTGCTTTCTTTTTTTATTTATTTAGTTCTGTAGTGTGCAGTCTGATTTTAATATATGTCTATGGAAATACGATACCAGCTTTGAAAATTATTAAAGGTGATGCCTCATTTTACAGATCCTATAATATCAGTCTACATGAAACAAAGGATTTTGACATAAATAATTTGAATACATTAGTTGAAAATTGGCCTTTCACGGAAGACTTGCAAAACCCAAGTATTTTACTGCAAAAAAAGTGGGATAAAGAAAATTTTCCGGATGTGAATTTTACTGGATATCAATATGTAACTCCAATGGTTGAAGCGGAATATCATAATCAAATTCATTTGTTCGCGGTCCAAGGCCGTGTACAGTTTAATGATGCCGATTCTACAATGTCTAATCCTCCTGTTATTGTACCTAGCGAATTGCCGTTAAAGGATTATAACGCCAAGATTTTTCATATTGGTGACTATCCTTATCAGGTCATAGGGCGGCATTCGGGCATTTTCTCAGTCGTTATACCAGTACAGAATTTTCTCCAGCAGATCGAACAACCAGATTTAGTTGTTATACGTTTGGACAAAGTTGTTAATAACATGCAGCTGCGAAATGAGCTTACTGCCTATTTGCAGAGCTATTTTCCAGAAGCCTTTATCCAGCCTCCTTTTTATAATGGTTTAAATCCGACTGAGACCAATATTGTAGCTGCGCTGCTGGCTATTTTATATGGACTGGCACTCTCGTCTCTCACATTTATAAGTAAATATCTCTTTGAACAAAACCGCCAATCTAATGAAGTCTATCGTTTAGCCGGCAGTTCTAAAAGGCAATTAGCACGGATTACCCTGCTAGAAAGTGTATTTTTAGCTACTGTCACCTTGGTAATCGCTTTTGGTATCCACAGGCTCTTATATACGCCAGTATTCGTCGGTCTGAACCTGAGCCCAGACATCGTGTATACAACCGCAGACTATATACGTCTAACCTTAATTATTATTGGGGTAACTGCTTTGCTTTATCGATTGAATCAGCGAGACTTGACACGAAGCTCTACGATTACAGACCGCTTCTAACCTTACGAACCGTAACCCTAAGTATAGGAATGAAGTTAAGATCAAACGTGATTCTATAGGAGTGGGAGGTAGTCGGTTTGAAACAATTTCGATTAGTCTGGCAGTCATTGAGTCAGATTAAGGGAGCAGCGCTGCTACTGATGGTTGTCTTAACTCTGGCGCTGTTTGTCCTGACCTATCTTATCGGGCTGGTTCGTTATCAGTATTACTCGCAGACATTGCTTGAAAAGGCGGATATAAGTAATTCCGTCTATCTAAAGCTTGCTGTTGATGATAACAAGATGGCTCAAGACATGTACGGGACCTTCGCTACTTTTGCCAAGACGTATGAAGAGATAGCTGACTGGCCTGGGGTGGAAAGCGTAATCTCGATCCGTTCTTATGGCAGTGTGACAATCGATGGAGTCATCTATCAGATGCTAGTTTATAATGATGCTTTGCTCCGTCATTTTTCCGTCCCCGTGGATGGCAGATGGTTTCCAGAGGAACCGGTTGCTATGGACAAGCCGTTGCCCGTCGTATTAGGCGGAACAGGATTTTCCGATATAGATCCGGGCGATGTGTTGCCAGGTGAAAATACTCGAACACAAAAACCTATTCCTTTAAATGTATATGGCAAAGTAAAGTTCCCAGGCTATACCTTATCTTTGGGCAATGGTTCGACCATAATCTTATCGGATTATCTCCTTAGTGATAGACCTGTAATCCTGGTGAAAGATGAACCGTCCTTGAAGGCGAGGATGGAAACGTCTGACAAGTTAATGATAGACCAGAATGCTTGGGTTGTCTTTGAGAACGAGCTCCCAGAACAGCAGAAGGGTGTATTGCTGGAGCGGCTAAGTTCCTTTGGCTCTTATAATACGTATGAGGATATTGTAATTGCTAGCCGAGCACGACACATTGAACAATTGAAAGAATTGCTGCCCATTCCCTTATTCTTGTTTTTCAGCGCCTTCTCTTGTTTGTTCAGCATCTCATCTCTTTATGTCATGCGTAACGCACAAAACCAGATTCTGTACTTCTTCTGTGGTTGTAGTAGAAGACGGATGTTGTCTATTTTGAGTCAGGGGCTATTTCTAGTTTTCTTACCTCCGGCTATCCTAAATCTACTATTTATCCTTTTCTATCCAATGATCAGACAAACGAACTGGCTTAACCTGCATCAGGTGGTGCTCGATGGCACCGCGGTATGGCTTGTGTTACTCTTTCTGACCATGCTACTGGCGACTCTGCTGTTGCAACCTTTAATTATCAGTCGCCGATATACACCGATGCAACTCTATAGGAGGGTGTCTTTATGATCGAAGTGCATCAGATTACAAAACACTATCAATTGGGTAAAACCAGTTTCACTGCCTTATCGGATGTCAGTCTGACCATTGATTCAGGAGAGATGGTAGCCATCCAGGGTCGCTCAGGCGCAGGCAAAACGACGTTGTTCAACATATTAGGATGCTTGGATACGTTTGACTCAGGAACATATCAGTTGGACGGACGACAGGTTGACAGAATGAAGGATACCGAGCTGGCAGCTCTTCGGTGCCAAAAGATTGGGTTCGTTCTTCAGGAGTTTGCCTTGATTAATCAACAATCTGTACTTTTTAATGTCATGCTGCCGCTCTTCTTTGACAAAATAGCTTATCGAACTATGAAAATAAGAGCCATGGAAGCACTGGGTAAAGTAGGCATATCTGATTTGGCTCCCAAAAAGGCTAACCAGCTATCTGGCGGTCAGCGTCAGCGTGTAGCTATCGCCCGGGCTCTGGTTAATCAACCTGAGATTATTCTTGCCGATGAACCAACGGGAGCGCTGGATTCCAAAACAGCTGGTCAGATCATGCAATTACTTGCTGAACTTAATCAACAAGGTATCACCATATTAATTATTACCCACGACGACACGATGGCGGCTTATTGCCAGCGGAGGGTTGTTCTAGAAGATGGTAAGGTGACTGATGATCGACTTGTTTAATAAAAGTCTGTTGGCCTTTAGTCGCAAGATCACACAAGCTTTCGGGTGACGATTTAACTGCTTATTCAGGAGTTCTTCTAAACTGTGTGACTCTCATAGATAGCAATGCGGCACTTCCATAGTCGGCTTCACCTGCAGAAGACTCTGTAGTGAATAATGTTTTGAACTATGAATTAACCGCCAAGGATAATACACAAATAATTAACAGTCTCATTTTAGAGAATTATTCGGTCTAAAGACAGTCTGGTGTTTTACCGCTTGCTGCGTCCGTCGCCCGCAGCAGCCGAAACAACTGCTCCGAGGTGCCGCGCAGATGGGCGGCAGTCGTCGCCGGGTCCATCGCGGCCTCGAGCGACATTGGCCGACTCAGGATCGGGAAGTAGGCGCTGACGCCTTGCTCATGCAGCGCCGATGCTTCGGCGCTGATGCCGCCGGCCAGCGCGATCACCGGCACGCCGTGCCGCTGCGCCATTCGCGCGACGCCGACCGGCGCTTTGCCGCGCGAGGTCTGGCCGTCGAGCCGTCCCTCGCCGGTGATGACGAGCCGGGCATCGCTCAGATGACTCTCGATGTCCAGACGATCCAACACCAGCTCGGCGCCGGAGACGAGCGCTGCGCCGAGGAAGCCGACCAGCGCTGCGCCGAGACCGCCTGCAGCGCCCGCTCCAGGGATGACGGCGATGTCGCGACCAAGCGTCTGCTCCGCCGCCTCGGCGAAGCGGCGCAAGCCCTGGTCGAGCTGCTCGACCATGGCTGCGGAGGCGCCCTTCTGCGGCGCGAAGACGTGGGCCGCTCCCTCGGGGCCATAGAGCGGGTTATCGACATCGCAGGCGACGCGGAAGGTACAGCTCGCCAGCTCGGGCAGCGCGTCGGAGCTCTCGATGTGGGCGATTCGCTCCAGCGCGCTGCCGCCTTCCCCGACCGAGCCTCCGTCTGCGTCCAGGAAGCGGTAGCCGAGCGCTTGCAGCATGCCGATGCCCGCATCACTGGTGGCGCTGCCGCCCAGTCCGATCACGAAGTCGCGGCAGCCCTCCCGGATCGCATCGACGATCAGCTCGCCGACGCCCCGCGTCGTCGTGCGCGACGGGTCGCGCCGATCTCTCGGTACGAGCGGCAGACCGCATGCGGCAGCGACCTCGATGACAGCGGTCTGGCCGTCGCCAGCGATGCCGTAGACCGCCTCGACCGGGTGACCGAGCGGGCCGGTCACCGACACGGCGCGCAACCTGCCGCCGCTGCCGTGGGTGAGCGCTTCGACCGTTCCTTCGCCGCCGTCAGCGAGCGGCAGCACCACGGTGTGCGCGTCCGGGTAGACCGCGCGGATGCCTGCGGCGACCGCTTCGCCGCTCTCCGATGAGGAGAGACTGCCCTTGAAGGAATCGATGGCGATGACAACCTTCATCCAGATGACCTCCTAATGTCCGATATTGACGTGTTTGTACGCCAGTACCTCTATTATAACGAAACCTGAGCGTCAGCGGATTGGTCGGCATGCCAAAGATGAGGCGGTTGATCTGGTCAGAAGACCAATATCAAAAGGGCCATTTGGTCCCGGCGCTACCTTGGGGCAATCTCTCCCGCCACTGACATGAAAAGAGGCCCATCCATCGGCGATGGACGAGCCTTAGTCAGTCGGATCGAGTGCCGTCGAGCATCAGCGCGATGTACAGCTCAACGGAGTCGACATAGCGGCGGGGGTCGAGGCCGGTCTTGCGAGAGATCTTGTCGAGGCGGTACTGCAGCGTGTTTTTATGCAGGAACAGCGCTGCTGCGGCAGCCTTGAGCGATAGCCCATGCGCCTGGTAGACGCGGAGCGTCTCGCGCTCCTCCGCGCTCAGCGTGCCAAGACGCTGCTCCGCGTAGTCGCGGCGCTGCGCTTGCGGCAGCTGCGAGAGCAGCAGGTCCAGACCAAGCTTGCGGAACTCGCAGACGAGGTTCTCGTCGTTGCGCGCCTGCTGCAGCGCCAGTTGCGCATGGCGGTAGGAGAGGGCGAGCTCGCCCCACGGCTGCAGGCTGCCGATACCGGCCCGCAGTCCATGACGCGCCGCGAGCTCGCGGACATGCCGAAGCATCGCTTCGTAGCCATGCTCGGGCAAGAGTATGGCGTAACGATCCGGGAACAGGTAGGCGTAGAGCGGCGTCTTGGCCGCCGCCAACAGCCCGTCCATCCAGACGGCCGCGCTTCGCCCTGCCCGTCCTCGCACCTGCGCCCGCTCACTCCTCACTTCACCATCTCGCGCTGTCGTCACGACCGCCCGCTCATCCTCGTTCATCATCTCGCCCGCCGCCTCCTGGCCTGGCTCCGCTTCCGCCTCGCCCCGCAACGTCACGACCAACACGCACGCCTGCCCCTGCGTGGGCAGCCCGTACCGCTCCAGCAGCTCGGGCAGCGACGCCGCGTCGCGCCCCTCGCCGAACAGCAGTCGGCGCACCGCCGCATGGCGGTCGTCGTCCGCGCTCTGACGCGTCTCCGAGAGCCGTTGCTCCCGGATTAGCAGCTCGGCGATCTTGGTGAGCAGGTTGGCGAGCGGTCGGCACTCTCGGGCCTCGCCGGCGATGCCGATGACGCCGAGCGGCTGGCCGTCGACGACGACAGGACAGTTGATCCCTGGCCGCGAGCCCTCGTAGAGCGTCGTCGCATCGACCTCTACCATCTCGCCGCGGGCGAGCGCCTCGAGCGCCGCCGCATGGCGCGTGCCGATCCGCTCGGGCGTCGTGCTGGCGGCGATGATGCCGTCGGTGCGGATGAAGTTGACCTCATGCCGGATCACCTCCTTGGCCGCTTCGACGATCCGGAGCGCGAGCGCTTCCCCTATGATATCGTAATCCGCCATCGCCTCGCCCTCCCGCCCTGTAAGTTTGTGCCTAGTATACAACAAAAACAAGCCTCGCGTCTCCGCAGAGAGGCAAGGCTTGTCCTCAGCTTCTAGCATGCTCCCTAACAGCGCTGGATCATGATTGGGAGAAGCCGAAATATTCGTTGAGCGCATCCACAATAGCTTGCGCAATCTTCTGCTGCATCTCGTCCGTGAACAACGCGGCTTCCTCCGTCGGATTGGAGATGAAGCCCGACTCCAGCAGGACCGAGATCATCTGCGTATCCCGCAGCACCTTGAAGCTGGCTTGCTTGACGCCGCGATCCTTGAACCCTGTTGCCTTGAGCAGATGCTTGTGCATCACTTGCGTGAATGCCTTGCTCGCTGCTTCATAATAGTACGATTCGGTGCCGCTCGCGGACGGCGAGTTTTCCACCGAGTTGGCGTGTACAGAGATGAAGGCGTCGGCACCCAGCCGATTGGCGATCGGGCCGCGCTCGCCCAGCTCGATGAACGTATCGTCATCGCGCGTCAGGACGACCTCCATGTTCGGGTCATTCTGCAGCAGCGCCTGGATTTTGAGGACGACGGACAGGTTGAAGCCCTTCTCCTGGGTTTTGGAATAGCCGATCGTACCCGGGTCCTTGCCGCCGTGTCCGGCATCGATGACGATCAGCTTCTTGCCGGGCGTAAGCGGCGGGAGCTCGGGATCGATCACAGGCGGCGTCTCTGAGCCGGTGCCCGGCGTGACGGTGCTGCCGTCCGTACCCGGCACTGTCCCGTCCGTACCCGGGATGCCCGGAGTAGTCTCGCCTCCGGTAGCCGGATCAGGCGTCGTGCTGCCGGTCAGCTCGACGATGACCTCATTGCCTGCGCCGCGCGTCACCTGATATGGCGTGGCGCTGCTGAGGTCCATGACGATGCGTACGGTTGACGGATTGCTGCTGAACAGAGCATAGCGTACATTGGCGATCTCGGACGCATTGGCGGTGGTGACGACACCCTTCTGCCCTGCGCGCTCCTCGAGCGTGCGCGACAGGCTCGTCCCGGGCAGATCGATGACGATCCGGTCGGGACCGCTCATCGTGAATACCTTCGGCTCGACCTTGCCGCCGACGGCGATCGTCAGCTGCCGACCGTCGACCCGGATATCGTCTACTGTGATACTAGGCGTCTCGACGACTGGCGGAGCCGGGCGATTGACTTTGGCGGTCTTCGTCGCGGCGTCCCATTGCACGCCCATGCCCATCTGTTCGCTGACGAAGCGGAGCGGCACGCCGGTGACGCCCTTCTTGAGCGCTGGCGCCGCCAGCAGCTGCTTCTCCTCTCCGTCGACGTAGGCAGTCTTGCTGTCGATGGTCAGACGGATCAGCCGACTCCCGTCCGAGATGTCGATGCCGCGGGTGGCCGCGTCCCAGTTGACCTGGAAGCCGAGGTTCTCCGTCACGACGCGGATCGGGATGATGACATTGCCGTCCTTAATCTCGACGCTAGCGCCGCCGGACAGCTCCAGCTTCTTGCCGTCCACGACGATCGATGGCTCGGCTGCGGCTTGTACGATCGTGGGGAAGATCGCCAGGACGCAGGCCAGCATCGCCAGCAGACCGATGTGTTTCCATGCTACACGCATACCTACATAATCCTCCGTTCCTTCTTGCTTTTAGTCTTGCTCCTATGTACATGCAGTTAACAGATTAGACGCCAATCATCGCCAAATGTTGCGGCGGGGCAACACGGCAAAGCGTCGCAATCGACAACGGAAGATAAAGGAAAACACGAATATGTCTCTATTCTAGCGGATTTTGCGAGAGAAAGGGAGAGTTTTATGAAGTTTTTTTAATGTAGAACGGAGGAATGTCGAATCGTCAGAGGGGGAGCGCATCAGGACTTGCTCCAGATGCGCGTGTTGAGATCGAAATGCTCGATTAGCGAGAAGAAAAACAGCAGCTCCTCATAGATCTGCTCCAGCTGCTGCCGGGTCGGCCGCCGCACCGACGGCTCGAAAAAGCTGGCGCTAGTGGAGATGGCAACGTACATTCGCGAGCCGACGAAGGCAAACTCGACCTTCTCGTCGTGCCAGGACTTGAATGCTAGCACGCGCTCGATGAAGTTCGGCGAAAGCAGATAACGCGCCTCGACCTCATCCGAGGTGTTCGTGTCGAAGTAACGGTTGAACTCGGGATGCTCCAGGTCGATATTGACCATCTTCGTCTTGGAGAACAGATTGGTGAGGTTGTTGCTCAGCTTGTTGAAGAAGCCGCTCGTGCCCAGCCAGCCATTGGCGAGCAGCAGCGTGACGCCCTGGAAGGACTTGTGGAAGTCGGCGACGAACAACACGCCTTCGAATACAGTGACATGTCGAGTGGACGTGTGCCCCTTGCTGTTGGTGCTGCGTTCGATCCGCACCAGCTCCAGCTCGGAGAGCTCGAAGTCGGTGAGGCCGAGCCTGCCCTGGATCAGGTCCTCGCCGGATATCTCATCGATCCGCTCGGTGAAGAGCAGACAGTTGTCGATGTGAGCATCGCTGATCCTCTCATCGGGGTGATAGGCCCATGTGTATCTGTACTCTGGCGTCTCATCTGGCAAGCGGCACAGCTCGATCAGCTCACGCACGGCGCCCCTGACGATCAGCTGCTTGAATTGCTCCCGATAGGCGGCATAGTGGCGGCGCATGCGGACGATCATGACGATCGCCGCGACGACCGCGACTATGCCGGTCACGGCGATCGCTTCGGGCATCCTCGTCAGCAGGCTGGCTGCTGTGCCGACGATCGCTGCGAGGATCGTCAGGATGCCATTGCGGAACGTCAGACGGTAGGCGAGCCGCTCTCGCTCCAGCTCCGGCAGGCGGCTGTGAAGCGCAGCGACGACTTCTTGCTTGGAAGGAAACATTGGTTAACCCCGCAGGATGGAGCGCAGATCGACATCTTGCTTTTTGGCCGCGTCGACCTCCAGCAGCTCCTTGCGACTGAAATTCATCATCCCTGCCAGCAGATTGAGCGGGAACATCTCGATTAGCGTGTTGTACCGGGTGACGCGAGCGTTGAAGGTGCGTCGGCTCGCCGACAGCTTCTCCTCCAGATCATTGATCGTCTTCTGCAGATGGACGTAGTTGGCGCTCGCTTGCAGCTGCGGGTACGCCTCGGCTTGCAGCCGCAGGCCCCCGGCCAACTGCTCCATCTCCCTATAGACCTGGATCTTGTCCTCGTCAGAGCGGGCGACGGCTGCTTGATTGCGCAGCGAGGTGACGGCCATCAGCGTCTCTCGTTCGTGATCTGTGTAGGCAGATACCGCTTCGGCGGCTTGGCTGAGCGCATCGAAGCGCTGCTGCAGGAAGACGTCAATCGCGGCGAACGCCTCCCGCACCTTGTTGCGGGCTGAGACAAGTGTGTTATAGATGACGATCACGCCGAGCAGCGCGACGCCGGCGAGCGACAGTGCAATAATCATGATGCTCATAACCTCCTTCAGATCGATCCGATCGACCGATGCGTATACCTTACATACGTCTGAAGGCGATAAAGGTTACATAGAGCGCTTAGCGGGCGTAGACTTTGCGTTGATGAAAGGAGAGGGAGCGGTAGCGGGCGGCAAGCTGGCGCACGCGTGCCGGCGAGAGCTCGGAGGGGCGAAGGGAGAGGCTGCGATTGCGCGCGGGCTTCAGGATCTGCCGTCCAGGGCTGCTGTAAAGGTGGTAGTTGGCATAGGTCTCGAACTCGGAGAAGGCGAACTGCTTGTTGAGATTCATGCTGCCGAGGATCGCCCGGTACCAGCTCTTGCCGTGACGGGCCTCGATCGTCTGCTTGAGCCGACGGACCTTGGCGGTCTCGAACAGCATATAGTGGGTGACGAACGAGGTGCGAGCCGGCTCGCGGCCGAGCAGCTTGCGGTAGGTGACATAGTATTCGGGCTGGCTCCAGTTGCGCGTGTAAAAGATCGTCTTGCCATCAGGCGTCAGGAAACGGTGGGGTCGGATGAGGATCGTATCCGCATCGATGACGAGGTAATGGGAGGCAGACACCAGCTTGGCGCCCCCCAGCTTGAGGAGCTGCTGGTATAGCCAGCCGGAGCGTTCCCAGCGAGCCGACCGGTAGCGGATATCGCTCTTGGTGATCGGCAGCACGCTCCGTTCGTTGATGAAGGAGCAGCGCTGGTCGGCGCATAGCTTGCGCATGCGCGGGGTGTCCGGGGCGACGATGAGGATGCGCCCGATCGGGTGCTGGACCATGGTCCGTACGCTGTCGATCACGCGCGGCAGCGTGCCCAGATCTTTTTCGATCGCGGGGATCAGCACATCAATAACAGGCAGCGGCACACTCTCACCTCCATAGCTCAGATAGGTAGCTTCAGAGAGCAACATATGCTGGCCCCGATGCAAAGGTGAGCAAAATAGTCAGCTATCCGATGTCCAGAGCGTCCTCGTCCGCAGAGGCCGCCTTGTCAAAGCGCGCCACCCGGTTGCGTCCGCTCCGCTTGGCTGAGTAGAGCGCCTGATCCGCCTGGGCGATCAACTGGGCCAGCTCTTGCTCGTCCACGCGCGAGCAGACGCCAAAGCTGGCGGTCATAGACAGCATGCCTTCTGCGAGAGGCAGAGGCGTCGTCTCGATCGCGGCCCGCAGCCGCTCGGCCAGCAACGCAGCTCCCTCGGGCGGGATGTCCGCGACGGCCAGCACGAACTCTTCGCCGCCGTAACGAGCGAACAGATCTCCGCTCCTCAGCAGGCTGCGGCACACGGTCGCGACATGGCGCAGCGCCGCATCGCCGACATCGTGGCCATGGCCGTCATTGATCTGCTTGAAGCGATCGATGTCGAGCAGGATGACCGTGTACGGCGCATCCGTTGCTATCGCCGCATCTAGCTTGCGGGAGGCCAGCTCCACGAAGTGCGAGCGATTATACAGCTCGGTCAGGCCGTCCGTGGTGGCCATCCGCTGCAGCTTGTCATGCAGCGTCGTCTGCTCGGTGACGTCGATGAAGATAATCGTCCGGCCGATCAGTTGGCGATGCCGGTTCAAGAGCGGCGATACCCGTACCTGGTAATGCCGCAGCTCGTCTGACAACATCCGCTGCAGCTTATGCTCCTGCGGCTCCAGGGCGGCGGGGTCGTCCGCATCGGGGATCGACTGCTCGATGTCGGGCACGACCAGGATCGAGACGGGCTTGCCGATCGCGCCTTCCCCCAGTCCAGGCAGCAGACGAGCGGCAGAGCGATTGAAGTCGCCGATCCGGCCATCCCGGTCGAGTACAAGCACGGCGTCGCGCATATTCTCGAATACCCGCTCGCGGGCGATCGGCGATACGCGCAGCATGCCCGTGGAGAGGATCGCGAAGATGTACAGCGTCGAGGTGAGGCTCATAATAATCGGCACGGGGTCCATGCCCTGGGGCGTCAGGTCGAGCAGATAGACGAGCGCGCCCAGCATCGGCACATAGAGAGAGACGAGCACGGTCGCCATCTGCAGTCGATACGTGCGCCGCCAGTGTCGGATCAGGACGACGCCGCCGGCGAGCAGACACGCGAAGGTGAAGCTGCCATGCACGATATACCATCGGCCGATGACGACATCGATCATCAGTCTCTCCGTATCCGTTCGGGGGAAGATGGCCTGGTAGAAGAGGCCATGCAGGTCGTTGCTTGCGACCATCACACTGGTGATGACGGGGATGGCGAAGAGAGCGGCCTGCACCCGCCGGGTGAGGTGACGCTCGAGATTGACGTAGTGGAAGGCTAGCATAAGCGAGCATGGGGCGATATAGGGCATGCCCAGATATTCGACGGCGATCCACAGCTTGGCCTCGGCGATCGATTCGCTGGCGAGCTCGAAGGCGAAGCCAAAGGCATAGACGCTGCTGAAGATGCACATCCAGACGAAGGTGCGGATACCGGTAAATTGCGTTTTGACCGAGAGCGCATAAATGACCAGCAGCAAATGAAGCACGCCGGATATCGAGACGATGACAATGTAGTTTTGAATAGCCGAATCCATGGCTCGCACCGCTCCATCGCAATAGGAATGGCCAAACGTATGCAGACAAACTGTCAGAAGCCTGAGCTTGATCGTTTGGGATGTGTCTATGGTATCATAATTGTCCGAGGCGAGGAAGAACGCGCCGGCGAACAGTGGAGAAATTTGTAAATCGAATCTCGATAAAGAAAAGAGTAGACATTTCCCTTCGCTTTTGTTACTATAAAAAAGTAATTAACATATAAAAAGATTCGATCATCAGGAGGAGAAACCTTTACATGGCACAAGTTCTTTTCATTAAAGCAAATAACCGTCCGTCGGACCAATCGGTCACTGTACAGCTGTATGAGCAATTCCTGAATACCTACAAAGCGAACCATCCCGACGATATCGTAACCGAGCTGAATCTGTTCGAAGCAGATCTGCCATACTATGATAATGATATGATGGCCGGATTGTTCAAGCTGGCCAAAGGCATCGAGACGACGCCTGAGGAGCAAAAAGCAGCCGACCTGTCCAACACGTACCTCGATCAATTCCTGGGCGCGGACAAGATCGTCCTGGCGTTCCCGCTGTGGAACTTCACGATTCCTGCGCAGCTGGTGACCTATCTGTTCTACCTCTGCCAGGCAGGCAAGACGTTCCAGTACACGGCTGAGGGACCTGTCGGTCTCGTAACCGACAAAAAAGTCGTCCTGCTGCAAGCGCGCGGCGGCATCTACAGCGAGCAGCCAATGGCGTCGATGGAGATGTCCCTAAACTACGTGAAGACGATCCTCGGCTTTATCGGCATCACGAACCCCGAGGTGCTGGTCGTCGAAGGCCACAACCAACTGCCTGATCAAGCGCAAGCAATCGTCGGCGAAGGTCTGAACAAAGCGCGTGAGCTTGCTGCAACATTTTAAGTTTCATTGATTTGTTATTGCTATATGCCCCTCGGCCTGCTTCCTCGGCCGGGGGCTTTTGATTATATACATATCATATATAAGATTTACGCAGCTAGCTAGCTCCTCCCTTCAACGCGAGCGCTCCAACGAAACTTTTGGACGTTCCGGCGTCTTCCCGCTGTACGTCCACGGACCGCTAACGAAGCCAGCTGGCCCGTATTTTGCTATGAGGGATTGCCTCTTGAAGACCGGTATCAATGGGTGTACAATAGGGCGGTCAGCTACATATCGATGGAGGTATAACCGATGACGAGCAAGCGGCCCGAGACTGGGCAAGCGATCAACGAGCAGGAGCTGCTGGACTATCTGGTCGAGCACACAGGCGAGAAGGCGGAGGATATCCGGCTGGTCTTGCAGCATGAGCAGACTTATATCGAGCAGGCGGCGACCAAGTCGCGCGGCGATGTGGATATCGATATCGACGATCTGGTCGATTATATTGTGCAACGGCGCGACGTCAAGCTGAGCGAGCTGGCCGTGGACACGATCCTGGAGGCGGAGATGTCCTACTTGATGGATCGGGGCGTCGCAGGCTATCTCAACGACTGACGCAGCAGTCTACCTACGGAGGATGATACGAGTGAACCAGCCAGTAAGAGTAACGATCTGGAACGAATATCGGCATGAGCAGAGCAACCGGGCAGTACAGGAAGTCTATCCCGAGGGCATCCACAAGGTGATCGGAGCGGCCTTGCCGGCGCATCATACGGTCGCTTATGCGACACTCGACGAAGAGCAGCACGGACTGACCGAGGAGCGGCTGCGCGAGACTGACGTGCTGCTGTGGTGGGGACATATGGCGCACGGCGAGGTGAAGGACGAGATCGTCGAGCGCGTCTATGCGCGCGTGCTCCAGGGCATGGGATTGATCGTGCTGCACTCCGGGCATTTCTCCAAGATCTTCAAGAAGCTGATGGGCACGACGTGCGACCTGAAGTGGCGCGATGTCGGCGAGAAGGAGCGGCTGTGGGTCGTCAAGCCAGGTCATCCGATCGTCCAGGGCATCGGCGAATATATCGAGCTGCCGCAGGAGGAGATGTACGGCGAGCACTTCGACATCCCGGCGCCGGACGAGCTGATCTTCACCAGCTGGTTCCAGGGCGGCGAGGTATTCCGCAGCGGCTGCTGCTGGACGCGCGGCAAGGGCCGGATCTTCTACTTCCGCCCGGGTCATGAGACGTTCCCGACGTATCACCATGCGGATGTGCAGCGCGTCATCGCCAATGCGGTAGACTGGGCTGCGCCGCTCGAGACGGCCACGCCGGTGTACGGCAACGCCCAGCCGCTGGAGACGCTCTAATGACAATGAGTCTTCGTCGACTGTCGGTGCCTCAGCTGATGCTGCAGTCGCTGAACGGAACGCTATTGCTCATCTGGCTCATCGTGAGCCTCTCCTCCTTCAGCGACTATGAACTCTCGTTGTGGTTGCTGCTGTGGCTGCCGATGCCGGCCTTGACGATCGCCTCGTTCATGCGGGCAGTGGCTGGCCCGGCGGCGACAATCTTCGGCCGTCTCATCCATATCGGCCCGGTGCTCTGGGTGCTGCTCAGCGCGCTGTTGCTGCTCTCGACCGGGGAGCCTCATTACGAATAATACGCGACTCATACGCGACGAAGAATCCCGTTCCCTTGCTTGGGGGACGGGCTTTTTCGTCGCTGATGTCATCGGCTAATCTCCAGGGTCCTGCTTCCGTTCCATCGCCTCCTTAACATAGTCACGACCAGGGAGCTTGCTGTTGATATGGAGCAGCAATACGATGATGACGAGCAGCAGGAGTAAAATGAACCAAGCCAAGAAATCGCCTCCTACCGGGGTTTGGGATTCTTGTCAATTATACTCAACCGTGGAGGGCGAGTCAGCCTTTAAAGTTGTCTTTTGTACTACAACGTGTTATTTTAAATAATACACTAGTATTAAATAAAGGGGATTTCATCATTTGTCTATGCCAGTTGAACGAATAAAGACGACGGAAGCAGCGGCGCCATCAGCCAGGATTCGGCTTCTCGATGTGCTGCGCGGTTTTGCAATTTTGGGGACATTGGGCACAAATATTTGGATTTTTGCTTACCTGGGGGATCTGAATTATCTGTTTACCTTTCAAAATAGCGAGTGGTGGAACAGCCCGGAGACACTGGTTCGGCTGCTCTTCCTGGCGTTGGTGAACGGTAAATTCCTCGGGTTGCTGGCACTGATGTTCGGTGCGGGACTAGAAATGAAGTATCGGCAATCCCTCCGCAAAGGACAGCGTTGGCCGGGGATGTACCTTTGGACGGCGGGCCTGCTGATGCTGGAAGGTCTTATCCATTATACGCTGGTCATGGAATATGATATCCTCATGGGCTATGCCGCCGCAGCGGTCATCGTGGCTTATCTGGTCAAAGCGGGCGAGCGCGCGATGCGCAGGACGCTATACGGGCTGGGAGGCACGTATGCGTTGATCGTGTTATTGGTTCTATTCGCGCTCGGATGGGCAGCAATAACGGGGGCAGCCCTGGATATGGGAGATATGAGCGCGATCGTCGCTTTGTATGCTGAGGGCACCTGGCTTGAGCAAGTGCAGTACCGTCTGGCGAATATGCCTGAGCTGAGACTTGAGGTCATGCTGGCGCTTCCACTCAATATCTGTTTGTTTTTGGCCGGCATTTTGCTGATGCGCGTTGGCGCGTTCTCGCCGGGAGAGACCGGGCGTCGCTTGCGTCGAAAAATGCTTCGCATCGGCTGTTATATTGGCCTGCCTCTGAATCTGATGATTCTGGTGCCAGGCGGCGTATTCGACATCCCCTTGCGCTATCTCTTTGCGCCGCTGCTATCCATAGGTTATCTGGGGGCGATCGGCTGGCTGCTGGAGCGTTACGCGCAGCTTCCCGTATGGGAGTGGCTTGAACGGGTAGGCCGGATGTCGCTCAGTTGTTATGTCGGACAGAATCTGATATGCGCCTGGTTGTTCTATGGCTGGGGGCTGGGGCTCGGCGGGGCGCTCAATGCCTATCAGGTGATCGGACTGTGGGCTATCCTCGGCGTGCTGCAAATTGGATTTGCAGTGGTGTGGCTGCGCTTTTTCCGGAATGGTCCGATGGAGGCGGCGCGCCGGGCTTGTACGCCAAGGTCGTGAGGGCAACGGCGCAGTGAAGGAATGGGTAGAGATTCGTGTGATGCTTCGGGCGACCGGAGCATCTTTTTTGGTTTGTTATATTCCACGACAAGAAAAGCCCAGGCAGCAAATGTGTACCATGGCCTCGGTCTGGACAGACTTCCAAAAACCTAGAGCTGCCGCCATTCCTGGCTTCCGGGGACCGACAAAAAAGTCCCATTGAACGGAAAGTGCCGCAGAGGTCAAAATAGAAGAAGCAAAAGAAGAGAGATCAGGAATGACAGCAAAGCAAAAAAGTGATAGCCCTAGGCGTGGCTGGATAAGACGCTGTCACTGATGCCGTCGCTTCCCTATAATGAGAGAGTATATAAGGAGAGAACTCCTGGAGAGGGGCGTATACGCCAATGTTTAAGCGCTTACAAAAACAAGTGGAGCGACTCGCCGGCTGGCGTCATGCCAAGCGGGGCGCCTTTTACCGCAAAAGCTTGATCCTGCTCCTGCTCACCGCGAGCATCCCGGGGTTCGTCACCGGGGCATTCATCTATTGGTTCTCCGTAGCGGGCATCGAGCGCGATCTCAATGCGATGCATCAGCGGCAGATCGACGAACGGGTCGACAACATCGACGACCAGCTCGGCTATCTGGAGATGGATCTGTCGCACTGGGCGTTCAGCCCCCGTTTCGGCTATCCGCTGCAGGAGCTCGACTTCGTCTATCACTTCCAGGAGACCTGGGATATCAGCAAGTCGCTCGTCATCCTGCAAGGCTCGCATCCGCTCATCCAGGATGTCGAGCTGTATATCCGGCCGCTCCAGGAGGGCGCTGCGCCCGTGCTGTTCAATACAGGCTTCCACATGCTGAAGAGCGAGTTGCAAGCCCGTCCCTATGAGGAACAGATGGCGGACTCGCGCAAGATGTACTGGAGCAAGACGGGGCAGCGGCGGTCTGTCGACGGACTGGACCGCCGCGAGCCGATCCGGCTCGTCCATCAGATCCCCGGCGAGAGCACGCGCCCCTTTGGCGTCCTGACGATCACAGTCAATCAGGACAAGATGGTCAATCTGCTCAAGACGATGACCCCCTACAATGAAGGCGCGACATTCCTCATGGAGGGGACGGATCATGTCATCGTCTCGGACAACCGCGCCTCCTCGCAGGCGCTCTACAGCGAGCTGCGCGAGGAGGTGACGCGCCGGATCGAGACGGCAGGCAAGGATACGTTCCTGTGGGAGCGGGAGGGCAAGACCTACTCGGTCTCCTATGGCAGCTTCCTGCGGGTGGACAAGGGCTGGACCTATGTGTCCGCCGCGCCGGTGACGGCGATCACCGGTCCGGTCGTCATGCTGTCCAACACGATCCTCATCGTCAGCAGCGCCGGACTGATCGTCGCGCTCTTGCTCTCGTGGCTGGCATCGCTGCGCATGTACTCGCCGATCGCTCGGCTGATGCGGAGGCTCGGTGGGACCGAGGCGCCGCTGCGCGAGGTCGACGAATTTCAGTATATCGAGGGACGCTGGCAGAGCGCGGAGCATCGCAGCTTGCACCTGCAGGAGAAGCTCGACGACCAGCTGCCGCATCTGCGCTCGGGCTTCTTGCAGCAGCTGCTGCAAGGTCATCTGTACGCCTACAGTGAGCAGGACTTGCGCACGCGGCTGCAGCGCTACGGGTGGGAGACGGAGGGGCATCAGTTCCAGCTGCTGCACGTGCGCCTGACGGGCTACAGCCGGATGACCGAGCGCTTCCCGCGCGGCGACGAGAGCCTCGTCACCTTCGCCGCCGCCAATATCGTCGAGGAACTGACAGAGGCGGCCTTCGCGCGCTGCGATGTGATGAACTTCCACGATCTGTCGATATGCGTCATGATCGTCAGCGAGAGCGGCAGTCAGACGAGCGAAGCGCTCGAGGCGCTGGGCAGCCGGATGACGGAGACGATCAACCGGATCCTGCAGCTGCAGGTGACGCTGACGATCAGCCGCCCGATCGAGCAGCTGCGGCTGATCGCGGGCACATTCATGGAGGTCGAGCGGGCGTCGGGCTCGCGGCCATTCGTCAATCAGAATCAGACGATCCGGCTCGGCGATCTCGACGAGTCGACCGAAGCGCAGGCTGCTCGCTACCCGTTTGCGCTGGAGCTCGAGCTCGTCCAGACGATGCGCAGCGGACAGGGCAGCGCGGTGCGGGCGCTGGTGGATCGCTTCTATGAAGAGCTGGTCGCGTACCGGATGTCGGAGGTGCAGATCCAGCAAAGCCTGCTGCAGCTGCTCGGCTCGCTCCAGCACATGATGCTGCAGGCGGGGATCGTGCCGTATCAGCTGTTCGCCGGGGCCAATCTGTTCGAGGAGCTGTCGCAGATGCGCGATCCCGAGAAGATGGTCGACTGGCTGAAGGAGCGGGTCGCCCTGCCGTTCATCGCCGAGCGCGAGGCGCGGGCGAGCCGCCAGCTCCGCGAGGTGGTGGAGCAGACCGTGGCGCACCTGCAGGAGCACTACATGACGCCGGTGTCGCTGGAGTCGTGCGCCGACCGTGTCGGCGTCAACTCGTATACGCTCAGCAAGCTGTTCAAGTCGGTGACCGGCGTCAACTTCATCGACTACCTGACCGAGCTGCGGATCGCCAAGGCCAAGGAACTGCTGCGCGAGTCGGAGATGCAGATCAACCTTGTCGCGGAGGCGGTCGGCTACCAGCAGCGCTATTTTAACCGCATCTTCAAAAAACACGCCGGCGTCACGCCAAGCGAATATCGCGGTCAGGCGACCGGCTCCTGAGCCAGCCAGCCGGGGGACGCCTGCCGTCCAGAGAGCCGGGGCCCCTCGCTCTGCGCTGAGCATCGCTTTTGCCGCCCCAAGCGCATGAATCAAAAAAGTACCATCGCGCTCGAAAACCCAGGCGTGGCGCGGGCTGCGGGCATTACGCAAAAGCAGCAAAAAAGTGGAATTGAAGGCGCTCCCACAGTTCTGCAATACTCGGAGGCAGGAAGCAAATCCCGAATCACGACAGAAAGGAAGAGCCGATGGAGACGACCGCGCAAGCAAACAACAACCGCAAGGCGCAGCAGCCGCTGCCCGAACGGCAGAAGCGTCCATGGACCGCCCGGATCAAGAAGGACCGCTGGCTCTATGTACTGCTTCTTCCGGGACTATTGTATTTTCTCGTATTCAAGTATTTGCCCATGTGGGGCGTGCTGATCGCCTTTCAGAACTTCCAGCCGTTCCTCGGATTTTGGGAGAGCTCGTGGGTCGGGCTGGACCACTTTCGCAACTTTTTCGGCAATCCGGACTTTGTCCGGCTGCTGCGCAACACCTTTATCCTGGCCGTTTACGATCTCGTCTTTTTCTTCCCGGCGCCGATTATCGTCGCGCTGCTGCTCAACGAGATCCGCGTCGGCATCTTCAAGCGCTTCGTCCAGACGATGGTCTATGTGCCGCACTTCATCTCGATGGTTATCGTCGCCAGCATGACCTATGTGTTCCTGACGACGCAGGGCGGCGTGCTGCACGCGCTCATCCAGCAGCTGACCGGCCGCAGCTTCAACTTCCTGGCCGATCCCGACTGGTTCCGCCCGCTCATCATCCTGCAGATCATGTGGAAGGAGACGGGCTGGGGCACGATCATCTTCCTGGCGGCGCTCGCCTCGGTCGATGTCGAGCAGTACGAGGCGGCCATCGTCGACGGGGCCAGCCGCTTCCAGCGGCTCTGGCACATCACGCTGCCGGCGATCAGCGGCGTCATCTCGATCCTGCTCATCCTGCGTCTGGGCAACTTCCTCGACAACGGCTTCGAGCAGATCTTCCTGATGACCAACTCGCTTAACCGCAGTGTCGCCGACGTGTTCGACACGTACGTTTACTTTGTCGGCATCACGCAGGGCGCATTCAGCTACAGCACGGCGATCGGCCTGTTCAAGTCGCTCGTCGGTATCGTGCTCATCTTCGGCAGCAACTGGCTGGCCAAGCGGATGGGCAAGGAGGGGCTGTACTAGGCTCTCACCTATGAAAGGAGGAATCCCCTGTGCATTCGCGTCACGATACGCTAGGCGAGCGGTTGTTCGATGTCGCCAACTATTTGTTCCTGACGATCTTCGCCTGCGTCACGGTCCTGCCCTTCGTCTACATCATTGCCGGTTCGTTTACGACGGAGGCGGAGCTGGCTGCGCGGGACTTCTTCATCATCCCCCGCGACTATTCGCTGGCGGCGTACCAGTATATCTTCTCGTCGAATACGATCTTCCGCAGCATCGGCGTTTCGATCTTCATCACCGTGACGGGGACGATCACCAATCTGATGTTTACGCTGACGATGGCCTATGCGCTATCGCGCAAGGATCTGCTAGGGCGCAACACGATCATGAACCTGGTCATCTTCTCGATGCTGTTCAGCGGCGGCATGATCCCGTCGTACCTGGTAGTCAAGGAACTGGGCCTGATCGACAGCTACGCCGCTGTCATCCTGCCGGGCGCGATCAGCGCCTTCAACCTGATCGTCATCAAAAACTTCTTCCAGCAGCTGCCCCCGGGCCTCGAGGAATCGGCGCGCATCGATGGCTGCACGGAGATCGGCGTCCTCTGGCGGATCGTGCTGCCGCTGTCCAAGCCGGTCATCGCGACCTTTGGACTGTTCTATGCGGTAGGCCATTGGAACAATTTTTTCTCGGCGCTGCTCTATCTCAACGATCATACGAAGTGGCCGCTGCAGGTCGTGCTGCGCGAGATGGTCATGCTCTCGCAGCTGGCCGTCGGCGATCTGAGCAACATGGACCCGAACTTCGTGCGTCCGCCGGATCAGGCGGTCAAGATGGCGGTCATCGTCGTCGGCACGCTGCCGATCCTGCTGCTCTATCCATTCCTGCAAAAGCACTTCGCCAAAGGCGTGCTGCTCGGCTCGATCAAAGGGTAGCTTCGCTGCCCGCACGACATGCTGGCAGACCGGCAGCGTGGGCCGTCCCGGAAGGGAGGGCCGAGCCGCCGGCTTCCATAGAGCGACCGCAGTCCGACTCTGGCGGACTACTCTCCGTCCGCTGTACGCAGATCGCAGCGACGACGGCGACCCTGCATCAGTCCGGCTGCGCGGCGCAACAGGCTGTACTTGAGCTGTACATTATACGAGGGAGGTTAACAGATGAACAGACACACATTGTGGAAACGCAAGACGACGGGGCTGCTGAGCGCGGCGCTCGTCCTCGGCTTGCTGTCGGCGTGCTCCGGCGGCAACGGCGGCACGAATGCAGGAACCGGAGCCGGCGGCGAGCAGCCGGCCACGGGAGGGACGAACGGACAGGAGACCAATGGCGGCGCGCAGGAGCAGCCGCTCAAGCTGAGCTTTATGATCCCGGCCTTCGAGACCGACCTGCCAGGCAAAGACTCGCCGGTGCTCAAGGCGCTGGAAGAGGCGACGAATAGCGACATTACGATCCAGTTCGTGCCGAACAGCTCCTACCCCGACAAGATGAACATTACGCTCGCCTCCGGGCAGCTGCCGACGCTGATGGTCGTTGACCGCAACTCGGCGAGCTTCATCAACGCGGCGCGCTCGGGCGCATTTTGGGAGGTCGGACCTTACCTGCAGGATTATCCCAATCTGAGCCAGGCCAACCCGATCATCCTCAATAACTCCTCCATCGACGGCAAGACGTACGGCATCTACCGCGGCCGCGTGCTGGGGCGGATGGGCGTGACGATCAACCGCGACTGGATGGAGAACCTGGGGCTGTCGGAGCCGAAGACGATCGACGAGTTTTACGCGCTGCTCAAGGCGTTCAAGGAGGACGACCCGGATCAGAACGGCAAGGACGACACGTATGGCATCGTCATTACGAAGTACGCCGGTCCGTGGGACATCATGCAGACCTGGTTCGGCGCGCCGAACAAGTGGGGCGAGGCTGAGGATGGTTCGCTCGTGCCGGCGCATACGACGCCGGAATATTTGGAGGCGCTGAAGTTTTTCCGTCAGCTGTATGAAGAGGGACTCGTCAACGCCGACTTCCCGGTGATGGACCCGGCGGTATGGAACGACTCGATCATCAACGGCGAGGCGGGCGTGCTCGTCGACGTCGCCGACGCGGCCCGCCGCATCAACGACAAGATGCAGGACAAGGAGCAGCGGGATAAGCCGTACGTCGACGTGTTCCAGGCGCCGGTCGGGCCGAAGGGACATCGCGACATGCCGACCTCCGGCTATGCCAACGTCATCGCCATCTCCAAGTCGCAGGTGAAGACGGAGGAGGAACTGCGCCGCGTGCTGGAGTTCCTAGACCGGCTCAACGATGAGGAGATGCAGATGCTGCTCGGCTACGGCATCGAGGGGCGTCACTACGAGATGGTGGACGGCTACATCCATCCGCTGATCACGGCGGACGACGTGGCGCTCTCGACCGAGCTGCGCTCGATGAACCAGATGCTCATGTTCATCGGACCGGAGACGCCGACGCTAGAGTCGACCGAGATCAACGACAAGGTCAACGAGGTGCAGAAAGCCAACGAGGCGATCGTCGTCGCCAACCCGGCGGAGCCGCTCATCTCCGATGTATACGCCCAGAAGGGGCAGCAGCTCGACAATATCGTCAACGACGCCCGCATCAAGTATATCGTCGGCCAGATCGACGAGGCGGGCCTGGAGGAAGCGTTCCAGCTATGGCGCACCAGCGGCGGCGACGACTACATCGCCGAGATCAACAAGCTGTACCAGGAGGCGCAGGCTGCTGGGTAAAGGCAAGGGCAGCGCGATAAAGGCAATACATGCGGGATAACGCAACGACTGTGGATAAAGACAATGCATGCGGGATAACGCAACGACTGTGGGATACAGGCAACGATGCGTGAAACGATACGTGATAAAGGCAAGGCGGGAGGGCGCGGCGCAGGCTGCGCCCTTCTGACGGCTAGAGGAGGACGATAATATGAGTGAAACCGGGAAGGCGCAAGTCCCGGCGCGTCTGGGCACGATCGATATCTCGGGAGCGGGCGCGCGCTGCAAGATGCTGCTGGGAGACATCGACGGCGACGGGCGGATGGAGGTCGTCATGATCCAGGCCGACGGCGGCATCGATGACCGCTATGTGCCGCATCAGGTGCAGTGCGCCACCGCCTTTAGCCTCGATGGCGAGCTGCTATGGCAGGTGGGCGCACCTGATCCCGAGGCTGGCGGACCAGGCTCGGACTATCCGGCGCAGCTGTATGACATCGACGGCGACGGCTGCTGCGAGCTGCTGTGCGTGATGGACCGGCAGTTCCGAATCATCGATGGCAGGACTGGTGTCGTGCGCGAGGCGCGGGAGCTGCCGGACGAGCTGGCGCATGACTGCATCATCATCGCCAATCTGAGCGGCGGCGAGCGCGCCCGCGACATCATCCTGAAGGATCGGTACCGGCGGTTATGGGCGATGGACGCCGACTGGCGCCTGTTGTGGACGCATGAGGGCAATCCGGGCCACTATCCGTGGGTGCACGATATCGACGGCGACGGGTGCGACGAGGTGATGGCGGGCTATACGATGCTGAATCATGACGGGACGCCGCTCTGGTCGTGTCAGGACCTTGACGACCATGCGGACTGTCTCTGGATCGGCGATGTGCTCGGCGACGGGACGCGGCAACTAGTCGTCGGCGGCAGCGTCACCGTACTGTACGACTTTGCCGGGCGCGAGCTATGGCGTTATGACGGCTCCATCGAATCCCAGCATGTGGCGCTTGGGCGATATCGCAGCGACGAGCCCGGGCTGCAGGTAGCCGGACTGGACCGGATCGTACGCGGAGATCAGGGCGCGGCGAGCGGCCGCGACGGCATCTTCCTGCTCGACCGTTATGGTCGGGAGTTATGGAAGGAGGACCGGCAAACGAAGGGTTGGCTGACGATCATCGAGACACTGCGCGACTGGGATGGCGCGGCACTCGACTACATCCTCGCCTACCGACGGGGCGGCGGCGTCCTGCCTTCGCTGCTGGACGGTCACGGGCGCACCGCCTGGGCCTTCCCGGTCGACGGGTATGTCCAGTACGGCGACCTGACCGGGGCCGGGCGGACGCATGTGCTCATCTATGACGACCGGCAGGCGTCGATCTGGGCTGCCGAGCCAGGCACACTGGCGGCAGCGCGCCCCGGACAGCCGCTGCGACAGCCCAAGCGGCTCCATCATGCGACGCTTTATCCCGGCGGGGAGTATGGGGAGGTTATCTAGCGCAACGACCACGGACCTTCCTACGTATAACAAGTAAGGGAATACGAGGAAGGGGGCGTGAACCGATGGCGCGCTATGTGCTTTCCATGGTCGTCTCTGGTATGGTTGTGCTTTTCATTCCGATCATGATCTGGTACAGGATATGGGATAACAGTCGTCCCAAGGTCGGGCCGGTCGGCAACGGCCCAGTGGATCTGACGTGGCTCGACTTCTTGCCGGCGATCATCATTTTCTTCTTACATCTGGGGTTTCTGGTCTTGTGTATCGTCAAATTCCGCCAAGCCAAGTGGGAGGGGGAATGGTCTCCGGATAAGTAACAGGGGCCAGAAAAACATGAAAATAAGCAGCAAGAAGCAGCAGTCCATGACGTCGCGTCATGGGCTTTTGCTATTTGCTTTGTAGCACGCATCAGGAGACGTCGCGCACACGCAGGCCCCACACTTTAACATGGTAAAAAACGGGTAACGAAGCAAACAATTGCAGCTTGTCCCAATCGGGTCTGATCCTGATAATTAGAGATGCGTCAGGATAATGTGCCGAAGGGGGGCATGTCTCGATAGCAATTATGTAAGCGATTACTATATCATGTCAGTCAAAAGGAGAAGCTGAAGTGATGACAATGCAAGACCAACTGCCGGAGCATCTGCAACGCCAGCTCGCGGACAGCCAACTACTGTTCAGCTACCAGGCGGACCGGGTCGCCGACGGGAGCTTTGGCGTCCACTGGATCGCCGTTACCGCGCAAGGCGTCACCGTCTGGAAGGAGGAGGGAACGCCGATCTGTCGGCTCACCTTCCAGGAGATCAAGGACGCGCGCGCCGTTGGCGCGATCGGCGGGGGCGCGCTGATCGCCGATACATACGAAGGGCCAGTGACGCTGGTCCGATACACGGCGACGCTGACGCCGGTGTTCAACTATGCGGCCAAGCTGATCGGCGCGCTCGCCAAGGGAGAGGAGCCGCCGGCGATGTCGGAGCAGGATCGTCTGCGCCACTGCCCGAGCTGCGGCGTGCCGCTCCCCGAGTCGACGGCGATCTGCCAGCTCTGCGCCAATAATGGCAAGCTCGCGGTCCGGATGCTTCGTTATGCCAAGCCGTATCGTCTGCGGATGGCGGTAGCGGCCATCCTGCTCATCCTGACGACAGCGCTGGAGCTGATCCCGCCCTATCTGACCAAGGTGATGATCGACGATGTGCTCCAGCCTTCAGGCAGCGCCGATCTACTGCTGCCGCTGATCGTCGGACTGGGCGCGACGATGCTCATGATGGCGCTGATGCAGGCGGTGCGCGGCTACATCGGCGCGTGGGTCGGCTCCAAGCTGATGGGCGACATCCGGCGCGACATCTATGACGCGCTGATGAAGCTGTCGCTCGCCTTCTTTGACCGGCGGCAGACGTCGCAGTTTATCAGCCGGGTCAATAGCGATGCGGAGTCGATGCGGCAGTTCATGACCGATGGCGTCATGTATGTATGCGGCGAGACGCTGCGGATCATGGCGATCTTCGCCATCCTGCTGTCGATGGATTGGCAGATAGCGCTGCTCGCGCTGCTGCCGATGCCGATCATGCTGGTGGCCTCGATGAAGCTGTGGCCGCGGATCGGCCGCCTGTTGTATCAGCAATGGCGCTCAATCTTCCGGCTCAACACGCTGGTCGGCGATTCGCTGCAGGGCATCCGGGTGATCAAGGCGTTCGGCCGCGAGCGCGAGGAGACGAGTCGCTACGGGATGGCCAATGGCGAGGTGATCCGCAACAATGTCAGAACCGAGGGGATGTGGCAGTTTATCTTCCCGGCCTTCGGCTTCATCGCCGGACTGAGCACGCTGCTGATCTGGTACTCGGGCGGCGGCAAGGTGCTGGGAGCCGATCTGCAACTCGGCGTACTGATCGCGATGATCGCTTATCTGGGGATGCTGTTCGGACCGCTGCAGTGGTTCAGTCAGATGATCAGCTGGGCCGGCAATGCGATGGCGGCGGCGCATCGGGTATTCGAGATCATGGATACGCAGCCGGACGTGATGGACGTCTCGTCGCCGCGCTCGCCGGGGACGATCCAGGGGGAGGTGCGATTCGAAGGCGTCACCTATGGCTACGAGAAGCATCACCCGGTACTCCGAGACATCGAGCTGCATGTCCAGCCCGGCGAGATGATCGGACTGGTCGGCCACTCCGGCGCGGGCAAGTCGACGCTCATCAACCTGCTGTGCCGGTTTTACGACACGGATGAAGGCGTGATCCGAATCGATGGCATCCCGATCCGCGAGATCGCCCAGTCCGAGCTGCGCCGGCAGATCGGCGTCGTCCTCCAGGAGACATTCCTGTTCGACGGCTCGATCGCCGACAACATCGCTTACTCCAAGCCGGATGCGACGCCGGAGGAAATCATGCAAGCGGCCAAGGTAGCCAATGCGCACGACTTCATCGTGCGGATGCCGGACGGCTACGATACGCGGGTCGGCGAGCGAGGGCATAAGCTCTCGGGAGGGGAGAAGCAGCGCGTCGCGATCGCCAGAGCGATCATCCACGACCCGCGCGTCCTTATCCTCGACGAGGCGACAGCCTCTGTCGACACCGAGACGGAGCGGCAGATCCAGGAGGCGATCGCCCGGCTGATCCGGGGACGGACGACCTTTGCGATCGCGCATCGGCTATCGACGCTGCGAGGCGCCGACCGGCTGGTCGTGCTCGACAAGGGCAAGGTCGTCGAGGTCGGCACGCATGAGGAGCTGCTCGCCATGCCGGACGGCGTCTACCGCAAGCTGGTGGACGCCCAGCAGCAGCTATCGCAGATTAGAGGGGTGGGGAGCTGATGGAACAACATTCGGATCGTACGGGTCTGCTGGAGCCGACCGCGGTGTCCCTGAGCCGCAGCAAGGGCGGCGTCCTGTGCGGCGTCCTCGATGGCAAGTCCTATGCCGAGCTGGCTGTCTACCGGGCCTTCCCGTTCAGCTATCCGGACCGCTACATCTCGATCCGGACGGTGGAGGGGGACGAGCTCGGCATGGTCGGCGCGATCGCCGAGCTTGATCCGGAGAGCGCAGAGGAGCTGAGCCGGGAGCTGGAGCTTCGCTATTTCCTGCCGCGCGTAGAGCGGATCGAGCGGGTCGACTTCCGCTCCGATCTGTGGCTGTGGGACTTGCATACTCATCTGGGCCCGACCCGGCTGGTCATGCGTAATCTGCACGAGCATCTGCATTATGCCGGCGATGGCCGGATTATCCTGAGCGACCAGAGCGGCAAGCGATGCGAGATCGCCGACTGGCGGCGTCTCGATGCGCATAGCCGCAAATGGTTGTCAGAGCTTTTGTAAGGAACGAATACGACGATACCAAGGAGATGATATCTTTGCCAAGATGGATGAATGTGCTCAAAGTATGGCTGGTCTGTACGTTACTGCTGCCCTTCATCGCCATGGACAACCAGGTGGCCGATGCCTGGACAGGCACGGGGGTACCCAAGCTGCATGTCAGCGGCAAGCATCTGGTCAACAGCAGCGGCGAGCAGGTGCTGCTGAGCGGTTGGCATCAGCCGACCGGCGCCTACTGGACCTACCAGGACAGCCAGTACTACCTGAGCCGCAATGGCAACAATCGGCATGCCGCGACGCTGGAATATCTGAAGGACATTACCGATACCTTCACGGACACCTCGCCCAAGTACGGCAATGATCATGGCTGGTACATGAATCAGGTCCGTCTCTTCATCGACCGGCAGGATATGGGGGACGTCGCGGCCGGAACGTATAATTTCGCCGGATTGCAAGCGGTTACGCAGAACGTCATCATCCCGTATATCGCCTATGCCAAGACCAAGGGACTGTACGTGACGCTGGGCCTCGACTTCACGCTGCTCAACGACGAGGCGACAACCCAAGGCAACCTCGACAAGTTCAACCAGATCTGGGGCTATCTCGCCTCCCGCCCGGAGATCAAGAGCGCCGACAACGTCATGTTTGAGATCGTCAATGAGCCGGTCAAGTCGTTCGCCAACGGCCGCTGGGGCGGACATCCGTCGGACCCTGACTTCGTCGCCTTCTGGAACTCGCTGCGCACCTTCCAGAACTCGATCATCGCGACGATCCGCAATCAAGGCGCGGACAATGTCATCTGGGCGGCTGGCCTCGGCTGGGATCAATACTATCAGCTCTGCGCCTCGCATCCACTGACCGATCCGCTCAACAATCTGGGCTACGCTGTCCACTGGTATCCCGGTTATGGGGCCAACGACAACCTCTCGATCCTGCAGCAGCAATGGAACACCAACATCCAGCCTTGCGCCCAGAACTTCCCGATCAATATTACGGAGACGACCTGGTACAAATGGCTGCCCGGCGATTCGCAGTATTGGACGCTATTCGACGGCACCAACGCGGGCTTTGGCAAAAATACGAAGTCGATCTTTACTTCATCGGGCAATGTGAGCATCGCCATCCATATGAACGGCTTCCTGCTGGAGCCGGGACCGCGCAGCTCGTTTGCCGATCCGACGGCAGGCTTGAAGTATGACGGCAACGCCGCGAGGGACGGGATGGCCCGCTTCATCTTCGAATGGTATTACGAACGCGCCCAGACCGTACCGTGGAACGGCGTCTGGAACCGCATCACCTCAGGCGGCACCTACAAGCTGATCAATCGCGCCTCCGGCAAGGCGATCGATGTCCCGGGCGGCCAGAACACGAACCAACTGCAGCTGCAGCAATGGCCGGACAACAATGCAAGTGCGCAACAATGGGTAGCCACCGACATGGGCACCTCGACGAACATCTACCGACTGCGCAGCGTCAGCTCGAGCGACGGCAAGGTGATGGACGTCCGCAACGGCACGAGCAACAACAATGAAGTCATCCAGCTCATGCAGGACTTGACCAACAACGCGCAACGCTTCCGGCTGATCCGGCTGAGCAATGGCTATTACAGCATCCTCAACGTCAATAGCAACAAGGCGGTCGAGGTGGCGGGAGCCTCGGGCGCAGACGGAGCGAAGCTCCAGCAAAATCCGTATCGGGGCGATAATCATCAGCAGTGGCAGCTGGTCAGAATCGATGGTTAGATGAGGAGGAGGGGAGCCTGCCCGAGGAAATGCAGGCTCCTCTTTTGGCAGGTTTCTCGCCGCAAGCAGTTGAAGTTATAATAAAGCATGCGCTCTAGGGTGTGCGGACACGCCCCAGGCGCAACAGAGTAAAAGGAGGGTAATGATACAAAGAAATGCGGGTTGTCAGCGGCGGAATCGTTTCTGATAATTAAAGGTACGGACAGAGTTGACTGAGTTCTACTAAAGATGGAGTGATGCTGGCGCATGACATCTACACAGGTCATCAAGCTTGGACTCGCAATGCTGATGCTGCTGCCGGTGCTGGTCACCTGCGCGGACAACAGCCCAATGCAGCCGGAGACCGAACCGATCAGTTCGCCCCCTCGGGAGGAGGACGGCAACCCGGCCTTCGCACCCTATGAGCCTGCGATCGAGATCGGTATGGTCCGCGAGACGACCGATGCGCTGGAGGATATGGTCGCTGGTCTGCCGGGAGAGTCGCTGCTGGATAATCGCTGGACAAGACTGTACGAGGAAGAGCTGGGCATCCGGATTCGTTACGACTGGGTGGACAAGGGCGTGCTCTATCATCAGAAGATGGGGGTATCGCTCGCTTCGGGCGCGATTCCCGACGTCGTACGGGTCAACGCCCAGCAGCTGAGACGACTGAGCAACGCCAATCAACTGCAGGATCTTACGTATGTGTATGAAGCTTACGCGTCGCCTCTGACACGCGAGATTCTGAACGAGGAAGGGCCGAGCCCGCTCGATATGGGGACGATTGAGGGGCGACTGATGGGAATCCCGGAGACGAGCGGGTCGGTCGAGCAAGCGATGTTTATCTGGTTGCGTACCGATTGGCTGGAAGCGCTCGATTTGCAGCCCCCCACCACGATGCAGGAGCTTTTAGCGATTTCGGAAGCGTTTACAGAGAGGGATCCAGACGGCTCGGGCGCGAGCGACACGTACGGGCTGGGGATTGCCAGTCATATCTGGGACCCGGTTGCCGGACTGGTCGGCTTCATGGCGGGTTATGGCGCGTACCCGAACATCTGGATCGATGACGGCGACGGCAGGCTCGTCTACGGCGGCATCCAGCCGCAGGTCAAGGAGGCACTGGCTGTGCTGCGTCAGATGTATCTGGACGGTCAGATCGACAGCGAGTTTGGGCTCAAAAATGGCCTCAAGGTGCAGCGCGACATCGCCGAGGGACGCATCGGTCTCGTCTATGGCGAGCAGTGGAGCTCCTTTTTCGTGCAGCCGAGCCGCTCCGGCGATGCCAACGCGCAGTGGCAGGCGTTCCCGATCGTATCGGCTACGGAGGCCTTGCCTCGGGTGCCGCTCAAGGTAAGCCCAAGTCAGTTTTTTGCGGTGCGCAAGGGCTATGAGCATCCCGAGGCGCTGCTCAAGCTGTTTAATCTCCACCTCGAAAAAAACTGGGGCGAGACGGCCGATTACGAGAAGTATTACAGCACGCCGCAGCCGGTATGGCAGCTCTCGCCGGTGACGCCGTATCCGGGACGCAAAAATCTCGACGCCTATCGCCAGCTCGAGGAGGCAAGACAGACCGGCGACTTTACCCGCCTGCAGGCAGAGGCTCGCGCTATCCACAACAACATCTCGATCTACCAAGCCGGGGGCGGGGATAGCGAGACGGGTTGGGGGTGGGAGCGGACGTATGGGCCGGAGGGGGCGTTTAGCATTGTCGACCAGTATGAGCAGAATGGCCAGTTTTTGATGGACGGATTTGCAGGCGCGCCGACGGAGGCGATGATCGACCGGCAGTTTATCCTCTCCAATCTGCAGCACGAGACGTATATCAACATCATCATGGGACGCCCGCTGGCCGACTTCGACGCATTCGTCGAGGACTGGCACGCGCTGGGCGGCGAGGCGATCACGGCCGAGGTCAACCGCTGGCTCAGAGACCGCAACCGGTCTTAGGCGCGCTCGTCTGACCGCAGCAACGCCCAGGCAGCAGGCATCTGGCAATCTATTGGAGGCGGAATCTTGTTTAAATTCCCTGCGATCCGTTATCGCAAATCAATCTTCATGCGGCTGGTCGTCACCTATGTGCTGGTGATCATGCCGATCATCATGCTCGGCTTCTATCTCTATCAGTGGAATTACAAGAGCGCCAGCGAGGATATCTCCCGGGCGACGCATGTGCAACTGGAGCGCTATCTCGATGAGCTGCAGCGCGAGGTCGAATGGATGGGACTGCAGCAATTCGACATCCTCGAGGACGACAGTCTGAACAAGCTGGCGGTCATGTGGTCCAACATGGATGCTGCAGAGCGGCGGGAGCGGCTCAACTACGTTGCCAACCGTCTCACCTCCTTCAAAAACAGCAGCGCCTTCATCAGAGATATCTACGTGCATATCCGCACTATGGGCAAGACGGTCACGGCCTCGAATGGGATCAGCGACTTCGATAGCGAACGCTTCACGCGGTTTGATGTCGCCTCGATCCGCCGCGAGAACCGCCTCATCCGCTGGGGCGATACGCTGCATATGAGCGCGGCCAAATTCAGCGGCCGCCGGGCCGAGCCGCCCCTCTTCATCGTCCAGATCGAGCTGGATGCCGAGGGGCTGCGGAATTCGCTGCAGCAGGTGCATCTCTACCCCGAGAGCCGGGCGTTCCTGCTCTCCGAGCGCTCGGGCTTTGCCCTGACGAGCGATCCGGAGTCGGCAGCGATCGTCGAGAGCTATCTGGCTGTGCGCCAGTCGCCCCAAGCGAGTAGCGCGCTGCTGGAGCTGGAGGGCGTCCTGTATCGGGTCGATCAGGCCTACTCGGACTCGCTCGGGCTGACGATCGCGACGTATCTGCCCGAGGAGACGGTCCGGCGGCCGTTGGCCAAGTTCTATAATTGGGCCTGGATCTTCGCGATCGCTTCCCTCATGGCCATCGTCCTCATCTCATACTCGACGTACAGGCTCATCCACAAGCCGCTGCTGCTGCTCGTCCAGAGCTTCAAACGAATGGAGGGAGGCGCATTGAACATTCGGATCAAGCATGAGCCACAGGACGAATTCGGATATTTGTACCATCGCTTTAACCATATGCTCAAAAAGCTGCAAAGTCTGATCGACCAGGACTTCAAACAGAAGATGATGATGCAGCGAGCCGAGCTGAAGCAGCTTCAGTCCCAAATCAACCCGCATTTCCTGTACAATAGCTTCTTCATCCTGAATTCGCTGGCCAAGACCGGGGATGTCGAGCGGATCGAGCAATTCACCGACATGCTCGGCGAGTACTTCCGGTTCATCACCCGCAACGGCGAGGACCACGTCCCCCTCTCCGAGGAGGTGCGGCACTCTCGCATGTACACCGAGATTCAGAAGCTGCGCTTCTCGCGGCGCATCCAGGTGCGCTTCGACGAGCTGCCGGAGGCGATGGCGAGCCTCCGCGTGCCGCGGCTGATCATCCAGCCGATCATCGAAAATGCATATGAGCACAGTCTGGAGAAGGTGCTCGATGAGGGGCTGCTGCGAGTCACCTTCGAGCAAGAGGCGGGCAGTATCGGTATCTGCATCGAAAATAACGGCGAGACGGTCGACGAAGACACGCTCGCCACGCTCCGGTATAAGCTGGCGCATCCGGCCGAATCGTATGAGATGACCGGAATCATGAATATCCACCGGCGACTGTTGCTGACCTTCGGCGAAGGCAGCGGCCTGCAGCTCTCGCAGAGCGAGCTGGGCGGTCTCAAGGTCGTCATCCGTATCAGACTGGAGGAGGGGATATAGATGTATCGGCTGTTGATCGTAGATGACGAGGAGATTATTACGGATGGGCTGTATGAGGTGTTCCACCGGCTCATGCCGGAGAAGCTCGATATCTGCCGGGCGTACTCCGGCAGGGAGGCGCTGCAATGGATGGAGCGGACGCGGATCGATATCGTCCTGACCGATATCCGGATGCCGGGGATGTCCGGCCTCGAGCTATCGCAGCAGATCCTCACCTACTGGCCGCGCTGCCGGATCGTCTTCCTGACCGGGTACAGCGAGTTCGACTATGCGTATCAGGCGTTCCAGATGCCGCAGGTGCGCTATCTGCTCAAGACCGAGGGCTACTCCAAGGTGACGGAGACGATCGCCGAGGTCATCGAGGAGATCGATCATAGCAGCCGGATGAGCGAGCTGGTGCGGCAGTCGCGCGAGCAGACCGATGCGCTCGCCTACCTGGCGCAGAGCGACTACCTGCGCCATCTGCTGCATGAGAGCTCGAGTCTGGCCGAATGCCCCGAGAGCATGGAGCGGGACTTCGGCCGCTGTCAGCTGACGCTCGATCCCGGGACGCCGGTGCTGCTGGCGCTTGGGCATCTGTTCTTCCCGGAGGGCACGTCCTACGCAGGCAAGCAGGAGATCATGGCGGCCGTGCAGGTCATCTGGCGGCAGTTCCTCGGCAGTCCGGCCCGCAGCGCGGGCACGACCGACAAGCATGGCGACATGGTGTGGTTCATCCAGCCGTCGATCTATGCCGAGGAGAAGGTAGCGCAGCATACGGTACGTTATCTGGAGGGCACGCTGGAGCTGGTCCAGGAAGCTTGCATGGAGTCGCTTGAGCTGCCGATCTCCTTTACGATCAGCGGCTCGCCCTGCGAATGGCGCGATGTCAGGGAGCAGCATGAGCGGCTGCGCCAGCAGCAGCAGCTGCGGATCGGCGACGGCATCTCGATGATCTTCATCGACCGCTCGGAGCGGCAGGATGCGACTCCGACGCGCGAGAGCGGCAGAGTCAGCCAGAAGGTGGACCAGATGACCGCGCATCTGGAGGCTGGGCGGGAGGACCAATTCGTCGAGCTGTTCGACGAGGTGACAGCGATCATGCAGCAGCCGGACACGCTCGCCCAGCGCAGCCAGGAGACCTACTATGCGCTGGCGCTTATGCTCCTCTCCTCGATCAACCGATGGGGGCTGCATAGCCATGTCGGCGATTATGGCCGGCTGATGCGGCTCGACGAGCATGCCTCGCTGCGCAAGGGGGTAGAGTATCTGCGCCTGATCGCCGAGCGGATCTTCGCCGTGCGGCGGATGGATGCCCGGGATCGGACGGCGCATGTGATCGAGCGGATCTGTCAGTACATCCAGGATCATCTGGGCGACGATCTGTCGCTCGTGCGGCTGGCCGAGATTCACTACTTCAACCCGTCCTATCTGTCCCGTCTGTTCAAGCAGGAGCAGGGCATCAATCTCTCCGAATATATCGATCAGTGTCGGGTCCGCAAAGCCAAAAAGCTGCTGGAGCTCGGCGATCTGAAGGTGCGCGACGTGGCGTCGGCGGTTGGCTACGAGGCGGCGCATTCCTTTACGCGCTTCTTCAAAAAATCGCTGGGGATGACCCCGCAGGAATACAGGGATACATTAAGCAGCGTAGGAGAGTGAGCACAGACCGATGAGCAATTCCCGCAAGTGGGCATGGGCAGGGATTTTGACGATTGTTGTCGCGTCCGTTATGATAATTCTAGCTATCTATGAAACGCCGTCCGATAATATCAAACAAAAAGGAGATTCTCCCATGACGAATGCAAATCCAAACCTCTCCGCAGAGGAAAAAGATCCGGTCCAGGAAGTAGGAGCGGACACGAATCCAGTCGAAGCGAAGCTGGCCGCTGCGCTCGGCAAGCAGCCGCCGCACGGCAATCCGCTGATGGGCCACAAGTTCGGCGCCGATCCGTATGCGCTCGTATACGACGACCGCGTCTACCTGTATATGACCGGCGATGTGCTGGAGCATGACGGGGCGGGCGAGATCAAAGAGAACTCTTATAGCTCGATCAACAAGCTCCATCTCATCTCCTCGTCCGACCTGATGAACTGGACGGATCATGGCGCGATCGCAGTGGCCGGACCACAGGGCGCAGCGACCTGGGCGTCGCAGTCGTGGGCGCCTGCCGCCGCGCACAAGGTGATCGACGGGAAGGACCGCTTCTTCCTCTACTTCGCCAACAATGCGACCAGCATCGGCGTGCTGACGAGCGACAGCCCCGAGGGGCCGTGGGTCGATCCGATCGGCAAGCCGCTCATCACCCGCCAGACCCCCGGCGTCGAGGCGGTCACCTGGCTGTTCGACCCAGCCGTGCTGGTGGACGATGACGGCGAAGCGTACATCTACTTTGGCGGCGGCGTCCCCGAGGGACAGTTCGCCGAGCCGAATACGGCCCGCGTCATGCGTCTGGGCCCCGACATGACGAGCGTCGTCGGCACGGCGGAGGTGATCCCGGCGCCGTATATGTTCGAGAACTCCGGCATAAACAAGGTGAACGGCCAGTACTATTACACCTACTGCTCCAACTTCTACGACGGCGTCCGCGAGGAGGGCAGTCCGCGGGCGGGCGAGATCATCTACATGACGAGCGACAACCCGATGGGACCCTGGACGTACCAGGGCTCGATACTGAAAAACCCGATGCACTTTTTCGGCGTCGGCGGCAACAACCACCATGCGATCTTCGAGTTCCGGGACAGCTGGTATATCGCCTATCACGCGCAGACGTTGTCCAAGGCGATGGGCGTCGCCAAGGGCTATCGCTCGACCCATCTCAACCCGGTCGAATTCGACGCGGCGTCCGGCTTGATCCAGGAGATCACAGCCTCGTACGAGGGCGTGCCGCAGCTGCAGTCCTTCGATCCGTATGCGCCAGCGCGCGGCGTAACGATGGCCTGGAACGCGGGTATTACGACGGAAGCGGCGGCGGAGCCTGCGCGCACACACGTAGCCGACATCCAGGCCGGCGACTGGGTTGCGCAAGCCTCGGTCGACTTCGGCGAGGGGGCTAAGACGTTCCGCGCCTGGGTGGCCGGAGCGGGCGCAGGCGGCACGATCGAGCTGCGCCTCGGCAGCGCCGAAGGCGATTCGATCGGCACGCTGGAGGTGCCGGCGCTTGCGGCGGGCGAGACTGTCGAGCTGACGACCGAGGTGTCGGGCGCGAGCGGCACGCACGACCTGTACCTGATATTCCAGGGCGCGCCGGAGGCCGAGCTGTTCCGCCTCGCCGCGTGGCAGTTTGAGCGGTAGGGGGAGGGCGACACGGTAAATTTGAAAAAAGCGCATGTCCGATTGACGGGCATGCGCTTTTTTGGATGGCTTAATTCGACTCATATTTCTTATTTTTATACCAACTTAGAATCTCGTCGCAGTATTGTTTCGTTATTCCCATCATACGGTACTCCCTTGCCTTGGCAGGAGAATCGATGCCCAGTTCCAACTGATAAACGCGAAATACTTTCTGCCACCATAGTTGTTTGATACTAATGGATTCTATGGATTCACGCAAAAGGTGCACCGTTGTTTGATTGAAGCCCGCTTTGCTTAACGTGAACAAGTTCATCTCTATTTCCCATTTAGTATTGACATAGACATAGGTCATGTATTTATAGAGAATATAAAGGATCGGAACAAATGCCAAGTAAAACAAAGTAAAATAACAACCAACAGTGATCCCCAATGCTAGGAATGAAAGAACTGGAATTGCTGTAACCAATTTTGCATTCCGGTGTAACGTTCGTTGTGGAATTGGCAATTGAATCTCGGGAAGCAAGCGGCCTAAAACTCCGACCAGTTCTGATGTGCGGATGGAGGGGATGAGCAGTTTCACTCTCCGCTCTCCTGAATATCCAACGCAGTCCATGCATACAGAGGCATATCCACACAAACGTCCAATCATCAGCTCCCTTATTCGGACGGATTGGATACGTTCTACCTGAATCTGTACCGATTTACGTCCCACCCAACCATGATGAATAAAAATCTCATCTCCGATTCTGGAGAGCCGCCATCCTTTATAGCGGATTTGTGCCATCCCTATGGAGAACAGCCAGGTTACGACGAGGCATATCCCCAAAAAAACTGTCAGGTACACGGTTACCTTTATAACGTCATCTAGAGTTACCTTGCTCCAAATTTCGGTTTTATAAAGCTCCGTGAAGCTGACTTGATCTTCTACGGATGTAGGCGATAACCATCTCCATAGATATTGAAAGACAGCCATTGTGACAGGAAGCCCTAGCCAGAATGTATTGGAACTTATGGACATCATCATGATTTCTTTTCTGGTCACATCATGTTCTTTCGTTAGAGGGATTAAGCGTTGTTTATTAGGTTTTATTGATTTCTCAAGAAATTCTGCTGTTTTCAGGGATATAACCAGGCTAGCATCGGCATCCTCATTAGAGTCGCTCGTTTGAAGTTCAACATTGGCGATCCTGAGAAGTCGATACAACCAGCTTTGTTCAATCTTGATGTTGCTTATTTTCAGAAGCGGTATCGTTCTCTGAGTTACGGTAAATACACCTTTGGTAATATGCAACGCATGTTGATCAAACCGATAGGTTTCCCTATACCAAGAGAGTAATGACCAACTACCGATTACAAAGCCATAAAATGCGGCTGCAAAATAGACCCAATCAGGTTGTTGACCGGTTCCCGAACGAATCTCGTTATATAAAAACACAGCGAGAGGAATAATTGAATAACGGATTTGACTGTATAGCTTATAGATGACGGTAATTGGATGAGCGTGCTTAATCATAGTACGCATCCTTATTGTCGATTTTAGCAAGATTAATGATTTGTCTACGCAGCTTGATAGCCCCCTCTTCAGTCAGCCCCACAATAAAATGATAGTCTCCAGCCGTTGTAATAGTAAGCTCGGAAAGTCCCAAACGTTTGGCGAGCAGGTCTTGTTCCTGGTCCACATGCTGCACCCGGCTAAGTGGAATAATGGAGGAGTTATCCGACCAGACATCTCCCCATCGGATCATCAACTCGTCTTCCCCTAAGAGATAACCTCTTCGGGCATATTTTCTGTGGACACCGAAAAAAACAAAAAATAAGCCTTTAATGAAAAAAAAGCATATCCCCACACAGGAAGCCCAGATAAGCCAGGACCAGTCAGGCAACCAAACGGCTTTGATTATTAGAGGTATGCAACTGATCAAAATCCATTTTAGTGTAGAGAAGCCATAATTAATTTGCCAATATGGAATCACATTTGGGTGAAGTTTTTGTTCCAACTTGATCAACTCCTTTGGCGGCTTTAATAGCAAACTATTGCATGACAATAGATTGTCAGTGAACCTTTGACAAATATATACGAGCAATATGGTCATAACGTCCCATTTTTTCTTCCGATCATTGGATATCTATTGTTATTCGACGCTATATTGGGAAATCCTTTCCTATATCGCGGGACCTAAGTAGGATTGAAAATCGTCACCCGGGTAAAATTAACGTGCTTGGCGAACCTGCGAACCGGTAGACCATCAAATCGGGCGGACCTTAAGATAACTGCCGGAGCTGTCCACGGCTCTACCCATTACTTATCCTCGCAGACTGCACATAGCATCTAAAGCACAACGTAAAATTTGCAAAACACTATTAGTATCTCAAGGAATGGGCGAGAAAGAAAGCTCCATTCCTTTACTATATATCCCGCTGTTTTCCTTGTTTTTTGGCCTGTAATTGGACAGGTTGAAAAGATGCAAAAAACCTATAAACCGACAGGTTAAAAACCTGCGGTTTCACAGGTTGTTGCCCCTATTTGAAAGCGCTACAATTTCGTAGTAGAACAACAATTGAGGGGGAGAACCATGAAGGCAAACAAGGTTTGGCTTACGCTTCTAAGTCTGATGCTGGCGATCGCACTGGCCGCATGCAGCAACGGGAACGGAGGCAATGGCCCGTCTACCGAAGACCCCGGCAACGAGCCTCCGGTCACTGAAAATACGGAGAACGACGGCGGCGAGGAGCCGGATGCGACCGCCAGCAATGAGATGGACTTCGATATGGGCGGACGGGTCATCAAGGTCGTCTCCTGGTGGGACATGACGATCCCCGAGGACAACCCGGACAACATCCAGCGCAAAGAGAATCTCGAGGCGCTGAAGGCCAAGCACAACTTCGATATCGAGTATATCGCGGTCGACTACGGCGAGTACCAGGAGCGCGTCGTCGCTTCCCTGATGGCTGGCGAGCCGCTCGGCGATATCGTCCGGATGGGCAAGGCGTACATGATCCCGACATTGACCAAGCAAGGCATGTTCTGGCCAGTCGACGAATATACGAGCAACGAGAATGTGTTCAACCAGCGCATCACCAACCTGTACTCCCAGTACGAGGGTCGCGGCTATGGCTTCTCGGAGGGACGCAGTAATCTAATTACCGGCATTTTCTACAACCGTACGCTGATGAAAAACCTCGGCCTGAAGCCGCTGCAGGAATATGTGGACGAGGACAACTGGAATTGGGAGACATTCATCCAGGTTGCCAAGGAAGCAAACCAGGATACGAACAATGACTCCAAAATCGATACGTGGGGCCTGGCAGGCAGCTCGCTGACCGAGCAAGCGCTGGCTGCCAACGAGACGGATCTGGTCAATGGCGACAAGCATAATCTCGACGATCCGAAGGTTGTCGAAGCGCTGAACTTCATCTCCAAGATGGCGACGGAAGGCGTAGCGCGTCCGACCGAGGGCGGCGACTGGACCGAGCCGGGACAGTTTTTCCGCCAGGGCAACGTGCTCATGTACGCTGGCGCTGACTATGAGACATCTGGACTGAAGCAGGATATGCCGGACTTCGATATCGGCTTCGTCCCGTTCCCGAAAGGTCCGAGCGCCTCGACGTACCATGCCCATGAGCCGGCGGTTCAGTTCCTGACGATCCCGAAGGTCGTGGAGAATCCGGAGCAGCTGATGTACATCTGGGAGAAGATCAACGATATCGAGTCGATCTACGACTACCCGGGCCAGCAAGGGCTGGAGACCAACTTCGACAACGAAGACGATATTGCCAATGCAAGAATGGCTGGGGACAACATGAATATTATCGACCGCAACTCGTTCCCGTCGCTTCCTTACTTCGACATGGTTGCGGAGATCGAGCAAGGCATCTCGGTATCTACGGTCATCGAGAAGTACAAGGCACCGATCCAGGCGGCGATTGACGAGGTTTATCAATAACGAGCAAGAATCATTCGCCAGTCCCCATTTTGATTCTTCGAAATGGGGACTGTGTACTTTGCCTACAGGTTAGGAGGTAAACCATGAAGCGTCGTTGGAAGACATACACGATCATCCTGCTCGCCTGCGCCCTTCTCGTCTCGCTCTGGGCCTGGCCGTCCCAACGCTCCGAGCCTTGGCAGGTGCAGGCGCGGGCTGATTTTGAGGCGGTATCGGATTCGGCGGGCGAAGACAGCTACGATGACTACTATAACAGTCATATCGGAGCCGGTCGGCCGCAGGCGACGATCCGCATCCCTGCCGCCGAGTTCGCGGAGACAGCGGGAGGCGAGTTCGAGATCCTCGACCAATATATGGGCGCGTCTGGCCAGACGGTGCTGACGCCCGAGACCGGCAAGATCGCGTGGCAGGTCGAGGTGCCGGCCACCGGCATGTACAACATCCGCATCCACTATTATCCGATCGCCGGCAAGAGCTCGTCGATCGAGCGGATGCTGACGATCGACGGCAAGCCGCCGTTCCGCGGCGCCGATCTGCTGCTGTTCGACCGGGTGTGGGACAATCGCGAGGATTATATCCGCCGCGACGACCGCGGCAACGATCTGCGTCCCCGCCAGATCGAGCGTCCGCAGTGGCAGCTCGCCGATCTGAGGGATAGCGAGGGCTATTACGAAGACCCGTACCTGTTCTACCTCGAGGAGGGGACGCGGACGATCGCGCTGGAGGCGCAGCGGGAGCCGATGGTCATCGAGTACATCGAGATCTATCAGCGCACCGGACTGAAGACATACGAAGAGGTTAAGGCCGAGTACGAGGCGCAGGGGCTGCAGCCCGCGGCAGGGCAGTTCATCAAGATCCAGGGCGAGGACGCACTCGTGAAATCGGCCCCGACGCTCTATCCCGAGTCGGATCGCTCCTCGCCGACCGTCGAGCCTTACGATGTATCCAAGATCCGCATCAACAGCATCGGCGGGCTCAACTGGAAGATCCCTGGTCAATGGATCGAATGGGAAATCGAGGTGCCGGAGGACGGACTGTACCAGATCGCGCTCAAGCGCAAGCAGGATCAGCTACGGGGCATCTACTCGACGCGCAGTCTGATGATCGACGGCGAGTATCCGTTCGAGGAGATGAAGCGTCTGCGCTTCAATCACAACACCAACTGGCAGACCGACGTGCTGGGCGGGGAAGAGGAGCCGTATCTGTTCCATCTGACGGCGGGCAAGCACCGGCTGCGGATGACGGTGACGCTCGGCGATATCGCGCCGCTGCTCCGTACCGTCGAGTCGAGCGTGCTGGCGCTCAACGAGATGTACCGCAAGATCCTCATGATCACATCCAACAACCCGGACCCGCTCCGCGACTATCAGCTGGAGCGGCGCATCCCGGAGATGACGGAGCTGTTCCGCGAGCAGGCGGAGATCATCGGCTCGGTAGCGGACTATCTGGAGGAGGTGACGGGCGAGGCGAGCGACAAGGTCGCCGTACTGCATGCGCTGGTCCGTCAGCTCACCGATATGGTAGAGCGGCCGGAGACCGTCGCCAGACGGCTCGACAGCTTCAAGATCAATGTCGGCGGTCTCGGCACCTGGATCCTCACCGTGCGCGAGCAGCCGTTGTCGCTCGACTACCTGATCGTCTCCACGCCAGGAGCCGAGCTGCCGCCGGCCGAGGCGACGATGCTGCAGAAGACCCGGCATGAGCTGGGTGCGTATGTCGCCTCCTACACGGAAGACTACGACAGCATCGGCAATATCGAAGAAAAGCAGCGCGCCATCACCGTCTGGATCACGACCGGACGCGACCAGGCGCAGGTGCTGAAGGGGCTGATCGACGATTCGTTCACGCCGAACACTAACATCTCTGTCAGCCTGCGGCTCGTGCCGCCGAACATCCTGCTGCCGGCGACGCTGGCGGGCCAAGGGCCAGATGTGGCGATGCAGATGGGCGAGGATGTGCCGGTCAACTACGCGATGCGCAAGGCGGCGGCCGACCTGAGCGTCTTCCCGGACTTCGAGGATGTCGCCACGCGATTCCGCGAGAGCGCGCTCACGCCTTATCGGTACAGCGACGGCGTCTATGCGCTGCCCGAGCAGCAGCTGTTCCCGATGCTGTTCTACCGCAAGGATGTGCTCGCGGAGCTCGGCCTGACGCCGCCCAAGACGTGGGAGGACGTCTACGCGATGATCTCGGTGCTGCAGAAGCACAACATGGAGTTTTTCCTGCCGATCGAGGATACGATCAACAATGCGGCGCTGGTGCCCAACGCCACCTTCGCGATGCTGCTGTATCAGAACGGCGGCGAGTTCTACAGCGAGGATCATATGTCGAGCGCGCTCGACTCGGAGATCTCGATGGAGGCGTTCAGACGATGGTCGCAGTTCTATACGAACTACAAGTTCCCGCTGCGGGCCGACTTCCCGAATCGGTTCCGGACCGGGGAGATGCCGATCGGCATCGCCGATTATACGACCTACAACATGCTCACGGTCATGGCGCCGGAGATCCGCAACCTGTGGGACTTCACGATCGTGCCGGGGACCAAGCAAGCGGACGGTCAGGTGACGCACGAGGTCGCCAGCTCGACCAGCGCCGTCCTGATGCTGGAGAATGCCCGGGACAAGGAAGCAGCCTGGGAGTTCATGAAGTGGTGGACGGAGAAGCAGACGCAGATCGACTACGGCCGTGAGATGGAAGGGCTGATGGGCGCTGCTGCCCGCTACCCGACCGCCAATATCGAAGCACTCGAGCAGCTACCTTGGCCGGTCAAGGACTACCGCAATCTGGAGGCGCAATGGCAGTGGGTGCAAGGCATCCCGCAGATCCCTGGCGGTTACTTCACCGGCCGTCATCTAGACAACGCCTTCCGTCGCGTCGTCAATGCGGCCCAAAATCCGCGCGAGGCGCTGAGCGACTACATCGTCTACATTAACGATGAGATCACCATCAAGCGGCAGGAGTTCGATCTGCCTGTCCGGTAAGGGAGGGAATACGTTGCAAGCCGAAAGAACCGATAATGCGGCCGTCTACGCCGTCCCGGCGGAGAAGACCTCCCGCTGGGCGCTGCTCCGAAAGCAGCTCCACGTCAACAGGCATCTTTACGTGCTGATGAGTCCGTTCATGCTGATCTTTTTCGCCTTTACTGTCATCCCGGTGGCGATGTCGCTGCTGCTGAGCTTCTTCTACTTCAATATGCTGGAGTTCCCGCGTTTCATCGGTTGGCAGAACTATGCGCGGCTGTTCCTGAACGATGACGTGTTCCTGGTCGCGCTCAAAAATACGTTGCTGTTCGCCGTCATCACAGGCCCGATCAGCTATGTCGCCTGCTTCCTGTTCGCCTGGATCATCAATGAGCTGTCGCCGAAGATACGCGCCTTTATGACGCTGGTGTTCTATGCGCCGTCGATCTCGGGCAACGTCTTCTTCATCTGGCTGATCATCTTCTCCGGCGACAGCTACGGCTACCTGAACGGCTTCCTGATGCGCGTCGGCTTCATCCTCGAGCCGATCCAGTGGCTGCAGGATGAGAAATACATCCTGACGATCGTCATCATCGTCCAGCTGTGGCTCAGTCTGGGCACCAGCTTCCTGGCCTTCATCGCCGGGCTGCAGACGATCGACAAGACGCTGGTCGAGGCGGGCTCGGTCGATGGCATCAAAAACCGCTGGCAGGAGCTGTGGTACATCACGCTGCCATCGATGAAGCCGCAGCTCATGTTCGGCGCGGTCATGCAGATTACGGCCGCGTTCGCGGTGGCCGACATCTCGATCGCGCTCGCCGGCTTCCCGAGCGTCAACTACGCCGCGCATACGGTGGTGACGCATCTGATGGACTTCGGTACGATCCGCTTCGAGATGGGCTATGCGTCGGCGATTGCGACGGTGCTCTTCGGCCTCATGCTCGGCACCAACATGATGACGCAGAAATTGCTACGAAAGGTAGGGGAATGAGATGTCGACCAAGGTGCTCGGAACGTTCCGTCTGGGCAAGCGGCGGTTGAACCGCTCGTTCTCCGTCAGCTTTCTGTTATTCGGCCTGCTGGCCGTCTTCGGCTCCTTTATGGTGCTGCCGCTCATCTACACGGTCAACAATGCGTTCAAGCCGCTCGATGAGCTGTTTATTTTCCCGCCGCGCTTCTTCGTCAACAATCCGACGTTCGATAACTTCTACGATCTGGTCGCGCTGATGGGCAATTCGTGGGTGCCGTTCTCCCGCTACATCGCCAATACGCTGCTGATCACCAGCGTCGGCACGGCGGGCCATATCCTGCTCGCCTCGGCGGCGGCGTATCCGCTCGCCAAGTACCGGTTCCCAGGGTCGAAGATGCTCTTCACCATCGTCGTCCTCTCGCTCATGTTCTCGCCGCATGTCACGGCCATCCCGAACTACATGGTGATGTCATGGCTCGGCTGGATCAACACGCATGCCGCGATCATCGTGCCGTCGCTGGCGTTCTCGCTCGGGCTGTTCCTGATGAAGCAGTTCATGGAGCAGATCCCCGACGCGCTGCTGGAGGCGGCCAAGATCGACGGCGCCAGCGAGTACCGGATCTTCTGGACGATCATCATGCCCAACGTCAAGCCGGCCTGGCTGACGCTGATGATCCTGCAGTTCCCGGCGCTCTGGGGCACCGATGGCGGCAACTTCATCTACAGCGAAAATCTGAAGCCGCTCAACTACGCCCTCAGCCAGATCATCCAGGGCGGGATCGCCCGGGCCGGGGTCGGCGCGGCGGTGGCGCTCGTCATCATGATCGTGCCGATCAGCCTGTTCATCGTCTCGCAGAGCTCGGTTATCCAGACGATGGCCACCTCCGGCATGAAGGACTAATTCGCTTTTGATGTGCTGAAAACCGAACTTTTTGAACACGATTTGAAAAATGGCTCAAAAGGGGGACCGACAACATGCCAAAGAGTGCGCGTCTTACCAAATTGACGTTGATCGCCCTCTGCTGCTGCCTCTGCCTGGGCGCGCTGGGCGGCCAGCGGGCAGAGGCGGCAGAGGTGGCGCCTTCGTATATGTATTCCTTCTACGGGGAGTCCGTCGCCGCTCCGGCCGCCTATCAGGCGACGTCGCTGTACGACGGCCGGACGCTGGGGGTGGACGCCTTCAAGGAGCCGAGCGATCTGGACGTCCACCCGGACGGCACGATCTACATCCTCGACTCGGGCAACAACCGCGTCGTGCTGCTGGATCAGAAGATGGAGCCGCGAGGCGTCGTCGACAGCTTCGTGAACGGTGGCAGCGCCGACGGCTTCGCCAATCCACAGGGGCTGTTCGTCGCCGACAACGGGCATCTGTATGTCGCGGACAGCGGCAATCAACGTGTCGTCCATCTAGACGAGCAGGGCAAGCTGGTGAAGATCATCGAAGCGCCGGAGTCGGAGCTGCTGCAGGCGAACTTCGTCTTCAACCCGGTCCGGCTCGTCGTCGACACGAGCGAGCGCGTATACGTGATGGCAGCAGGCGTGTTCGACGGCTTCATGGAGTTCAACTCCGACGGCACCTTCTCCACCTTCATCGGCGCCAACCGCGTCTATGTCGACCCGATGGAGTATCTGTGGAAGATGCTGGCGACGCGCCAGCAGCGCAGCCAGATGGTCATGTTCACGCCGACCGAGTTTACCAATCTGGACATTAATGACGAAGGCTTCATCTATGCGACCAACGGCGACCGCTTCGGCGATCCGATCAAAAAGCTGAACGCCCAAGGCGCCGATATCCTGCGCAGGGAGGGCAACTACACGCCGCAGGGCGATCTCATCTTCAGGAGCGCGACGGGACCGTCGCGGCTGATCGATATCGATGTCGGCGACAGCGAGATGTACTCGGTGCTCGACGCCAGGCTGGGCCGGGTGTTCACCTACAACGGCGACGGCCATCTGCTGTATATCTTCGGCGGACTCGGCAACCGGCTGGGCGAGTTCAACACACCGGTGGCGATCGCTCGCGCAGGCGACGACATCCTCGTGCTCGACAAGGCACTCGGCGAGATCACCCGCTTCCAGACGACCGAGTACGGACGCGTGCTCAACGAGGCGGTGCGCAGCTATCATCGCGGCGATGAGGCGTCGGCGGCCCGCTACTTCTATGAGGCGGTCAACCTCAATGCCAATCTGGAGTACGCCTACGCCGGCATCGGCAAGTCCGAGCTGCGCCAGGGCAATTACGGCGACGCCGTCCATTACTTCCGGCAGAGCATGGATCGCGCCAATTATTCCAAGGCGTATCAATTGCTGCGCAAGGAAGTGCTGCGCGCGCATTTCTCGACGATCATGACCGGCATCGTCCTGGCCATCGTCGCGCTGCTGCTCGTGAGACGATATCTCAAATCGAAGGCGAGAAAGAAGGTCGTGCCTGTATGAACCGAGAGCAAGTCACCTATCCGCTTCAGCTGATCGTGCGTCCGTTCCAGGGCTTCTGGGATCTCAAGTACGAGCGCGACCGCAAGGGCGTGCTGATCGCGGCCTGGATTATCCTGGGGATGCTGGGGCTGACCGTCATCCTGCAGCGGCAGTATAGCGGCTTCCTCGTCAACTTCAACAATCCCAAGTATATGAACAGCCTGCTGGAGCTCGCCTACGTCATCGTGCCTGTGCTGTTCTGGTGCGTGGCCAACTGGTCGCTGACGACGTTGATGGACGGCGAGGGCAAGTTCGCCGAGATTTTCATGGCGACCTGCTTTGCCCTGGTGCCGCTGGTGCTCATTCAGTTCCCGTGGATCTGGCTGAGCAACTTCATCACCTTTCAGGAGGCTTCATTTTATTATTTCTCGGGCAGCCTCGCGGTCCTCTGGTGTCTGTTCCTGCTGTTCGTCGGCAATATGACGGTGCATCAGTTCTCGCCGTCCAAGACGCTGGTGACGATGGCGCTGACAGTCGTGGCGATGGGGTTCATGGCATTCCTGTGTCTGCTGTTCTTCAGTCTGATCCAGCAGATCGTCGGCTTCGTCTCGACGATCTACCAAGAGCTGTCGCTAAGAAGCTAGAAAGGAAGGCAACGGATGAGAGTAACGAAAACTTACCTAGGGTTGGCGCTGCTGCTGACGGGCCTTCTGCTGCTATCGGGCTGCTCGGGCGGCGACTCGGAGGCTGCGCAAGCGGCGGCTGAGCCGCAGATCATCGCCGTCGCCGACGGGGAGCGGCTGCAGTCGGCCTTTACGGACAATCGGCTGCCCGGCATGAAGGGGATCGCCCAGAGCGAGTCGCTGCAGCTATACGTCGACGAAGCGACGGCGGGCATCGCCGTACTCAACCGGGAGAGCGGCGACATCTGGCGGAGCAATCCGGCCGATCCCGACGCCGACGCGCTGGCGACGGGGACCAACAAGGATATGCTGTCCTCCCAGGTGCGGATGAGCTTCTACAACAATCTCGGGCAGGTCAGTACGGTGAACACCTATACGGACAGCGTGCTCAACCAGCAGATGAAATACGAGGGGCTGCCGGACGGACTTCGGGTGTCCTACCAATTCGGCACGAACAAGAAGACGATGGACGATATGCCGAAGCGGATCGCCAAGGAGCGGCTCGAGGAGATGGTGCTGAGCAAGCTCGACAAGGCGGGGCAGCGGGCGCTCAAGATTGCCTATACGGAAGACAAGGACGCGCCGTTCTATACGCGGAACGACTCGGCGCTGCAGGGGCTGCAGCTGGAGCGGGCGCTCAAGGCATTCGAGGAGGCCGGCTACACCTCCGAGGATCTGGAGCAGGACATCGCTGACAACAGCCTCGACCAGCCCAAGCCGACGCCGCGGATGTTCAATCTGACGATCGAATATACGCTTGACGGCGACAATCTGCTCGTGCGGGTGCCGTCCTCGGAGATTCGCTTTCCTGGAGACTATCCGATCAACGCGATCTCCGTGCTCGACTTTTTCGGCGCGGGCGGGACGGATGAGGAGGGCTCGCTGCTCGTCCCTGACGGCTCGGGGGCGCTGATCCATTTCAACAATGGCAAAACGGCGTATCCCGCCTACCGTCAGGCCGTATACGGCACCGACAACACGACGAACAGCTCGCTCACCTACTCGCTCGACGAGACGGTGCGGCTGCCGGTCTTCGGCATCCTCAAGGAGGGGCGGGCGATGCTCGGCATGATCGAGCAAGGCGCGGCGGTCGCCTCGGTGACGGCCGACATCAGCGGCAAGATCAACAGCTACAACTACGTCTACCCGAGCTTTATCGTCGTCAACAAGGACGATATCACGCTCAACGCGGACGGCGCTGTCCGCACGCTGCCCAAGTTCCAGGAGGCGGCGACGAGCTCCGACTTCGTCATCCGTTACGCATTCCTGGCGGGGGAGGAGGCGTCGTATGCCGGGATGGCGAGCCACTATCGGCAGACGCTGATCGACCGCGAGCAGCTCGCTGCCTCGCAGGAGCTCGCGCCGGATGCGCAGTCGCCGTTCTACCTGCAACTGGTCGGGGGCATCCCGAAGCTGAAGCACCGGATGGGCATCCCGTATGAGGCGCTGGAGCCGCTGACGACCTTTGAGGAGGCGCAGACGATCGTCGAGGCGCTCCAGGAGCGTCAGGTCGATCGCATCAAGCTTCAATACGCCGGGTGGTTCAACGAAGGACTCGACCACAAGGTGCCGGACAAGGTGAAGGTCGACGGCGCGCTCGGCGGCAAGCGCGGCATGCAGGAGCTGGCGACGTTCCTCGAGGCGCGGGGCGTCGAGCTGTATCCCGACACGGCGCTGCTGATGGCCAATCGCAAGCAGGGCTTCCGGGTGTCCAAGGAAGCGTCGCGGATGCTGAGCGAGGCGCCGGCCACGCTCTATCCGATGAATCAGGCGCTCAACCGGCGCGACCGCGACCGCAACCCTGCCTATGTCGTCTCGCCGACGAAGGTGCCGG
>Ga0160464_100242_pt1 | contig 52788 bp, 37 predicted proteins | sample HID1971I_E11MG_FD_108275 | JGI IMG/M metagenome (GOLD analysis project Ga0160464, IMG submission 108275) | Enriched millipede-associated microbial communities from UW Madison campus, WI, USA - HID1971I_E11 MG | ecosystem: Host-associated > Arthropoda: Insects > Digestive system > Unclassified ... | reverse complement strand
TGTCCGCAGCACAGCGTCGTACCATTTTTGATCGCTCTCCGCCGACTCCGGCGTGATGCCGAGGACGTGGAGCGCGACTATCAGCGTCTGCGCTGCTGTCGTCTGCGCACCCGGCTCCATCCGGGTATCGGATACGCCCTGGATGAGCAGCAGGCCGTTGGCAGCCTTGATGCTGTCGGCATACCATGCTCCGGCTGGCACATCGACGAACGCGCGAGCCGAGCGGACTGCGATGTAGGTGCCGTCAGCGACGACCCATGCGCGGGCGATCGTCCGGCCGTTCGCGTCCACGGATAGCTGGCTCGGCACTGGCGTCAGCTTGCCATCCTCGCCTACTCGGGCCAGCGTTGTCGGTAGGGCGCCAGTCAGACGACCCAGCTCGAGCTCGACTGGCACATAGGCGCCATCATGGGCCTCGATGCTCAAATGAACAGGCTGTCCGAGCACGCGTATGCCTGCGGCTGCGACCTTGGCGACCTTGGCGCGGTCCTCGGCTCCGCCTTGCTGTACGATGATCTTGTTCGCTTCTGGCTCGGACGGCGTCTCGGTCTCCGGTTGCTCCGGGGTGGTCGGAGTCGTCGGAGTCGTTATGATCGGCCACGGATTGCTAGTGCCCGGATTGCTCGGGTTCGGCTCTTCCTTGACTGCAAAAGCAAGGGAATCGATCCGCAGATCCGGCGCCTTGAATACCACGTAAAGGTCATGCACGCCGCTCAGATTGGAGGTGCTCAGTTCGGCGGTAACTTCGCTATATCCAAGCTCCTGGACCTGCACATTGGCATTATCGATCTTGTACGATGTCGGCGCTGTCGTCGGCACATCGATGACGGCGATCGGCGCGCTCTGCGGCGATCCGGCATGCAGCGTGATGACGCCGCCTGCGGCATCGCTTGCTACGCGAGCGGTCACCTTGGTCGCTCCATTCAGGTTCACTTTTGGCACAGCGACCCATGAGCCATTTTGCTTGGAGCGTACGGCATGATAGCCGCCGACGACTTTTTTCTCCTTAAGCTTGGCTGCTGTTCTCGCTTTGGATACTTCATGGTAGATGACCTCGTTCGCTGCGAAGGCATGGTCGAAGACGTTGAACGGCTGCGCTGGCGACAGCTGCGCCAGCGTCTGGCCCTGCACCTGCACGGTACGTTCAGCTCGCACATCCGCAGAAGAGGCCGCTACCTGCACCGTATAGGCGCCACTCTCAACGATAAATCCCGCGCGATTGACATCCCAGATCGCGAAGTCTTGCGGATCAATCGTCAGCGTCACGGTCTTGCTCTCGCCCGCAGCAAGCGCCACCTTCTCGAATGCGGCCAGCTGCTTTTGCGGCGCATGCGTCCCATAAGCCGACTGCGGATTGCGGACATACACCTGCACAACTTCCGAGGTTGCGATCTCGCCGTCGTTGCGCACGTCGACCGTCATCTGGAACGGCGCGTCGCCGCTAACCGTTGCCGGCGTCTGGACATTGCTATAGCTGAACTCGCTATAGGACAGACCGTAGCCGAACGGATAGGTCACCGGCTTGCTCGTATACATATACGTCAGGCCAGCCTCCTCCGCATCCGAGTTGGTCATGTCGACGGTGAAACGCGGGTCTACCGATGCCACTGTCGCCGGGTTGCCCTCAGGGATGACATACTTGTTGATCGCTGGCAGCGCCTCGTCGTTAACATACCAGGTGGATGTCAGGCGTCCCGTCGGCGCATAATCGCCGTAGAGCACCTGCGCGAGCGCCAGCGAGTCGTATTGACCGCCGTAAGGCTGATAGACGATAGCCGACACATTCGGATTGTTCTCGATCTCTTCCATCGCAACAGGGAAGCTGGTCTTGACGACGACGATCGTCTTTTTGCCTTCGGCGGCAAAAGCCGACGATACCCGCTCGACGAGCTTGTAGTCGTCCTCGCCCATGTCCAGACTCGAGCGGTCGTTGCCCTCGCCTGCGCTATGACGCGGCACTGCGCCGACGAAGACGATCGCATAATCGTCCACTGTCGCCCGTGCCGCAGCTTCCTCACCCGCTTCGCGTACGACGGTCTCCTCGAACTTGACGGCAGCACTCCGGCTGGCAGCCCCGGAGCGGTCGATGAGCGGCGCGGCCGCCGTCTTCAGCTCGCCGTTCTCAGCCGCGATGAAGCGGCCATTGGCATAATACCAGTTCGTAAAGTCGCCGGAGAATCCTGTCCGGTAGCCGTTGGCGATCAAGGACACTGTGCCGTCGGCATTGTCCTCGATCCGCAATCTCGGCGGGATGACGCTGGTGTCGCCGAGCATCTGCGCCAGATCCCAATCGTTATCCGTCAGATTAAGCTTGGTTACGTCCGTGTTGCCTACAGCAGCCGAGTTGGCCGTCGGCGATGTCACCCAGCGACCGTTCAGCAGCGACTGCAGACTCGCTGCGCCCTGGCCCCAGTCGAAGACGCGGAACAGCTGCGCCGGATCCTCCAGGTCCTGCTCCTTATCCGCCGTGATGAGCTGCGATCCCTCTGTCAGCGCGCCCGGATGCGCAGCGTCCGCTGTGACAACCTCGCCATTGGCGGCTGAGGTCAGCGCGATCACGCGGCTGCCCGGCGTATAGTCGACATTGCTGGCGCCATTAGCCTTGATGATTGAGAGCAGCGGCGAGAGACCGGAGTTCTCGATCGCAGGCGTCGTGCCGACCGAGTAGGTCGTCTTGAAGCGCGCGTCGGCATACAGACCGGATACAGCAGCCTTCCGCTGCTTCTGCAGCGGCAGGACGCCGTCTTCGTTTTTGAGCAGGACGATACTCTCCTGAGCTGCCTTCATCGCCACCGCTTGATGTTCAGGTACACGGAAGTCATCGGCAGGCGTCGTACGCACATCCTTCGCATCCTGGGCGAACGGATAGTCGAACGGGATGCCCTGCTCGTCGGTCTCATTGAAGATACCGAGCCTCACCAATTGGTTGACGTGCGGACGTGCCGCAGCGATCAGATCCTCCTCGGTGATGCCATACGCGCCCTGCTCCACCAGATTCACCAGATCGGGAACATCGGCAGGCGTCGTCCCCGACGGACGTCCGGCATTGGCGAGCGCCAGCGCCATCAGCACTGTAGCATGGGTACGGTCGACCGCATACCTGTCGTCGTAACCATTGCCAAGCTGGTTCGGATTGGAGACGATCGCGTCGCCGTTGAAGTCTGGCGAGCTATATGCCCCATACTTGGCGTTCTGACTGGCATAGATCTGCATCGACGAGAGGATGTTGGGCACGCCGTTGGTGCGGCCATATGACGTCATCACCCCGGCGACTGCACCCGACTGCAGCGCCTTCAGCGGACTGCGCGTCTGGTACTCGAAGATCGACCGCGCGCTTGCACTGTTGTTGCCCGTCTGACGGAACCACTGCGAGTTATAGACCGAATAGTGCTTGGTGCCAACCGCAGCCCGCATCCAGAAGCCGCCGTCGCTATCCGGCTGGTCGATGCCGCTCAGTCCGGTCGCCATCTCGTCGATCATCACCCCGGCCATATAAGGGTCCTCGGAGAAGCCTTCATCGAAGCGTCCGCTGAGCGGGTTGATGCGCATGTCGCTGACGACGGTAAAGGCGACGCTAAGCGACGCATTATTGCCGCCGTGAATATTGGACTCGCCCTGCTTCACCTTGAGCATGCTGATCTTCTCTTTGCCCATAACCCCGCCGATCTCCGCCAGCAGCTCCTTGTTCCATGTCTGCCCCATCCCCACCAGGGCCGGGAAGTCCGTGGACACCCCCTGTACGTTATCGGCTGCCGACAGCGCGCCTGGGATAACCCGGCCGGCATTAACTCCGCGCGTCAAGGTGTAGTGGTTGCGTGAGCCAGTGACATAGACAGCCGGCCCTTCGAGTCCCGTGTAGTCGAAGTACGAGTCAACGTAGGCGTCCAGATGCTCGGGATTGCCGTCGAAGAGCGGCATGCCGTTGAACACGCCGCCCTGCTGAATCTTGAATACGACTTCGCCTTCTGCGTAGACATAGGCGCCTAGAGGCCCCATCAGGCTGAATGCCATCGCAATGGAGGTAACGAGCGACGCTGTCTTTTTCCCCCATTTCTTTCCTGATCGAATCATTGATTGATCATCCTCTCTTCATCTCTGATAGCGGTTTCTTCGTAACCTGTGCCTATTATAACGCCGCCTTGAGTACACTTTGTTTTTGGATTGGAGTGCAGTATCTTTAGCTTGCGATCACCATGATAGAAATGCATGACATTGGAAAAATTAAAATGACCCATGCGGCCGGAATGATTCATTCCCAAACATCCTGTGGTATGATTAGATAACCCTTAGTGAAAAGAGGCAGCACAATGAGCAAACAATCGTCCATGAAAATCCAGTGGCTGATCATCTCTGCCCTCGTCTTTGCGGTCATTACAGCAGTCTTCGCCGTCATCAATGTCGAGGCGGTACAGGTCAACTTCCTGTTCACCACCATCCAGACGCCGCTCATCCTCGTCATCCTCATCTCGACGCTGCTGGGCGGCCTGATGGTGTTCCTGTTCAGCTTCGTGCGCCAGGTGCAGATGCAGCGCCGGGTCAAGCAGCTCGAGAAGCAGCTCGCCGCTCTCCAGGACGAATCGTCGCGATCGACACCCGCTGCGCCGATCGGCGGCTTCGACCGCGAGATGGAGACACCGGCGACGGACCGTCTGGGATCGCCGGACGAGCCAGCCGTGACAGGCGAAGAGCAGCGCCTTGGCGGCTTGAACGGCGACTCGACGGACCGCGAGCGATAATCGAGTACACACGGCAACCAGATGGGCGTCTATATCCGCACCATTAGCAACATCCGCTACGCCCCGCTTTGCAAAAAGGCCCTTGATCGCACTTCCGTTTATCGGGAAGCGCGCCCAAGGGCTTTTGCGTTAATTGGTATCGGAGGGGAGCAGATGGGGCTGAGTTTTCGTTCCATGCTATGGACGCCGCAGGGGGCGCAAAGGCAGCAAGAGATGCCCCTGAGCGGCTGAGCAGACACACCCTAGTGAACGAGACTAATCAGCACCGGGAGCAGTGGGAAGGAGATGAGCGTGCTCCACAGGATACACTTGGCGACCATCGTAGGCGAAGCCTCGAAGCGCTCGGCGAGGATAACCGAATTGACCGCTACTGGCATGCAGGAGAGGATGAAGAGCACCGAGAACAGGATGCCGTCGATCCCCATCGTATAGAGCGCCGCCAGGGCAGCGACCGGCGACAGCAACAGTCGCGCGCTCATGCCCGCCCAGAAGGCCCGGGTCATCTCCGGATGCAGCTTCACCTTGCTGACGTTCATCATCTGCGCTCCTAGCACGACCAGGACGACGGGCGAGTAGGCCCCAGCCGCCATCGAGATGCCCCCGACCAGCCCCTCGGGCAGCGGGATGCTGAGGCTCCGCACGGCAAAGGCGAACAACGCCGCATAGATGGCCGGCAGCGCGAACACCGAACGCACAGCTTGCTTCACGGAGAAGTGCGACCGCGCCGCGAAATAGATGCCAATGGTGTTGACGATGACCATCTGGCCGATGACATAGACCGAAGCCTTGTCCAGACCAAGCTGGCCAAAGGCGAGCAGCACGAGCGGCAGCCCGTAGTTGACGCTGTTCGTGAATGTCGAAACGAGGGTCAGCCCCGCCTGCTCCTGCTGCGGCAGCTTCAGCAAACGCCCCAGCCCGACGGCAAGCGCCCAGAGCAGGATCAGATTGAGCAGCGAGAACCCAATCGTCTTATACACATCGTCCATCGTAATCTCGGCCGTCAACAGCGTATCGAGCAGGATCGCCGGACTGAGGAAATACAAATACAATGTCAGCAGCGGCTTCGTATCCAACTGCCGGTAACGAGCCAGCAGCGCGCCGACCAGCACAGGAATCGTAAGCGGCAGGATGACTTGCAGCAATGTTTCATAGATCGTCATAACCATAGGAATCGGTCTTGCCTTCTTTCAAAAGTAGGATGGCGTAAGTTGATAGAACTATTGTAGCCCCGAATGGCAGGCAGAGCAATGGACATCTATTACATCCTAGAGGTGGGAGCAATCCTCCATCTACAAGCAAAAGCCGTCCAGCAAAGGACGGCTAATTTGTCTTATTAACTCGCATCTTATCATCAGACGACGGATAAGATTTGGTTCTTGTGATGCATATCGTGGTCAAAAAACTCATGGATGATGTAAAGCAAAGAGTAGGGCGTTCCTGTATGAGGGCAAAGTTCCACCCCGTTGGCAGGTACGTGCTTAGCGGCAACTTCCGGTTCCGTCAGCAGCAGTTCAATCAGCTGAAGACGGGTTTGCTTGAACTCGTCGAGCATGCGTTTTTTGGATATGCCCGAACGTGCATATTCATAAGCTTTTTGATTGAATGGATCGAACGCTGGAAAGATCATACCCTCGCCATTTTTTATAGCTGGTATAACGGTATGGATGAGGTAGTCATCCCAATTGCGCAGATGAGAAATAATTTCCGCCACTGTTGCTTTGCCTTCAGCAACTGGAGCATACCACACATTGTCATCCAAATCTCGCAATGTTTCTGTCCACTCTATAAGCTCTTTGTACCGATAAACTGTCTCTTCGCCTAAGCTGACCATGCCTAAACCCTCCATATCAAGATAAAATAGGAACTAACGTTCTTATAATATGCTATATTATCCCAGATAGCAAGGCCAACTTTAAAAACAAAAAGACGCCCTCGCGAGGCGTCTTGATCGTCCCTGTTCACTATGTGATATCTCTCCTGCCCCATACTTAGCCTTGCTTCATCTCCTCGCCAACAATAAACGTGAGCCTCCCTGGCAAAACCTCCAGCTCTGCAGGCGTCTCCATATACACCTCGCCGTCCGTATCCGCCCGCTTGGGCTGTTCGGTGTGAAGCGTCACCCGCGAAGACAGACAGTAGTCGATTGAGCTGGCCTCGGGGTCCCATTGCTTGCTCGTCTTCTGACCGAGCACCTCCAGCAGCAGCGGCAATCCCGCTTCGCGGATAATAAAAACATCCAGCAGCCCGTCGGTCAATCGCTGATCGGCTCCCGGCAGCTCGTTGGTGCCGAGGAAGCCGCCGTTGGCGACGAGGATCATCACCGCCTCGCCCTCGACCACTCCGCCGTCCGTCTCCATGCGATACGCAAACGTCTCCGCCGTCCGCACCTGCTGCAGCGCGCTGAAAAAGTAACTCAGCTTGCCGATCATCCCCTTCAGCTCGGGATTGATGTTCTCCGAGGTATCTGTTATAAGGCCAATGCCATAAAAATTCGAAAAAAAACGTCCGTTCATTCGCCCGATATCGACAGTCAGCGTCTGGCCGGCGACAATCGTCTCGGCTGCCTGTTGGAGCTGCTGCGGCATGCGCAGCGATCGCGAGAAGTCGTTGCACGTCCCTCCAGGCAGGATGCCGACGACCGGCGGATTTGCGAGTGTCGCGAGCCCGTTGACACATTCGTGCACCGTGCCGTCTCCGCCCAGGATAAGCAGCAGATCGACCGCCCCCGCCCGTTCTCTGCAATACCGCTCCGCGTCGCCCTTCTCCTTGGTCTGGAGCAAGATCAGCTCCCCGATGGCCGGAGCCAGCGTTCGCGTCAATATAGCTAATTGCTCACCGGTCTCGGCTTGTCCGGCAGAGCCGTTATAGATCAATAGCGCTTTTTCGAACATGTCAGCCATCTCCCTCTCTCGCGTTTACAGGCAATTCCCATGTCGTATACGGACGAGCTTCTCCGCTTTGCTTCTAGTATATTCGATACCCGATAGTCGACACAAATCACGCGATTTCTAAAAATATTGTAAATGAAAGCATTCCCAAGAAAGATGGAGAATGTAGGCAGATGTCTCGTGAAAACGGCCCATTTTTAAATATTCTGAATATTTACAATAGTCTATTTATGTAGTATATTTTACTCAAGCTTAATACGGAAGGGGATAGACCAGTGGAAAATGTGAGCGAAGCATGTTGACTCGCGTTCCCTTGAACAAGGAACCCATCGGAAAGGATCCACTCCCTTAAAAAAGGAATGTATCTTGCAACATCCGGTGAAAACATGTGGGGGATTCCAGAGGCGACCAATCGGATTGAGCCCATAGGGGATTCGAAGTTGTGCTGGCACGAAGCAGCAAGCAGGCGGATCACCGAGTATCCATAGCACCAAAAAATCTGAACGGATTGCGATTGATGGTAGGTAGGATCACGCAAGACAGTGGAACGGAGTTGTAGGTAACAATTGAATAGTCCATGTGCGAACAACTAAAAGTTCCGGTTATCTTTGATAAGCGGAACTTTTAGTTGTGTTTGTGCTGATTGCGCCTGTACCGGCTATGCCTCACGATGATCACATTCGAGCATCCGAGCATCCGAGCGCGCAAAACGGACCTATCCCCCGACTAGCCTGCCGCTGCATGGCTGGCATCGCCGGGGTTAGCCCGTCGCCGGGATCGGTCCCGGTCGTTATCTAAGCTCTCCGAACTCCTATCCTTAGCTCCGTCCCATCAAGCATAGTTGTGCGAGGTCTCGACGGTGCCGTCCGCTCGATGGATGATCGCGCTGCAGTTGCGATCGGAGGCCAACTGCTTGGCCACCTCTACCGCCTCCGCCTTGGTGGACAGCTCGCGCTCCGGCTGATCGCTGCCCTCCGTCTTCACCGCCCAGACATCGCCGCTCGGCACGACATGCAGATGACGATGATCACCGCCATGATGATCCGGATGCTCCTCCGCCCATTCCTTGGCCTGCGAAGTCGCGATCGCGATCGCTCGCCCTTCCTCGTATTTCTCGCCGAGCAGCGCATTGGCGATCTCGATCGCCTTGTTCCGCACACGCGGCTCGAGGTTTTTCATCGATGGGGGATAATCTCGCTGCGTCCAGGGCATCTCTATCCGCCTCCTTCGATAGATCGGGTGTCAGTACCAGGATGTCCGAGGTATATTATTTAGTCTGGTCCGGGTGATTGGCTACCGCGCTATAATCGTTGACGTAGGACCCCGCATTCAGCGAGTTGTACTCACGGAAGGTATCGTACGCATGATCCCTGCGCAGCTCGTCAGACTCCACCAGGACGAGGATGCGTCCTTCTTTGACATAGTCGCTGTAACGGCTGGCATCCTCTTCGGGGATACCCAGACCGATCAAGCCGCCGACCAGACCGCCTGCTCCCGCGCCGACCGCCGCTCCTGTCAGCGCCGCTGCGATCGGTCCTGCCGCGAGGATCGGTCCGATGCCCGGCACGGCCAGCGCGCCGGCCCCGGCCAGCAACCCCGCCAGTCCGCCGAGCACGCCGCCCGCCGTTGCGCCTGTCGCCAGCCCTTCGGGCGCCTTGGTTCCCGTCGCCTCCGAGACTGAGTCTACTTCATCCTGGTCCCGAGCGACGATCGATATCTCATCCGTACTGTAGCCGCGCTTCTTCAGCCCTTCGATCGCCTGGATCGCTTCCCGTTCCGAGTGGAATACACCGATAATCTGCTTTTCGCTCATGTCGAATCCCTCCTGTGATTATAATCGCCGAGGCGCGCTTACGTCCTCCGCTATAGTAGGTACTTACCCTGAGAGGAGGATTGTAAACGCCGCCTTATCGCCGATTATCAAAGCACTGGAGACAGCAGTCGGGCCAACGATTCTTTCAGACGCAGCTGCCACGGCCGGTTTTTGTACTGCTCGCGCGTCAACTCCAGACAGCCTTCGGCATCTTTTTCGAACAGCGCCTTCAGTCGCGTTGCCGTGGCCGTATCATAGATGAAGGCATTCATCTCGAAGTTCAGGCGGAAGCTGCGGATGTCCATATTCGCCGTACCGACGGAGCCGAGACGGCCATCGACGACTATTGTCTTGGCGTGGAGGAATCCCGCCTCATACAGATAGCAACGCGCGCCGCTCTCCAGCAGATCGCCGAGGTAAGAGGAGGACGCCCAGTACACCAGCTTGTGGTCGGGGCTTTTGGGGATCATGATCTTGACCTGCACGCCGGAGAGCGACGCCAGCTTGAGCGCGGTGAGCAGACTCTCGTCCGGGATAAAATACGGCGTCTGCAAGCAGATCGATTCCTTGGCTGCGTAGATCATCTTCAGATAGGCGTTTTTGATCGGCTCGGCCTCGGAGTCGGGACCGCTCGAGATAATCTGCATGCCGACGTTGCCGCCCTCTCGTGGTCTGGGGAAATAACGCTCGTCGATCGGGATCTGCGACTTGGACGCCAGATTCCAGTCCAGCATAAATTGCACCTGGATCTGCTGCACCGCGCCGCCCGCGAGCTTCAGATGCGTATCCCGCCAAAATCCGAAGCGCTCGACTAGGCCAAGGTATTCATTGCCGATATTAAAGCCGCCGATATAGGCTTCATATCCGTCGATGATGGCTAGCTTGCGATGATTGCGATAGTTCAGCCTGAGGTTAAGCAGCGGAATCCGCGACGGAAAAAAGGCCGCCATCTCGCCGCCCGCCTCCACCAGCTCGGAGAAAAAGCGCTTCGGCAGCGCGCGTGAGCCGACATGATCGAACAGGAAACGGACCTCTACCCCTTCGCGCGCTTTGCGGGCCAGCGCAGAGATCAGCCGTTGTCCCAGCTCGTCGTTGCGCACGATGAAATACAGCAAGTGGATATGCTCCTCGGCCCGCTCAATGGCGTCCAGAAGCGAGTCGAACTTGCTTTTGCCATCCGTAAAAATCTCGACCCGGTTATTTTGCGTAAACAGCGAGTAGGCGCTCACCAGATTCATCAGAATCATGTCATGATGGCCTGCGATCGCGGGGTCGCGATAGACGATCTTGCCTTGCTCAAGCAGTTGGAACTGGCGTTGCAGAATCTCGCGGATCTCCTTGAGCCGGTCCGCCTTCACCTTATAGATCTTGCGGCGGCTCAGGTTCTGACCGACGATCAGATAGAGGATGAAGCCCACGCTCGGTAGGAACAGCAGGATCAACAGCCACGCCCAGGTCGCCGCCACATTGCGCCGCTCCAGGAAGATGACCGTCCCCGCGAAGAAAAGATTAAGTAGATAGAGGATGCCAATCGTATCCTGTAAGATACTCATCTGCATGAACAACTGCCCCCCGCTGCCGCACATGACGGCCCAATAAATGAAGACCAACAAACTAACAAACGAAACGTCCCGCGATACCGGGAACGGACCCATTCGCAGCCTTTCCTATTAAATATAGCAGATCTTGCTAATCGCACCAAACCGTTTCTGCCGCAGCGGCAGTGTACGATATTTCGTACACATCGCGGTCGGGGCGCGCCTTGGCGGCCGCATGTGTAGAGCAACCTACTCGGGTGCGAAGGCGGTCTCCCCAGCATTTATGCGATTTTTCGCACATCTCGGGGCCCCGAGGGCTGTTTTCCCAGAACTTGTGCTATTTTTCGCACATCTTGGGGCTCCGAGGACAGTTTTCACCAGAACTTGTGCGGTTTTTCGCACATCTTCGGGTCTCGAACGCGGTTTGCCCAACACTTGTGCGATTTTTCGCACATGTCCTGGTCTGCGGCGCCGCATGATTTGAGAGGTCGAACCAAACATTCTGTGTACCGAAAAAAAGCATGCCCTGACCGCAAGGTCCTGACATGCTTCGTTACTTACAGCCCAGCCCCCACTCAGCCCCCGCGACAGAGGCATCCCCCACGGGGATGCCCGTCCCGGCAGCATCAGCCGCGATTATTGCGCTGCGGCGTTGCCTTCGGCTGGCGCATTGCCTTCAGCCGGCGCGTTCGCCGGCGTGTTGCCTTCGGCTGGCGCCTGCTCGCCGTTGTCGGCGGGCTCTTCCTTGTCGGTCAGCGTATTGGTGATCGTCGCCTTCTGCTTGATCTCCTCGAGCCACGGCGTGATCAGCGGGCTGGCCTCCTCGCTGATGAGCTGATTGCGCAGCGACTCCGCCTCTTCCTCGTAAGTCGGCGTTACCGCTTCCTGCTTGGCGGTTACCTTGATGATGTGGAAGCCGTTCGGCGATTCCACGACATCGCTGATTGCGCCTACCTCAAGCGCGAAAGCCGCTTTTTCGAACGGCTCATTCATCCGGCCCTTGCCGAACGCGCCAAGGTCGCCGCCAAGCTCCTTGGAGCCTGGGTCCTGCGACTTCTCGCGAGCGAGCTCGGCGAAGTCCGCCCCGCCGTCGAGCTCGGCTTTCACCGCTTCCGCTTCCTCGCGCGTCTCGAGCAGGATATGCGACGCTGTCACCTGCTCCGGCGTGCCGAGCTGGTCCTTGATGCTCTCGTAGTATTCCTTGACCTTTTCTTCGGTCACATTAGTCTGCGATTCGAATTTTTTGCGAAGTCCGACCTGGAAGTAAAGCTGCTCCTTCAGCGACTCCTCGGTCAAATTGTTCTGCATGAGGATCATCTCGAACTGTCCGTCCGGGTAGCTCGCCTTGATCGACTCGAGCTCCTTGTTCAGATCCTCGTCGGAGACGACGACGCCCGACTTGTCGAACTCCTGACGGATCAACTCCTCGGTGATCAGGTTGTCGAGCGTCTGCTCGCCGAGCGTCTGGCCGTTCCCGGTCGTAGCGATCAGCTTCTCGTACAGCGTCTCCTTGCTGATGCCTACGCCGTTGACGCTCGCTACGTCCTCGCCGCCGATCGCGCCGCCGCGCATCGCGCCCCAGATCGTCACGCCGATCAGCGCGATCAGCAATACCAGCGATACGCCCATCCAGCCGCGACCGCTAGCAGGCGCGGAAGGAGGAGGGGTCACGCCGCTACCGGCAGCTCCGCCTGGCGTCGCACCGCTTGTCGTCGATACCAAGCCTTCACGCTCGGCGTCCGCATCTCCGAATACATCCGTACGACCACTCTCGCCGAGCCCCGCAGCCGAGGCTGGATACGGCTCGTCCGTCTGCGTCACATCAGCCTCCGGCGCAAGCTCGTCCAGCCGCTCGTGCTCCACCCCGGATGCCGTGTCCAGCGTCGTTTCTTGCTCCTGCCCCGAGTCCGTCTTGCGGTCCTCGCCGGGCGCGTTTTCCCCGTGGGCGCCGCCAGGCAGTTTGTTCTCCTCGTCCTTCATTTCCAGAAACCCCTTCCGTCTATTTGTTCCCTGATGTCTTCCGCTTCATCATTGACTCGATTACGTACACCGGCTTCGCTAATCTCCAAGTATACCCTACGAATATAGCAAACTCATGCCGAATTTACCTTAAAACAAGATAAATTTTCGCAAACCCTCAGCCCCGTCAAGCCATATGCCTTCTTTTGAGGGAAAAATTTAAAAGGCTGAATTTAAATTGCAGGATAATAACAAAGCGTGTAATATCAATAGAGCACTGGACAAAAGGTGGAACGGCTGACATCTATGCACAGCATATCAATTGCATCGCGTTGTACGCAGCCGTGTCATTTCCGGAGAATGGTAAGCAACGTACAAGAGAGGGAAGCTTATACCTTGCTTATAATTGGACAAAGGAGGTCCCTCAACAATGTCCATCAAATTGAAGCTTTCGCTCTTCATCTCCCTGATCGTCGCGGTTACGCTAACCCTAAACATCTCCATCTACTATATATCCAGCAAAAATGAATGGATCAGCGCAGCAGAACAGCAGGCAACCAGCATCGCCAGACAGATCGGCGCTACCATCGAGGTGTCGGAGCAAGCCAAGCGCCAAGTCGAACAAGCCGTAGGCAGCTCCCTCCGGTCTGCGGCCGTCGCCGCGCTCGAGCTGCTGCCTAGCGACTACGAATCGATCACCAACGAGCAACTCGAGTCTGTCAGTCGACTGGTAGGCGTAGACGACATCACCATCTGGGTACAGCGTGACGGCGATATCGTCACCGTGCGATCCTCGGAGCCCGACGAGATCGGTCTCAGCTCCAAGACCTGGGGCTACTGGCATAACGCATTTAACGAGCTGTTCGACCTGCAACCTGTTACCGTCCGCGAAGGTCAGCGCCTGGAGCATTTTTGGTCCGGCCCCTACAATTACGCCACCTCCGACCCGTCCAAGATCAATAAGTGGGGCTACTACTACGATGGCACGACCAATTATATGATCAACCCCTACCTGAATGCCCAATCGCTGCTCTCCTTCGAACAGATGGCCGGCACCAACGCCCTGCTGAAGCAGCTCATCGACGAGAATGCGAATGTGCTCGAGATTACCGGCTTCAACGCCGAATTTTTCGGCAAAGATCCGATCCTTCGGCTCAAACGCGGCATACTGGTCCACAACCTCGATGTCCAAGGCATACTTTTCGGCGACTATACCTATCGCAATGAAGCGGATGACTTGCAGCATATCCTGGAAGCCTCCGAAGAACAGCACATCATCACTACGACCGACGCGATCGACGGCGTCGCCGTACTGAAGAGCTTCATCCCGCTGAACACCGATCAGGATTACGTCTTGAGCATCACAACCGACTACGAAAGCGTGCTGCAGTTGCTCAACCGCCAACTATTGCTCCATGTCGCCATCTCGGCTGCGCTCGTCCTGGTAGCGATGGGAGCGAGCTATGCGATCTCCGGCCTGTTGCTGCGGACGCTCAACCAGATCCTGGCCAGCGTCAACACGATCGCCAAAGGGCGCTTCGGCGAGCTCATCCATATCCGTAATCGCGACGAGCTCGGGGAGCTGGCGTCGCGCGTCAACTCGATGTCGGCGAATCTGCAGCAGTACGTCGAGCAGATCCGGGCCTCGTCGGAGGAGCTGCGCAGCACCAAGCAATATCTGGAGTCCTTCATCAATCACACGTCCGACGCGATTCACGTCTCCGCTCGCGACTGTAAGGTCATCATGGCCAATCAGGCCTTCGAGACGATCTACGGCTGGTCGGCGGAGGAGGTGCTCGGACGCCCGCTCGCCTACACGCCTGTCGAGCATGAAGCGGAGTTCGCAGAGCTGCTGGCGCGCGTGCTGCGTGGAGAGTCGATCACCGATCACGAGACGATCCGTCTGACCAAGTCCGGCCAGCCGATCGACGTCAGTCTGACGATCTCGCCGATCCGCGACGAGCATGACGAGATCGTAGCCATCGCCACGATCTCGCGTAACATCACGTACCGCAAGCAGACAGAAGACATGCTGCGACGCTCCGAGAAGCTGTCGATCGTCGGACAATTGGCTGCGGGGGTCGCTCATGAGATCCGCAATCCGCTGACGACGCTGCGCGGCTTCGTCCAAATCTACAAGTCCAAGGGCAAGCTCGACGATCAGCATCTCGATCTCATGCTCGAGGAGCTGGATCATATTAATTATGTTGCCAGCGAGCTGCTCGTCCTATCCAAGCCGCATCTGATCTCCTATCAAGCCGTCCAGATCGAGCAGATCATCGCATCGGTGACACTGCTGCTGGAGGCGCAGAGCGATAGTCATCCGATCTCGACGACGATCGAGACCGATCGCCCGCTGCCGCTCGTCTACGGCGAGCCCAATCAGCTCAAGCAAGTGCTCGTCAATCTGCTCAAAAACGCCATGGATGCGATGCCGGGCGGCGGTCCCATCGAGATCGAGCTATCGGTCACAGAGCAAAATGAGCTGCTCGTCCGCATCACTGACCATGGCATCGGCATGAGCCCCGAGCAGCTGGCGCGGATCGGCGAGCCGTTCTATACGATGAAGGAGACGGGGACGGGCCTCGGATTGATGGTATGTCAGCAAATCATCGCCAACCATCACGGACGGATGCACCTGTTCAGCCAAGAGGGCGTCGGCACAACTGTGGAAGTGGTGTTGCCGTCTTATCATTCTTGACGATCACAGGTTAGCTTACTTGACAATATGATATGATATGCTATAGAGAAGCGGCAAGCGTAAGGGGGAGCAGGAGGCACACGGTCGGTCCGCCTCCGCCCCTGATACGACGAAGAGGTGAAGCCATATGGACTTACGCAAGCTTAGGCTCGACGAACCGTCTACCAATAGCATGTTCAGCGATGAACGGGAGGCCTACGAGCGGGATTATGCCCGGCTCATCCAGTCTCCCGCCTTCCGTCGCATGCAGGGCAAATCCCAGGTGTTCGGCGCAGGCACCGGCGACTACTACCGGACCCGCCTCACTCACTCGCTGGAGGTGTCCCAGATCGCCCGCGAGGTCGCCCGGCGGCTGGGCGGCCAGTATCCCTGGCTGAGCAAGGGCGAGCACCCCGGTCTGGTCATCGACCCAGCTGTCGTCGAGTGCGCGGCGCTCGCCCACGATCTCGGCCACCCTCCCTTCGGCCATCGCGGCGAAGACGTGCTGAACCGGCTGCTCCAGGAAGAGTGCGGCCTGCCCTATGAGGGCAATGCCCAGAACTTCCGTATCCTGATGTTCCTGGAGAAACGCGCCGGCAGCGGCAGCGGCTTGGACCTGACCGCATCGGTGCTGCTCGCCATCAACAAATACCCCGGCAGTCTGGACGATCCGGGCCGGGTAAAAGGCGTCTACGCCTCGGAATGGGCCGGCATCAATGAGCTCCGGCAGCGCTGGCAGATGCCGGCGGGGGCGCCGACGCTGGAGGCTCAGCTGATGGACCTGTGCGATGATATTGCCTATTCGACCCATGACATCGAGGACGGCATCCGGGCGGGCAAGATCAGCATGAACCGATCGTTTTTTGAGGACCATCGCTTGATCCGCGATGTCGTCCAGGAGATCATCGCCGATGACGGCAACCATGCCTTCGGCTGGGAGAGCGTCGATATCCCCACCATGGTCAAGCAGGTGCTCGAAGCCTATCTTGCGCAGTGGGAGTCGATCTACATCAGCTGCGAGCGCGAAGCCTCGCGCACCAGGCGGGAGATGAAGGCGCGCTGGGTGAGCACCTTCGTCGGCAGGATCGGCATCATCGATGATCCCGATCATGGCTGGAAGCGCGTCACCTTCGTCCGTGACGGCGCCCAGGACTTCGGCCTGCTGCGGACGATGGAGATCCTCAAGAAGCTGGCGTGGGTGACGCTGGTCAAGGACTTCCGGGTGCAGCGGCTGCAGATGCGCAGCGAGATCCGGCTGCGCGGACTGTGGGAGAGCTTCATCCAGCCCGAGTCGGGTCGTCTGATCATCCCTGCCGACTGGCTGGCCAACTACGAGCGGCACAAGAGCCACTGGAGCTGGCCGCGCTTTATCGCCGACTACATCTCGGGCATGACCGATACGTATGCGGAGAAGGTGTACGCCGAGCTCTACACGAGCCACTCCGGGACGATCTACGAGATGGACTAAGGGGATTTCCGAGATGCCTGCAACCGAGCAGGTCTGCAAGACAGCCAACAAAACAAGCATCAGCCGGAGTCGGCCGATGCTTGTTTTGTTGTGCTTGCTATTAGCTAAGGCAGGAGACGTCCTACATCTCCTACATGCCTATATCCCGACCGCCGCCAGAGACAGGCAAGTCCTCGTCTGTGCGCTTCATGAACGGCCACCAGTTGGCCTCGCCGAACGTCCGCACCATGACCGGCACGAACAAGGGCAGCATGAGGAGCGCGTACATGAACAGTCCACACAGGACGACCGTAGCGATCTGCAACAGCGAGAGGACGCCTGACGGCAGCATCGCCGCGAAGGTGCCGCCGAGGATGATCGCAGCCGAGATGATGACCGTGCCCATGTTCTGCATCGCCATGACGATCGCTTCGCGCGGCGAGAGATGACGGTATTCCTTGAACCGGTCCATCAGGAAGATACTATAGTCGATCCCGAGCGCCATCAGCATGACGAAGCCGAAGAACGGCACGGCCCAGCTAATGCCGGAATAACCCAGGATGCGGACGAACAACACCTCTGCAATCGCCATCGACGTATAATAGGTGAGCAGCAGAGACATAATCAGGTAAATCGGCATGACGATCGAACGCAACAGCAGGATCAGGATCAATCCGATGCCGACGATCATCAGGATGACGGTCCGGGAGTAGTCGCCGTTGGAGATATTCTCCAGGTCGTGGTTCATACTCGTGACGCCCTCGATGGCGAAGGTCGCCTGCTCATAGCCCGCGCCGCGCAAGCCGCGCTCAGCCGCCACCGACAGCTCGTCGATCCGGTCCATCGTCGACTGTGCATACGGGTTGCCCTCGAAGACGACGTCGAACTTGGCAATCGACCGATCCTCCGACATATACACATCGAGCGCCTGCTGGAACTCCTCCGCATCGATCGCTTGCTGCGGGATGAACCATCCGGTCAGCTCGCGGTTCGGCGCGCCCGACAGCTCGGTCAGATACGTCTGTGCCGATCCGAGGCCGTCCGACACCTGCTGCAGCCCGTCGACGCTCTGGTCGAGACCGTCGGTCAGCTGCGTCAGCTGGTCTCCCAGCTCGGAGAAGCCGGATTGCAGCTCCTCTTGCCCGCTGGCCAATTGATCGAAGCCGCCGCTCAAGGCTGGCAGTTGCGTGACGATCTGACCTTGACCGTCGGCCGCCTGCGTCAGACCGGCCTGCAGCTTGGAGAGGCCATTGACCAGCTCGGTCAAGCCTTGCGCCAAGGCTTGCTGACCGGCACTCGCCTGCTCCAGCCCGCCATTGGCCTGTTCGAGGCCTGTGGCCAGACCGGCCAGCTGCGTGTTGAGCTCGGTCAGGCCGCCGGACATCGCCTCAGCGCTGCCCTGCAGCACAGCCAACTGCTGGGCCAGCCCAGCATAGGCTTCATCCTGCTGCAGCTCGGGGTAGCGCTCGCCGAGCGCGGTCAGCCCTTCGCCGACGCCGGCCAAGCCCTGTGCCAGCTCGCGCTGCGCACCGGCGAACTGCTCATAGCCGGCAGTAATCTGGCTCAGACCGCCGCCGAGCTGGCGGTAGCTCGCCAGCAGCTGCTGCGCGCCGTCAGCCAGCTGCTGAGCGCTCGCCTGCGCCTGCGACAGACCGGCACGGATCTCGCCAGCGCCAGCAGAGCCATCGCGCACGCCTTGCTCGATCTGCCTCAGCCCGTCGCCCAGCTTCGCGACGCCCGACTGCAGCTCGCGAGTGCCGCTGATGAGCTGCTCAGTGCCGCTCACCGCTTCCTGGAGCTGCGGAGCATTGTCGCTCAGCCCCTTGCTCGCCTCGCTCAGTCCTTCCTCGATCTGCGTCAGACCCGACTTGCCCTCGCCCAGACCATCGCCGAGCTGCTCGACCTGCTGCGTCACCAGGAAGTCCTCGAGCAGCTCGCCCGTCGGACGCGTCGCGCTGCGCACAGCCTTGACGCCCTCAACGCTGGCCAGCTCGCGGCTGACCCGCTCCATCGCGGCCAGACCCTCCGGCGTGTCGAACGGCACATCGGACTTGACGACGACGGTCGACGGCAACGTGTCGCCAGGGCCAAAGCTGTCCGAGATAATCTGGAAGCCGCGCACCGAATCATAGCTGTCGCCGATCTCATCCAGCGAGTTAAACGACACCTTGCCGTCATATACCGAGAGGAACGGCACCGTCACGAGCGCCAGCAGCACGAGCGCCCATACCGGCCGCTTCAGCGAGAAGCGCCCCATCACGCCCCACAGCCGGCTCGGCTTGTGCTCGAGCGAGCCACGCGTCGGCCAGAAGATCGCCTTGCCCAGCGTCGCCATAAAGAACGGGACAATCGTCACCAGCGCCAGCAGCAGCACCGCGATGCCGACCGCCACGGCTACCGCCGAACGATAGAGCGTAAAGGTCGAGAAGCCGATCGCCGAGAAGCCGACAAGAACCGCCAAGCCCGCGAAGAACACGGTCCGCCCGGCGCTTTTGTACGTGCTCAGCACAGCTTCGGTCTTGTCTCCACCGTTGTGGGCGAGTTCTTCCTTGAAGCGGCTGATCAAGAGGATGCAATAGTCCGTGCCGATCCCGAACATGACCGCGACCATGAAGATCTGGGTGAAGTTCGACAACGGGAAGTCCGCATACTCGACGAGGAAGGCGACGACCGACTGCGACAGCAGATAGCTGAGTCCGACCGTTACGAGCGGGATCAGCGGCGCCACCGCCGAGCGGAAGACCAGGAACAGAATAATCAGAATGAAGAACAAGGTAATGATCTCCGTCTTGCGCAGCCCCTCCTGGGAGCTCTGAACGACGTCCTCGCCGATCAGCCAGTTGCCGGTATAGTAGTGCTCTACTTGCACATCGGCTAGCAGTCCGTCGAGGTCCGAACGCAGCTCGGCAGACGTCCGATCGCCAGGCTCGGTAGCGAGCAGTGCCAGCACCGTCTTGCCGTCGCCCGATACCATCTGTTCCGCCAGCTCCGGCGTCTCCAGATGCGTCATGACCGACGTCACGCCGACCGCCTTGCCTTCGGTCTGGAGCTGCTGTACCGCCTTGGCGATCTGCTCGTTGTCGGCAGCCGTCAGCCCGTTCTCATTATGGAAGACGACGACGGATGACAGCTCTCTTCCATCGCCATTGCCTGCGAGCTCCGCCGCCAGCTTCCCTGCTTCAGTCGACGAGTAACCGTCGGGGACGGTTATCTGCCCTTTGTCTCGCACGAGCTGCGCCATGTCCGGTGCGATGAACAACAGCCCTACCGATACAGCGATCCAGAGGGCGAAGATGGGCCATTTTAATCTCAGGATGGTCCTCATGCTTGCTTGCCGCCTCTCTCTTCTTGGACTGATAATAACTTGGCCAGCTTCTCATAGGACTCGATGAACACACGTGCATCCTCCTCCTCGAAGAGACCGATAAAGCCGGACAGCCGCTCTTGGATCTGGGTGATAATATAGACTGCGATCTCGGAGCCCCGCGGCGTCAGTGCCAGATATGTGACGCGCCGATCCTTCTCATCCGGCTCCCGCCGGATCAACTCCTTGTCGAACAGCCTTGTGACAATGGCTGTAATCGAACTTTTGGCTACGCAGAATATCTCGGCCAGCTCCGACGAGGTGACTCGGCCATGCTTGTGAATGTAGCGAATCATCGCATACTGGTCGACCGTAATCTCCTCCGGCACGATACTTCGGATAATCGCATTGACTTGCCTAGTGACTGTAAACTGCGCCTCCTCGTATCGCATGATGATGCTCCCGAGCAGATTCTGATCCATTGCTTTCCCTCCTCCTTACGAACCAACCCGGAACGACAAGCCTGGACAAAAAGGTTCGTCTCTCGAATAGTTCGCCTGTACAATAGTTCGTCTATAAAATAGTTCGATAGACGAACTATATCAAACAGACAACATCGTTGTCAAGACACAACCGTGCCGTGTCCGGCCCTGCCCTGTCCTGTCCTCCCTCCACTCCCCCCGGTCGGCTCGACAAAAAAACGCCCTCCTCTCCCTAAAGAGAAAAAGACGTTGGCGGATGGCACGGTATCCCGAACACCTTGGGAGCACGCGGCTGCCCGCAAACTATCGAAGAGACACGGATCGGAAGAACGATCTCATGACCGTAGGCTTCAGTTTTTGATGACAGTCTGATATCAGGCACACTACGCCTGCGACGCGTCTGGATGATCGTCCGGATGGTTGATCTTGCGCGCCGCATAGAGGACGGGCGTCGCCGCAGCGGAGATGAGAAACTTCAGCACATACGTCGTCGCGAGAATCTCCAGCCATACCCCAAGCGGATAGACGCCTGCAAAGGCAATGGTGCAGAACACCAGCGTATCCATCATCTGACTAATTCCCGAGCTCCCATTCATCCGCAGCCATAGCTGTTGGCGCGACGGGAACCGTCGCTTCAGATAGGCGAAGAGCCGCACGTCCAGCAGTTGGCTGACCAGGTAGGCGCACAGACTCGCGGCGACGAGCCGCGGAGCCAGACCGAAGATCGCGACTAGCGCTTCCTGCGCCAGATCGCCCGGCTGAGGCGTGAACACTAGCGCCATCTGCATGATGATCATCGAGACGATTAATGTAAAAAAGCCGAACCATACGACCTGCCGCGCCTCCTTCTCGCCATACTTCTCATTGATAAGATCCGTGGCCAGATAGATCGTCACATAGATCGTATTGCCTAGCGTAGCGACGATGCCAACCAGCTCGATCGTCTTGACCACCTGGATATTAGCCACCACGGTCGCCAGCGCTACCCACACGAATAGCCCCTTCTTGCCGAAGAGGCGATAGCACAACAGGAACAACCCGAAATTGACCGCTACGAATAGCAGGCCCCATAGCAAATTAAACATCTGTCAACGCTCCTTAGTTTTGGTAACGCGGGAGGATCTCGAACCGCGAGTCGGTCCGGGCTGCCGCCCGGCCTCCTGTCTATTCGACAGTCTGCCCATTAATGTACTACAGATGCCGCTATCCCGCAAGCGAATCTTGGGCCGACCCCCGACCTCAGACCAGGTAAAAAACCATACCTTGGGCCGTTATCCCCGGGCTTGAAATCGCCTATTATAGTATCAGGTACTAAAAAACGTCCCGGCTCGACCTTCTACATAAACTCATTACGCCAAAGGAGCGTTATCCCATGTTCGAGATCTCCCCTACAGTCGTAGGGCTGCATGCCCTGCTGTTGATGCTCTGGGCTGTCGCCGCCTACTACGCGACCAGTCTGACCAAGCTCTCTACCCAGGCAGCGCTCAAGCAACGCGCGCGCAAGCTGCTCTGGCTGCTGCTGCCGATTGTCCTGCTGACCGGCAGTCTCGTGCTGACGATGACGGTGCCTTACTTGCGGCTCTCCGGCCCGCCGCTCCATGAAGGGTTGCTGCTGCAGGTGCCGATGCTCATGCTATCCACCGCAGCGATGTTGCTGTTCTCGCTGCCCCGGCTATGGACGATCGTCCGTTATATCGGCAGCTCCCGCAAGCCGCTATGCCCCGAGCAGCGCAGGCTCGCCGCCGATCCTTACTTTGTCACGCCTGTGTTCGTCTCTACAGCCAGCGCTGCCTGCAGCCTCTACTATGCGATGGCGCCGCCGCTGGCGCTGACGCTCTCCTGGAAGCAGCTGCTGCTGCCTCCGCTGGCGCTGCTCCTCGTATTCGGCATCGTCGCGATTGCGCAGCAGCGGATACACCGCCGGCTCAGCTCGCCGGCGCGGCAGGCGGCGTAGCGACCGACACTGGGCAACGAAGCAAAGCCTTCGCCTCCACGATAAGGTGGATACGAAGGCCTTTTGTTTTGAAATGACTGCGTCTCAAGTCCTACTCCCCAAGAGCTCGCTCAGTATGCGGATACGCCGAGCTTGTCGATCGTCTCCTGGATGAACGCAGGCTCATCCTCGGGCGAACGGGAGGTGACGAGGTTGCGGTCGACGACGACCTCCCGATCGACGAACTCGCCTCCGGCCTCCCGGATCTCGCCTTCGATCTCCGGATAGCCGGTCAGCGTGCGCCCCTTCAGCAGCCCCGCCGAGGCGAGGATCTGCGGACCGTGACAGATCGCCGAGATCGGCTTGCCGGCCGCGTCCATCTGCCTCACGAAGTCGAGGATCGGCTTGCTCTCGCGCAGCTGGGATGGCGACTTGCCGCCCGGGATGATGACAGCGACATAATCGTCCGGGTTCGCCTCCTCGATCGACAGATGCGTTTTGTAGGTGATCGTGCCCTGCTTTCCCGTCAGCTCCTCGCCCTTCTTCAGACCGATGATGACCGCTTCGTCGCCGTTTTTGGTGATCGCCTCGTACGGATTTTTCATCTCGGAATCCTCGAATTGGCCAGCCAACAGAAATGCTACTTTTCTCGTCATTTGTTTCATTGGAAGAACACTCCTTTGAATAGACATGACGATAGCATGCCCTTAAGTTAAGGTTTATTACCCTCTCCGTCTGTACCCTAACCGCGATCGGGACCGAGGCACGGCTTTTTGAGAAAATCTTCACTTTTGGCTTCGACAACGTGGGAAGGACTTTGCGAGGATCTTGTCGAAAAAGGGAACGATGCGGCGAATCGCCGCAGCCGATCCTGGAAGGAGGGAATGGATGAAAGCGCTGTTTCTCGCCATCAGAGCATCGAACCTCGAGAAGGTCGTATCCCTGGTGTCCCGAAACAAAGAACTCGTGCACTCCGTCGCAAAGCAACCGCCCAAAAAGGACGATGGCCAATCGCCGCTGCAGGTGGCGCTCAAGACCGGTCACTTCGAGATCGCCGACTATCTGATCGAGATGGGGGCGGATGTCGCCTACATCGAGCAAGAAAGCGTCAACGAATGGAAGGCGCCGGCGATCCACGACGCGATCCGCGCCGCCGTCTTCTCCAGCCGCTTCCCGGGCTATGGCGGCATCCTGCAAAACACGGAAGCTCAGTTCGGGCGAGCGCTGGCCACGCTGCGCAACATGATCGCCGCCGGCGCGCGGATGGACCAGGCCGACTCCTACGGCAATACCTGTCTGATGCGGGCCGCGCTCGATGCGCGTCAGCTCGATCTGGCGCCCCATCACGAGGAGCTGCTCGCCGATCTGCAGCAAGTGTTCGACACGCTGCTCTCAGCCGGCGCCGACGCGCATCAGCGGACCGAGACGCGAGAGTCCGTGCTGCAGCTATTTGGCCATGAGCCTGTCGCCCAGTTCCTCAGCATTCGCCGTTAGCGCAGCCGGAGTGTCACCCGACACCCACGGAGACTGCCTCCGCGGCATCACCGCACAACCAACAGAGCCTGCCTCGGCGGCGTCAACAGCGCTTGCCCCGCAGCGCCACCGCACAACCAACAGCGCTTGCCCTGCGGCATCACTGCACAACCCAACAGAGCCTGCCTCCCCTCCCCGGGAAGCAGGCTTTCGTTGGTGCTAGGTTATGATGGCTGGCTTAGGCGTGTCTGCATACTCCGAGGGTAGCAGATTGTTCTTATGTCCGGTACGCTACCTTTGCTCGATGAGATAGAGACGGCTCGTCTCCTCCCACAGCTCGCCCTGACCGAGACCGATCAGGCCGATCTCCTCGGCTGGCAGCTCCGGTCCGTTCGGCGCATTGACCAGATTCATCTGCGGCTCGGGGCAGAAGAATCCTGGCGTCGCCTTGTTGTTCCAGATCATCCACTGCTTGTACGCCGTACCGACATCGTAGACGAGCTTGAGGCCAGCCCGGCTGTCCAGCAGCTCCATCCGATTGCGGCCGTCCTGCGGCGCCGCCTGATAATGGTTGTCCATCTCCTCGAAGAACGGCGACAGTCCGCCCTCAGCCAGTCTGCGCTCCTGCTCGCTCTTCTCCTGGAAGCGGCCCGTAGGCAGCAGACGCTCGCTGAGCTCCCAACGCTCGCCGACCGTCACCTTGAACGTACAGTCCTCTGCGCTGCTCTCCGGCGCAAACGGCGCATTGATCGCGGTATGGAACGCCATCAGGCAAGGCATCCGCGTCTCGCCGTTGTTGCGCACCTGCACCCGCTGATGGAGGCCGTCTCCGCTGAGCGTATACTGGAGCCTGATCGTGAAGGCATGCGGGAAGTGACGATACACCTCATGCTGTTCGTCGATGGTCAGCGACAGCGTGACCCGGCTCTCCAACTCGTCCGCTCCGAACCCTTCGACCGTCCACGGCAAGCCGTACACGAAGCCATGCAAGTGGTTGCCTGTCGCCGCCTCGTTCACCGGGAACTGATACGTCTTGCCTTCCCAGCTGAACTTGCCGTCCTCGAACCGGTTGGGCGGGAACAGCACCGGAATGCCATGGACGTAAGGCAGCGCTTTAAACGCTTCCATCTCATCCGCCGCAGGCTCTCTCAAATAATGATGCTGCCGCGCCGTATCCCGAAACGCGATCAGATTGGCCCCAACGCCCGGCAATACCGCCGCTTCATAGTCGCCCGAGCGCAGCCAGATTGCCGGCTCTCCGTGAAATAGCCCCTCATACGCTTGTTGTGCCATAGGTCTTGCTCCTCCCATCGTTGGACTCGTCCCTCGACTCATCCTGACTTGTACGTACATTCAGCCTCACTATACCACAAGTTGCTCCCGCTGGGGAACTGCCGAGATGGCGCAAGTACGGCTTTCCGCTCTGTATGTAACGACTCGTTATCGAACAGGTCCCGGGCTATATCTGCGGAACATCATTTCCCTTTGTACAAAGCCAAACTTCTCATAGAGTCCATGCGCATCTCGTGTTCCGAGACACATATTCGTATGGCGAATGCGAGGATGGTCGACCAACACAGCCATCATCCATTTGCTGAGCCCTTTACCGCGATGTTCCGTGTCGACAATCACGTCGCACAGCCAGGAAAAGGTTGCTCCATCTGTCACAACCCGCATGAAGCCTACTTGAAGCCCGTCCTCGCTGTAAACTCCGAAACAAAGCGATTCCTTCCAGCTTTTCACGATTGTTTCCTCCGACCGTTCCGCAGCCCAATAAGTGCTCTTCAATAAGGCAATGACCACATCCGGCTGCAGCTCTTCCATACTGTCACTAATCCTGTAAGGCAGGCTATCATGAATCCACTCCATCTGCATACCTCCATTATTCGAGATCTTTGATTGGTTTAGTATAATGGAAACGGTTGGATCTGGAAACGAATTATTTACCCAACAAAACACGAGAGGCTTTTGATGATTTGGAGCTTGCTTTTGCGCTTTCTCCATGATACGGCTCGCCGTGCTATACTAATACTACAAAAGTCATACGGCAGATCAGACATACAGCGAGGAGCGCTATCCTGCCGTCACTACGCTGCGAGGAGGCCAACCGCCCATGAAGGACAAGACCGTGATCGTCACCGGCGCCAATGCCGGGATGGGACTGGCGACCGTGACTCTGCTGGCGCGCGAGGGCGCGCATGTCGTCATGGCATGCCGCAGCCGCGAGCGGGGCGAGGCCGCGCTGGACCAGGCCCGCCGCGACAGCGGGTCTGCCACTATCGATATGATGCTCTGCGATCTCGGCTCGCTGGAGAGCATCCGCTCGTTTGCAGAGGCATACAGATCGCGCTACGCTTCGCTGGATGTGCTGGTCAACAACGCCGGCGTCGTCGCCATCAAGCGACAGACGACCCAAGACGGCTTCGAGAGTATGATCGGCGTCAATCATCTGGGCCACTTCCTGCTGACCCGACTGCTGCTAGAGCCGCTGATCGCCGCGCCGCAGGGACGGGTCGTCAACGTCTCCTCGGGCGCGCACAAGTGGGGACGGATCTATTGGGACGATCCCCATCTGACGCGAGGGTTCAACGTCGTCAAAGGCTATGCCCAGTCCAAGCTCGCCAACATCCTCTTCACTCGGGAGCTGGCCGACCGACTGGCCGATACCCGGGTAACGGCCAACAGCCTGCACCCCGGCGCGGTCAGCACCCAGATCGGCATCGATCGCAAGACCGGGTTTGGCCGCCAGGTCCATGCGTTGCTGCGCCCGTTCTTCCTGACGGCCGAGGAGGGCGCCCAGACTGCCGTCTATCTCGCATCGAGTCCCGATGTCACGAACGCGAGTGGCGGCTACTACATCAAGAGCAAGCTGGCTCCGATCGCCAAGCGCGCCGCTGACAAGCCAGCCGCGCAACGGCTCTGGACGTGGAGCGAGCAGCAGGTAGGGCTGTAGTTGCAGTGTGAGCAGCTTTGGACGTGGAGTGAGCAACAGGCTGGATTGCTGACGACGCTGGTCCATCGCATCGGGGATCGCCCGGATCAATCCAATCGCATAGCGGCGCTCCCTCCGCGGAAGTTGGTTTCCACGGGCACCCAGGTCTCGCGCAGATTTCCGCTCTGCTGGGACTGTCGCCTACGTCTTAACAGGACAAAATTCTATGATCTGACTAAATAACAGCAAATGAACCACTCTGTTCCCGCCTCAAATAATAACAGAGTGGCCCCCTTAAATCATCTCTCCAACGCTTCGATTGCATACCTCAACTCGACATCCTGTCTGTTCATTACACTTTCCTCGAAAGTATCTTCGTTTAGAGGGATTTTAATGTCGGGAACCACGCCCCCAAGCCCAGATTGATCCGCGTCGCCCTGCACCACTTTGTCTTGATTGAGTGACCTCCCATCTGGAAATTGAATGATGTACCCCTCTGGCATTTTTATTTCAATCGGGCTGCTCATAATTCCAAATGAACCAGCTGTAGATGTAAACCCTACAATTTTGACATTAGGCAATCCTTTCAATGCAAGAGGCATTCCTTCTCCCGAGCTACCAGTTCTGCTGTTGACTATTAGGGCTACTTTCCCATCAAAATAAGGCTTTGAAGGCTTGACCGTGATAACCTCATTTCGGTTCAGCTCAAACTTTCCCGTGTATCTATTGTAATAACTGACATATTCATAGTGCTTTTCCTCTTTAACGAAGAAACCGGCCAGATTAGCGGCAAGCTGATCCTCCCCGCCTGGATTGTTCCGCAGATCGATAATCAAGCCTTTTACGCGATTGTCCTGAAACCTCTTCAAGAGATCCGCCAAGCTTTTTTCGGGTGCGGTGATGTTTGATTGAGGGAGAAAATGCTTGATTTTCACATAACCGTACCCATTGTCCAAAAGTTCGCCTTCAATTGGGGAAGCATCCAAATCGGCCTGAGTGAATTTGGTTTTCGTCTTCTTGAGCGTTTCGAATTGATCGTTATATGCTGTCAGATTCGTTCGGACGGACTCTGTCTCTCCCCAATTGCGAAATTCCACTTGCACTTCCTTACCGATGGGCGCCCGAACCATAAAGCGTCCCTGATTCAACCTCTTCACCTCGTCAGTAGTCATGCTGGTCTCGCTCCAGATCGTCCTGTTGATGGCTTCCTTGCCCGTTACCCCGTCCCACATGACGATTTCCGCGCCCAACTTAATTCCGCTTTTGTCGGCGGGGCTATTCTCCAAGACCAGACTCACGAGAACCTTGTCGTTATCCAATTGAACGGTGCTTAGTCCGAAGCCGCCGCCGACTTCTTTTATAAACACCTTATTTCCGTCGTACACATTGTCGTTGACGATTTTGATATGTCCATCCCGCAGGGAGAACAGATATTCTCTTAACGTTTTATAATACAAGTCGACGTTTTTTTCTTCATCGGCCTGTTTGAATAGCGGCTCGTACTTGCTTCGACGCTCATTCCAGCCGATTTTTTTCCATTCTCCGAACGGATACTCCCGCGATAATCTCTCGTTCATTTTCACAAAAGCTTCGGAGTAGCTCATTCCGCTTAAATCGCTAACCGGGTTGTACCGCAATACTCCCGCGTACATTAACAGAAACACAATGGGAATCACTCCGCATACGCAGATTACGGTCCTAACGCTCCTGAGCACTTTATTCCTCGGAACAGTCCAGATTGCAGGCTTAAACAATCTCTTGATTGTGCATACAAACAGGAGCAGCGTCAGTGAATCGATGATTAGAGCCGGAATTGTAGTATCTCCGGACGCAATGCTTGCAAGGGATGCAAGCAGGCCCACGCTGGGTAAAAAATCAAACCATCTGTAATGTTTCTTGATTGGAACCGCGTAAATCGTCAATACGAATAAATTGATGATACACATGACCAACTCATAAGCCGTCAACCATTTTACTGAATCAATCGTGCCAATGACGCTCATTCTCCGTCTCCTCCATTCATTTTCCTCTGTGTTTGGCGAGATACATACGGAAGAGTAAGAAAGAAATATGAACGGAGCGTGAACTGATTTATGTTCTGACAGGTGAAATGGCGGGCAGTTTAACGACGACTTTCGTGCCTTGTCCGACTTTGCTGTCAATACGAATGCTGCCTTGGTGAAGAGCGACAATTTTATAGACGATGGCGAGTCCCAAACCGTTGCCGTCGCTACGATTCCGGGATCGATCTATCTTGTAGAAACGTTCGAAAACGCGACCGAGTTGTTCAGGCGCAATGCCGATTCCGGAATCGGATAAAGTTATGCTATATTCATCCATGCGCATCTTGAATTGAATATGAATGCATCCGCCTTCAGGCGTAAACTTGATGCTGTTGCCAAGCAGGTTCATCCATACTTGGTTAAGCTGATCCCTATCGGCCGTTATTTCAGCAGCCTTAGGCAAGTCCAGGTCAATGTGAATGCTCTTCCCCGACCATAGGGGTTCGCAGTTCACTACAACCTGTCTTATTTGCTCGTCAAGATTAAACGCGGTGTACTCCAGAGGATGGTGATTGGAATCAAGGGACGCAAGCTTGAGCAAATTATCGCTGAGTCTGGATAATCTTCCGCTTTCCGTCAAGATGATATCCAGATACTGCACGCGTTCGTATTCAGTCATCGGTTTTATATCCTTCAACGCTTTTGCAAAACCGGAAATGGACGTTAACGGAGACTGGATCTCGTGCGACACATTCGAGACAAAATCCTGACGCATCTGCTCCAATTGTTTAAGATCAACCGCCATCTCATTAAAGCTCCGAGCCAATGTTCCTAACTCGTCCTTGCGCTTAACGCCTAATTCCACGTTGAAATCGCCCTTTGCAAGTCGTTTCGTCGCGGCGGTAAGCGTCTTGATCGGATTTACAACATAGATGGCGGCGATGAGAATGCAGATGCTTCCCGTAATCAGAACAAATAAAAGGATGGCCATCATCATGTGAATGAGGGTCGATTCGTTTTTGGATGAGGGTAGCAAAAACAAGGCTTGACGCTCGCCGCCGATTTGGATGGGCAGCCCGATGAACGTCATCTCGTCCTTGGAAGTTGATCGGTATATCGCTCCCTCGATGACTTTTCGACTGGATTCCTGTGAAATTGCAAGCTCGTCCGTGTCGGAGTCGAACTTGAAAGATTTCATGACTCCAGAGTCAGCGTATAATTGAATGGAGTAGGAGGTCAGTTGCACCATGCTTTGCATGAACCGATCCAGATTTTCCGGGCTCGTCTGTTCGTAGACTCGAATGATCTCCTCTCCAGCCGCTACCATATCGTTCTGCCCTATGCGGTCTATTTTTTCTTCAAACAGGGCTAGCACGGCAAGAACGGAGACAACCAGGCCTACTGTCATGGCAGCCAAAAACGTTAACACGACGCGGACGTATAATGACCTCGTCATTTATGTACCTCTAGCCGATATCCGAGACTGCGGACGGTTTCGATACGGAAATGATCGGAGTCCAAGGCGAAACGCTCTCTTATTCGCTTGATATGGACATCGACGGTTCGGTCGTCGCCTTCGTAATCCATCCCCCAAATTTGCACGATAAGCTGCTCTCGGGTCAATATTTGTCCTGGATGACAGGCCAGTTTGAACAGAAGCTCAAACTCTTTTAACGGCAAAATAAGTTCTTCGCCTTCGCGGATGACTTTGAGGGCTCGCCGGTCCAGCACGATTTCGCCTAATTGAACGACCTGGGAGGAAGCGATTCGATACCTCTTCAATAGCGCTTTTACCCTCAACACAAGTTCGACAGGATCGAAAGGCTTAGTCACATAATCATCTGTCCCAAGCTGAAAGCCTTTCACCTTTTGGTTCGCTTCCCCCTTGGCCGTCACCATCAGCAACGGAGTTTCCGGATACAGCCTGTGAATCTCTCTGCATAACTCCCATCCGTCCATATGCGGCATCATAATATCGAGGATGACAATATCGACGAACGATTTTTCCATGACGGCAAGCGCCTCTACACCGTCTGCCGCCTCGACAGGATCAAACCCTTCGTTCCGCAAATACAAGGTGATAAGCTTGCGAATATGAGCATCGTCGTCTACGATAAGTATTCTGGCCATGACCCCTTCGTTCCCCTTTCTGCCTGACGTGATTGCCCGACCAACAGTCCCGACAGTTTGGCAATTTGTATGAAGTTCCAAGGCAAAGGTTAAACCTACTGTCCATTCCGCAAACAGGAGGCCGTGTTGCTGGCGGAGCGAAAATCGGTTTGCGTAGTTGTAATATATCACAGGTGATATATTAGTCATACAACTCATTGAAAGCTTGCTTCTACTTAGGGTACGACTCGCCGTGCTATACTATAACTGCACTTTTGCATTAAAATCCCGATCGTGTGGAGGTCGCCGGAGCATGCCTTGGGGCCGCTGAGTTGGATGGCAACCTCAAGCGAGGCGGGACTGCGACTGGCAGGGGCGGCACGCCGCTGCGACCTCGTGTCCCGCCAAGGCTAGCTCAGCGCTCTACCCGCGCGCTGCGCCGAGCCGCCGCACCTGGTCCAGCCAGCGCTCGCGCTGCTCGGAGGATGACTTGCGGATCGGCGTGAACTCGGTGATCCGCACCGGCTTGATGCCGCAAAAGCCGAGCACATTGTTTTTCATGACGCGATAGCCTGCCCGTCCGTAGACGAGTCGATTGTAGATCGACGGCGTGTCTAGCGTAACGATCAGCCGCGCCGACTTGCCTGCCAACAGGCGGTCCCACAAGGGCGACCCTTTGCGATAGCGATAGGCAAAGCCCGGCAGGAACACCCGGTCGATGAACCCCTTGAGCAGCGCAGGCGCAGCCCCCCACCAGGTCGGATAGACGAAGACAAGATGGTCAGCCCAGCGGATATGCTCTTGCGCTTCCAGCAGATCCGGTTCCAGCTCCATCGGCTGGCGGTTGCCGAAGGCCAGATTGGGGTCGAAGGACAATTGGCTCAAGTCGATGTGGCGCACCTCGGCTCCGCTGCCTGCGGCCCCTTCAAGGTAAGCACGGGACAGGGCGGCGCAGTAGCTCTTCGGGTCGGGGTGACCGGTAATGAGGACGATTCTGGATTTCATGACGATAACCTCTTCTCTGGATTGATCTACCCCAATCGTACTATACCGCCTGCGGGCGGACTATGATGCATCGCGCAGATCGATTGCGGATATGCGCAGACTGATAGGGAGGGCTATGCCGTGCAGGAAGATTACGGGGTATCGAGCACGATGCTCTATCCGATCATCAAAACCTTGACCCGAAAAGGGTGCGACCTCCCAGCCTTTTACGAGGCGAATGGTCTCGAGCCTGAGCTGATGGACGACCCGGATGGACGGATCGCCGGCGCAGAGCTGGAGCGTTGGACGCTGGCTGCCGCCGAGTGGACGGGCGACGACCATTTCGGGCTGCATCAGGGGCGAACGATGGAATTTATCGATCTCGGCATCCTTGGCTATGTGCTGATGCACTCGGAGACGATCGCCGACTCCTTGGCAGCCTACCGGCGCTACAATGCAACCCTCGTCAGCGCCTTCGGACTCGACTGGGAGGAGCGTGAGGGCGAGCTTTACCTCCGCCTGTTCTCCCGCACGCCCCAGCATATGTCTCGTCATTGCGTCGAGGATATGGCCAGCTCGCTCTACGACCTGCTCGGCAAGCTGAGTCACCGCGAGGTGCCGCTGCTCGGCGTCGACTTTGCCCACGATCCGCCCGCCGATACCCGTCCTTATGTAGAGGTGTTCGGCCGGATGCCCCGGTTTGGCCAGCCTGTCGACCAGCTTCGTCTGGCGCCGGAGGTGCTCAGCTTCCCCGTGCGCTATGCTGATCGGCGGCTGCTCGCGTATTTCGAGGGACTCGCCCGCCAGAGCGCCGAGGAGTTGGAGCGCTCCGCTCCCTTCTCCGAGCAGATCGTCTCGTGGCTGCATCGCCAGTTGCCGCAGACCTTGCCGACGCTGCAGGAGACAGCGCAGGCCTTTCATGTCAGCTCACGCACCTTGCAGGAGCGGCTGCATCGCGAGGAGCTGACGTATAATGCACTGATGATGCGGGTGCGCAAGGAGCTGGCGATCGACTACTTGAGGCAGACGCCCTATGCAGTGGGCGAGATTGCTTACGCCCTCCATTTCTCCGAGCCGAGCGCCTTCCAGACCGCCTTCAAAAAATGGACCGGCCTCACCCCCGGCCAATACCGCGCGCAGACGATGCAGGGCTGATAGCGGCTTGGCGGCTGGCAGGCCTCTCTCCAGAAACCATTAGCGGCACGTTGCCTGCGAAGCAGCCTCCTCACAGGAGGCGTACGCTTCGCGGCCGCGTGCCGCTGGTCATGTTAGCTATATACAACCTTATACTACCTTCGCCAGTAGTCTCCGGGGTTGGCATTCGCCAGGCTTGTCCTCCCGATCAACCGAGCAACGTCGCTCTACAGCTCCAGACTCTCGCCTGGCTCCAGGATCTCGCCCTCGATGCCCACGCCAGCCAGTGCCTGGCCGAAGGCAGCGCCGTCCTGCGCGATGAGCGGGAATGTATTGTAATGGACAGGCAGCACCCGCTTAGCCCCTACCCACTGGGCGGCCAGCAGCGCATCCTCCGGCCCCATCGTGAAGTTGTCGCCGATCGGCAGGATCGCTAGATCGATCGCGTAACGCTCGCCGAGGATTTTCATATCTCCGAACAGTCCCGTATCGCCGGCATGATAGATCGTCTTGCCCCCGATCTCCAGCAGCAGCCCCGCCGGCATCCCCATGTAGATGAATGTCTGCTGGTCCGCCACCTCATACCCTGAGCCGTGATACGCCTGCGTCAGCTTGACCCGCCCGAAGTCAAAATTGTAGCCGCCGCCAATATGCATCGGATGGACCTTGCAGCCTTGCCAGCCCATGTATACAGCCAGCTCGTTGGGCGCGATGATAAAGGCATCATTGCGCTTGGCGATCGCCTCCGCGTCGCCGACATGGTCGCCATGCCCGTGCGTCAGCAGCACCACGTCCGCCCGGATCTCCTCCGCTGCGACCGTCGCTGCCGGATTGCCGGTAAGGAATGGATCGATAATGAGCGTATGCGTACCCGTCTGAATCTGCACGCAGCTGTGGCCAAAGAACGTAATCTTCATCATATCGCATCTCCCTTCTCAACCTAAATTCCAGTTACTGTCTAGTAGTATACCAGAACCTGCCCCCGTCCGAAAATGTTAGCAAAGTATAGGGAAATGCAATATTCGCCTAATAATAGACTCAACTTCTGTTGACAATTGAACGCTATACTTGGGTTATCCGTAGGGGCGAAAGGATGATTGCCTTGCCTAAGAAAGTGAACAAAAAAGAGCAGTATCCGTTCCAGGTTGAGCTTCATGTCACGCGCGTACGTACCCGCGAAGGAAACGGCGTCATCATCAGTCGCCAAGGCGAATGGATCCAGGTGCTGCTGCCGACGCGCAACAAGATTATCGAGACCAGCCTGTTCCTCGTCGACGAAGTTTCCTGATATCCTGGTCCGACATTCAACACAGCGCCTGCCTTCAAGATGCGCAGGACCCCATGTCCGACCGTTCAGCCCATTTGCAACGCTGTACCGTCCGCAACCATATACAGCCGACCGTCTCCCTGGGGAAACGGCCGGCTTTTTTGACGATATAGGATGAACACACACCGCCCCAAGCCCAAGCTTCGGGCTATTGGATAAGGCCGAGCCATTGCCAGTATGGCACGCACAGCACCGCGATCAGCAGCACCAGGATGCCGTAGCCGAGGCCCATCCATCCGCCCTGACGGTGACTGAACGACTTGCCCTCTGTGCTATAGTAGGCCATCAGATAGGTTGGCGACTGGTATGCAAAAAAGAACGGATCGGTGGAGAGCAGGATCAGGAACACCAGCACCCACGGATGCACGCCCGCCAGCCCGGCCAACGGGAGCAGCGCGATGACGAGCAGGATCACGGCCGGGTCGTCGCGGATGATTAGCGTCACCGCAAAGGAGAGCAGGACGACCGCAAGCAGGAACAGCGTCGGCGAGGCGAGGAACACTGCCATATGCTCGCCAAGGAAGCCGGTCATCGCCTCGACGATGCCGAGCTGCTCGGCTGCGGCGGCGAAGCTGAAGGCGATGCCGATGAAAATAAGGAACGGCCAGTCGACCCCGCTCTTCAGCGATGCCGCATCGAGGACGCCGGTCGCCACCAGCACGCCAAAGCCGAGCAGCATCACCCAGGCATTGTCGACGCCATGCAACGGCTGGGCGATCATCAGCGCGATGCAGCCGATCACCGTCGCCGTCGTGATTCGCTCCTCACGGCTGAACGGCCCCAGTACCGCCAGTTGAGCGTCCAAGGTCTGGCGAGAGATCGGCCGCTCTGCCCGGACGCCGCGGAACAGCAGGCTCAGCAGCAGCAGGATGCCGACGCTGAACAGGATAAAGGCAGGCAAAGCGTACAGGAACCAGCGGAACCATGAGACCGGATGCCCGTCGCCGACCAGTCCGTAGGCCATGACGTTGGTGTACGAGCCCGTCAGGACGAACGGCGCGGTGAACCCGTAGAATACCATCGCCGCCAGGCCCAACCCGGCTGCGCCCGGGCTGCGGTCGCGGAAGCCCATCGACTCCGACAGCGTCGAGGCCACGGGTACGCCGAGCGCAACCTTGGCCGATGAGGACGGGATGAGCGGATTGAGCAAGGCGCCGCCCGCGACGATGCCCCAGAGCTGGCCTCGGTAATGCGAGGGGAAGCGTCGGAGCGCGTGCAGCGACAGTCGATAGAGGATGCCCGAGCGGGTGATCGCCGCGCCCAGCGCCAGGATGAACACCATGTACAGCCAGGTCGGCGTGGCGAAGCCGGATAACGCCGTCTCCGGCGGCACCACGCCGCCGAGCACCCACACCATCGCCATCAGGAGCGCGACCAGATAGTCGGGGATAATGTTGACGATCCACAGGATGACCGCCGCGATGCCGACGCCGATGAAGAGCATCGCCGCCTCGGACAAGCCGCCGAACGGCGGCAGCCAGCCGAACAGCAGGACGACCAGCAGCGACGCAGCGACGCTCGCCGCCGCCGACCAGCGCGTCCGCTGCAGCAGCAGTCCGGCCCGACTCGCCAGCCGCTCGGTCCGCTGCCGCTGCACCTGCTGCCGCTTCAGCCGGTAGCTGCGCTCCTCGGCAGCTTGGGCGGCAGCGCCCTGCTCCTCGCCCTGGCGACGGCCCAGTTCCTCGGCCATCTGCACATACTCCAGTGCCTTGACATGCTGGTCCAGCCGATGGCTGAGCTCGCCTGCCCACTCATAGAGTCGCGCCAGCCGCGCAGGCGGCCAGGCCAGGGATAGCGCCAGCACATCCTCGAGCTGGCGCAGCGCTGGCTCCCGCCGCCCGTCGATGCCGTGCCGCACGTAGGCCTCCAGCAGCTCGCCATGCCGGGCCAACACCGCTGCCGGACAGCCGTCGAGCCGCTCGATCGCACCTGTCGGCAGCGACTCGCCCGACGCGCCCTCTGTCAGCTCACGCGCCAACAGCGACGCCGCCTCCGCCCAGTCCTCGAGCTCCAGCCAGGTCAGCAGCGCTCCCTCCAGCTGACCGGCCTCGGCCAGATACCGGGCCTCGCGAGCGAGCAGCTCGCGCCGCCCCTCCGCTCCGCGCTCGCGAAGCAGCAGCTCCGACAGCTGACGCCGCAGCGCCGGCTCCAGCTGCAGCCAGCCCGGGCGACCGGGGACTCGCTGCAGATAGCTCTGCAGCGACGCCAGCTCGTCCTCTGGCGTCGCCGTTGAGGCGCTGGGCGGGGCGCTGGGCGAGGCGGCGCTGGGCAGGGCGGTGACAGATGAAGCGTCCGATATGCCGCTCGACTCAGCACGCGGCGGCATGCCCGATGGGGCGCTAGGCGAAGCCGCGCTAGACGGCCCGCCCAACTCGCCGCTCAACGAACGGCCACGCTCCAACGTGCCGCTCGACGCGCCGCGCAGCAGCCGCGACGGCAGCGTCGCCTCGAACATCGCGAACGCCGACAGCTCCAGCAGCAGCTCCCGGTGCGTCGGGGACTGCCGCTGGAGCTCAGTATGGGCGCGCTGCGCCTGCTCCTCCTTGGTCGCTTGCAGCTGCATATTGGAGCGATGCAGCCGGTCCGACAGCTGGCGGAGGAAGTAAGCCGACACCGTCGGCTTGTCCATCAGCACCTCGTCGAACGTCTGCCGATCGATCCGGTACAGCACCGCAGCCTCGCCGATCACCGCCGTGGCGGAGCGCCGCTCGCCTGTGAGCAGCGCCATCTCGCCCAGCGTATCGCCGGCGGACAGCCTGGCCAGCGGCCGTTCCTCGCCGCCTTCGCTGGCCGCCGACAGCTCGATCGTTCCTTCCTGCAGGAGATACATATCCTCGCCGCTGTCACCCTGGCGGAACAGCACCTCCCCGGCTGGCAGCGTCACCTTCTCCAGTCGGCCGAGGATACGGGCCAGCTCCAGGTTGGAGAGCCCGGCGAATAGCTTGGCTTTGCTTGCGTTCACGTACGTTTCCAACTTTCCTTAGATGATGTACAGCTCCGAAACAGATGCGTTATTCCAGCATTGTACAACGATCCGCGGGACCAGGCAATCGAAGATTTCAGCGGCTGCCCGCCGCCTCCGGCTCCCTGGCGTGCACCAGCCCGTAGTAGTAGCCGCGCCGCGCCAGCAGCTCGCGATGCGAGCCCTGCTCGAGGACGCGCCCGCCCTCGAGGACGAGGATCCGGTCGGCCTGCCGGATCGTGTTGAGCCGGTGGGCGATGACGACGCTGGTCCGTCCCAGCATAAGGCGATGCAGCGCCTCCTGGATCTTGATCTCCGTGACGGTATCGATGCTGCTCGTCGCCTCGTCCAGGATGAGGATCGACGGGTCGGCGAGCACGGCCCGAGCGATCGATAGCAGCTGGCGCTGGCCCTGGCTGATGCCGCTGCCCTCGGGATCGAGCACCGTCTCGTAGCCTTGCGGCAGCTTGACGATGAAGCTGTCGGCATTGGCCAGACGAGCAGCCGCCTCCACCTCGGCATCGCTTGCCTCGAGCCTGCCGTAGCGGATATTGTCGCGGATCGTCCCGGCGAACAAGAATGTATCCTGCAGCACATAGCCGATATGGCTGCGCAGGCTGGTCCGCTTCACCCCGCGCAGATCGTGTCCGTCGAGTGAGATGACGCCGCTATCGGGATCATAGAAGCGCGAGAGCAGCTGGATGACCGTCGTCTTGCCCGCTCCCGTCGGTCCGACGAGAGCCAGCGTCTCCCCAGGCGCAGCCCGGAAGCTGACCTCGCTCAGGATCGGCCGTCCGGCCTCGTACCCAAAGGAGACGCGGTCGAAGACGATCTCCCCGCTCACCTCCGCGAGTGCGCCTGCCTCTCTTTCATCGGCCTCCTCCACCTCCTCGTCGAGGATCTCGAACACCCGCTCCGCTCCCGCGACCGCCGAGAGGAAGGTATTGAACTGATTGGCCAAGTCATTGAGCGGTCGCGTGAACTGCCGGGCATACTCGGTGAAGGTGACGATGACGCCGATCGAGATCGCCCCTTGAACAGCCATGACGCCGCCGGCGCCGGCGATGACGGCGAAGCTGACGTTGTTGAGCATATTCATCAGCTTCGGGATGAAGCCGGTATACGTCTGCGCCCAGTAGCCGGAGACGCGCAGACGGGCATTGCGCGCCTCGAAGCCCTCGATCACCTGCTGCTCCTGCGAGAGCGTCGTCACGACCCGCTGTCCCGACAGCGTCTCCTCGACGAATCCGTTTAGCTCGCCCAGGTTGCGCTGCTGCTCCTTGAAGTAGCGGTTGGTGCGCGTCGTGATCCATCGCATCCCCACGTACATCAGCGGCACGACGGCGAGCGTGATGAGCGTCAGCAGCGGACTGAGATAGAGCATGAGCCCGAGCATGCCGACGAAGGTGAGCAGGCTCGAGGAGAGCTGGATGAAGGAGGTGTTCAGCGTCTGGCTGACATTCTCGATATCGTTGGTCAGTCGGCTCATCAGCTCCCCATGCTGACGACGGGAGAAAAAAGACATCGGCAGCCGATGCAACTGGCCGAACAAATCCTCCCGCATCCGGTACACCGCCTGTTGGGCGACGCCGATCATCCAGTAATTCTGCAGCCAAACCGTCAAGGAATAGAACGCGTAGCTGCCGCCGAGCGCCAGCAGCAGCCAGATCAGATTGCCATCCGGCCCGGCCTTGGCCAGTCGGTCGATCGCCAGTCCGAGCAGGAATGGCGCCAACAGCCCGAACATCGAGCTGGCCAACACCATCAGCAGGATCATCCAGAGCAGGCGACGATGCGAGGCGAGGTAGAGCCAGATGCGGCGCAGCGTGCTGCGCCAGTCCTTGACCTTCGGTGTAGCAGGGCCATCTGTCGTCATGTCGCCACCTCCTGTTCGGATTGGGAGCGGACGATCTGCCGATACAGCGGCGTCGTCCGCAGCAGCTCCTCGTGCGTGCCCTGGGCGAGCAGCCGCCCGTCCTCCAGCAGCAGGATCGTATCGGCCTCCATCGCCGTCGAGATCTTCTGCGTGATGAGCAGCGTCGTGCAAGGATAGCGGCCGAGCGCCGTCATCAGCTGCGCTTCGGTGCGGGCATCGAGCGCGCTCGTGCTGTCGTCGAGCATGAGCAGGCGGGGCCGCCGGATGAGCGCCCGGGCGATCGAGAGTCGCTGCTTCTGACCGCCCGAGAGATTGACCCCCTTCTGGCCGAGCATCGTCTCATAGCCTGCCGACAGACCCGCGATCGTCTCGTGGATCTGGGCGTCGACCGCCGCCTGCCGCAGCTCTTCCTCCGTCGCGTCCTCCTTGCCCCAGCGCAGATTATGCGCCACAGTCCCAGTGAACAGCAGCGCCTCCTGCGGCACGTAGCCGATCCCCCGTCGCAGCTGCGCTAGCGTATAGTTGCGGACATCGTGTCCGTCGATGCGGATCGTGCCCTCGTCGACATCGTACAGCCGCGGGATCAGTTGGAACAACGACGACTTGCCCGAGCCGGTCGCGCCGAGGATCGCCGCTGTCTGCCCCGCCTTCACGGTGAAGGTCAGCGCCTCGAGCGCTGGCCTGTCGGCGCCTGGGTAACGGAAGCTGACGTCGCTGAAGCTCAGCTCGCCGCCCGCGATCCGCAGACTCGAGTCGGCCTGCGGATGATCGACGATGTCCGGCTCCGCCGCCAACACTTCCTCGATGCGGCCGCTGGAGGCATAGGCGCGCGAGATGCCTGTCATAATAAAAGAGACGACGTGGAACGCCCCGGTAATCCGGGTCGCATAGTTGACGATTGCGACCACGTCGCCGACCGCGATCCCGGAGCTGCGCACCGCCTCCTGGCCGAGCCAGAGCACGACCAGGATCGAGAGATTCATGACGAGCAGCATGAGCGGCAGCGTCAGCTCGATCGTCCGCAGCGCGCTCGCCGTCCGGTCGCGCAGCTCAGTATTGGCGCTGGCGAAGCGAGTGATCTCGTGGACTCGGCGGACGAACGCCCGGATCAGCCGCATGCCGCCCAGATTGTCCCGAAGGATGCCATTGGTGCGGTCGAGCCGCTCCTGGACCGACTCGAACAGACGGAAGGCGCGATTCATAATCCAAATGAGCAGACCGAGCAGCAGCGGCGTGACGACGAGCAGGATAAGCGCCAGGCGAGCATTGACGAGCAGCGAGAGGATCAGTCCGCCCAGCATGATGAGGGGCGCGCGCGGCAGAATGCGCAAGCCCATGAAGACGAGATTTTGCAGTTGCGTGACATCGCTCGTCAGACGGGTGATCAGCGTCGCCGTCGAGAAGCGGCTGAACCCCGCAAAAGAAAGCTGCTGAATCGTAGCGAACATGCGCTTGCGGATGTCGTAGCCGTAGCCCTGGCTGACATGCGCCGCCAGATAAGAGTTGAGGATACCAGCCGCGAAGCCAGCCAGCGCGATTCCGACCATCCAGCCGCCCAGACGCAGCACCGCGGCGGCATCGTCCGCCAGGATGCCGTCATCGATCACCTGGGCCAGCAGCAGCGGATGCCAGAGCTCGACGACCAGCTCGACCAGCATGAGCAGCAGTGCCAGCACCATCGCCCACGTATACGGTTTCAAGAAAGTTGCGGATCTGCGCATAGCTAAGCAAACCTCCAAATGCAAAAATGCGTTTATTTGCGACGAATCGGAGTGAGACGCTACTTGTGCGGTTTTTCGCACAGATCATGAGCGTTTGGACGTTTAGCGGCGCCACTTGTGCGATATTTCGCACAGGTCGGGGCCGATTGGACAGTTAGCGGCGCCACTTGTGCGATTTTTCGCACAGGTCGGGGCCGTTTGGACGTTTAGCGGCGCCACTTGTGCGATATTTCGCACAGATCGGGGCCGTTTCGGCGGTTAGCGGCGCGACTTGTGCGATTTTTCGCACAGGTCGGGGCCGATTCGCCCAAAACAGCAAATAGGCAAAACGTCTGCTACGGCAGACGTCTTGCCTATTATACAGCTTCTGGAAGCAGGCGTCATCCTCGCTGCGCTATTGCGTCGACGTCAGCGTGATCGTCCCGCCGCTCTCGCTGAATACGACCTGCCAGCCGAACAGCTCGGCGATAAAGCGGACCGGCACAAGCGTGCGGCCGTCCCGGACGAGGACCGGCGTGGCGAAGTGGCGCTGGATGCCGTCCAGCTCCATAAATGTCCGATTGGCCCAAAATCTCGCCTCGAGTTCGCCTACCTGCAGGGTCGTCACTCTAGCCTCCTGGTCCCAGCCCACCTCGGCGCCAAGCGCTTCGGCCAGGTACCGCAGCGGTATGTATGTAGCGCCCTTGTGGACAACAGGCACGATATCCATCGTCACTGGCTGGCCGTTAATCGTGAGGAGTTCGCTCCCCAGCGCCATCTCAACGACCATCGCAGGCTGCGACTCCATCGGCTCATGCAAGCCCGGCTTCTCCGCTGGCTGAGACTCCACCGACTCATGCAAGCTCGGCTCCTCCGCCGGCTGCGACTCCACCGACTCCTCCGCTGGCTGCTGCTCCATCGGCTCATGCAGACTCGGCTGCTCTGCCGATCCGTGAAAGCCCGGCTCCGCCGTTGGCTGCGCCTCCGTCGGCAACGGCCCGTTTGCACGTTGGACGGCCAGCCCCGCCAGCAGGATATCGCGTTCGCCTACACCGACGAGCGCTGCGTCCTCAGGCACATAGGCCAGCGCCGCTGTCGGCGCGATCATCGCGAGCGCCAGCGCGGCAGTCGCCGCTTTGACCTTCCATCCCTTCACTCGCATCCCCTCCTCCATACGTCATATTCACAAAGTTCCTCCAATAGAATTAAACGAGAACTTGCCTGCTTGAATCGCCCATCGCTGCTATGGCGTGTCTGCATTACCCGCTCAGGGGCATCTTAAACCGCCTTTCCACCCCCTGGAACACGAAATATGTAGAAACAAAGGAGCCAACTGGATATAATGAAGCTACTAGATATACTTAGGAGGAAACCGAGTCAATGGAACGCTACCCTAACGATAATGAGCCTAATCAAGCATACAACGACCCTTACGATCCCCATCAGTCTCAGCAGCCTTATACCAATTATCCGCCCTATCCGCCTTATATACCGCCAAGAACCAATGGCAAGTCGATTGTCTCGCTGGTGCTTGGCATCCTGTCGATCGTCATCCCTTACATCGGTTTCCTGATCGGGATCGTCGCGATTGTCTTTGCCTCGATGTCCTTCAAAGAAATCCGTCTCCGGCAAGAGCAAGGCCGCGGCATGGCCGTAGCCGGACTCGTCACCGGCATTATCGGCACGGCGCTGTACGGTCTACTGCTGCTCTTCATCATCCTTGCCTTGGCCATCTTCTCTGGACAGGAAGCGAATAATTATATCTATTATTAATCCCTATCTATACGAAATTCACCAAAAAGACGACGTCCCTTCGGTTGCTCCGAAAAGATGTCGTCTTTTTGCATCATCCGCTCAACCCCTCTGAGATCGAACTGAAATGGACAATTGCACCCCTATCATCAGCAGCACGATAACGATCATGGCCGTGATCGATGCATTATAATGCCCGCTCAAATCATAAATCCAGCCGATGAACAGCGGGCCGAAGGCGCCCATCGTGTAACCTCCCATCTGCGACATGGCCGCCCAGGTACCCGCCTCTTCAGGGCTCTGGGTCTCCATAACAGGAAGCATCAACCCGAGAGGGAATAATCCGCCCGCACCTACGCCGAGCAGCAGAACGGCTGGAAGCATGGGAACAGGCAATAGCAGCAATCCAAGACCAATCAGTTCCATCACACTGCACCCTACAAGCAGCAATTTGATCCTCCCCAAGCGTCTGACAAGACCCGGAATGAGCAGTGAGACAGGGATCTGAATGAGCGTGAACGCGGTAAGCATCATCGCCGCCTCTTGCGGACGGTAACCGAAGCTGAGCGCAATCGGCGAAATCCATGCCGTCAAGGCATAGAACATGCTGGCCATAAAGCCAAAAAACAAGGTGAATTTGATCGCCTTTTTGTTGCCAAACGGCAGTGTGAGTCGGCTGCTCCCGTTAGCGGTCGTTCGCTTGTGGCGGATCATGGCCGTCCAGACGACCAGAGCGGCAACGCCTAGCAGCGCCCAGCTGGACAAGGCTAACGACAGGTTATGCTCACTTTGCGTGTAGATCGGCAGGGTTAAGCCCGAAGCGAGCGCCGCCCCGATCGTCATCGATACCGAATAAATACTGACCATGCCGGGACTAGCCGGGAAATACTTTTTGATGAAGCTGGATAACAGAGGCCCGGCGAAGCTGATCCCGATCCCTCCGGCCAAAGCCGTAACAAGCAGCATAGACACAGACCGGTCCATCCCCCGCAGTGCAGTAGCGAGCGTGATGAGCAGCAATGATATATACAGCGACCGCTCCAGGCCAAGCCGTTGGCTTAGCCATGCAGCAACCGGAGCAAACAGTCCCATGCACAAAACCGGCAGCGTAGTCAGCAGACTGGCAGTTAACGCGTTAATGCCCAGCTCGGATTGAAGGATGCCCAGCATGGAGGCTACAGAAGTAATGATCGGCCGCAGGTTGATTGCCGCCAGAATTAACGCCAAGACATAGATTGATTTTCGCACTGATAGCCCTCCTTAAGATATACTTGTCGATTCCATTCGAGTATACCGTCGGGAGAATCATTGATCAATCCAATTATTCTTATTATTATGATAGTATAATACTATCGTTAGAAGGAGGACAGGGAAAATGGATACTCGTAATATCACGTATTTCATGGCGGTCTTTGAGCATCTTCATTTCACGAAGGCGGCGGAGCTGCTGGGCATCTCACAGCCGACGCTAAGTCAGCAAATCCGTCTGCTGGAGGCTGAGGTGGGCACGCCTTTGTTCGACCGAATCGGCAAAAAAGTGATCGCAACCGAAGCCGGCCGGCTGCTGCATCAATACGGCATGAAAATGCTCCAGGCCGAAATGGATGCCAAGCAAGCGATCCAGGAGCTATTATCCGAGAAGCGCGGGACGGTGCGGCTGGCCGTGCTGCCCTCCGATCTCGATTTTCATCTGGTGCCGCTTTTTGTTGCCTTCAAGAGGTTATATCCCGAGACCAGCCTGCGCGCATACTCGGCGATCCACGTCAGGGAAGAAGTGCTCGCCCATAAAGTGGATCTCGGCATTGGACTTCGCGGCCCTGCAGATAAACGGCTCATTCAGATTCCGCTTGGGAGCGAGCCCTATGATTTGTTCGTCCATGCTTCCCATGAACTGGCCCAAAGACAAGAGGTCAAGCTCGAAGAGCTGACTCAGCACGCGCTCGTCATGTACCCGAAGGGCTATCTGGGCAGGGATCTGGTGGATGACGTCTGCCGGGAGCAAGGGTTTGAATTAAACACCGTGATGGAGGCAGGCTCCGCTTCCTCCGTGCTACAGCTAGTTGCGGCAGGCATCGGTGCGGCCATACAACCGAGGGAGCTGTTAAAACAGAACCCCGAATGGCCGGACATCGTATCCGTGCCGATCGCGGAGCCCGCTCCCTGTCGCCATCTGGAATTGATGTATTATGCGGACCGGTTCATCAGCAAGGCCCAGCAGCAATTGACGGCATCGCTGATTGATTTTTTCCATGGACGATCGACGCCTCCGCCCGCCCGTCTACAAAGCTAACGCTCGCCCCTTATCGCAATTAAGCGTTAGGTGCGAGCGTTAATAAGTTACTAAAGTTCAAATGCTACGCAGCGCTACGCACTCACTGTCGCGCCCTGCTGCAGCTGGTACATGGCATAATACTTGCCTCCCTGCCGCATCAGCTCGTCATGGTCGCCCTGCTCGACGATGCGGCCGCGATCAAGCACAAGGATCTGCTCGGCCTGACGGATCGTCGAGAGCCGGTGCGCGATGACGAAGGTCGTCCGGCCCTTCTTGAGCACCTCCAGCGCCCGCTGGATGATCGACTCGGTCTCGGTGTCGATACTCGCCGTCGCCTCATCGAGGATGAGGATCGCCGGATCGTATGCCAGCGCTCTGGCAAATGAGATCAGCTGCCGCTGGCCCGCCGAGAGCGTGCTGCCCTTCTCGATGACCGGCGTGTCGATGCCCTGGGGCAACGCCATGAAGGCATCGTACGCGCCGACGTCGCGCAGCGCCTGCTCGATCCGCTCGCGGCTGATCGCCGGGTTGTCGAGACTGACGTTGGAGGCGATCGTGCCGGTATACAAGAACGGGTCCTGGAGCACGATACCCATATGCTGGCGCAGCTGCTGGCGCGACAGCTCGCGGATATCGATGCCGTCTACCGTGATCCGTCCCTGCCGCAGCTCGTAGAAGCGGAACAGCAGATTGAGGATCGAGCTCTTGCCCGAGCCGGTATGGCCGACTAGCGCCACCGTCTCGCCCGAGCGGGCGGTGAAGTCGATGTCCCGCAGCACGAGCTCGTCGCCATTGTAGGCAAACGACACATGCTCGAAGGCGACCTCGCCGCGATAGCGTGGGATCGGCCGATTGTCGACCTCGACGCCCTCCTCCTCCATCAGCGCGAACACCCGCTTGGCAGATACCCGGGCCGTCTCCAGATTGGAGAGCTGATTGACGATGCCGACGATCGGCTGGAACATCCGGTTCATATAGTCGACGAAGGCGTACAGCACGCCGACGGACACGATCGTGCCGAGCCAGTCGCCCCAGTATACCCAGATCAGGACGAGGAACAGCACATTGCGCACGACGTTGACCAGATTGTGCGAGGTGACGGAGTTCAGGTTGAGCAGCTTGTTTTGGTACGTGTAATAATCGCGGCTCACCGTCTCGAACTCCTCGGTCATCTCCTTCTGACGCCGGAAGGCGCGGATGATCGCCATACCCGAGATCGACTCGTTGATCATCGCGTTCAGCTCGCTCAGCTTGGCGCGGATGACGCCGTTGTAGTGCGCAGCATACCGCCGATAGACGATGATCCAGACGATCAGGATCGGCACCAGCGGCACGGCCAGCAGCGCCAGCCTCGGATCGAGGATGAACAGCGCTGTGTAGATGCCGGTCATGTAGACGCCAGCGGTGAAGAAGTTGGCCAATACGGCGACGAACAGCTCGCGGATCGCTTCGGTATCGTTGGTCACGCGCGAGACGACTTGACCTGCCGCCAGCTTGTCATAGTAGGACACCGGCAGCCGCTGCGTATGGGCGAACACGTCATCGCGCATCCGCTTGACGATGCGGTTGGCCGAAGTCTGCAATAGCAGACGCTGCCAGTAGGTGAAGATGCCCGCCACGACCAGCAAGCCAAAGTATAACCCCGCCAGCAGTAGGAAGTCGCGAAGCTCCGGTCGGTAAAAGGCGAAGAGCTGCTCGCGCGGCAGCGTCTGCGCCGGATAGCTGACCGTCTGCTGCTGATCGCGGCTGGTGATCGTCAGCGTGCCGTCCGTCGCTTCCCGGCTGCCGTCAAAGGCGATATCGCCCTCGATCCAGTAGAAGCTGCGACCCGCCTGCAGGATGCGCATCGTGTCGCCCTTGGACTCGCCTGGCTCGAAGTGGTCCTCCCGCTTGTACCAGCGGCCGTCCCGTTCCACCGCATAAGGCATCTGTCCCTCGACGACATGCCAGCGCTGCTCGATGCCGAGGATGTTGCGGTCGATCATCCGCTTGGCGATAAATGGCCCGGTCAGCTCCGCCGCGACAGCCAGGATCAGCATCGTCAGCGCGATCAGGATCGGCTTTTTGAACAGCAGCGCGTAGTTCCACAATCGCCGGCCGGTGCTTGGTTTGGATTGGTTATGTTTTTCCATATTATCTTGTCACACCCTTATAGAGGTTGTTGCACAAATATCGTTGTGTTGCTAGTCGAGCATCGATTCGAGCTGCTGGCGGTCGTACTGCTCCTTGTACCAGCCGCCGCGCGCCAGCAGCTGCTCATGCGTGCCCTGCTCGACGATGCGGCCCTCGTCGAGGACGAGGATGTGGTCGGCATGCTGCACGGCCGAGAGGCGATGCGTCGTGATGAGCGTCGTCTTGCCCGCCCGCTCCTCGCGGATGCCCTCGATGATCTCGGCCTCTGTCTTGGCGTCGACCGCCGATAGCGTGTCGTCGAGCAGCAGGATCTCCGGATCGGCGATGATCGCGCGAGCGATGCTCACCCGCTGCTTTTGTCCGCCCGAGAGCGCGACGCCCTTCTCGCCGACCATCGTCTCCAGGCCGTCCGGCAGATGCGCGATATCCTTGGCAAAGGAGGCCCGCTCCAGCGCCCGCTGCAGATCGTCCTCGGTCGCCTCCGGCAGACCGAACAGGATGTTGTCGCGGATCGAGCGGGAGAACAGCACCGGCTGCTGCGGCACATAGCCGATCCAGCCGAGCAGTTGCTCGGTCGCCAGCTGATCCAGACGCTCCCCGTTCACCATCAGCTCGCCGCTGCCGCTCGGATACTCGCGCAGCAACTGCTTGAGCAGCGTCGTCTTGCCGCTGCCCGTGCGCCCGACGATGCCGAGCGTCTGCCCGCGCCGCAGCGTGAGCGAGATGTGCTGCAGATTATCCGTCGACGACGACGGGTAGCGGAAGCTGACGTCGCGGAAGACGATCTCCTCCGGCATGCCCGTGCGTGTCGGCTCTGCGGCTTCCCGCACATCCTCGGGATAGCCAAGCGTCTCCTGAACGCGATCGAGCGAGGCGTTGCCGCGCTGCATGATGTTGATCAGCTCGCCAATCGCGAACATCGGCCAGATGAGCATCCCCAGGAAGACGTTAAACGATACCAGCTCGCCCAGCGTAATCTCGCTGCGGAAGACGAGGTAGCCGCCGTAGCCCAGACCGATCAGGTAGCTCAGTCCGACGAGGATCTTCATCGTCGGCTCGAACAGCGCGTCGATGCGGGCCACCTGGATGTTGCGGCCGAGCACCTCTGTCGTCTTGGCGCGGAACCGCTCCCCGCTCGCCTCCTCCTGCACGAAGGCCCGCGTCACGCGCACCCCCGATACCGATTCCAGCACCTGGTCGTTCAGCTCGCCGAAGGCTTCCTGCGCATCCATGAAGCGCTCGTGGATCCTCTTGCCGAGCACCCGCATCACGATCGCCACCAGCGGCAGCGGCAAGAGCGCCGCGAGCGTCAGCTTCCAGCTGATCAGGATGCTCATGACCGCGAGGATCGTCAGCATGAACAGCGTCGAGTCGATCAGCGTCAGGATGCCAAAGCCGGCTGTCGTGGCGATCGCGCCAAGGTCGTTGGTCGCGCGTGCCATCAGATCGCCGGTCCGATTGCGCTCGTAGAAGGTCGGCGTCATCCGCATGAAGTGCCGCATCAATCGCGAGCGCATCAGTCGCTCCAGCACAAAAGCGCCGCCGAACAGCTGGTAGAACCAGAAGTACGTCATGATGTAGCCGACGACCGTGATGCCGCCCCATAGCAGCAGGACGTTGTAAAACTCGGGGTCGCTCAGCGTGCCCAGCGAGATGCCGTCGATCGTGTAGCCGATCAGCCAGGGCGGGATTACCTCGATCAAGCCGACCAGCACCAGCAGCGTCACCGCCACGGCATATCGCTTCCAGTGCATCGCAAAAAACCAATTTAACTTTTTCAGTACAACAAACATGCTTTCCTCACCCTTTGTCACCAAAATCCCTTCGGCAAAGCGGCTTGCGCCATCCTTTGATGAGCGTTGCCTGGTTCGCCAGGGGGAGAGACCCGCAGGTCCCTGTGCCATCTGACATTGCTATGTACGGCGCGGCGGCGCGACAGCGTTTCTAGCCACTAGCGCCTTAGCCCCGGCTCGCCGCATGGTTCGCACCGCGCACAACATAGCGGCTTCCAATCGGAAACCCAAATCGGAACCTAAAAGAGCGCATCGCCGCAAGCGATGCGCTCTCCCTGAGAGTCCTGATGCAGCCGGATGTCCGCAAATGGGAATCCGGCGCCTCAGAGCACAAAAAGGGCGCATGACTACGTCGATGCCCGACGTAATCCATGCGCCCGCCAAAAGCAGGAACGATTACTGACCGTCCCGCCCCTGGCCCTTACGCAAGGAGATTACGTCGCTGTGTACCGCAAAATGCATGCCATGCCCTGCAAATACAACATTGGTATTCATACGAACGCAACCTCCTTTCTTCTCCGAGTCAAATGTCAAAAGCTATTTGCAACTTTAACACCGCTTCAATTTCCTGTCAACACAAATTTGTCACAAAAATTTGTTAAGGTTTGATGCAGCGCTCACTTGCTGAAGCCTATATGATCCAAATGCGGTTGCTTGGAGGCTCCTCCTACAGCGACTTCAGCAGATTGTACAGGAGCACGGCCGCTTGCGCGCGAGTCGCTGTACCTGTAGGGTTGAACGCCTGATTGCCGATGCCGCTAATGAGCTCTGCCTGTTGCAGCGCCGCTACAGCATCGCGAGCATAGGCAGGGATCGCTTGCTCGTCGCGGAAGGCTTCAACCGCTTGAAGTACTGGCAAGTCAAGGCCCATCGCCTGAATCGCCCGATACGTCATGGCAGCCATCTCCGCACGGGTAATCGGCGTATGGACGCCGAACGATCCGTCAGGCAGACCGGTTACGATGCCGAGCTGCTGCGCCGAAGCTACGGCGCCCGCATACCAGGCGTCCGGCTTCACATCGCTGTAGGTGCTGACCGCATCGGCCTGTTGCAGATCCATCGTGTGCACGAGCATCTGGATGAACTGTGCTCTTGTGACCTGCTGATGCGGACCAAACTCTTGCGTATTAAAGCCGTTGACGATGCCTCTCGCCGCCAATGCGCCGACGCTCTCGCTGGCCCAGGCAATCGACCGGGTGTCCGCGAAGTGAACCGGGTTGGCAAAGGCCGTGTACTGGCTAAAGTGTTTGGCGCTGAACTCAACTTTACCGGTTTCGGCGTTGTAGCGTCCATTCTTGATCACTTCGAGCTGACCGTTGTCCGCTACATAGTAGACAACGATCTGCTCCGGCTGCTCGCCGGACCCCAGCGTATAAGGGAAGCTTACCTTCACCGGATGGCTGCCGAAGTCGCTAAGCGGCTTGCCAGCCACCTGCAGCGCGAAGTCATATACCTGATGCGATCCGACCTTGGCCTGCACAGCGGCAGACAATGCCGCGCGGTCGACAGCCTTGATCGTCAGCTCGATCGTCGCATCGTCGGCGATGCCCTCGAACAACGCTACAGGCAGTTGTACGGATGCCAGTCCGGACGAGATGTCCAGACGCTCGGCTCCTGCCTGCTTGGCGGCCAGCAGTTGCGCCGCTGGCAGCGTCACCGTCACTTGACGGACCTCATCGCCCGTAGCGATCTCCAGCTTCAGCGTGCCTTGCTTCATCTCGCTGATGGCCTTGGCTACGTTCTCAGCGCTCACAGTCGCAGTAGCGCGTCCCTCGGCATCCACTGTGACCGTCGGTCCGTCTGTCGGTTCCGGCGTTTCCGGCTGTGTCACTGGTGGCAGGTACCAACTCCCATTATTGTTGGTTGGTGGCGGCGCGTCCGCCTTTAAGGTCAGTACGCCGAATACGGACGGGTCATTGTAGCCCTGACCGCTCGTGTCGTTCCAGGTCGCGACGCTTCTGCGTGCGCCAGACTCGCCGTCGTTGATCTGCACGTCAAATCCGATCTCCTGCTCAGCCTTCGGATTAATCTCCGTGAGCGGAATTTTCAGTTCGACAGTGTAGTTCGTTCCGTCGACCTTCGTCGCGGACGTTACATTCTCGCCGATGCCGTCCGGGTTAAACGAGGTCTCGTTGTCGAAGTTGACCCGATACTGGCCAACACCCGCCTCATAGACCGCAGACTTGAGATTTTTCTGATCTACGAATACTTCCACCGAGTCGTGTTCATGGACAGCGCTACTGCTCTTGTCGAGCGTCAGATTGCTATCCACCTGTACCAACACGTAAAGGTTGCTGTTGTCCCACAGCACGCGGGCCGTTCCCTTGGCGCCGTTGTGGGCCGTCAGATAGCGGCTGATCGGCAGCGCTGGCGCCTTCTCCCACGCTGCATCGACCGTGCCGTCGATCGTCGGCGTACCGAATGAGGCCGTGGACTTCCTCGCTTCGACGACTCCGCCGCCCTGTCCATGCTCCTCCAGGAAGGCAGCCGGATCGGCGACCGCATAGTAAGCCGGCTTGGCCTGCATCCTGCTGTCAAAGATCAACGGACTGGTTTCCACACGCCAGCTGTTGGCGTCGTTGATGCCCCAGAAGGTGACGCGGGCGATGTTGTCGGCATGCTTTTTGTAGAGCTCGAACAGCTGAGCGTACTGAATCCCTTGCGCAATCTTCTGCGCATCGGTCTGCACTCTGCTCTCGCCGGACTGGATATCCAGCTCGCTGACGCTGACCTCCACGCCAAGATCGATGAACGTCTCCAGCGACCATTGCACATTGGCGATTCTCGTGCCGCTGTTGTAGTGCGCCTGCATGCCGATGCCGTCGATCAGCAGCTTGCCCGGATGCTCTTTGGCGTACTTGTCGTTCAGCTCCTTGACCATGCTGGCGATTGCGATCGCCTTGCTCCGCGTGTCCTCGTTGTAATCGTTGTAGTACAGCTTGATATGCTCCAGGTTGTTCTTCTCCAACGCTTCCTTGGCATACCGGAAAGCCATCTCGATATAATCCGGGCCGATCGCCCGGTTCCAGGCCGCTTCGTTCATGCGCAATGCATTTTTCCAATCCGTCGGGTTAGACGGATTGTCCCGGATCGCCTCATTGACGACATCCCAGGAGATCACCTTGTCGCCGAATGTCTCCACGACGCGCGTAATATGAGCCTTCATCCGTACAAGCGCTGCATCGCGGGCGCTCAGCCCCTCGGTCTCCAGATCGAGCCCTGCCGGGTCTGTGGTCGGCAGCCACTCCGGACTCTGACCATGCCAGATGAGTACGTGTCCATGCACCTTCATTCCTTCGGCCAACGCCTTGTCGACGAGCGACACCGCAGCATTCGGCGTGAACTCGCGACTGGCGTTGTACATCGCGTCCGGCTTCATCGCATTCTCGGCGGTGAACACATTGTGGTGCTGCTTCAGCAGCTCCAGGTTGTTCTCCTGCAGCGTCACCGTGCCGCCGGCATTGCCGATCAGGAAGTCATCCTTGTAGATCTCAGCCAGACTGCCGATATCGGTCTGGACCGGCAGCGGGCCGGCGACCGGACCGACATAACTCAGCT
>Ga0160464_100241_pt1 | contig 52916 bp, 44 predicted proteins | sample HID1971I_E11MG_FD_108275 | JGI IMG/M metagenome (GOLD analysis project Ga0160464, IMG submission 108275) | Enriched millipede-associated microbial communities from UW Madison campus, WI, USA - HID1971I_E11 MG | ecosystem: Host-associated > Arthropoda: Insects > Digestive system > Unclassified ... | reverse complement strand
GCCGCCATTACTTTACGCGAAATCGCAGCCGCTATAAAGCAGGCATTCTCATTGAATGCAACCGCCATCGGATGTTAGTCTAACAGTCAAGCACTGATTATGAGGTTGAGCCCCAACTGGAAAGCTATTCAAATCTAAATGAAGCGTTTCAAGCTCATTTTCAAAAAAGTGCAGTTGATAACCGCCAAAGGATAGAAATAACCCACTTCTCTTTTCTCCTAATAAAGCACCATGTAGTTTAAAAGCATTTGGAATCGGTCTACCTGTTTTTATTCCCTTAATTGAAGCGTATGGAATTTGCAACCCTTCATCCAATTTTAAAAAGGGTGGGTTTCCAAGGTCGATATTTATGTAGGTTTCCATCAGTTCAATTTTACGGTTCATATTATGATTCCCCCATTTTCAAATCATCCATTTATTTCACAACCCATAATTACATATAGTATCACAAAATCTCTTTCTTCATATAAAGTCTAAGCCCTGTCCTTTAGTTTCATGATCACTCTCTATCATGTTTTTCACAGTCTAAATTAAAGTGGCTCTCACCGTTAACAACTTAGTTTTATTTCATTAACACGGTGGTTCTCAATCATTAACTCGATGATTTTGGATTGTCAACATTAGTCAAGACAACTTTTTAAGGACTGCTTGGCGTTACTGAACCGGTGTCATGTATTCCATTGATTCGTGAACTCGATGCTTGTTAAACCAGTTGATGTAATCGTACAACTCCAATTGATGAAGGTTGTGGAACTCCGCCTAGTAGATGAACTCTGTTTTCATGACTTTGTAGGTCGCGTCGGCCACCGAGGTGTCAAAAGGAAAGCGCATAATGAACGGCCAATCCCAAATGTCTTCAGAAGTTCGTCCATCGTTTGGTTTTTGAATTCACTGCCACGATCGGTATGAAACCACTGAATGTGGCTCTGATCGCCTTCTTATCGTTGCAAAGGCACACGAAACCAGAGCAGCGTCCTTATGTGGACCTGCACGATGACCAAAATCTCTCTCGATTGAATAGGTCGATGAGGACAAAACGTAGTGCCAGCGGTAACCTACCTCAACGTACGCTTTTGTATAAGTCTCTTTTGTTCAGCAGCTAAGGAATTTAAAGTCTCAATACCTCATTAACAGTAGCTTCTACGTCTTTGACTCCGGTAACAAACAAACCTAATTTTGCTAAATGACTATGGATTCTTGGCCAGGGAACGACGAGGCTCATTAGGTCAAAAAGTGATAATGCTGGAAATCAACTGGTTTGGTGATGAAAAGAAACTTCAAAAATATCTTAATGAGATGCCTGGGGTTAACGGTGAAGCTGAAAGACGAGAAGGGGATATTCAATATAAAAATCAAGTGGGATGTTGGTATTTAAGAATTATTGCAATTTATATTACTTATATTATTCTCGGTGGAAAGAAATGCATTTAGCATCTCTTCCTTGTGCCACCGAGGTTTAAATTTAAGTTGTCAATCCCGGACTCTTAATGTTACATTTACCGAGTCCAAAGCTGTTTCATTTTTGATTTTAATAATTGTGGCGGTGTCATCGGAAATAAAAGTAATTTTAGTGCTACCAAATTGTAAAATGGCTTTACCACTTCCGATGATGTCAACTTTGGTTTTACTATTTTGAATCTTTGCGGCCATGCTTTTTCACCTCCCCTTGACTACTTTTTATGGAGGTGGCACATCTTGATGATATCATAGGTTTAATTCAATTTCCAAGTTGAAAATGTTGACTGTGCAATCCCAGCAATCCCAAGTTACCTTGGAATCTAGAAGTGAGAAATTAGGGTCTCCGAAACATGATGAAAGGGATTTGGTAATAAGAAAAAATGAGCTGTGTAAATAAAAAAACTTGCTAGGCAAGAGTTTTTCAGTATGAACTGTAGTGGGCTCGAATCACTGACCCTTGCCCTGTCAAGAACAAAAATCAATGTGGATAAATATCATGAAATCTGTATCAATTGGTATTATAAGGGTTTTGTGAGGGCCGTTGTTGTTAGTTGTTGGTGCCTGCTGGTGCCCATTTTCAACTTTCGCCACCAGATTCGGCACCACTTATTCAGTATTTTGGTGGCAGGACACACTTACTATTTTTTTGCAGCAGTAAGTAGTGTTTCAATTAATTTAGTTAGTTCAGACATATTTATTTCTTTTTTTGGTTCTTCTCCATTTTCAATTAATTGAGGGATACCAGTAAAGATTCTGTCGACCAGTAACTTTTTTATTTCTCTGCGCTCGGTTTCGTCAAACACATCTAGATAAGGGTCGATTGTTGCCATTTGTAATTCCATGTTTCTGTTGCTACGTTCTTCACGTCCATGTTTTGCAGCTTGCCGTGCGAAGTAAGTAACAGCCGCACCGATAGCCAATGTAATTGACCATTTTGCAGCAAATATGGACCAGGTAAATGGTTGAGAAACGTTGAATGTATTGTATATTGCACTTGCTATGAGGACTCCGAAGGAAGATACAGTGAATCTCTCCCATACAACCCTACTCTTTCTGGAATTATCTGCCTCTTTTTTATATCCGGCAGCATGACCATCAACTGATAGTACGCCTAATATTCGTTTAGCATCGTTCTGGTAATCAACTAATTGTTGTATGAATTTTCTTGCTTTGTTATGTTGTTCGCTTTCAAACTCATTATGTTCATTTTGTATATTTGATATTGTTTCATCAAAACTATTTCTGATACTTTTAATCATTTTTTCTTTATCATTAAGGAATGAATTGAACTCAATTAATCTTCGCGCCTCAGACTCACTAAATTGTTTTTGGAACTGTAATATAATATCATCAGCTCGGCTTTTTTCTAATTCTAATTCTTTCTTCAACCTGGCTACTTCACTTTGCAGATTTTTCACTAATTCATTATGTTCTTCCATTTCCTTATTGGCATATCGTAAGTACTGAGAGAGGGATTGTCTAAATGATATCGAAGATTCTCTGATAATTTCAATTTCATCTACTGTTTTAGGATAGTATAGATTCTTAGAATGTAATAGTAGTGAATCGATTTGATTTAGCGCATTGTTTAAATAATTTGGGCTATTGGTACCAGAGTAGTCATGTAAACTAGAGCTAATCGTAGATATGTTATTCTTTATCGTATCTAGAACACTTAAGGGTATTAGGAACGGTTCTGAGATCATTAAGTTTTTCTGCAAGATTTGCAAAACCAATTGTATTCTTGATAAAGATTCTCTATCATCCTGATTCAGATTATTTTTAACAAACAACTCAGACACCTTTTCAGAGCTCTTTTGGAGAAGGGTATGCACATCATGTTTCTGGAACTTCTCTATATGATTCACTTATTTAAAATCTCCTTCCTTGTAATTGAAACAAGCCGCAGAGATGCCTCCCCTTACGGCTCCATTCGAATCTACCACCATGGCGCGATTTGGGCAAGCAGGAATTTGTTACCTCTTGGAACGAAGTTTGTAGTTGGAATTTGTAGTTGGAAGGGGTTTAGATGAGTTTTGTTTCTACTTTTGCTCGGCTTTCTTACTAGCTGTGGTATTCTCGGACCGTGACGTGGCAACCTGCTGATTTTGAGCCTAAAGTCTCTGAGAATAGAAGTCAAAAAACTTTTTTCGAAAAAAATTTGAAAAAGTGTTGACGTCAGCTTCGAAACTTGATATATTATTACTTGTCCCCGACACGATCTGTTAGCTCAGCTGGGAGAGCACCATCTTGACAGGGTGGGGGTCAGTGGTTCGAGCCCACTACAGATCATAAAGACAAAAACCCGAAATCCCTTATGTATCAAGGGATTTCGGGTTTTTTCTATTGCTAAAAATGTTCGCCATCAATGCGAACGTAGGTCATCTGATGCCGATTTGGTGCCCTAAGATCGGCCTTCACGACAGCGGGGCAAGGGGGCAGGACGGTTAATGCCGTTAATGTCTTGCTGGACGAATAGGAATCTCGTATACTTGAAAGAAAACGCTTACTTATATTTTGCGACATATTCAAGTCAGTTTAATTGCCATTTTATTATGATATACTTTTGTTCATAGCAGGGATGCGGCGGTTTTTGTCTGATTGTGTGCAGTTAGTTGACGTGAATGCATCAGTGACAAGACAGGGGCGAACGCGATGTATCGAGTATTGATAGCCGAGGATGAGATTCTGGTCCGCATCGGCGTGAAAAATTTGATTCCGTGGGAAAAATACGGCATGTCTGTGATCGCTGATGTCGGCAACGGTCAAGAGGCTTGGGATGTCTACGAAAAGGAACGGCCGGAGCTGATCATTACGGATATTAAAATGCCCGTGATGGATGGCATGGAGCTGATCCGGCGCATTCGGGAACATAACTCGTCGGCAGCGATCGTCATTTTGACCTGTCTGAGCGATTTTGAGATGGCGCGCAATGCGCTGTCGCTGGGCGTGGACGAATATATCCTGAAGCTGACGATGACCCCGGAGGATATGGAGCGGGTCGTCGTCAAGATGGCCGACAAGCTGAAGGCGCAAGCTCCTGCACCATCTTCCTATCACCCTGGAGGCGGGGCGGAGGTGCGTTGGGACAACCTGAGAGACTCGCTGGCGAGCGAGACGACCACGATCGAGGAGTGCGTGCTGCGGCTCGGGGGGCGCAGCGGCGACGGTCTCCGGTTGTGCATCATCGAGATCGACCGGTATGCGTCGCTCAAGACCCGATTCGGCGACGAGCAGGGCCATCTGACCGGGATGAATATGACCGGTGTGCTACAACATGTCGCCGCCGCCTATCCCTATATCTCCATCGTCTACGCGCAGCAGCAGCAAGCGCTCCTGATGATTCGCATGCCAGGGGACGGAGGGATCGAGGAGGCGGACGCTGCGACCGAGCCATTCCTGCTCCATCTGGGACAAGCCGTCTCCCGCTACTTCAACACGACGGTAAGCGTAGGTCTGAGCCGGACGGGCGCTGGAGCGTCGCCGGTCAAGGCACAGTATGAGGAATGTCGACAGTCGCTCGACATGAAATATGTGTGCGGCGACGGTACGCAGTGGCGATATGACGAGCATATCGAGGAGAGGCTCGCCGAGCGCTCCGAACAATGGTGCAAGGAGATCGAGTCGAGCTGGAGCCGACTGGAGGTCTCGATACGGGACAGTATGCTCCAGCAGCTGACGTCGTTTAGGCTGGAGGGCAAGCACGGGATGCGGGAATGGTCGGACTTCTTGGTCCGGGCGCTGCGCGCGCCGATCGGGCAGTCCAGGCTGCCGAGCGAGCAGGTCTGGCAGCTGCTGGAGGAGACGTCGTCGCAGATCCGTGCCGCGAGGACACTGCAAGAGGCGATGGCGTGCGTGACGGACTACCTGGATACGCTGCTTCATGCAGGGGCGGAGCAAGCGCAGTACAGCCCGGAGGTGGCGGCAGGGATTCGCTACATCCAGCAGCACTACAGGAAGGGCGTTACGCTGAGGCAGTTGGCCCGGCATGTCAACCTCAGCTCCAATTATTACAGCATGCTGTTCAAGCGCGAAACTCGGTATAGCCCGATTGACTATCTAATCCAATACCGGATGGAGATCGCCAAAAGCCTGCTGCGACAAAGCGGGCATACGATCAGCGAGGTGGCGGATCAGGTCGGTATTCACGACTACAGCTACTTTAGCCGGATTTTCAAAAAAATAACGGGGGTCAGCCCGCGATGGTTCCGGCTTCAGCCAGAGCGAATGGGGGACTGCCCGAGTGAATACGAGTCTTAGACGCCAGCTGAGTCTCATTTTTTTGGCGATCGCCTCGCTTATCCTGCTTCTAAGCTCCATATTCGTTTATCTGCAAGTGATGGACATCCTGCAGTCGCGCTCGGAGCAATCCACCATCCAGTTGTTCCGCCAAGTCGAGCGCGGCCTCGAGACGTTCCGTAATGAAGCAGAGCAGGTGGCCTACCAAGTGCAGATGGCCCCGCTGCTGCGCGAGGTGCTGGAGCAGCGGGGCACCCACGTTCAACATCTTTTTTTGACGCTGGATCTGCGCGAGCTGTTCAAGCAGACGATGGCGCAATACCGATACTTCGACTCGATCTATCTGTTCACGGAGGACGGCGAGGTGGTGGGGGCGAGCGGCACACGGAGCTACAGCCTTGCTACAGGCAAGGATCATCCCTTCTACCAGACGGCGCTCTACCAGCGCGAAAAAAATCCCTTCTCCCGCTCCTACTGGTACGGCGGCCAACAGCCGGCCGACTTTATGGAGCGCTCGGAGGCGACGGATCGCAGCCAGACGCCTGATCTGCTCACCTTCGTCCGCTACATCGCGATGCCATCGAACCCCGAACGGAGCGCGATGCTGATCTTCAACATCAAGGAAAGCGAGCTGGCAGCGATCTATCAGGACTCGTATGACGGGCCGGATATCCACACCTATCTGGTTGATCGGGAAGGCATGATCATCAGCGCGACTGATAAGCAGGCGCTGGGCCAGGCGAGCGATGCGAGGGTCGCCGCTACGGGCGGCTATGGCAGCTACACCGAGTGGGGCGATCGGGCCCGACAGGTCGTGCACTATGAGCTGGGCAACAAGGAGTGGAGGCTGGCCCGCGAGATTCCGATCAAGCTGTTTAATCGCGATGTGATGCGCCTGCGCGAGATTTTGATCCTGATCACTGTCATCAGCCTGACGCTGGTCGTCTTGCTCACCTTCTACGGGGTGAGGCGAATCCTGCTGCCGCTGCAGGAGCTGACCGCCAAGATGAAGCGGCTCCAGCACGGCGATCTGGGCGTGCTGGTCGACCCGCAGCCGCGCAATGAAATCGGTTTGCTCGGCATGCAGTTCAACCGGATGTCGCAGAGCATCCGCGATCTGATCGATCGCAACGAAGAGACTGAGCACAAAAAGCGCGAGGTCGAGGTGAAGGTGCTGCAGGCCCAGATTACGCCGCATTTCCTGCACAATACGCTGAACAGCATCAAATGGATCGCGCTCGTCAGCAACGCGCGTCATATCGCGGACGGCATCGCTTCGCTCGGCGGGATGCTCCAATTGTTCTATAGGGATACGGCGCTGTTCGGCACGGTGCGGGACGAGCTCGCCTACATCGAGCATTATGTGAAGCTAATGAATATGCGCTACGGTGAGGGGATTACGCTGCATCAGACCGTGCCGGAGGCGCTGGCGGATGCAGCGGTGCTCAAGCTTAGCGTCCAGCCCCTCGTCGAAAACGCGATTTTGCACGGCTTCGAGAACAAGCATTACAGAGGCGCGATCACGATCACGGTGCGAGAGGAAGGGGAGTTGCTGCTCATCGAGGTGGCGGATGACGGCTCGGGGATGTCGGAAGAGCGACTGGAGAGGCTTCGTAGCCGTCTGAGCGCAGGCCGCGAGGATCGACCGACCGGCGAGTCGATCGGTCTGAGCAATACCCATTATCGGCTGCAGCTCCACTATGGTCAGCGATACGGTTTGACGATCGCCAGCAGGCGAGAGCAGGGGACGTTGGTCGTGCTGCGTATGCCCAAGGCTGGCTTGGACGATCGGGCGACGTAACCAAGGGAGCGATCGATTGATAGATAGATAGGGGACAACGTGCAAGAGTTTAGACGGTTGAAAGAAGAGCGCGGAATCGCAACCAATCACAGGATCGATTAGTGGCGGGGCGCTTCCATTTTCAACCGTCTTTTTTGTGCCTGGTTTTGTTCAGGTCATGTAACTAGCACCATCTTCCGAGGAATCGTAACATAGTCCTACTCTGGCGGCTGGCGGCGGCGATTGCATAAGATAGTGACAGTCTGCGAGAAGATCGTCAATGTACGCGATACTCACCCGAAATTTATAATGAATCCAGTAAAATATTCGCGTTGGACAACCATGGGAGGGCAGATGCCGGATGAAAAAAAGAGCAAAAAAGATGACGGTGCAAGCGGCGATGTTGGTGGCGCTCTGCGTAGCGGCAACGGCATGTACGAACGGAGTCGGGAATGTGGCGGAGCCGTCCTCTGGCGAGGGCCAGGCGGCGACCAATGAGGAGCGCAAGCAGATCAGCATGTTCATGGGCGATTCGGGGCTGCCGTATCCCGACGGCGTCGATCCGGCAGACAATCCGTACATTCGTCTCGTGGAGGACTACGCCAATGTCGATCTGAGCATGGAGGTGCCGTCGGCCCAGGATATCCAGACCAAGTTCAACCTGATGATGTCGTCGGCCAAGCTGCCGGATGTCGTCCATACGTGGTACTCGGAGGAGGCGGAGCGCAACGCCGACAACGGCGCCTTCATCGATCTGAAGTCGTATTACGACAACTCGCCAGTCGTGCAGAAGTGGGTGACGCCGGAGATGATGGAGCTGGCCAAGTCGAAGAGCGGACACTACTATCGAATCCCGATGCCAGCGGTCGCAGCCCCGCAGGGCAAGGGCGTCATCGCTCGCTACGATCTGGTGATGAAGTACAACGACGGCCAGTGGCCTGCGACCGTGGACGAGTGGCTGAGCCTGCTGCGCAAGATCAAGCAAGCCGAGCCGGAATCGGTGCTGATGTCCAGCTATGTCGAGGGCGATATCGGTCTGACCTTTACCTTCCTGCCTTTCTTCTATTGGCATGGCGCGCTGCCGTACACGAATCGCGTACAGGGTGGCGAGGTGGTCAGCACCTTCACCTTGCCGGAATACAAGGCGACCGTGGAGATTATGAAGCAGTTGTATGACGAAGGCATCCTCGACAAGGAGTTCGCGACTAACGATCAGGCGAAGTACGGCGCCAACTTCCAGAAAAACATGCTGTTCATGGTGAACAGCGCCAATCAATACATTCCGAACAACAGTCCAAAATTCCCGTCTCCCGAGGCGGAATGGCAATTTGCGCCGGCGCTCGCTTCGTATCCCGACGCACTGAAGGACAACAAGTATGCGCAGACGAAGCAACAGCTGCCGATCACGGCGCACGGGCTGTACATCTCCAGTCAGTCCAAGGACCCGGATCGGGCATGGAAGGTGATCGAGGGCTTCGCGTCGCAGGAGCTATATGATGCGATCTTCTGGGGCAAGGAGGGCGAGGATTACAACGTCGTCGATGGCAACAAGCTGCCGATCGAAGGCCAGGGACTTGCCAATCCGGACAAGTATTATTCGCTTCACCTCGCCTTGCTCTTCGGATTTGACCAGCGCAAGGAAGCCAGCATCGCCGCTGCCTCGCAAGTGCTGGCGCCGGAGGAGCTGCAGCGCAGGCTGGACGGACTGGCGGCGCTCGACCAGGAAGCGGCGGCCAATGGTATGGATCTGACGAACTTCCTGGAGCCGTCCGACGAAGCGTTGCTGAAGATGCCGGAGGCCAACAAGTTTATCACACAGACGACGGTAGAGGCGATTATGGGCGCGATTACGATGGAGCAATTCGATGAGAAGGTGAACGAATTCAAGAGCAAATACGGCTTTATCCAGGATGAGATGACCCAATTCGTGGAGGAGAACAAGGACCGACTGCGAGCGCTTGGGGTCAAAGAAATCGATTGGTAGAAAGGAGACGGCCATGCATGCATCCAAGATTGACGGGGCCAGCGCCGGCAAGCCCCGTCGTCGCAAGCGGCGGGGCTCCTACAAGACGCAGTTTGCGCTTTACACCCTGATTGCGCCCGTCTTGCTGCTCATCTTTATTTTCAACTACATTCCGATGTACGGCATTCTGATCTCGTTCCAGGACTTCTCGCCCTTTCGCGGGGTCGGGGGCAGCCCATGGGTCGGTTTCAAGCATATTGCTTACTTTCTGGGCGATGAGGCGTTCTGGCAGGTGATGCGTAACACATTGATTATTAATTTCTATGATTTGCTGTTCGGCTTTACCGCTCCCATCGTCTTCGCGCTGCTGGCCAACGAACTGATCGGCTCGCGGATCAAACGGCTGGTGCAGACGATCTCGTATTTGCCGCATTTCCTCTCCTGGATCGTCGTCTCGGGCTTCTTTTACCAGATGCTGTCGCCGACCGAGGGAATCGTCAACGCCGTGCTTGGCTGGTTCCAGATCGAGCCGCAATACTTCATGGTCAACAAGGAGTGGTTCCGCGCCATCCTCGTATCCTCCGGCATCTGGAAGGAGGTCGGGTGGTCGGCGATTCTGTACTTTGCCGTCATTGCCGGTATCGACTCTAGCCTGTACGAAGCGACGATGATCGATGGCGCAGGCCGCTTCCGGCAGATGCTGCATGTGACGTTGCCGGGGATGCTGCCGATGATCATCCTGCTGCTCCTGTTGAAGCTGTCGACGATCTTCGCGATCGGCTTCGAGCGGATCTTCGTCATGCAAAATCCGCTCGTGCTCGACGTCTCGGATGTGATCAGCACCTATGTGTACCGCGTCGGCTTGTTAGGGTCGCAGTACAGTCTGACGACCGCGATCGGCTTCATCCAGAGCATCCTCGGGTTCGTGCTGCTGGTGTCGGCGAACCGGCTCTCCAAACGACTGGTAGGCATGGGACTCTATTAGAGGTTGTTCAAAAAGCCCGCTTTTGATCACGAGGTAACTCAGGATGCAGATTCGACATCGAAGCTTGAATGCAGTCGGAACTTCCGGTGCTCACGTAGCCTCCAACTACGCTCCGCTCCTCATTTCCTCCTGCCTCCAATCTTCTCGGTGCTGAAAACCGATCTTTTTGAACACGCACTATTAGGGGAGGTGACACCTTGATCTACAGATCGTTCTCAAGGAAGATATTCGAGATATGCAATGCCCTGTTCTTCATCGGCTTCAGCCTGACGATCATCGTGCCGTTCGTCAATGCGATCGCAATCTCGCTGAGCAGCTTCGACGAGGTGTTCGCTGGCAGCGTCGGCTTGTGGCCGAAGGGCTTTAACCTCGACGCGTATTACCAGCTTGCGTACAGCAAGCAGTTCATCCGTACATTTCTGAATACGGTGGTGCTCACAGCCGTCAATACGTCGCTTGTGATCGTCCTGTCGATGGCGGCGGGTTATGTGCTGGCGCACAAAAACCTGCATGGCCGCAGCTTCCTTTTCCTGTTTCTAATCGTGCCGATGTACTTCAGCGGCGGCCTGGTCCCGTTTTATCTGCTGGTCAATGCGCTTGGCATGAACAATACTTACTGGGCGCTTATCCTGCCGTCGGTCATCAATATTTTTTACATTATCGTCTTCCGCAACCAGATCATGCAGCTTCCGCAGGAGCTCATGGAGTCGGCAGAGATGGACGGAGCGGGCGAGCTGCGCATCCTGACGAGTATTATCCTGCCGCTCGTGATGCCGATGGCGATGGCATTTGTCGTATTCAGCGCGGTCGCGTACTGGAATGAATGGTTCAACGTCCTGATTTTTATCCGCGACAAGACGATGTGGACGTTGCAGTTCCAACTGCGCGACATTCTCAGCAATGCCCGGCTGGTCGATACCCAGACCAATCAGGCGATGGTCAAGGACGGTTTCCAGGTCGATCCGCAGAACCTGAAGATGGCGGCCTTGATGCTGACGGTGTTGCCGATCATCATCGTCTATCCGTTTGTGCAAAAGTATTTTATCCATGGTCAATTGGTCGGCGCGGTCAAAGGCTAGCTTCATAGATACACGGTGATTCCAACCTTCGGTTAAGGAGCGTGTAGAACAATGAGCCCATCATATGCAAATGAAGCAAGGAGATGGATCGTCCGCCTGGTGGCGGCGGTCCTGCTGCTCAATCTGCTTGGTGCGGCGGGGCAGGCGCCAGCGGCTGTGCGTGCGGAGTCGCTGGAGCTGATCGCCAACGAGGGCTTCGAGACGGTCGTCTCCGGCCAGCCTGCGAGTTGGGTCATGTATGGCTCCGGCGGCACGCTGGCAAGCAATACCGACCCGTCGTACGTGCGCAGCGGCGGGGCCAGCGTCAAGCTGGTCGATCCGCTCGCGACCGAATCGTTTGGCCTGCGCAGCGCGCTCATCCCGGTAACGCCGGGCGTCAGCTACAAGGGCAGCGTCTACGCCTACCAGCTCTACGGCAATGCGCATCTGTATCTGGAGTACTGGGACGTCAACGGCAATCGCATCGACGTCCAGACGATCACCGGTACCGTGACGGCCCAGTGGGAGAAGCTGGAGATAACGCGCACCGCTCCGGCGGGGACTGTCCATGCGACGCTGCTGCTTTATTTGGACATTGCGAATGTCGGGACGACGTATTTTGACGACGCTTCCTTGCGTGCGGTGGATGCCAATCTGGGGTTCGAGGATGTAGCCGCGGGCAAGCCGCTGCGCTGGACGCCGCTCGATAGCGGCTCAACCTACGAATCGGCCCAGGACATCGTCTACGCGGGCGATTACAGCGTCAAACTGAGCGATGCGTCCGCGACCCTGTCGACCGGCCTGCGCAGCAGTCGGCTGCCGGTCGAGCCCGGATCGGTCTATGAAGCGACGGTCCAGGCGTACAACCTCGCAGGGGGCGGGCAGCTCTACCTCGAGTATTGGGACAGCTCCCACACGAGGATCGGCGTGAAGATCGGCGAGTCCAGCGCGCTGAATCAATGGCGTCCGATCCGCGCCGAGCTCGCTGCGCCTGCGGGGACAGCCTATGCGACGCTGCTGCTCTATCTGCACGGCAGCAACGTCGGCGCGACGTATTATGACGAGGCGACGCTTGCTCTGGCGCCCGAGGATCCGGTCCGCGAGTTCCCGCTGGCGGTTAGCGGTCATCCGCGCCTCTATTTCACAAGCGCCGACCTGCCGACCAAGCGGGCGCATACGCTGGATGCGACGAACAGCTTTTTTGGCAAGACCGGGAGCCAGCTGTGGAGCGAGCTCGAAGCAAAGGCCGAGGCCTACCTGGCTGAGACGAGCTATACGGTGACGTATTATGGCGGCCATCTCGTGACCTACCCGCTCCCTCCGGCGCAGCCGGGGCCGATGGCCAATCCGCCGGGCTTCACCGAGGGGACCTATCCGTACTGGACGCTGATGAGCCGAGCGGTGGAGGAGCGTCTCGAGATCCTGTCGCTCGCGTATGCGATGACCGAGGACGAGACGTATGCGGACAAGGCCAAGGATTATCTGATGTCGGTGATCGGCTGGAGCGCCTGGACCGATCCGGGCTACGGCTGCGCAGGCGTCACCTGTCTGGATACGGCGCATCTTACGATGGGGGTCAGCATGGCCTACGACGTGCTGTATCCACTGCTGACGACGACCGAGCGTCAGAGCGTCCGCTCGGCGCTCGAGACCAAGGGACTGGAGCCGCTGTACGCCGACGTCAAGACCAAGGTCGATGTCAACCTCCAGATGCTGCGGGCATCGGCGCTGGCGAGCGGCGGTTCGGTGCTGCTCGGCGAGTCGCCCAATGCCGAGCGGTACTTGACGCGGGCCACCGACTATTACGCGTGGTACCTGGATACGCGGATGAACTCGGGTCAGCAGGAGGGGATGCTGTACACCAGCTATTCGGTGGATAATATGATCCGCGGCCTCGATCACCTCTCGCGGGTGACTGGGATGCGGGATTATATCGAGCATCCGTTTTTCGACGACTTCCTCACCCGGTGGGTCAATTATTTCCTTGCGCCCGGCGGGGCGGGGTTGGCCAATTACTCGGACTCGAGCGTAGCTAACTTTTTTACTTTGACGATGCTGGCGGTCAACAGCTGGCTGGACAGCGGCGCGGCCGGCAGGTACTTGGTGGAGACCGAAGGGAGTGCCGACGCCTTCTCGCAGTTCCTGTTCTACGATACGACGCCGACGCTGGGCGGGCTCGAGACATGGCCCCAGTCGGCCGTGCTGGAGGAGATCGGCTGGGCGGCGCTGCGCTCGGGGTGGGACAAGGAGGATACGCTGCTGACTTTCGTCAGTAATGACTCGAAGCTTGGGCATAACCATTACGATCAGAACAGCTTCCAGCTCGCGGTGAACGGCTCCTGGATTGCCGGCGATCCGGGGTATCAGGATTTCTCGGCGGGCGCGGCGCATGACTATACGTCCAAGCTCGGCCATAGCACGATCCAGGTGGATGGACAAGGTCAGTCGCTGCTCGGCGGCGGGACGCTGACGCGCGGCATGCTCGCAGACGACTACAGTTATGTGCGCGGCTCGGCTCCCGGAGCGTACGGCAACCCTTCGTTGACCCGCTTCGACCGTCATATCGTCCATGTGAACAACGATTACTACGTCATGCTCGACGATCTGCAAGCCGATGTCGCCCGCACTTTCGAATGGGTGCTGTTCAATGGCAATCTGTACGACTTCGCGATCGATGGCGCGGCCGCCGCTTACGGACAGACGACAGCGGGCGAGGATCTGTGGTTCACCAACGGCGCCGCCTCGCTGAACGTCAAGTTCCTGGGCGGACAGCCGCTGCCGATGCGCGTAGGCTCGTATGCTGGTGCCGAGAGCTACGGTCAGTATACGAAGGTGCAGAGCGCCGTTCCTGCGCAGAGCTATCAGTTCCTGACGGTGCTGAAGGCGACGCCGAGCAGCGGCTCCGACTATAGGCAAGCCGAGGATCTGCTGCCGCCGGCGGCGACGTCGGGCAAGACGGTCTCCGTCTTCAACGCCGCCAATGCCCGACTGGCGTTTTATCCGGCGGATCAGACGGGCGATTATGTCACCTACGCGGTGGAGGTCGAGGAGGCCGGCACGTATAACCTGGCGACGCTGTTCATCCAGTCCCCGCTCTATGGACGGGTGCAAGCCTATGTCGATGGCCAACCGGTCGGCGGTGTGTTCGACGGCTATAGCCCGCTCGTGCAAGCGGCCGCGCCGTTCGAGCAGGGACAGGTGACGCTGGCAGCCGGCAGTCACACGATCCGCTACGAGACGGTTGGCAAGAATACCAGCTCCGGCAACTACTTCATCGGCATCGATGCGATCCGTCTGCAACCGACGGGCGGCTCGAGCGGGCCTGGCGAGCCGAAGCAGCTCGCGGCCGAGCAGCTCTCTGGCAGCGGCGCGACAGGCGCGCTCGTCGCCAGGGGCGATGCGAGTGCTATCGAAGACCGGATCGTCTTCCGCACAGGCAGCTCGGCTTATACGATCGGCGGGATCGCGTCCGATGCGGAGCAAGCCGTCGTCTCGGCGACGTCAGGAGGTGCGGTCACAGGCTTCTCGATGACTGCCGGCAGCACGCTCGCTTACGCAGGCGTCACGCTCCTCGATGCGTCGTCTGCGATCCGCGCTTCCTTTGCGGTCGATCCGCTCACAGGGACGACGAGCGGCGTCGTGGAGCTGGATACGGCGGCTGCGCTGGACATCCATATCGCAGCCGCGCCGACGGAGGTTTATCTGGGTGGCAGTCTCCTCCCTGCCAGCGCCTACAGCTATGATGCGCTCGCCGCAGCGGTGACGCTGGCTCTGCCAGCGGGCGCGCATCGCATCGAGGTGCGCACAGACTAAGGGCGTGTTTGTATATCCCGAGGTGGGTTTGCACACACGCCCTCACGTAACAGAGTCAGGAGCGATCTTCATGAACCAACAAGAGATAAACGAACAACAGATGAACGCAGCGATGCTGGGTGTGCCGTTCCGCGCCGACGACTTCCATGGCATGCCTTATCGGTATATGGGACGCTCGGGGCTGCGCGTCTCGAGCGTCGGCCTCGGCACGTGGAAGATCGGCGACCCCGAGACGGGGGATGGCTCCCGGGTCGCCCGGGAGGCGGCGCTTCGCATCTTCGACCGGGCGATCGAGCTCGGCGTGACGCACTGGGATACGGCCAACCGCTACCATAACGCCTCCGGCAACTCGGAGCGGATCATCGGCGAGTGGTTCCGCCGCCATCCCGAGCAGCGGCGCAATGTCGTCGTCGCGACGAAAATCTATGGCGGCATGGACGGCTATTCGCCGAACCATAGCGGCTTGTCGAGAGGCAGCATCATCGACGCCGTCTATGCCAGCCTGAAGCGGCTTGATCTGGAGTATATCGATCTGCTCTACTTCCACGGGTTCGATGCGAGCGTGCCTGTCGAGGAGAGTCTGATGGCGATCGAGGATCTGGTGCGCCGCGACCTCGTCCGGTACTTCGGCGTCTCGAACTTCACCGTCGACCAGTTGGCGACATACCGGGCGGCTCAGGCGTCGTTGAGCGGACGATGCCGGGTGCAGGCGGTCCAAAATCAATACAACCTCGTCCAAGGCGAGGTGATCGAGCAAGGCGTGCTGGCGCAGGCGGTCCGTGAGGGCTATGCCTACGTGCCGTGGAGTCCGCTCGCCAGAGGCTTGCTGACCGGCCGCTACCTGGACCAACAGCAGGCGGCGCCGGGGGACCGTCTGTACGACGAGGGCGCCGAGGTGGGCGAGCTATCGCCCGCCGTCTGGCAGCAGATCCGCGAGCTGGCGGAGCTGGCGAGGCAGTGGGAGCTGGAGCTGAGTCAGCTCGTCATCGCCTACATGATGGCGATGCCTGGCATGGGGCCGATCATCGCGGCTGCCTCGACCGTCGGGCAGCTCGAGTCCAATGCGCGAGCTGGTACGATTAAGCTTACGGACGGCCAGAGATTGCAGGTCAAGGCGATCCTGGAGCGTCCGCCGACAGGAGGATACAAGTGAACGCCCAACAACGAATATACGACTATACCGAACTGATCGAGCCTTGCCGCAACTTCAATATATTGGCGATCGCCACCGTCATCGACCCGCTGGACGGCAAGGAGAAGCTGGTACTCTCCAACTTCGCCGCCGGCGCGGTCGGCAATCTCATCCTGATCGACGCGGAGAGCGGCGATGGCGAGTCGATCCGCCTGCCGGGCGACGAGGGGGCCTGGGCAGTGCTCGATATCGGCGATGGCTGCCTGCTGGTCGGCACCTGCTCGCAGCATGGCTACCTGCATCGACTGGATCTGCGCACGAGGCGATGGTCTCGGCCGCTGCAGATCGCGGGAGAGTCTTACATCTGGCAGCTGGCCAAAGGCTCCGACGGCATGATCTATGGCTGCACCTATCCGGGCTGCCTGCTGCTGCGCTATGACCCGGATCGTCATGAGCTGCGTTCCGCAGGCAGAGTCTCGCCGCATCCTGGCAATCTCTATGCGCGTCATCTGACTGGCGGCGTCCCGGGCTGGATGATCGTCACCGGCGGCATGGAGGAGCATTTCGCCGCAGCCTACCATATCGAGACCGCTGCCTTCCAGCCGATCGCCAGCTTCCCCGACCGTGTTGTGGTCATCTCGGGCGATTCAGGCACCTTCGTGCTCGAGAGCGGAGGACGCCGCTATCGCTACGGGATCGACGACATGGGGCTCGTCGACATCTCGCCAGCTCCGACCGGCAGGCATCCGCTCGGCGAGCTGGAGCTCGCAGACGGGTCGCGGGCCGGCGTGCGGGGACAGGATTACTATATCCGGCGGCCGGACGAGTCGGCCGGAGGATATCGCCGGATTCCGACGGAGGCGCCCTCGACGCTGGTCCATACCCTCGTCGTCGATGAGGAGGGGCAGATATGGGGGGCCAGCGCCTTCGGTCAGACGATCTGCCGCTATGAGCCGCGTACCGGAGAGCTGTGGAATTCCTCCGCTGTCTGCAATGGCGGCGGCGAGGTGTACGGCATGGTGTTCGCCGCCAGACGGCTCTATCTGTCGGCCTATGCTGGCGGCGATCACATCGTCTACGATCCGCATCAGCCGTGGGATCAGCATGCCAATCTGAACCCACACACCTTGCGGTCTGTCGCCCCGGCGATGATCCGTCCGACCGGCAAGAGCGTGCAGGGGCCGGACGGAGGCATCTGGACCGGCTGGTCGGCGCGTTATGGCGTCTATGGTGGAGGACTGTCGCGGATTGATACGGCCACTCTGGAGGTGAAGGCATGGTACGATCTGATCCCCGAGCAGCAGGTGGCGGGGCTGGCGGCCGATGATCGTTACTTGTACTTTATTACCGACGGAGGCGCAAGCGGACTAGCTCCGAAGGAGGAGGCATTTCACTTCGTCGTGCTGACGACCGAAGGTGCGATCGTGTACGACCATGTTTTCGAGAAGGGCGTCCGGCCTACGGCCGTACTGGCCAGCGGCGGCATCGTCTATGTGTGTGTGGACCAGGACGTACATTTCTTCGACACGGATAAGCTGGAGTTCGTCGGCCATTCGGCGCTGGGCATGCCCTGCAGCTGTCTGATCGCGCTGGATGAGCGGACGATCGGCGCCTTCAGCGAGCAGCGACTGCTCGGGATCGACCGTAAGCTACGGACAGTGCGGGTACTGGCCGAGCTACCCGGGCGGGTGGAGACGGCAGCTGTGTCTCCCGATGGGAGCGTCTACTTCGCTGCGGGCGTCAAGCTATACCGACTTGAGCGAGACGGCGAGACGACTGGTCCCGGGAGGACTGGACGATGAGGATGGCACGGGTTGTCGTCCTGATTGCCAGCGAGATGACGAGGCGACGACAGCGATACGGTGTCAATGCATTCGAGTCGTACGCGACAGAGATCCTCGACCATGCCGGCATCCCGTACACGGTCATCGATCATATCGGAGAGGTCGCCATATCGCCTCCGGATGTGCTGATCGCGGCTCTGACCGACGATACGGAGGAGGAAACGCAGCGGCTGCTCGGCTATGTCGAGCAAGGCGGTACGCTCATCGCCTACAGCGGCTTGGATAAGCTGACATCGCGGCTTGGCAGCGTGCGGGTTGCCAGGTGGGAGACGGGCTATGCGACGGTGCCGGAGGCGTACGGTATCTTCCCGGCGCTCCGGGCGCTGGAGATCCACCCATGGTCAGTCGCCGATGCTGCGGCTCGGGGGGATGTCGTGGAGTCGGGGAGCGTGAGCTTCCGTGAGCCCGGCGCAGCAGAGGTCGCGCCGCTGATCCAGTCCTTTGCCGTAGGCGCGGGCCGCATACATCGCTTCAGCGTCAACGTGCCGGTCTGTGTCGTCGGCTTCCAACAGGGCTACGAGCCGGTCGTCGCGGACGGACTGCCGGCGCCGGATGGCAGCGCGGCGGTCGACGAAGGCATCCTGAAGGCGGACGATGCGCATGGAATGGACTGGGAGCTGGATCGGCAGCAGACCGCGAGCGGCCAGCCGTACTTCGCCGAGCCGTACGCCGACCTGTGGCGGGAGGTCGCGATCTGCCACCTGTTGCAGACGGTCGTCGAGCTGGGGCTGACGCTGCCGTTCACCGGCTACTGGCCGGAGGGGATCGAGGCGGTTGCGATGATCTCACATGACAGCGACGGCAACCGGGACGAGCAAGCCGTCCGCACGCTCGCGCTGATGCAGGAGCTGCAGGTCCGCTCGACCTGGTGCATGCTGGAGCCGGGCTACAGCTCCCACATCTATGAGCGGCTGCTGGCGGAGGGTCACGAGCTGGCCTTTCATTATAATGCGCTGGCGTCGCAAGGCGGCATCTGGAGTCGGCGGGAGTTCGACCGCCAGCTGGACTGGCTGCGCGAGGCAGGGGGCGAGTCCGGGATCGTCTCCAACAAAAATCACTATACCCGCTTCGAGGGCTGGGGCGAGCTGTATAGCTGGTGCGAGGCGAACGGGATCGCCGTCGATCAGACGAGGGGACCGAGCAAGGGCGGCAATGTCGGATTTCTCTTCGGCACCTGCCAGCCATATTACCCGATCGCCTGGGCAAATGAGGACAATCGGTTGTATGAGGTGCTGGAGATCGGCTTTTTGACGCAGGATCTGGATATCGGAGCGCCGTGGTCGGACAGCAGCATTACGCCCTTCCTGCTGGAGCGCGTCTTGCGGGTCGGCGGCGTCGCGCACTTCCTCTTCCACCAGTGCCACATCGAGAGTAAGCCTGACGTGGTAAGGGCGCTGGTCTCCTTTGTGGGTCAGGCGCGGGAGCGGGGACTGGTATTCTGGACCTCCCGCGAGATCGAGGCTTGGGTGAGACGTCGCCGGGCGGTGCGGATCGCGCAGCAGGCAGACGGGACGTATACGCTGGCGAGCGAGGCGGCGGTCGACGGCCTCGTCCTGTGGGAGCCGCTGGCTGACGGAACAGCCGGGGCGGACGATGCAGACGACGTTGGCTGCGACGATACGGCGATCCGATTCGGCGTGCGCTGCCGCAAGCTGGCGTATACCGTCCTCGTACAGGGGGCAGGAGGGGGAGTCGAATGAAGGAGATATTAGCAATCGAAGGCGGTCAGCCGGTGAAGACGACGCCGTTTGGCGCGGGACAACGTTTTGGACTGGAGGAAGCGACGCAAGTATTGGAGGCGTTGCAGCAGAACACGTTGTTCTATCACTTCGGCAACAAAGTCAAAACGTTCCTGAACGATTTTAATGAGCTGTATGGCGTCCCTTACAGCGTAGCTGCGTCATCGGGGACGGCGGCGCTCCATATCGCGATGGGGGCAGCGGGCGTAACGGTCGGGGATGAGGTCATCACGAGCCCGATCACCGATCAAGGGACGTTGATCGGCATCCTGTATCAGAACGCGATCCCCGTATTCGCCGACCTTGATCCGCATACGTACGGGATGGACCCCGCCTCTATCGAGTCGCGCATCACCGAGCGGACAAAGGCGATCGTCGTCGTCCATCTGGCGGGCAATGCGTCGGATATGGATGCTATTATGGACATCGCCAGAAGGCATAAGCTGAAGGTAATCGAGGATTGCGCGCAGAGCTATCTGACGCGTTACAAGGGACGTCTGGTCGGCACCTTCGGCGATTACGGCTGCTTCAGCACCAACGACTTCAAGCATATCTCTACGGGGGATGGCGGGATCGTCACGGTCAATTCTGGGGATGAGCAGGATTATCGCACCACGCATGCATTCGCCGACAAAAATTTCCAGCGCTTCGAGGATGCGGTCCTCAAGGAGCTGCATTATCTCGCGCCTAATTATCGCATGACCGAGCTCCAGGGCGCGGTCGGCATCGCCCAGCTCCGGAAGCTGCCGTGGATCTGCTCGGTGCGGCAGCGCTATGGGGACCAGTTGACAGCGGAGCTGCGCGGCGTGCCCGGGATTGCGGTTCATGAGGTGAAGCGCGAGGTCGAATGCACCTATTGGTTCTATATGCTGCGGCTCCGGCTGGAGGAGCTGACCTGCACGCGCGAAGCGTTCTGTGCGGCGCTTGCGGCTGAGGGCGTACCCAATATGATGGGTTATATCCCTGCCGTCATGTACAAGCAGCCGATGTTCCAGAAGCGTCAGGCCTACCTCGGCAGCCACTTCCCATTCGAGCTGACCGATGTCGCCTATGACGAGGGGCTCTGCCCCGTAGCGGAGGACATCCTGGCCACCGCCGTTCGGCTGCCAATTAATGAATTCTACACACCGCAAGACATGGCGGAGACAGCAGCTGCGATCCGCAAGGTAGCGGCCTATTACGCCAAGGGGTAGGCGGATGCCTAGCCTTGAGAGGAGGAGAGCGCATGAGGATACGGACGATTCCGACCCATTATTATCAGCATCATGACGCAGACTTTGACGCAGCCGTACCTGCAGAGGGCTATGGCGGCTGGCAGCGGGCCGAGCTGCCGCTTGATCTGGACAAGACGGCTGTCGTCGTGATGCACGCCTGGAACGCCCGCACGCGGGAGCAGTATCCCGGCTGGCATCGGGCGGTCGAATACTTGCCGCGAGCCGCCCGGTTACAGGAGGAGGTCTTCCCGCCGCTGCTAGGCGCTGTGCGCAGCGCCGGGATGAAGCTGTTCCATGTCGTGTCGCCCGATCACTATTACGAGAGCTATCCGGGTTATGCGCGCACGTTGGCGATCGCAGGGGAAGAGGAGGAGACGGCGCCGGAGCAGATGGCGATGGACGAGGTGGCGCTGGAGCTGCAGCGTTTCCGCTACCGCCACGGCTTCCCTGGCGATCATAACCGCTCCGATATCGAAGCGGCGTTTGCCAGCCTAAGCTTCATGCCGCAGTCGGAGCCTCAGGGAGACGAGGAGATCGCGGCGACCGATCGGCAGCTCTATGCCTTGTGCCGACATTACGGCATTACTCATCTAATCTATGTAGGCTTTGCGATCAACTGGTGTCTGCTGCTCTCGCAAGGGGGGATGGCCAGCATGTCCCGCCATGGCATTCTCTGCTCGGCCGTGCGCCAGGCCGTGACCGCTGTCGAGAATCGGGAGACGGCGTCTCGGGAGCTGAACAAGGAAGCCGCATTGTGGCGTGTGTCGCTGGCGTTCGGCTTCGTCTACGATGCCGAAGAGCTGATCGAGCGCTTGTCGTCATTGCCAGCAGACCACGGGAGCTTACAAAATTCTAACCAAGGCGAGGGAGAATGACGATGAAATTCGCAATCGCAGGATGCCAGCATGTGCATATCAAACAATTTATCGACGAGATGCTGGAACTGGGGCATCAATTTGTCGGCATCGTCGATGACAGCGACTTCTACCTGCCGGCGCTTTATGCCAAGGACTATGGCGTGCCGATAATCGATGGCCTCGATACGCTGCTGGAGCTGGGAGTGGAGGTGGTCGGCAATGCCGAGCGCAACGACCGCAAGCTTGATGTGATGGAATGGTGCGCCTCGCATGGGCTGCACGTCATGACGGACAAGCCGATCGCCGTCGATGAGGCGGGGTTGCAGCGGCTGAGACAGCTGATCGATCGCGGCGAGGTCGCGATCGGGATGATGCTGACCGAGCGCTTCGAGCCAAGTCTACAGCAGCTCAAGCGGTTGATCGACGATGGCGAGCTGGGCGAGCTGTTGGACGTAACGTTCCTCAAGCCGCACAAGGCAGCTTGCCATCGACGGCCGGGCTGGTTTTTTGAGAAGTCGGTCAATGGGGGGCTAATCATCGATCTGCTCATCCATGATGTTGATCTGATGAACTGGCTGCTCGGGCGGCCAATCCTCCAGTACGAGGGCAAGCTGCTCAAGACGACGCTCTTCGATTACCCGGAGCTGTATGACAAGGCGATACTGAATATCGTCTATGAGGGGCTGGTTACGGCGACGATGAAGTCCGATTGGCTCATGCCGGAGGCGGTCCAGGCATGGGGCGACGGCCGGATCTTCGTCACCGGCACGAAGGGGCGCGCCGAGATCCGCTCAGCCGGCGACCTGACCGGCGAGCCCGGTCCATGCGTCAACCTCATGACCAACAGCCAGCCTGCGCAGAGGCTCGACGTGCCCGATACGCCGGTCAAGCTGAGCGAGGACTTCATGCGCCAGATCCGCGGCGAGGCCGTGGTGCTCTCGCCAGAGGAGATCTATGCCTGCAATGAGGCCGTCATACGGATGGATCGCGCCGCCGCCAAGCTGATCCTGTGATGCTGTATCAGTAGATTAAAGTTCCCGTGTAATCCCAAGCATCAAAGCCCTGTTCGTCGGCTTGAATGGCGACCTCTGCCCCGGACCCAAAGTCAACGCCTACGGAACCCAGCTTTTTGGCGTGAATCGTCAACACCTTGCCTGGGACGCCTGCACATACAAGAGCCAGGCGATAGGGCTGTGAGCTATAAATGAGACTCATGTTATGCATGGCCTCTTCATGTTGATCCCAGGAGGGGCAGTCTACAGTTCCGACGATCCCGGTCCAACCGTATCTGTCTTGCAGCACCTTTTGGTACTTGACAGCTTTAGCGCCGCATAACAGAACCTTAGTGTCCTTAAATGCACTGTAAAAACGCTTATCACGGGAGATGTGAGCATTGGAAAAGGCATAAAACGTATTTTCCAGCTTGTGGTTGTAAAAACTAGCCACCATATCGAAAAGCGGCTTGAACCCCCACGAGGGCTCAACTAGGTGGCCTACCAAATCAGCTTCGTGCAGACAAGCGACGAGTTTCTCCCGAGCGCTTGCATTAGGAAGCGTAATGTACTTCGGATGGTTGACCCAGGGGTACTGGGTTTTCATGAACTCCATCGTCAATATCTTCTCGTGTGCCATAATGGCAGTTGAGGTATCTCCGAATCGAACAGAAGCATGGGGTTCGCCGGATGCAACTTTTTGTATCCATGTGTCCAAAAGCTCATCATTGGTCAGCATAACCATCTTCCCTCCCTGATGTCTGATGCGCAATAGCCGGCCGCCCGGAAGGGCAAGTCTGGCTATTGCGTCTTGCTGTAGGCGCTCGAGTCGTCTGTAGTTTCTGTGTTGATACTCGATGGACTCGACGCCCTAGTACTTGGGGAATTCAGTATAATCCCAAGCATCAAGGCCCTTTTCGTCTGCTTGAATGGCTATTTCTGCACCAGATCCGAAGTCAATCCCGACGGTCCCCAGCTTTTTGGCGTGCAATGTCAACACCTTGCCTGGGGCGCCCGCAGCGACAATAGCCAAGCGATAGGGCTGAGAGCTATAGATAAGACTCATATTATGTATGGCATCTTCATGTTGATCCCAGGAGGGGCAGTCTACGGTTCCAACGATCCCGGTCCAACCATATCTGTCTTGCAGCACCTTTTGGTACTTGACAGCTTTAGCGCCGCATAACAGAACCTTAGTATCCTTAAATGCATCGTAAAACGGTCTCCTACGGGCTATGGCATCGTTGGCATAGGCATAAAACGTTTGTTCAAGCTTGGGTTTGTAAAAATGAGCCACCATATCGAAAAGCGGCTTGAACACCCACTCCGGCTGAATGAGATGGCCTACCAAATCAGCGTCATGCAGACAGGCGACGATTTTCTCTCGAGCGTTTGCATTAGGAAGCGTGACGCCGCAATACTTCGGATTGTTGAGCCAGCCGTACTGGGTTTTCATGAACTCCATCGTCAATATTTTTTCGTGTGCCATAATGGCATTCTCGCCGTCCCCGAATCTGATAGAAGCATGGGGCTCACCGGATGCAACCTTTTGTATCCATGTGTCCAAAAGCTGTTCATTGGTCAACACAATATGTTCCCTCCCTGATGTCTGATGCGCAATAGCCGGCTGCCCGGAAGGTAAGTCCGGCTATTGCTTTTTGTTGTTGACGCTGGAGTCATCTGTAGTCTCTGTGTCTGCTACCGCTAGCGACAGCAGGCCGACCAGACCGCCGATGACTAATATCGCAGCGCCGATGATCGCTGCCTGATCCGAAAGACTGCTCGCGTTGTCCCGCTCCTTCATTAGTACCTCTCTCCTCCAAAGGCCTCAACTTTCGTTCAATTTCGAGTCCCTTAACAGGCTTCGCTTTGGGCGAGCGCCCTGATTCTTCACTATATTCGGCCTGGCGCGGTTTTGTTCCGCCAAGTGAACGGAGTAAGCCCCGTTTGGCTTATGCTCTGTTGGTCGATACTGAGTGTAGATGCAGGAAAGGAGGGAGCAGATGCGATGGGCGAGAATGCTGCTGGCGGCATGGGCGCTGCTGTGGTGGCCGGCCTCATGCATGCAGGAGCGCGCTGCACAGCCAGCGTCCGTCATCGAGGAAGTCTATCCGGATCCTTATGGCGATCGCGTGCTCCGCGATGTATACGGTCCGACAGAGCTGAGGCCTCAGCTCGTACCGGATCGGCTATATGACGGACAGAGAGCGTTACAGGACGATTAATGCCATTAAATGTCGGGCGGCGGATAATCGGGCGAGAGCTGGGGAGACTATGAAATGACGGGAGAGAGCTAGACCTCTCGTCAACAGAGTCTACAGTCTGCGAAAGCGAGGGATACCCATGGACAATAATCTGCAAGCAAGCGATCAGCGCGAACAGATCGTCGCAGTGCAGAAAAACGGCGACGGCGATCTCACCGCATTCAAAACTGCATCTGGACGCGTCCTCTCCTACGAAGAGGCGCTGCAGGCCGTGCAAGCCGGACAACTGGCCGGCGTCAATGCTTTCAAGGGCCGGGACGGCGAGACGTATATCCGCGGCGATGCCGACGGCGATCCGTCCAACAACCTGGATCAGCTGCCGCTGTTCTAGGGCGACCATATATAGGCCTGGAGACAGGCGCACGAAGAAGACCTCCCAAGCGGGAGGTCTTCTTCGTGCGCAGTTCGCGCGTAGTGTGGGCTGGCTTCGGGTGTATGCGGGCTAGCGTCGCGTCTGGCGCCCCGTCTATCGTATGTCCAGTCCCATCGTAAGCCCCGCTGCATCGCTAGCGATTGTCGCGCGTGGGGCGACCTGTCCAGACGACGAGGTACCGGGTCTAGGGCGACGGGCGGACCAGCTCGGACATCGGATAGCGGCGGTGCTGCTCGAGGAAGAGCATCTTGCCCGTCTGGCCGATATACTCGTCCCGCTCATCGGCGTAATGGACGAGCCAGATGCGCTCCTGCACCTCGTCCGGCAGTGTCAGCAGCTCCTCCAGCGAGGCGTGGACGAGCCCTGGCGACTGCAGCTGACAGTCATGGAAGATGACGTTGCAGCCCCGCTCCTGCAGGAGCTTGTCCAACAAGTCGGGGTTAAACCGCATGTCGGCGCTATAGAAGAAGTGATCGTTTAAATACAGTGAGTAGCTCGTCTTGCCCGGGATGTGCGGCGTATCGATCAGCTCTATGGCAAGCGTAGGAGCGAGCTGCGTCCGAACTCCCGGCGTAAGCGGACGAACCTCAAAGAAGTCTTCCAGCCGCTGCCATTCCTGCTGCACCAGTCCGCCCCTCAGCGTGTGGTCCCAGATCGGCTGCACCAGCGTCTCGGCGATGTAGAGCACAGGCTTGCGGTCATATTGGAACTTCATCCGGAAGGCGAACTCCTCCAGCCCGCCGACATGGTCGGCATGAATATGCGTGATCAGGATCGCATCGATCTCGGATAATGGCTTGTTCAGCTGGTGCAGGGCCATCGGCGCGGTCACCCCGCAATCGATCATAAGCGTCATGTCTTCGGTGTACACAAGGGCGTTTGTATTATAGTAGCGTTTGCTAAAAGCGCTGCCTGTACCGATCATCTGAATGTCCAAGCCGTCGTTCCCCCCGATTCAACCGTTTTTATAAAATTTAACATGATTATATTAGAAATGAAAGGGAGAAATCCAGTCTGCCTTCAAAATGCGGAAGCTACGCGGAATCATATCTGTTCAGTAGCAGACGCGCCAAGGCCCACATACACTAGGAGCAAGCGCATAGACTGCGAGGGGAGCTGCTGTGTAGTGAGTAAAGGAAAAGCCGCAAAGGGGAAAAAGCAACCTGCCAGCGAGCGTAGTCAGTATCGGATGAGACTGGTGCTCTCGGATACATGCGCGGTCTGCGCCACGCCATGCGCCAGAGGGATGAGCTACCTCGAACGCATGAAGGAGCCGGGAGCAGTCGGCAATGGCGTGCCTTGCATATTGACGCGGACCAAGGCGTAACAGGGCATTTTTGCATTTCCCGGGGAAGCGCAGATTTCAACAGTGATCGACAGAAGCTGCGGCTGGATTTTTTTGCGCCAGCCGCCGCAACTTCTAATCGCCGCAAGAGTATAATCTTACATCCTGACAACGGATGGAGGTACATAAGGATGAAGTTCAGAAAGATCGTGATCCTGCTGCTGGTTCTCTCCCTGTGGGGGGGCACGATGTTGTTCGCCGACTCGGCGAACCAGCGCGTGCGGGTCATCGTGAACGGATCGGAGCTTGATGATCAGGGTCTGTTGGTGGACGGCAAGACCTACCTGCCCCTTCGGCAAATCGCCAACACGCTGCAATCGCTGGTGGAGTGGAATGACAGCGCAAGGCGAGTGTCCGTATATAAACCCAATGTTCACATGTTCTTGTTCCAGGACAAGACGATCTTCGGCAATGTGACGCGCAACAGTCGGCCAACCTTTAATGTGCATGCCCAGGTCGACAGCCTCAAGGTGGACATCAGCGCCGTCAAGGTGACGATCAGCGATCCCGGCGGTCGCGAAACGCTTATTCACGAGGAAGAGGTGACCAGTCAACGCGAGGATTTCTGGCTGCCGACTAAGGAGATCCGCTATCACTTCGAAGCGTCTGGCAAGTATACCGTTCGGTTCTACATGAAGCCGGCCGGATCGGGAGACTGGGCCGTCGTGTCGGAGAAGACGATCGTTTCCAAGTAGTTCCTTTTTCTGGTCGCTCGCTGTCGCAGTCATTGCAGTCATTTTCATGCATGTTGCCGTTTGACCCGTCAAGTGGAACATGTTACGATACGTGGGTAGCTGAATAACGAATGGAAATGAGGGTTTTACAATGAGCGAACACGTGCATGGACCGGACTGCAACCATGATCACGACCACGAGGAGCATGTATTTGTCGTTACCGACGAAGATGGCGTAGAACGCGAGATGGTCATGGTCTTTACATTTGAGTCCGAATCGCAGGTGTATGCGGTGCTGCTGGACCGCAACGATCCAGAGGCGGACGGCATCATCTTCCGTATCGAGGAAGAGGGCGAGGAAGCATTCCTGGTCGGCATCGAGGACGATGCGGAGTGGGAGCGCGTGACCAAGATTTACGAAGAGATCGCCCGCGCCGAGAGCGAGCAAGCATAAGCGATCCACAACAAACAGGCAGCCCGCCGACGGGCTGCCTGTTTTTTTGGAACTTCAAGATAGTCGCCGCGCCTTGCCGGGCGGGAATATGCGACATTAACGACCCTTTTAGAAAATAGCCGTCTCCTCGACGATGACCTTGACGAACTCGATGCTGCGATCCTCCGGTCCCTTGACCGGCAGGCCGACCTCGACATGATCGACGATATAGTCGATGTTCTGCTGCGAGATGACCTCGCCTGGCAGTAGGATCGGGATGCCCGGAGGATAGACGTAGATGAATTCGGCAATAATGCGTCCTGCAGATTCCTTGAAGGGAATCACTTCCGTCTGGGCGTAGAAGGCGTCGCGCGGCGTCAGCGAGAGCTGGGGGATCTCAGGGATCTTGACGATCAGCTCATGCGCCTCGCGCTTCTGATAATACTGTCCGGAGAGGTCGCGCAGCGCTGTCAGCAGCGTCTGGATCGGCTCCTCGCTGTCGCCTGGCGTGACTAGACAGAGGATATTGTACATATCGCTCAGCTCGATCTCGATGTTGTAATGATCGCGCAGCCAGTTCTCGACCTCGTAGCCCGTCACTCCGAGGTGGCGGACATGGACCGTCAGCTTGGTCCGGTCGTAGTCGTACGTCGCCTCGTCGCCAAGGATGTCCTCGCCGAGGCAGTACAGCCCAGGGATTCGATTGATCTCCTCGCGGGCATAGGTTGCGAGACGGATCGTCTCCTCGGCGAGCGCTCGTCCATTGATGGCGAGATGACGGCGCGACGTATCGAGCGAGCCGAGCAGCAGGTAAGAGGTCGATGTCGTCGTCAGCATGCTGATGATCGTCTGCACGCGCTGCGGATTGATCCGGCCCTTGCGGATGTTGAGGACCGAGCTCTGCGTCATCGAGCCGCCCAGCTTGTGCACGCTCGTCGCAGCCATATCCGCACCAGCCTCCATCGCCGACATCGGCAGATCCTCGTGGAAGTGGATTAGTACGCCATGCGCTTCGTCCACGAGCACAGGCACGTCGTAGCTGTGCACCAGATCGACGATCTCCTTTAGGTTGGCGCAGACGCCAAAGTAGGTCGGATTGATGACGACGACGGCCTTGGCGTCGGGATGACGCTCGAGCGCGCGACGCACCGAGCGCGTCGTAATCCCATGATCGATCCCGAGATTGGCGTCGCGTGCGGGCGAGATGAAGACCGGCCGGGCGCCTGCGAAAATGATAGCGGACATGATCGACTTATGCACGTTGCGCGGGACGATGATCTTGTCGCCTGGGGCGCATACGGTGAGGATCATCGTCATGATCGCTCCGCTCGTTCCTTGGACGGAGAAGTACGTATAGTCAGCGCCAAAAGCGTCTGCCGCCAGCTGCTGGGCTTCTTCGATGACTCCGGTCGGCTGGTGCAGGTCGTCAAGCGGCGCGATATTAATCAGATCGATGGAGAGCGCATTGTCTCCGATAAATGCCCGAAATTCGGGATCGCTGCCAGCCCCCTTCTTGTGGCCGGGAATATGAAACTGAACGGGATTGTGCTGCGCGTGTGTGCGCAGCGCGGTGAACAGCGGGGTGCGATTGTGGTCCATCGCGGCGTCACCCACCTTTCATGGTAGTGGTACAAACTAGGATGAGTATAGCAAAAACGGACGGGAATGCAAGGACTTGTTCGATAGGGGAACAATGTTCTCAGTTTGTCCATTTCCATGGTTTGGCGGGATATGGTACGATATCGGGTGGAGGGACGTCTAATATGAACAAACCATTAGCCGTCGTCATGCTGACCCTGATGACGACATTTATCGGCTTCGGGATTATTATTCCGGTCATGCCGGAATTGATCAAACGGGTCGATTCCAACGAGCTGGCGTTACATACCGGATTGCTGCTGTCGATCTACTCGGCCGTCTCGTTCCTGATGTCGCCGCTCTGGGGCTCGCTCTCGGACCGGATCGGCCGACGTCCGATTATCCTGATCGGCATCCTCGGCTTCTCGGCCAGCTTCCTCGTGTTCGGCCTGGGGGCGCACAATCTGACGCTGATGTATGTGTCGCGCATCCTGGGTGGATTGTTCTCCGGCGCGGTGACGTCGGTCATCGTCGCCTATGTCGCCGATGTGACGCCGCCGGAGGAGCGCACGCGGGGGATGGGCCTTGTCGGGATGTCGATCGGTCTCGGCTTTACGATCGGCCCCGGCGTCGGCGGGCTGCTCAGCAAGATTTCGCTCGAGACGCCTTTCTTCGTCGCATCGGCGTTGGCGTTGCTCACGTTTTTCCTCGCGTGGAGCCGGCTCAAGGAGTCGCTTGATCCGGAGCGGCGTCGTCAGCCGTCGGCCGAGCGGGTATCGCGCTGGACCGCATTCCGCGGCTCGCTGCGTTACCTGTACCTGCTGGCGCTGTTCGTGGCGCTGTCGCTTGCCGGACTGGAGGCGACGCTGCAGCTGTTTGGCATGGAGCGCTTCGAGGTGACGCCCGGTCAGGTCGGGATGATGTTTTTTGTGTGCGGTCTCGTCGGCGCGCTGGTGCAGGGCGGGATCGTCCGTCGGTACATCCGCAAAGGGGACGAGCCTAAGTTTATCGTCGCGGGTCTGCTGATCTCGGCGGTGGGCTTCCTGCTGCTGCTCACCTCGCATACGCTGTGGACGGCGACGCTGTTCCTGGCGATCTTCGGCATCGGCAATGCGCTGATCCGGCCTTGCGTCACTTCGCTGATCACGCAGAAGACGACGGTCGGCCAGGGCGTGGCCTCCGGCCTGAGCTCCTCGATGGACAGTCTGGGCCGGATCATCGGGCCGCTCGGCGGGGCGATGCTGTTCAAGCTCGACCTGCAGCTGCCGTATGTTGTAGGCGGTCTGCTGTCGCTGGCGGCGCTGCTGTTCCTCGCCCGCTTCGTTACGCTAGATCGAGAGCGCGCCGGCAGCGAGGCGCTGCCGCGGTAAGGTTAGATCCCCCGCAGCCTGCTCCGGCAGGCATCGCCAGCGCACCGTATGCTAATGGTGTGCATACAAAAAAAGCTCTTTCTCGCCGTGACTGGCGGGAAAGAGCTTTTTTTCTTCCTCTAGAGTGTGCGCCTAGAGTGCGCGCACCTGCAAGACGTCTGCAAGGTTAAGCCGTGCAGACGTCATTGATCCTCCACCATTACAACGACGCATCGGAAGCCGCCGTGCTGACGTTAACGCGCCAGGCGGTACAGCGGCAGCAGCGACGCAAATGTCTCCTCCGCCTTGGCCAGCAGGGCGGAGCCGTCTTGCAGCAGCGGATCATGCCGGTCGATGATCAGGCCGCAGAGCAGCTCGGCTGACTTGACCGTCTGCAGGCGCGTCAGCAGCGTCTTCAGCTCGGCGGCGCTTTGCTCGCTGTGGAGTGTCCCGCCAGGCTCGGTATGATCGCCGGACCAGGTGAAGCCGGCAGGGATCTGCTTGCGCAGCTCGCTTATGCGCCTCAGCGCCTGCTTGGCGAAGGTCTCCTTGGCTGTCGCCTCATAGATGAGGGCGAACTGGATGAACAGATGCGATTCGAACAGCCCGATCTGAAAATGCGGGTGCGCCTTGTAGCCTCGTTTGTTGGGCGCGTAAGCGACCCACGTATCGTTGGGCGGATGTACCTTGCGACGGGCATGCTTGGCCACATGCGGATACATCTCCTCGCCGCACAGGACAGAGAGCGTCGGCGTCAGTTCGTCGCCGAGCTGGTGCAGCTTCGGCCGGACGCGGGCGATCAGCGCTTCCATGCGCGGCTCGAGACCGTCGATGGCGAAGACGTCGAAATCCTCGGGCGCAAAGCCGGGAAAAGTCGTAGGGGCAGCGGTTGTCACGGTATGCACCTCCTGAACATGATGTTATGAAGTATACCATACCTGGCCGGTCGATGCCGAGGGCTGACTGCAACCTTTGGGCGCTTGTCCGCGTCAAATAAGCAATTGTCCGTAAGCAACAGCCCGCTCGCATAAAATTAGTCAATAAACCAAGTTGCCAGAACATATGATGGAGTATAAGATAGGATTAGAAACAAATTTTCAGAACATTTACACAATTATCCGACTGAGGAGGGATAGCCGTGAATAAAAGCTATGAAGTTGAATACTGCAATCTGGAGCTCCGCTTTGACCGGCGGCAAATCCAGCATCTGATTCGGGATCTGATCCAGGAAGGCTATTCTCTCTATTGGAGCGAGACGGAGAACATGCTGCTCATCTCGATCCGCACCGGGCGCAAGCTCGTCAAGCTGAGATTCCAGCGCGTCCGCAACCGGTTCAAAATTGTCGGCGATTACACGATTAAGGATGAGAAGCTGTCCCTGCTGATCGAAAAGCTCATCAACGATACGCGCGGCCATGCCGTCGTCAAACGATTCCGCGACCGTCAGATTGTCATTGAAAATATTATGTTCGGTGAAATTATACGACTGGTGGAGGTGTCGGGGATGGAGCATAAAATCATCTATCAACGCAAGCCGTTCGTAACAACGGAAGAAATGATCCAGGCCTTTCAATCCAAGCGTGCCGAACAGCGGGTGCCGGTATTGCGTTATGAGCTGGATTACGAGCTGATGTGTCTGCACGAGGCGCTGCAGGAAGGTCGGACGGAAGACGCCGACGCCAGCCGCGAGAAGCTTGCGCTGCTGCGCAGCGAAATGCTGCAGCTGGAGATGTAATCGAGGAAAGGACGGAAAGGATGAGCGCACGCATGTCTAGCAACACCTGAGGGATGCTTCCGGAAAAGCGGGAGCATCCTTTGTTTTTGCGCTGCGGGCGCGACAGTTTTCTCTCATTTTCAACATTACAGTTTTCATCCGGGCGTAAAAAGAGTAAAATAACATTATTGTGTGTCGTTTTACCCACTTCTTCACCATAAACTATATAGAAAAGGGATGGAACCAAACCAATGTCTAAACAGCAAATTGGCGTTATCGGAATGGCGGTCATGGGGAAAAATCTGGCGCTCAACATCGAGAGCAGAGGCTTTACGGTGTCGATCTACAATCGCTCCAGAGAAAAAACGGACGATCTCTTGAAGGAAGCCGCAGGCAAAAACCTGGTCGGCACCTTCACCATGGAAGAGTTCGTGCAATCGCTGGAGACGCCGCGCAAAATCCTGATCATGGTGCAAGCCGGCAAGGGCACAGACGCGACGATCGACCAGCTCGTGCCGCTGCTCGACGAGGGCGACATCATCATCGACGGCGGCAACGCCTACTTCCCTGATACCCAGCGTCGCAGCAAGGAGCTTGAGGCCAAAGGCTTCCGCTTCATCGGCACCGGCGTATCGGGCGGCGAAGAGGGCGCGCTCAAAGGCCCGTCGATCATGCCTGGCGGACAAGAATCGGCCTACAAGCTGGTCGAGCCGATCCTCACTGCCATCTCCGCCAAAGTTAACGGCGATCCTTGCTGTACCTATATCGGACCGGACGGCGCAGGCCACTACGTGAAGATGGTCCACAACGGCATCGAGTACGGCGACATGCAGCTCATCTGCGAAGCGTACCATTTGCTGGATTCGGTCCTCGGTGTCAGCACGCAAGAGCTGCACGAGATTTTCACCGAGTGGAATAAAGGCGAGCTCGACAGCTACCTGATCGAGATTACGGCCGACATCTTCTCCAAATACGATGACGAAACCGGCAAGCCGATGGTCGATGTCATTCTCGACTCCGCCGGCCAAAAGGGCACCGGCAAATGGACAAGCCAAAGCTCGCTGGATCTGGGCGTGCCGCTGTCGATCATCACCGAATCGGTATTCTCCCGCTTCCTCTCGGCGATGAAGGAAGAGCGCGTCGCTGCCAGCAAGCTGCTGCAAGGTCCTGCGCCATCGGAATACACCGGCGACAAAACGGCCTTCATCGAAGCCGTCCGCAAAGCGCTGTACGCGAGCAAGATCTGCTCCTACGCGCAAGGCTTCGCCCAGATGCGTGCCGCTTCCGACGAGTACGGCTGGAATCTGCGCTACGGCGATATCGCGATGATCTTCCGCGGCGGCTGCATCATCCGCGCGGGCTTCCTGCAGAACATCAAGGACGCCTATGACCGCGATCCGGAGCTGCGCAACCTGTTGCTCGACAGCTACTTCAAAGAGATCGTAGAGTCGTACCAAGGCGCATGGCGCGAGGTCGTATCCACGGCTGTCGCTTGCGGTATCCCTGTACCGGCGTTCGCGAGCGCGCTGGCGTACTACGACAGCTACCGCACCGAACGTCTGCCTGCCAACCTGCTGCAGGCGCAGCGCGATTACTTCGGCGCGCATACGTTCCAGCGTCTGGACAAGGAAGGCTCCTTCCACTTCAACTGGATGGCATAGGCTTCCGCTAGCGAATGGCAGTCTCTGCCGATGCGAGGCCGTTGACGCCTCGCACCGCTTCGGCGAGCAGCGCGCGCAGCCGCGCCTGCTCCTGCTGGCAGCTCGGCTTGCCCCGAAGGATGAGCATGGCGGCTTCGGCGAAGCAAGCGAAGGTATGAGGCAATAAAGGTGGCTGGCTGGACTCAAGCATGCTTGCATCCAGCTCGGCCGCCTTTTTTTTGAGCCATTCGAGCATCCAGATGACGTCGGCGCGGCAGAGCGGATGCTCCGGGTGCAGCATCCGCGCCAGGCGCTGCTCGCAAGACTCGGCCATAATATGGGCGTGATTATACATAGCGGACCCTCCTTACCTATGAAGTATCGGACTCTACTCTATGCATACGAGCGAGAGTGGCAGATTATACGAGCAGCCGATGATTGTCTGTCCTTTCGGCGCTATGGTATGATGAGGGTTGACTGCTGTTCGCGCTCCGCGCGCGGATGGCGCAAGGCAGAACAAGAGGTGTTGCTAGTGTCCAGACAGTATCAATCGATCGTCCTGGTCGGCTTCATGGGAACCGGCAAATCATCAGTCAGCCGCTCGCTCGCTGAGCGGCTCGGCTATGAGCGGGTCGATCTTGACGAGGCGATCGAACGGCGGGAGCGCTGTTCCATCTCCGAGTTGTTCGCGGAGCGCGGAGAGACGGCCTTCCGCGAGCTAGAGTGCGATGTGCTGCGCGAGCTAATGTTGCGGCCGGCGCGTCAGGTAATCGCTACCGGCGGCGGCGCCGTGCTGAGAGCGGACAACCGCGAGACGATGAGAGCGCGCGGCTGGGTCGTGGCGTTAACGGCGGATGCCGAGCGGATCATCGCCAGAGTGAGCGCCGATACGTCGCGCCCGCTATTGCAGGGCGATGTAAGGGGACGCGTGACGGCGCTGTTGGAGCAGCGCAAGCACGCCTACGACTTTGCCGATCTGAAGCTCGACACGACCCGCCTGAGCGTCACGGAGGTTACCGACCGGATCATCGATGCTTGGCAGCGGCTAACGACGGCAGACAGCGCGGACCGTCCGCGTGCAAACCATTAAAAAGGGGAACAATCCAATATGACAGATGTAATCGTGACACCGACGCCCAAGCTCGCAGGCGAGCTGCAGGCGCTATCTTCCAAAAACTACACGACACGCTACCTGCTGGTCGCTGCGCTTGCCGAGGGCACGAGCACAATCTACTATCCTGCTCACAGCGAGGACAGTGATGCGATGCGTCGTTGCATCCGCGATCTGGGCGCGACAGTAGAGGAGGACGAAGAGAAGATCACCATCACCGGCTTCGGCGCCAAGCCGACGCCCAAGGTCGAGCTCGATGTGGGCAACGCTGGCGCGGTGCTCCGCTTCCTGATGGCGATCGCTTGCCTGGGCGAGGACGTCACCTTTATTAACCGGTACCCGGACTCGCTGGGCAAGCGTCCGCATGACGATCTGATCGACGCGCTCGAGCAGATGGGCGCGCGCATCCGGCATCAGTCGGGCAAGCTGCCGATCCGCATCGAGGGCGGACAGCTCAGAGGCGGCAAGATTGCTGTCTCCGGCAATGTCAGCTCGCAGTTCCTGAGCGCGCTGCTGTTCCTCACGCCGCTGCTCGGGGAGGACAGCGAGATCGAAGTGCTGCATGATCTGAAGTCCAAGGTCGTCGTCGGCCAGACGCTCGAGGTGCTGGAGCAGGCGGGCATCGTGATCGAGGCGAGCGAGGATCTGATGCATTACAAGGTGAAGGGCAATCAGCGTTACGAAGCCAAGAAGTATGTCGTGCAGGGCGATTATCCGGGCTCGGCCGCTGTCCTGGCTGCCGCTGCCGTCACTCGCTCGGATGTGACGCTGCATCGGCTGGAGGAGCACAGCAAGCAGGGCGAGCGCGATATCGTAGATGTGCTGCGTATGATGGAGGTGCCGCTCTCCCATCAGAATGGCACTGTGCATGTGCTCGGCAATGGCAAGCTCAAGGCTGTCGAGTTTGATGGCGACATGGCGACCGACGCCGTGCTGGCAATGGTGGCGGCTGCAGTATTTGCCGAAGGCACCTCCCGCTTCTACAACGTCGAGAATCTGCGCTACAAGGAATGCGACCGCATCACCGACTATCTGGCGGAGCTGCGCAAGGCGGGCGCCAACGTCGAGGAGCGTCAGAGCGAGATCATCGTGCACGGCCGTCCCGAGGGCGTAGAGGGCGGCGTCGAAATCGATGCGCACTACGACCATCGGGTCATCATGGCGCTGACCGTCGTCGGTCTGCGCGCAGAGCAGCCGATCCGGATCAAGGACGCCCACCATGTCGCAAAATCGTATCCGATCTATTTTGACCATCTAAAGGCGCTCGGCGCCCAGGTCGAGTGGGTCGACTAAGGAGGCTATGCTCGTGAGCTATACTCATCCGTCCAGAGACGAAATTCGCACGATGCTCGGCGAGGCGCGAACCGTCGCTGTCGTCGGCTTGTCCGACAAACCGGAGCGCACGTCGTACATGGTGTCCGAAGCGATGCAGCAAAAGGGCTACCGAATCATCCCCGTCAATCCTGCGGCCTCCGGGCCGATCCTCGGCGAGACCTGCTATGCGTCGCTCGAGGAGATCCCGGAGCCGGTCGATATCGTCAATGTGTTCCGACGCAGCGAGCATTGCCCGGAGATCGCCGCAGCGGCAGTACAGATCGGCGCCAGCGTCCTCTGGCTCCAGTTGGGGGTCTACAGCGAGGAAGCGGCGACAATCGCCTCAGCTGGCGGCCTGCGTGTTGTGATGGACCGCTGCATCAAGGTCGAGGACTCGCTGCTGTGGCCGCAAGGAAAATCCAGCTCCGAGCTTGGATAAAAAACGTGACGTTCTCCCACACTAAGGGAGGCTTTTCGGGCACTGTCAACTCGAAAAGACTATCGCTTCATGCAACAGGAGGACTCACCCAATGAACGGAATGTCTAACCAAGGATACCAAGGCTTCCAAGCCAACAACCAATTTTCGAACCAGCAAACGAACCAATACCAGCCTGCGGGATATGTACAATCCCATTACCAAGGCAACATCCCGACCCAAAATGCCGGTCCCGTGATCAGCCATCTGGGCTATCAAACGAACCAGCAACAACAAGGCTTCCAGCCGCAATCGTATCAATCGAATATGAGCAGCGGCTATGCCGGCTCGCAAGGGCAGAGCCAATATCAGCCGGTGATCTCTCGTCTAGGCTACCAAGCCGGTCAAGAGCAGTTCGGCCAAGCATCGCACTTCCAGCCGCAATCGCAACAATCGCATTACATGCCTTCGCAGTTCCAAAGCAACAGCTACCAGCAGCAGCAACCGGTCATCTCTCACTTCGGCTACCAAGCCGGCTCCGAGACGCATAGCCCGGTGCTGCAGCATGCCCATGTAGCTGGCAGCGGCCAGCCACAAGGATACCAATCGCAGCAAGGCGGCTTCCAGATGGCACAGGCGCATACGCCGCAAAACCCGGTGTATCAAGCGACCAATGCCCAGCAAAACCAAGGTCCGGTCATTTCCCATCTGGGCTACCAAACAGGTCAACAAGGAATGAACAACCGTTTCTAAGGTAGCTATGGACGAGCAACGGCGGGCCCGCAAGGGTCCGTCGTTTTCTTTTGACAAAACAGGCGTGAACGCTTACCATCGAAGAATATAGAATGAGAACGAAAGGGGGCGCTGAATTGAACCTGATGGGCAATCTGCAGCAGCTCGGACGCGCATTGATGCTGCCGATGATTGTACTGCCTGCCGCCGCGGTATTTCTATTCCTCGGCCAGCTGCCCTGGGGCTTAATCGGGCTGCCGGGGATGGGCGAGCATTTGGCTCGGGCGGGCGACATCCTGTTTTTGGTCTTGCCATTTTTGTTTGCCGTCGGCGTAGCGCTCGGCCTGACCAATAATGCCGGCGCGGCCGGAATGGCGGCGCTGGCAGGCATGTTCATATATAGCGGGATAACCGGCTCGATGAACGACCTGAACATACAGCCGACGATTCTGATCGGCGTGCTGTTCGGCATTGTTTCCGGCTATTGCTTCGATTTGTTCAAGGAGTTTCGATTGCCGGAGTATATTCAGTTTTTTGGCGGCCCGCGCTTCGTGCCGCTGTTCGTCAGCGTGCTTTCCGTCATTTTCTCGATCATGATGATCAACATTGCGCCGTATATTCAGGAAGGACTCCATTTGCTCGGGGAGGTTGTCTCCTCGGCGGGCGGCTTTGGCGTCTTCCTGTTCGGCTTTGTCCACCGGATACTTGCCGTCTTTGGTCTCCATCATCTAGTGAGCCACGTCTTCTGGTTCCAGGTAGGCGGCTACGAGACGGATAACGGGACGCTCGTCTACGGCGATCTCGTCCGGTTTTTCGCAGGCGATCCGACAGCAGGCGCGTATATGGCCGGTCTTTATCCGACGATGATGTTCGCGCTGCCGGCGATCGCTTTCGCTATCATTCAGGAGGCGCGTGAGGATCTCAAGCCCAAGGTTCGCAAGACATTTATGTCCGCCGCTCTGGCTTCGTTTCTGACCGGGGTGACCGAGCCGATCGAATTTGCATTTCTGTTCGTGGCGCCCTATTTGTTCGTCGTGCATGCCATCCTCTCGGGGCTGGTCATGTGGCTCACCTATGAGCTCGGGATCCTGCACGGCTTTTCGTTCTCGGCGGGGGCGATCGACTATGTCATCAACCTGCATCTGTCGACGCGCGGCTGGCTGCTGCTGCCGATCGGCCTTGTGTTCGGATTCCTCTATTATATTATGTTCCGCTGGGCGATCTGGCGCTTCCGCATCCCGACGCCGGGCCGCGAGGAAGGCTCGCAGCTCGACGAATGGGCCGGCGATATCCCGTACCGCGCGCCGCTTATCCTGCAGGCGATCGGCGGCAAGGAGAACATCGTCCAGATGGAGGCGTGCATCACGCGCCTGCGGCTCAAGCTCAGCAATGACAAGCTGCTCGATATCAATGCGCTGCGCAATCTGGGGGCAGCGGGTGTAATCCGTCTGGGCGGCGGCAATGTGCAGGTTGTCTTCGGCACATTCTCGGAGCTGATCCGTGAAGAGATGATGAAGACGCTCAAGCGGGATCTGACGCAGGTGTCCTTCTCCTCGCCGATGCAGGGCAAGATGATCCCGCTCGACGAGGTGCCCGATCAGATCTTTGCCGACGAGCTGGTGGGCAAGGGCGTCGCCTTTATGCCCGAGCGCGGCGAGCTGGTCGCTCCGGTCGACGGCACCGTCATCCATATCTATCCGACGATGCATGCGGTAGGCATCCGGACCGCTGAGGGGCTGGAGGTGTTGCTGCATATTGGCATCGACACGTCGCAGATGGGCGGCAGAGGCTTCTCGGCCGTCGTCCGCGAGGGAGACAAGGTCAAGACCGGGCAGCTGCTCATTCGCTTCGACTTGCAGAAGGTTCGCAAGGGCTGCAAGTCGTTGGCCACGCCTATGGTCATTACCAATTCAGATCGCGTCAGATCGTGGAGCTACGCTCCGTTCAAGAGCGTCAAGAAGGGTCAGGCATCGATTATGTCCGTCGTGCTCAAAGAGAGAAAGGGTGGGGGAGATTGACCATTATTCAAGGAATAGGAGCGTCTACAGGCATCGCGATCGGCAAGTCTTTTGTGCTGCCGGGATGGGAGTGGGACTTGCCGGATCAGAAAATCGACGTTGCCGATCTGGCCAAGGAATTCGATCGTCTGTATGAAGGCATCAAGACGTCCAAGGATGAGATCGAGCAGATGAAGGGCGAGCTGCGCGAGGTGGTCGGCTCGGATGAGACGCATATCTTCGACGCGCACATCGCGATCCTCGACGACCCCGTCTTCATGAACGAGGTGCAGGGCATCATCCAGCGGCAGTACAAAGCGGCAGAGGTGGCGGTCAAGGAAGCGATCGACCACTTCGTGACGATGTTCGACCTGCTCGATGACGAATACATGAAGGAGCGCGCGCTCGACATCAAGGATGTCGGCAATCGCCTCTTGAAGCATCTGCTCGGCGCGCCGGAGATCAAGCTGCCGACGGATACCCAGCCCTTTATCCTGGTCGCCAAGGAGCTGTCTCCTTCGCAGCTGGCGCATCTCAACCCCAAGCATGTGCTCGGCATCGTCACGCTGGCTGGCAGCACAACCTCCCACTCGGCGATCATGGCTCGGGCGCTTGGCATCCCGCTTGTCGTCGGACTTGAGAACAAGCTGTCGCAGCCGATTCAGACAGGGGAGATGATGGTCATCGACGGACAGAGCGGCCAAGTGATCCTGGACCCGGCGGAGCCGGTAATGGAGCAGTTCGCACGAGCCCAAGAGGCGCAGTACGAAGCCAAAAACAAGCTGAAGCAGCTCGCCGGCTTCCGCTCGGTCACGCCGGACGGCAAGGAGATGGAGCTGGCCGCGAACATCAGCTCGCTTAAGGAGTTGGACGTAGCCCTGCCTGTGGGGGCGCTTGGCGTCGGTTTGTTCCGGACGGAATTTCTGTATATGGACCGTCTCGATTTTCCGGGGGAAGAGGAGCAATTCGAGGTATACAAGAGTGTCGCAGAAAAGCTGGGCGAGGATACGGTCATTATCCGCACGCTCGATATCGGCGGCGACAAGCAGCTGGACTACTTCAACATCGACGAGGAGGACAATCCGTTCCTGGGATACCGCGCCATCCGCATCTCGCTCGACCGCAAGGATCTGCTCAAGACCCAGTCGCGGGCGATCCTGAGAGCCAGCCGGTACGGTCATGTGAAGATGATGTTCCCGCTCATCTCGTCGGTCGAGGAGGTAAGGGCGGCCAAGGCGGTGCTGGAGGAGGCCAAGCAGGAGCTGCTGGATGAAGGTCTGCCGTTTAATGCGCATCTGCAGGTCGGCGTCATGATCGAGGTGCCGGCAGCGGCAGCGATCGCCGATCTGCTGGCGGAGGAGGTTGACTTTTTCAGTATCGGCACTAATGACCTTGTGCAGTTCGTGCTCGCCGTCGATCGGATGAACGATCAGATCGCCCATCTGTACGAGCCTTATCACCCGGCGGTGCTACGGATGCTCAAGATGACAGTCGATGCCGCCAAGCGGCGGGGCATCCCGGTCGGCGTATGCGGGGAGATGGCAGGCGATACGCTGGCGCTGCCGATCTGGCTCGGACTCGATGTCGACGAGCTGAGCATGAGCGCCCCTGCCATCCTGCACATCAAGGAACGGCTGTTGCAGACCAAGCAATCGGACTGCCGCCAGCTGCTGGAGCTGCTGCTCTCCTGCCGCACCAGTAGGGAGATGCGGCAGCAGCTTGAGAGCTTCAGACGAGCAGTCGGCGCTCCAGAGGAGACGCCGGTCTCGGTCTGCAAGCCGCATCGCTCCTAGGGCAAGTCTGTCTTCCCTCGGAGTATGCAGACACACCCTAGCGTTGTCTGAGGGCGTCTACGAATGCCTTGGCATAAGGCGGCAGGTCTGGCGGACGGCGGGATGAGACGATATGGCCATCGACGACGACCGCTTCGTCCACCCAGGTCGCGCCGGCGTTTTCCATGTCGTCGCGGATGCCCGGCGTCGACGTGACGGTGCGTCCTTCGAGGATGCGCGCCGAGATGAGCACCCAGCCGGCGTGGCAGATTTGACCAATTGGCTTGCCGTCCTTGTCCATCTCGCGGATCAGCTCCAGCACCTTCGGGTAGCGGCGCAGCTTGTCCGGCGCCCAGCCGCCGGGGACGAGGATGCCGTCATAGTCGGCGCTGTTCACCTCATCGAAGGCCAGATCGGCGACAGCAGGGACGCCGTATTTGCCGATATGCTTTTTGCCCTTCTCCGGTCCGGCGAACAGGACGGTCGCGCCTTCCTCGCGGACGCGATAGACGGGATACCATAATTCCAGATCTTCGAACTCATCATCAAGCAAACAGATAACAGACTTATCCGATAGCGACATTGATAATACCTCCTAGAGGGGATGTATGGGATAACCCAAACCTTATTGTACTGAAGGAGAGGCTATGAAGCAAACCAATCGCTCGCCCCGTTCCTGGCTGCGCTGGCTCCCGGCGCCGCTGTGGATGGGCGTTATTTTCTGGCTGTCCTCCCGCACCGGCGATCAGCTCGGCGGGATTATGCCCTGGTTCCAGAAGTTCTTGCCATTTATGCAGAGCTTCGACTGGGGCCATTTTGTTGCCTACTTTATTCTTGCCCTTTTGCTTGCCTATGGCTTTGGCGCGCGAGCGCTGCGCTGGCGCGTGCGCCTGCTCATCGTGCTGCTCTGCGTCCTGTACGGGATCAGCGACGAATATCATCAGTCGTTCGTCGACGGCCGTACGCCCGATGCCAACGACGTCCGCAATGACGGCATCGGCGCCATGCTGGCGATGCTTGCCCTGAGCGTGCCGTTTATTCGGCGTCTTTGGACGCGATTCGGGAGTTAAGTGGTCCCGATAACAGAAAATTACAAGCGGAACGAGCAGGAAATAAGGCGAACGAGGTCGAATAATGTTTCGTATACCAATTTTTAAAGGGGTGGACCGCTGTGCAAAAAAGCTGTCCTTGTGGCGAAGTGATGTCCATGAAGCTGCGGACGGTAATCTATTCGGGCAAGGTAGAGATCGACAATGTGCCGGTCTACTCATGCGAAGCATGCAGCCGCAGCGAGGTGTTCCCGGAAGTGAAGCCGGACCTTACCGGACTGATCGGCCGACTCGGCTCGGAGCCCGAACCGCAGACTTTTTTGTTTAATGAGTGGAACGAATGGGCAGATTTGATATTGGAGCTCTATGTTAGGCAAAAGCGGCCTGGCCAGCAAGAGCTGGATCGACTCATCGAAGAGCGGATCAATAAGCTGCTCGATCTCCTGCTACTCGCGCGAAGGATGGGCGATGAACAATGGGCTGGCGAGGTGGAGAAGCGGCTGTCGCAGATCAGCCGACGTACGATGTCTACATAAGTTTGGCAGCTAATCATACTTAACGGGGCAGACCTTATCTCGCTCTTCGGCAGGCACAGGACGGGTAACATTGCGTAAAGTAAATTTTTGTCGTATCATTAATTCAATAGAGTTCCGGCAGACGTGGCAAGTATGCTCCCAATGACCAGACAACGCACCAAAAATATGAACTAAATGGAGAGAAGGAACGTGACTGTAACCATTTATGATGTAGCAAGGGAAGCGGGCGTGTCGATGGCGACAGTCTCGCGCGTGGTGAACAACAACCCGAACGTGAAGCCGCAAACCCGTAAAAAAGTGTTCGAGGCGATCGAACGTCTGGGCTACCGTCCCAACGCCGTCGCGCGCGGGCTAGCGAGCAAGAAGACGACAACGGTCGGCGTCGTCATCCCCGATATCTCCAATGCCATCTTCGCGGAGGTGGCTCGCGGCATCGAGGATATCGCGAATATGTACCATTACAATATTATCCTCTGCAACGCCGACAAAAAGAAGGACAAGGAAATCCGAGTCATCAACACCTTGCTGGAGAAGCAGGTGGATGGTCTGTTGTTCATGGGCGGCGCTGTGACAGAGGAGCATATCATCGCTTTCCGTTCGGCCAACGTGCCGATCGTCCTCTGTGCAACGACGGACGAGCAGGCGACGATCCCTTCGGTCGATATCGATCATGAGGCGGCAGCGTTCGACGCGGTCAGCTCGCTGATCGCCCAAGGCCATAAGAACATCGCGATGATCAGCGGCACGCTGCAGGACCCGGCCAACGGTTATGCCCGATTCCAGGGCTACAAGCGAGCGCTGGAGCAGGCTGGTGTTGCATATGACGAGGCGCTCGTCCGCGTCGGCAATTACCGGTACGAGTCTGGCATTGAGGCAATGAGGTACTTTTTGGACCGCGACGACAAGCCGACAGCGGTGTTCGCTGCGACTGACGAGATGGCGATCGGCGCGATTCATTGCATCCAGGACTATGGTCTGAAGGTGCCTGAGGATATCTCGGTCATCAGTGTCGACAACAGCCGGATGGCGTCGATGGTGCGTCCGCAGCTGACGACGGTCGCTCAGCCGATGTACGATATCGGCGCGGTGTCGATGCGCCTCTTGACTAAGCTCATGAAAAAAGAAGCCGTCGAGGACCCGCGTGTTATCCTGCCGCACGAGCTGATCAACCGCCAGTCGGTCAGCCAGGTTTAATTCGGCGATTCGTACAATCAAGCTCCTTCGGGAGCTTTTTCATTGTTCATATATGGGAGTGAGAGAATGAAGATTGGTATTATCGGCGCAATGAATGAAGAGATCGAGCTGCTGCATCGGGAGACCGACCAGACGCGCACGATCGAGAAGGCGAGCATCACCCTGCACGAGGGCGTGCTGCGGGGCAAAGCAGTTATCTACGGCAAGTCGGGGGTGGGCAAGGTAAATGCGGCTGTATGTACGCAAGTGCTCATCGACCAAGGCGTCGATTATGTCCTGTTCACCGGCGTTGCAGGCGCGCTCGACCCGGCGCTTGAGATCGGCGATATCGTCATCTCGGCCAGCGCCCTCCAGCACGATATGGACGTGCGTCCGCTCGGGTTTGCGCGCGGGGTCATTCCGTTCCAGGAGCAATCCGACTTCGCGGCCGACGCGCGGCTGATCGAGATCGCCGAGGCGGCTGGCGAGACGCTCTTCCCTGGTCGCTACCGTACAGGCAAGGTGCTCTCGGGCGACCAGTTTATCGCCAGCCGGGAGACGGTGCAGGAGCTGTATGAGGAGCTGGGCGGCACGTGCACCGAGATGGAGGGCGCGGCGCTGGCCCAGGTGTGTGCGATGAACGGCGTGCCGTATGTCGTCATCCGCTCCATCTCCGACAAGGCCGACGGCTCCGCGCATGTCAACTTCCCGGAGTTCACGGCTCAGGCGGCGGAGAACTCCTTCCGCATGATCGAGGAGATGCTAGGCCGGTTGTAGGCGATAGAGCGGAGCTGGCTCGCGTCTCCGCGAGCTGCTAGCTGGCGCCAGCACATCCCGAAGAGCCTTCGCTCCCCATACAGGGGGCCGAAGGCTCTTTTGGACGTTGCTCGGGGAGTGGCAATTCAGCGTCCCGGGAACGATACGTCATAGGCACGATACCGGCTGTTCCGCACTCTGCTACAGATCCTGGATGGCAATCGCCTTGATGGCGCGATTCTGCTCCGTAATAATGTCGCGGCGCGGCATCGGCGCCCAGCTCGACGTATCGTCGAGCCAGCTCTCGGGGAGCGGGTCCGGGCTCAGCGCTTGCCAGCGCGCTCTCCACGCAGCGGGCAGCTTCGCTCCGATCCCGCGCTCGGCGATCTCGCCGAGCAGCGGATGGTCGGTCATCTCCAGCCAGACGAGCGCCCAGGCGCGCGGCACGACTCGCCAGACGTCGTAGCCGCCGCCGCCGACGGCGAGCCATCTGCCGCCGGCATGCTCATGCGCCAGCCGATGGATCATATTCGGCATCTCCCGATAGATGCGCATGCTGCAGTGGATATGCGAGAGCGGGTCGAGCGCATGCGCGTCGCAGCCGTGCTGGCTGATGATGATGTCCGGCTTGAATACGGCGGCCACTCGCTCGATGCTCTCGCCGAAGCACTCCAGCCAGGAGTCATCCTCCGTGTAAGGCTCCACAGGCATGTTGTAGCAGCTGCCAAAGCCTTCCGCATTGCCGCGCTCATGCACATAACCTGTGCCGGGGAAGAGGAACTTGCCGGTCTCGTGGATCGAATAGGTGCACACCGCAGGATCGGTGTAAAATGCCCATTGCACGCCGTCGCCGTGATGCACGTCGGTGTCGATGTAGAGCACCCTCGCCTGATAGCGCTGGCGGAGCCAGGCGATGGCGATCGCGGCGTCGTTGTAGACGCAAAAGCCTGCGCCTCGATCGGGGAAGGCATGATGGAGCCCGCCCGCCATATGGAACGCATGCTGCGTCTTGCCCTGCATGATGGCGTCGGCGGCATACACGGAGCCGCCAGCGATGGCTGCAGCGGCTTCATGCATGCCAGGAAAGCAAGGCGTGTCCTCCGTCTGCAGTCCGTACTGCTGGGCCTGGCTGTACCATTGCGGCTGCGGCTCGTCGGCGCTCAGCTGGCGCACGGCCTGGATATAATCCGAACGATGGAGGAGGCAGAGCAGTTCGTCGTCGGCGGGTGTAGGCAGTATGATCTGCCGGTCGTCCAGCGCTGAAGACGCTCTCAACAGATCGATCGCCAGCTCCAGCCGCATGGGACTAAACGGATGATGATCATTGAACCGGTAGCGCATCGCGTCCGGATGATGTACAAATACGGCATTGGCCGTTTTCATCGCTAAGCGTCCTCCTTTTATAATATCGCCCCGATGCTTCCAGGGCGATCAGTACATGAATCGCTGACGGAACCGCACGCGGTCAAATGCTTCCACAGATGCCAGCGGCACCTCTTTTCCGATGCGGACCATAAGGCAGTTGGCGGGGTGGGAACAGATCTCCGGGTCATCGGTGGCGAACCAGACCATATCGACGGATTTCATCAGCTGCTCCATCATCTTGCGATAATCCCAGACGTTCAAGCCGCTGTTTTCCAAATCCCAGTGCCAGTAATATTCGGTCGTGTAGACGATCATATTTTCCAGTTGGTCCTCTTCGAAAGCGGTGCGGATCATACGCTTGCCCAGACCAAGCGCGCGGTAAGCGTTGGCGACCTCGACGGCGCCGAGCTCGACCAGATCGGGCATGCCGGCGTCGGACCAGCGCTCCATCTCGTCAGGATAGTGGAAGGTGACATAGCCGACGATCAAAGAGCCGGTGCGCGCGACGATAATCCGTCCCTCAGGCAGCCCGGCAATCTCCACAAGCGCTTCATGCTGATCGCGCGGTCTGCGGAAGGCGTCCAGATCCGGGTGCATGTCCCATTCGGCGAGCCGCTCGGGCTCGACAGGTCCTTCGACGACGAGCTCCTCGTCGCCGTTCATAAAGGTATGGAGGCGAGGTATTTTGCGATGCTCCAAGCTCATTTGCTCCTTTCCGGGGTGTTCAGACCTTCTAGGCTCTAGTTACACTTATAACAAAAAAGCGGCCCTTTGAAAACCCATGTGCGCCGTCAATAAAATATGCTATAATAACAAATGACGATTTTTTGAAACTTTATGATTGAAACGATGAAAGCGTATTCTCATGCAAGACGGATAGGGTACCTTGAGGAGGATTGAACAATGGAGCAGAATGAACAACAGGAACGCATTCAGGCAACCGCGACGAACAGCAATATGGGCAGTTACGAGGAAGCAAGAGCCAGCTTTAGTCTGGAGGCGCTGGAGCAGGAATTTTCCTGGCACGCGAGCGGCAAGGTCAACATGGCGTACGAAACGATCGATCGTCATGTCGCCGAAGGGCGCGGAGACAGGATTGCGCTGCACTACAGCGACAAGTCGCGCGAGGAGCAGTATACCTTTGCCGAGCTGAAGGAACAGTCCGACAAGTTCGCCAACGTGCTCCGCGGTCTGGGCATCGGCAAGGGCGAGCGGGTCTTTATTTTTATGCCGCGTACGCCGGAGCTGTATTTCTGCCTGCTGGGCATCCTCAAGGTGGGCGCGATCGTCGGTCCGTTATTCGAAGCGTTCATGGAGACGGCGGTCAAGGATCGGCTGCAGGACAGCAGCGCGATAGCGATCGTCACGACGCCCGCGCTGCTCGGCCGGATCACTCACGAGGAGCTGCCGGAGCTGAAGTACCGGATCGTCGTCGGCGAGGAGGTCGCTGCAGGCGAAGGCATCGTCGATTATGCGGCGGAGATGGCGCAGGCTGCCTCAGGCGGCGAGATCGAGTGGCTGGATCGCGAGGACGGGCTGATCATCCATTATACGTCCGGCTCGACTGGCAAGCCGAAGGGCGTCTACCATGTCCAGAACGCGATGCTCCAGCATCGGCTGACCGCCCGTTATGTGCTCGATCTGAAGGAAGGCGATGTGTACTGGTGTACAGCCGATCCAGGCTGGGTCACTGGCACGTCGTACGGCATCTTCGCCCCATGGCTGCTAGGCGCGACCAATGTGATCCGCGGCGGCCGATTCAGTCCCGAGGACTGGTACAGCACGATCCAGAAGTACGGCGTCACGGTATGGTACAGCGCGCCTACCGCGTTCCGCATGCTGATGGGCGCTGGTGACGATCTGGTCCGCAAGTTTGATCTGTCCTCACTGCGTCATGTGCTCAGCGTAGGCGAGCCGCTTAACCCCGAAGTCGTGCGTTGGGGGATGAAGGTGTACGGCCAACGCATCCATGACACCTGGTGGATGACCGAGACGGGCGGGCAGCTCATCTGCAACTATCCGTCCATGGATATCAAGCCAGGCTCAATGGGCAAGCCGGTGCCGGGCGTGACGGCTGCGATCATCGACGACAATGGCCGCGAGCTGCCGCCGAACCGGATGGGCAATCTTGCGATCCGCACGCCGTGGCCATCGATGATGCGCAAGATTTGGAACAATCCGGCCAAGTACGAGGAGTATTTCCGCCTTACCGGCTGGTACGTGTCCGGCGACTCGGCCTATCAGGACGAGGAAGGGTACTTCTGGTTCCAGGGGCGGATCGATGATGTCATCAATACAGCGGGCGAGCGGGTCGGTCCCTTCGAGGTCGAGAGCAAGCTTGTCGAGCATCCTGCGATCGCCGAAGCCGGCGTCATCGGCAAGCCGGATCCTATGCGCGGCGAGATCATCAAGGCGTTTGTGGCGCTGCGCGAGGGCTATGAGGCTACGGAGGAGCTGAAGCAGCAGATCTACACCTTCGTCAAGGAAGGGCTCTCGGCGCATGCTGCGCCGCGCGAGATCGAGTTCCGCGACAAGCTGCCGAAGACGCGCAGCGGCAAGATTATGCGCCGCGTCCTCAAGGCATGGGAGCTTAACCTGCCGACAGGCGATCTGTCGACGATCGAGGATTGATCCGAACTTATCTTATTTGATCTAACGAACCCAAAACGGCCAGCCCGCATATCGCGGACTGGCCGTTATTTTTGCTGCCATCAGGCTGCGTATGGCTGCGTATAGGTTGTGCTAAGATCTATTTCAGCTGGACCGCCCCAGAGAACTTGGACTCGCCTTGCTCATTGACGGCGGATATCCGGAACCAGCCGGAGCGGATCGGCGATACGTACTCGAATCTCGGGTCTGCCGATGCGCCGATATTGGTATAGCTCCCGGAGCTGGTCTCGCTGTAGTAGACGTTGTAATGAACGACCTGCTGGGCGATCGGATTGGCGCTCCAGGTCAGCAGGATGCCGATATCGGTCGTCTCGGCCCGTACGCCGGACGGTGCGCCAGGGACGCCTGAATCGTCGATAGCAGGCGCCTGTGGCTCAGGCTCTGTCGGCTGCTGCGTCGGCGGCGTCGAGACCGGATTGTCCGGCCCCCCCGCTCCGTCTGGAGTGGTGCCGCCGTCTCCAGGAGTGCCTGGCGTAATCATGCTGCCGCCGGAGCCGGAGATCAGGCTAGGCGACGACTCCTTGCCGGCGACATCGACGGCAGTCACGTAAAATTCGTATGAGCTGCCGAACGGTACGCTGCTGGTGAAGCTGTTGGAGCCCCCGGAGAGCAGCGATGCTCCGGTCTTCTGGAAGCTGCCGCCACCAAGCTTGCGATAGAGCCGATAACCGACGACGTCGCGCTCAGGACTGGAGTCGAAGGTAATGGTGACATTGCCGTTGGAGCTGGCGTTGGCTCTGACGCTGGACGGCGGCGACGGCGCCTTGCCGTCATCGACGCGCGGGTCGAGCTCCGACGGCGCATCCATCGAGGCGTCGGGCGGCAGATAAGCGCTCATCGGTCTGCGGCTGCTGGCCGGCATTTTGCTTTGCGCTTGCTCGATTTCCTTCATCAGCTCGCCGAGCGGTTTTTTGCGCTTGATAACGATCTCTTCGAAGATGAAGTCCGACGGCGTCGTGTCGCGCGCGACATAGTTGACGCCGTTGTAGGTGATGAAGGCCATCTTCACAAGCGCGTCTTCCTTCTCCTTCGGCACATACTTGACGTTGAACCAGTCGGTGACGAGTTTGCCGAACTGGCGAGTCAGCGAGGACGGCGCCTTGCCGCTGACGCTGGACACCGTTGCCTTGACGACGCCTTCCGGCTGCGGGAACGACGTCGTCGGGAACAGCTCGGGCCGTGTCTCGGTGAGCTGATTCATCATCTCCGTCCATAGATGTCTTGCCTTCTTGCGATTCTCCCCGACCAGCTTGTTGGCGGAGCTCTTGTAGCCGGTCCATACGCCGAGCGTCAGGTCAGGCGTATAGCCGACGAACCATACGTCTCCATAACCTTGCGTGGAGCCCGTCTTGCCGGCGACCGGGATCGTGCCGTAGCCGTTGAAGCGGGAGGTGATGTCATGTCCTGTGCCGCGGCCGTTGGCGATCGTCGTGCGCAGCATATCGGTCATCAGGAACGCGGTCTGCTCCGAGAAGACGCGCTCTGGCTTCAGCTCATGCTTGTAGACAATCTTGCCGTGAGCGTCCGTAATCTTGCGGATCATGTACGCGTCATTGAACAGTCCTTCGTTAGCGATCGAGCCGTAGGCATTGGTCAGCTCCTCGACGGTGACGCCGACGCTGAGACCGCCGATAACGCCCGTCTGGGCGGTCTCGTCGCTCGGCTGCAGCGTCGTGATGCCCAGCTTGCGGACGAAGTCCCACGCTACAGGGACCGTTACTTCCTCCAGGAAGAGCTTCAGCGCCGGCAGATTGAGCGAGCGATCAAGCGCTTCGCGGGCAGTTACCAGACCGTAAAAGCGATTATTGGAGTTCATCGGGATATGGAAGCTTTTCTGCCCGTCGGGTAGCACCATCGGCGCGTCGTCGACGACGCCGCCAGGCTGGATCTTGCCCATCTCGATGGCAGGCAGGTACGCTGCGATCGTCTTCATCGTCGACCCGGGCTGCCTGGTCATCTGCGTCGCATGGTTCATCTGTTCAAGGTTGAAGTCGCGTCCCTCGAGCATGCTGACGATGGCGCCGGTCTTATGGTCGATGAGGATGGCCCCGATCTGCTGGATCCCCTTCTTCTCGTCATCGACAAAGTTGGAGGCGTCGTTGCCGAGCTCTCGCATCTGATTGTAGATCCGCTTGTCGATCGTCGTATAGATATGATAGCCGCCGCGGAGCAGCTTTTGCCGGTACTCCTCGACTCGCGGCGCGTTGGCCGGCAGGGCCAGATCGGCCTTGGTCAGCGTCGGGTCTTCCTGCAGGAGCAGGATCTCCGCTGCCTGGCGCTCCGCTTCGAGCATCAGGTAAGGATAGGTGGTGTAGGCTTTGGGATTGGGCTGCGCGAGCGTAGCCCGGATGTCAAAGGCTGCCGCCTCGTCATGCTCTTGCTGCGTGATCCGACCGGTCTCCAGCATCCGGCGCAGCACCAGCTTCTGCCGGTCGAGGGCATAGCCGAGGTTCGTCTCATTGATCTCTCCGCGATTGTTGAAGGCTGAGTAGGCGGTCGGACGCTGCGGCAGTCCGGCCAGATAGGCGGCTTGCGCAATGTTGAGCTGCTTCAGGTCGGTGATGTTGAATACGCCTTTGGCAGCGGCCTTGATGCCGAACAGATTGTAGCCGCTGGAGCCTTTGCCGAAGGGCACCTTGTTCAGGTAAGCCGTCAAAATCTCGGGCTTGGTCAGATAGCGCTCCATGCGTAAGGAAAGGAAAATCTCTTTGAACTTCCGGCTATCTGTAACATCCAGACTCAAAAATACGCGGCGCGCCAACTGTTGGGTCAGCGTGCTGCCGCCGGTCTGGGTATCCTCGTTGAGCAGCTTTTGCTTGACTGCCCGGCCAAGGCCGTTAATGTCGACGCCGTAATGATCGTTGAAATTATTGTCCTCGATCGCCAGCACGGCGTCGATGACGATGTCCGGGATTTCCTCCGCAGTCACCAGACGGCGGTCTTCCTCCGTGCGGAGCTGGCCGACCGGCATGCTGTCATCATTAAAATAGACAAAGCCGGTGATGTCGTTCTCATTTATTTTCTCCTCGATCTCCGCGAGCGGCCGCACAGGGTCGTCGGCGACCAGAGAAGCGACGTAGCCCGTCACGGCTCCCCCGACGAATAACCCGATGATGAGCGCGAAGATGACAAGCCATTTAATCGTGATGAATGTAACCAGCCCGAACGTTCGCCAGCCGCTGATCCGGGGCGGCGCGTTCTTCTGCTCCTTAGTCATGCTATGTACTCCTCCTCCAATATAACAGGTATAGTATAGCACAAATCGTCAAAAGTGAGCACGATCCGCGGCATTTCCAAAGAAAAATGCATCGAAAGACGCGACTTTTTGGGGCTCGCGGCAGCCATAAAGTCTGGGTTCAGACACACGCGATCTGCTCACGATGCTGACATAACTTTCTAAGAAAATGAAACGGATTCACAATTTAGACGTATGTAGGAATGTGGATTAACGTTTCTGCGCGTGTGGCAAGGCTTAGACGGACGAAAGGGGAGGGAGGGGCAATGGAAACGTTATTCATTGCTTGTCTGGTCGTCGGCGTATTGTACGCTTTGATCAGTGTCATCTTCGGCGATATTCTCGG